>ERZ1292640.2533-Hain-H43-02um-R1-2533-length-14581-cov-11_pt1 | contig 14581 bp, 13 predicted proteins | sample MGYA00564404_ERZ1292640 | MGnify/ENA primary metagenome ERZ1292640 (study PRJEB36523, sample SAMEA6512636) | groundwater metagenome | collected 2019-01-08 | study: AquaDiva: Metagenomics assemblies of 32 groundwater samples
GATATTCATCGTCGTCAACAACGGCATCTACGGCACCATCCGCATGCATCAGGAGAAATATTACCCGGGGCGCGTGATCGCCACGGATCTTCGCAATCCCGATTTTGCGGCGCTGGCGCGTGCCTACGGACTGTATGCCGAGATCGTCGGGAAGACCGCTGATTTTGCCGCGGCGTTCGAGCGCGCGTGGAATGCGCCAACCGCCTCACTGCTCGAACTGAGGATCGATCCTGATGCGATCTCGCCGCGTCTGACCTTGTCGGGCCTCCGCGCCGCAGCGCTGGAGAACAGGAAACGTGAACGAGTAAATGAGTGAAAGCCTCCGACAGAATCTTCCCGGCGAAAACCGCCCCGGCGCGAACGGCATGGAAGCGGTCGCCAGCGTGCGCGCCGACTGAACGCGCCGGCATGACGGCTCTATGACTTGGTCAGGCCTACCCTAGGTAAAACAGGAGTAAGAATCATGGCTTTAACTGGAAAATTAATTTTTGCCGGCGTTGCAGCAGCTTTGCTGCCGGGGTTGTCGCCCGCACAGATTACGGGTAACCAGGGTTACCTTGTCGATACCAGCGGCAACATCGTGACCAGTGCGACCACGGGTGTTTGCGTGCGCGACAGCAACTGGACGCCTGAGCGCGAGGCCGCCTGCAACCCCGAACCCGTCAGGAAGGCGGTAGCCCCTGCGCCCCTGGCGGCAGCCGTAAAGCCGCCGTCACCGCGAGCGGCGCCGACGCCGGCGCCGGCGGAAATGCTGCGGCAGAAATTCAATTTTTCAGCTGACGCCCTGTTCGCCTTCAATAGTTCGACGCTGAGACCCGAAGGCAGGGCGATGCTGGACGGTCTGGTGCGCGAGCTCAAAGGCGCGCAGTATGATGCTGTCTTCGTAACCGGCCATACCGACCGCTTCGGCAGAACTGAATACAACCAGAGACTGTCGGAACGCCGCGCGAATGCCGTGAGAGATTACCTGGCGAGCAGGGATATCCCGGCCAATCGCATCCATGCGGCAGGCAAGGGCGAGACGCAGCCGGTCACCAAGGCCGGCGACTGCCCGAGGAAAAGGAGCGCCAAAGCCATAGCCTGCCTGCAGCCGGACCGCCGCGTGGATGTCGAAGTACACGGCAGCAAAGGTCCGGCAACGAGTTTGCGATAAGCAGCGTTGCTCCGCTGGATGACCGCGTGGCGCAGCTTGCCGTCTCTGCGCGCCCGCGTGTATTGACAACTCATCGAAGCGCAATTTAACCTCCAACTTCTCCCAGTTGTTGTTTTTCAAGTCTATTGCCACTTCCGGAGGTATTCAGGCTTATGGCCGAAACTCGTCATTTGCAGCATGTTGCCACCGGCCGCGCGCCGGAATTTTTGCTTGATGCGTACCGCGGCATGCAGACCATCCGGATGTTTGAGAGCCAGGTCCTGCAGTTGAGCCGAGGAGAAGCGCCGGAGGTGGTCGGCTCGGTGCACCTGTGTGCAGGGCAGGAGGCGATTCCGGTCGGCGCATTAGCCGCGCTTCGCCCCGACGACAGGGTCGTGGCAACTTATCGTGGGCATGGCTGGGCGCTCGAAAGCGGTATCACGCCCGATGAGCTGATGGCAGAAATCTGCCACCGTGAAGCAGGCATCAACGGCGGCCGCGCAGGGTCCCCTTACGTCACCGCCCCGCAGCGGCGGTTCATCGGCGAAAATTCCATCGTGGGCGCCGGCGGGCCGATTGCCTGCGGCGTAGCTTTGGCGGCGCAAGTTCAGGGAAGCGGGCGCGTTGCCATCGTTTCTTTCGGCGATGGCGCGATGAGCCAGGGTGCGCTGCACGAAGCGCTGATCTTTGCCGCTGCGCGCGATCTGCCGGTCATCTTCGTTTGCGAAAACAACGGCTGGTCTGAACTGACGCCAACCGCGAAGATTGCGCGGATCGAACGGCTCGCCCGCCGCTCGCTCGGCTACGGCATCGAGGGCGTTACCGTGGATGGTTGCGATGCCACCGCGGTGCGCGACGCCGTGGCCCGCGCAGCCGAGCGGGCACGCGACGGCAAAGGACCCAGTCTGATTGAATGCAAAACCGTGCGTCTTTGGGGACACTACAACCGGGATATCGAGCACTACCGGCCCCTGTCGGATAAGAAAAACGCGGCCGAGCGTGATCCCATTATTCGTCTACGGGCAAGTCTGATTGATTCGAACGGTTGTACCGCCGGCGAAATAGACGCGATCGATGCCGCAGTGGCTGCCGAGATGGACGCCGTGGTCCGGCGCTGCCTGGCGATGCCCAGGCCCGATCCGGCGACTGCGCGCGATCATAATTATGCACCGCGAGCTTCAGTCGTCAGTTCCGGCGCAGACGTTTCCGAACAGGAAATGACAACGGCTCAGGCAATCAACCGCGCTTTGCGTGATGAACTCGCCATGAATCCAGCCACACTGGTCTATGGGGAGGATGTCGGCCACGCCGGGGGTATTTTTGGCGTCAGCCGCGATCTTCAGAAAACATTCGGTGAAAAGCGGGTTTTCGACACCCCCATAGCGGAAAGCGCAATTCTCGGCTCGGCGGTGGGCGCCGCAATGGAAGGCATGCGTCCGATCGTCGAGATCATGTGGGGTGATTTCATGCTGGTCGCGCTCGACTCCATCATCAATCAGGCGGCGAATGTCCGCTACCTTACGCGCGGCCAATTTGGAGCGCCCATGGTAGTGCGTACGCAGCAGGGCGCAACGCCTGGCTCCTGCGCGCAGCATTCGCAATGTCTGGAGGCGCTTCTCGCGCACATTCCAGGGCTCAAAGTCGGCCTGCCCAGTACTCCACAGGACGCGTACTCGATGCTGCGCGCCGCGGCACAGGATCCCGATCCCTGCGTTTTGTTTGAAGCCCGTGCCCTGTATCAGACTCCTGGCACGGTAACGCTCGGCGGCGCAATCGAACCCGCCTGCGGCGCAAAAATGCGGCGGGAAGGCAAAGACCTTGTGATCGTTTCGTGGGGCGCCACCGTACATGACGCATTATCCGCGGCGCGCAGCCTGTCGGAACGGGGACACGACGTCGGGGTACTGGATTTGCGCTGGCTGTCCCCGCTGGACGATGATGCCATTGCAGCCGCAGTGGTTTCGTGCGGGCGCGTTCTGGTGGTCCACGAAGCAAACCAGACGATGGGTTTTGGCGCCGAAGTGGCGGCACGTATCGCGGAGCGGCACGGCCCGCACTTAAAGAGCCCGGTCCGGCGCCTGGGCACGCCCGATACCCGCATTCCGGCATCCCCGGTATTACAGGCCGCGTTACTGCCGGGCGCTCATGCGATAGTCACTGCAGCGCTGTCGATGCTTGAGTTTAACAGGAGGACGCAATGATCACGAGTACCCTATCGAGAACGTTCGCGCTGGCGCTCGGCGTATTGAGCCTGTGCCCGGCCACCACGCTGGCCCAGGCCTGGCCGGGCAAACCGATACGGCTCATCGTTCCATTCCCGCCCGGCGGCGCGACGGACTTCGTGGGGCGGATTATCGGGCAGGGTTTGTCCGAGCGCCTCGGGCAGCAAATCCTGGTCGACAACCGCGCCGGCGCCGATGGCATCCTCGGCCTTGATGTTCTCAAAAAATCGCCGCCGGACGGCTATACCATCGCGACCGTCTCCGCCGGACCGCTGTCGGTCAATCCGCATCTTTACGTGAAACTGCCGTACGATACGCTGCGGGACTTCACCGCCATCGCCAACATGGTGAGCGTTCCGCTGCTGCTGGTGTCGCACCCGTCGCTGCCGGTCAGGAACGTGAAGGAATTGATCGCACTTTCCAAGAGGCGGCCCGGCGAGATCATTTACTCCTCGCCCGGGGTCGGCAACTCGTCGCACCTGGCATCGGAACTTTTCAACTCGATGGCGAAGGTCAAGATGGTCCATGTGCCTTACAAGGGCATGGGACCTGCCGTCCTGTCCTTGTTGTCCGGCGAAGGCCAGCTCCTTTTCAGCAGCATCCCGCCGATACTTCCTCACGTGCGCAGCGGCAAGGCCATTTCCCTGGGAATCGGCAGCGCGCAGCGGGTCCCATCGCTGCCCGAGATTCCGACGATAGCCGAAGCCGGCCTGCCAGGTTATGAAGCTTATTCGTGGACCGGCATGGTCGGACCCGCGAACATGCCCAGGGACGTGGTCCAGCGGCTCAACAAGGAAACCGTCGCGATCCTCAAGCAGAAAAACGTCAGCGAACAGCTGCTGACTGCGGGCACCGTGCCTACGCCTTCCAGCTCCGAGGAGTTCGCTGCCTACATAAAATCGGAAATCAGGAAATGGGGCGACGTCGTGAAAATGGCCAACATCAAGGCGCACTGACCGCCAACCCGCGCGGAAACGCGGGATACGGCCGCGCCCGCGCATCTAACCCGGGAGAAGCAGTGATCGTTACCAGCAAGAAAAGAAGCAAAGCGTTCCAGGCAGGCCTGGCCATGCGTAAAAAGGTGCTGGGCCCGGATTACGTCGAGAACTCGCTCAGCAAAGCAGGCGCGTTCGGCATGCCGTTCCAGGAAATGTCCACCGAGTTTGCGTGGGGAAACGTATGGACGCGGCCGGGACTTTCACTGCGCGACCGCAGTCTGGTGACGCTCGCCCAGTGCATCGCGCTCAATCGCCCCAACGAAATCAGGATTCACGTGCGCGGCGCCATACGCAACGGTGTAACCAAAACCGAGATTCGCGAACTGTGCCTGCACTCGTTCTGCTATTGCGGCGGCCCCGCATCGCTTGACGCCTTTAACCTCATCAAGACCATCCTGCCCGAAATCGAGGCATTGGAAAAAGCCGCAAGGAAAAAGCGCAGGTAATTATCGTCCGCACGCCAAGAGTGGACTGAATTGATGCCGACGGACTTGCCCGACACTATTGTGGCAGCCTCGCGCCTGATCGAAGCGCGCGAATTATCGCCGCTGGAACTGGTCAATGAACTGCTGGCGCGGATCGAAGCTGTCGACCCGGTCATTAACTCGTTCATCACGGTTACGGCCGAGCAAGCCGTCGTGCAGGCCCGTCAGGCCGAAAGCGAGATCGGCAAAGGCCGCTATCGCGGACCGCTGCACGGCATCCCGTTCGGCGTCAAAGACATTTACGAAACCGCCGCAGTTCGCACGACGGGCCACTCGAGAGCCTACGCAAATCACATACCGCGCGCCAACGCGGGTGCCGTGGACAAGCTTTATGATGCCGGCGCCATCCTCATGGGAAAGCTCGCAACCCACGAGCTTGCGCACGGCGGACCTTCGTTCGACCTGGCCTGGCCTCCCGCGCGCAACCCGTGGAATCCGGAGCACTTCACGGGAGGCTCCAGCAGCGGCTCGGCTGCCGCCGTCGCGGGAGGATTGGTACTGGCCGCGCTCGGCAGCGACACGGGTGGCTCGATCCGAACGCCTGCGTCGCTGTGCGGCCTGGCTGGAATGAAGCCCACCTTTGGCCTGGTCAGCCGCCGCGGCGTGATTCCCAATTCTTTCAGTCTCGATCACTGCGGTCCGCTCGCAAGGACGATCGAGGACTGCGCGATCCTGCTCGATGCGATCGTCGGCTACGACCCGCAGGATCGATCAAGTGTGCGCGGCCGCCAGCAGAATTTCCGGGCGGCATTGCGATCCGATTTGAAAAACGTGCGCGTCGGCGTGGTGTGGTACTTCGGTGCAGAGGACGCGACCGGCAACGAGGAATTGAGCAGCGCCACCGACGAAGCGCTGCGGGGGCTGCAAAAACTGGGCGCGCGTCTGATCGAGGTTCGCCTGCGTCCGCTGCGGGATTACCACGACGTGTGGACCCTGATCGAAGAGCCTGAGACCTTCGCGATACAGAGGCAGGCACTGATCGATCGTCCACACGATTTCGGGGCGGTTTTTCTCGAACGAACGTTGATCGCGTGTTTGATCCAGGGCGCAGACTACGTGCGGGCGCAGCAGGAGCGCAGCCGCATGCTGAGCGAAATGCACGACGCATTTGCGGACTGCGACGTGCTGGTGACGCCCGGTGCGGGTCCTGCGCCGAAGCTCGGTCCCGGCCTTGCGAAATGGCCGAGCCCCAATCGTTTCACGCCGTTCGCGCTGACCGGAAATCCGGCGGTTGTGGTGTGCACCGGATTCAGCCGCGCGGGCCTGCCGCTATCGATGCAGCTGGTCGGCAGGCCGTTCGACGACGCGAGCGTGCTCGCGATTGCTCACGCCTACGAGCAGGCGATGAGCTGGTCGAAGCGGCGCGCAGTAGTTGCGCCGGATGCGAGGCCTGTGCCGATTGCGCACAGCGCACCCGCGATCGGGTCGATCGAGCCGAAGATCGTCGATCTTTGCGCTCACGCGGCAAAGAACGCGGGGCTGCGCCTTGTTGACGAACACTTCGCGCTGCTCTGCGCCGCGGCGCCGCATCTGCTCGCGATGTTAGACCGGGTTCGCGGTTCACACGAGCGCCCATTCGAACCAGCCAACGTATTCATGTTTCCGCCGGCGGTTTAGTTTTCCGCCTCACTCCTCACGCCTGACGGCTCACCCAGGTTGCGCAGCAACCCTTTGCTTGACACCGCTGCGGGCGAGGCGGAAGCTGTTGCGGAAATTCGACCCTATTACTCGGTTTTCCCGACGACCCTCGCAATGACCGCTACCGCACCGTCAGTTGTCGTCATTAAGCCGGTGGGCCGCACGGTTACAGAATTCGAGCCGTTGCGACCCGCCGAGCGCGCGCTGCTGGAAGCCTGTCGCGCTGGCGAGGTTGCGCAGATCGGGGATCAGCTACCTGACGAATCCACCGACGAAAACCGCATACGTGCTGCATTCCTGCGCTTCCTTGTCTTGGGTGGCGACGCCAATGCGCCCATTCATGAGCACGGCGTACAGCTTATGGGGGCATGGATCGAAGGTAAATTCGATCTCGAGGGGAGCCATGCGCCATGCAGGCTTGATCTATCGCACTGTGCGTTCGATGCGGAGCCGGTACTAAGCGCTGCGACCATCGCTGGACTGAGCCTGTCCGGTAGCCGGGTGCCGGGTATCCAAGGCGATAGACTCGTCTGTCAAAGCGACGTGTTCCTGAGAAGCTTGTCTGCCAGCGGAGAAGTACGACTGTTGGGTGCGCAGATTGGGGGCAATCTTGAATGCAGCGGCGCGAAGCTCGATGGCAAGAAAGGCGATGCGCTGTCCGCCGACGGAGCGGTGATCAAGGGTGGCGTGTATCTGAATGCGGGCTTTACCGCCAGCGGCGCAGTGCGGCTGAGTGGTGCGCAGATCGGTGGCGATATGGTCTGCAGCAGTGCAAAGCTGGATGGCAGGGGTGGCATTGCCCTGTCCGCCGACCGTGCGGTGATCAAGGGCAGCGTGTTCTTGAATGAGGGCTTCACCGCCAGCGGCGAGGTGCGGCTGATGGGTGCGCAGATCGGTGGCGAACTTGAATGCAAGGGCGCGACGCTGGATGGCAAGGAAGGATTTGCCTTGTTAGCCGGCCGTGCGGTAGTCATGGGTAGCATGTTTCTGAATGAGGGCTTCGCCGCTGCCGGCGAAGTGATGCTATCGGCTGCGCAAATCGGCGGCAATCTTTCATGCAGCGGCGCGAAGCTGGTTGGCAAGGACTGCTATGCCCTCTCCGCCGACGGTGTGGTGGTCGCAGGCGCACTGTTTTTTCGCGGCCTGAAGCAGCCGGTGCATGACATTTCGCTGTCAGGTGCCCGCGTTGGGCGGCTGGTAGACGATGAGGCAAGCTGGGGGGCGGGGCTGGTACTCGATGGATTTACCTATGACGCGCTTCTAGGGGACGCTCCGACCGATGCGCCTCGTCGCCTGGCCTGGCTCAAAAAACAACGGCCATCGCATTGGGGCGTTGAGCAAAATGGTATGGACTTTAAGCCGCAGCCATGGCAGCAGTTGATACGTGTATTGCGCGCGATGGGACACGATGAGGAGGCGCGGCAGGTGGCCATTGCGCGCGAAGAGCATCTGCGCCGCATCGGCAAGATCGGGCAGACGCCGCCGACGTGGGGTCGGCTACGCGCATTCGTGTACCGTAGCGCGACGCGTCGCTTTCATTGGCTCTTCGGCCTGCTGGCCGCCTATGGCTATCGCCCGATTCGGGTGGCGGGGTGGATGCTCGGGGTGTGGCTGGCCTGTGCCGCGATGTTCTGGTGGGCGGCGCTGCAAGGGGTGTTTGCGCCGACCAGCCCGCTGGTGTTCAATCATCCGCCCTACGCGCATTGCCGGCCAGCCGACCCCACCCCACTGCCGACCAACGGCAAGGCGGCTCAGGTAGACGGTAAGGCTTATATCGGCAACTGGTACCTCTGCGAAGATCTCGCCGGGGAGTACACCACCTTCAGTCCGCTGGCTTATTCACTCGACTTGATTCTGCCGCTGGTCGATTTGCAGCAGGAGCGTGATTGGGCTCCAATGATCGCTACCCCCAAACGTGCTTGGTACGAAGAACTCGCGCACTTGAGCCTGAACCACTGGATTCGCTTGATAATGTGGTTCGAGATTTCGTTCGGCTGGTTGGCGAGCTTGTTGCTGGTGGCCGTGGTTTCAGGTTTGACTAATCGCGATAAAGAATAACGGTAAGGCCGCGAGGGCGTCAGGGCGGGAGCGCATGATGCTGTTGCCGCTCTCGCAAACTGTGCGGCTAACGAGTCGCGGCGACTCTGTCGTAAACCCCGGCAAGGCGCGCATCGAGCGTGACGAGCGGCGCCTTGCGTTTCAGCGCGAGTTGCAGGTAGGCTGCGTCGTAAGCACTGAGCGCCCACTGCCGTGCCAGCAGCGGCAGCAATTCCCAGTCGGGTTCGGCGAGTTCGATATCGAGGTTTGCGAGCAGCCGGTAACGGGAGACGATAAGCTTGGCGTGGGTGGGTTCCCGCTGTAGCTTGGTGGCGCAGACACTCGCGATCTCGTAACGCAGCAGCGTGGGCGCGAGCAGCGTGCCGCCTATGCTTGCGACAACCGGCGCGCCTTCAGGTTCGTCGAACAAGACGGCCGCGACCGCCGAGGCGTCAACGACCGTAACGCTCATCTCGCAGCGCTCTCACGATGGCAGCGGATTCGCTCTTCGAACTCGGGCCGAGGCGGCGCGAGCGCTCCCACAACTCGTCGAGCGTAAGCCGCCTGCCATGAACCGGGGCTTTCCTGGCGGCCGGTTGCGAGGCGCGCTTCTCTGCGGTCCTGACGGAATAAGCAGGCGGCTCGGGCTGCTTGGATTGCCGGGCGCTCTGCAGCATGGCTTCTTCCAGGATTGCCATCAACTCGCCTTGCAGAGAGCGATGACTCGCCGCCGCGCACGCGCGCAGTTTATCGGCAATTCGGTCGGGGACCTGTTTGATGGTCAATGTAACGGGCACAAGGGGGCACCTCTGGATCAGTGCATCCATTTTACATCCATTATGGATGCATAGCAACGACGGTAGGCGTCTTATTCGATCATCTCGAGCGCGGTCGCGACGATGCGATCATCCGCGATCCGGCATCGGGTCTCCAGAGGCTCCGAATAAGGAATCGGCGTGCGCGGCGCTGCCAGACGGCGCGGCGCGGTCTTGAGGCTGCCGAACATGCGTTCCGCGACTTCGGCGACGATCTCGCCGCCGAATCCTGCAACGCGCACCGCTTGATGGACGACGAGCAGGCGCCCGGTTTTGGCCACCGAAGCGCAGACGGCCTCGCGGTCCCACGGCCACAGCGTGCGTAGATCGATCACTTCGGCGCCGCAGCCGCGCGCAGCAAGCTTCCCGGCGGCGGCGAGACATACCGGCACCATGCTTGACCAGGTAACTATCGTAATATCGCTTCCTTCATGCAGAATGCCTGCGGTGCCAAATGGCATCGGCTCAGCCGCAGCGTTTACCTCGTCGGTGGCTGCCCACAGTTCCTTGTGCTCCATGTAGACGACGGGATCGTCGCAGCGGATCGCGGTCTTGAGCAGCGCATGGTTATCGGCGGGCGTTGCCGGCGCCACGACCACCAGGCCCGGAATGTGTATCCACCAGGCTTCCGTCGATTGCGAGTGCTGCGCGGCCATGCCGTCGCGCATGCCGATCGGCTGCCGGATCACTGCCGGGACGCGCACCTGGCCGCCCAGCATGTAGCGTATTTTCGCGGCCTGATTGACGATCTCGTCGGCCGCGCAGATGCCGAAATCCGCGTAACGCAACTCGACCACCGGGCGCGTGCCGCAGATCGCCGCGCCGATCGCAGCGCCCATGATCGTCGATTCGGAGATCGGGGTATCGACGATGCGATGCTTGCCGAATTGGCGCTGCAGGCCCAGATACTGGCCTGCGACGCCGCCTTCAGGTCCCAAATCCTCGCCGAGCGCCCACACGGTTGGATCGCGTTCCATCTCCTGCCGTAACGCGAGCAGCGCGGCCTGCGCGTAAGTCATTAGCGCCATGCCGGCGCTCCCGCGTCCTGCACGTCGTCGAACAGCGTTTTGACGTCCGGCCACGGTGCGGCCTCGGCCGCGGCCACCGCGGCGTCGACGCGCGCGGTCACTTCCCGGCGGTCGACTTCGAGGGTCGCGGCCGCAACACCTTGCGCGATCAGCCACGCCGCGACGCGCGCCAGCGGATCCTCGGCGACGCGCGCGGCAACTTCCGCGGGATCACGATAAAGACCTTTGTCCAGTGCGAGATGGCCGCGCCAGCGATAGGTTTTCGCATGCAGGAACTGGGGCCCGCGGCCTGCACGCGCCGCGTTGATGAAACGTCCGGCCGCCGCGTCGACCGTGAGCAGATCGTTGCCGTCGATGGTCTCGGCGGGAATGCCGAATGCGGCCGCCCGCGCGAGGATTCCCGGCCCGCCGGTCACGCTGGCGGTGCGCGTGCGATCGGAGTAGGCATTGTCTTCGCAGACAAACACGACCGGCAGGTCGAAAACCCGCGCCCAGTTGAGCGCCTCGAGCATCGGGCCGCGATTGAGCGCGCCGTCGCCGAAGAAAGCGACCACTACGCGGTTTTCGCCGCGCAGCTTTACCGCTTGCGCCGCACCGACCGCCATCGTCACGCCGTCGGCGACCACGCCGTTCGCGCCGAGGATGCCCAGCGAAAAATCCGCCACGTGCATCGATCCGCCTTTGCCGCCGCAGACGCCGCCGGCCCTGCCGTACAGTTCTTTCATCATCGCGGCCGGATCGGCCCCCTTGGCGATGCAGTGGCCGTGGCCGCGGTGATAGCTGCTGATGTAATCCGTGGGCAGCAGATTCGCGCACACGCCGGTTGCAATCGCCTCCTCGCCGATATATTCGTGCACCGAGCCGCGCAGTCTGCCCACTCTGCGCGCGTCACCCGCGGCCTCGTCGAACGCGCGTATGAGCAGCATGGTGAGGAACATTCCGTGCACCCGCTCGATGCGCGGGGCCTGCGTGCCGGTCATTGAGTATTCCCTAGTCGGGTTCGACGCCCGCCGCTTTCAGGACCTTGCTCATTTTCGGCGTTTCGATTCTGACGAGTTCCATTACGCGCCCCGGGGTGGTGTGCACGGTGAATACGCCCAGACCTGCGTATTTCTCCTGCACGTCGGGAAACTTCATGATCTGCGCCAGATCGGCGTTAAGGCGGTTGATGATGGCGGCGGGCGTGCCTTTGGGCGCCAACACGGCCCACCACGTGTCCGGGATGGGCTCCTTCACGCCCGCTTCAGCCATCGTCGGCAGATCGGGAAGGGTGAGCGAGCGCTGCTCGCTGGTGAAAGCCAGCGCCCGCAGCTTGCCGCCCTTGATTTGCGGCACCGCGGGTACCATGTCGGAAAAAATCATGTCGATCTGACCGGCCACCAGATCTATCACCGCCAGGATGCCGCCCTTGTAGGGCACGTGGGTGATATTGATCCCAGTCGCGGTCTTCAAAATCTCGCCGGCGACGTGTGCGCCTGTGCCCCTTCCGCCCGAGCCGAAATTAAGCTGGCCGGGCCTCGCTCTGGTGAGCGCAAGCAATTGGGCAACGCTGTGCGCCGGCACCGAAGGATGGACGACCAGCACGTTGCCGGCCTTGCCCACCACCGAGATCGGTGCGAAGTCGTTGAGCGGATCGAAGCCGAGGCGTTTGTAAAGATGCGGATTGGTCACCAGCGCGACGTTGCTGCTCATCAGCAGCGTGTAGCCGTCGGGCGCGGTTTTCGCGGCGATCTCGTGGCCGATGTTGCCGGCCGCACCGGCGCGGTTGTCCACCAGCACCTGCCGCCCCAGGCTGTCGGTGAGCTTTTGCGCCAGGATCCGCGACAGCACGTCGGTGGTGCCGCCGGGCGGGAAGGGCGCGATAAAGCGCACCGGTTTGGTCGGGTAAGCGTCCTGCGCGAACGCGAATGACATGCCAAAACTGAGCGCCGATGCAGCCGCCCAGAACGCCAAAGTGCGATGTGCATTTTGCATGCTGCTCCTCCTTGTGATATTGCGGTGCCGACGAAGTTTAGCTCAATCCTGTTGCCTGCGCGGCCGCTGGTAATTTGCTCCGCCGCGAGCCATGCCCTTAGAATAGGCTCGAGGCAAAACGGATCGCACGGGTCCGCACATCAACGAAGGGACTATGCATGGACACCATGCCCGGAAAACTCGCTCAGGCTCCCCGCCATAAGTTGCCCACACCGTGCGGGGCTCACATACTCGCGCGCGCCCTGCAAAGGCACGGCGTGGAATTGATGTTCGGGCAGAGCCTGCCCTCGGCGCTTTATCTCGTTGCCCCGGAGTTCGGGATACGCCAGATCGCGTACCGGACGGAAAATGCGGGAGCGGCCATGGCGGATGGCTACGCGCGCATCTCCCACAAGGTGGCAGTCGTCACTGCGCAGAACGGGCCGGCTGCGGCGCTGCTCGTGGCAGGGCTGGCAGAAGCGCTGAAAGCGTCAGTTCCCATTGTCGCCATCGTGCAGGATGTCAGGCGCACCCAAACCGACAAGAATGCATTTCAGGAACTGGACCACTTCGACCTGTTCCGCGGCTGCAGCAAATGGGTTCGCCGCGTGAGCCAGATGTCGCGCATCGACGATTACGTCGACATGGCTTTCGTCGCCGCCGCGAGCGGGCGCCCGGGACCGGCCGTGCTGCTGTGTCCGCAGGATTTGTTGCTGGAGCCGACGGAAGCGCGTGCGGGAGACGTCAGACGCGAAAATCTGGGGCTCTGCCCGCTCGATCGCAGCCTTGCCGATCCCGCGTGTATCGAGAAGGCGGCGCAGTTGCTGGCGAATGCAGCGCACCCGTTGCTCGTCGCAGGCGGCGGGGTGCACTTGTCCGATGCGCACGGCGAGCTCGCTCATTTGCAGGAAGCGGCGGGAATTCCGGTTGCGACCACGAGCATGGGAAAAGGCGCGGTCGACGAGCGGCATCCCCTGTCGGTGGGCGTGATCGGGTATTTCATGGGGACGCGCGGTGTGGCCAGGCATTTGCGCGGGCTCGTCGACGAAGCCGACGTCATACTGCTCATCGGCAACCGCACCAACCAGAACGGCACGGACTCGTGGACCTTGTTTCCGCCAACGGCAAAGTACATTCATATCGATATCGACAGCCAGGAGATCTGCCGCAACTACGAAGCGTTGCGACTGGCCGGAGACGCGAAGCTCACGCTGGCAGCGCTCGATGCGGCGTTGGCCAGCCAGGACCTGGGCAAGCGCCGCGCGGGCCGCGCCGCGGTGGAGCAGAGAATCGCTGCCGCACGCCGCGCCTTCACGGCTGAGGCGCAAACCGTGAGGCAGTCGGACGCGGTGCCTATCCGTCCCGAGAGGCTCATGCTGGAACTTAACAAGGTGCTGCAACCGGACTCCGTCGTGGTGTCGGATGCCAGCTACGCGCCGATCTGGGCGGCGAACTATCTGACTGCGCAGCGCGCGGGAATGCGGTTTTTGGCAGGGCGCGGGCTCGCCGGACTGGGGTGGGGTCTGCCGGCGGCGATCGGCGCCAAGCTTGCCGTGGCTGAGCGCGAAGTCTTCTGCATCACCGGAGACGGCGGCTTTGCCCACGTATGGTCGGAATTGGAGACCGCCAGGCGGCTTGCCGTCAAAGTGATCGTGATCGTGCTCAACAATCAGATACTCGCTTATCAATCGCACGCGGAAGACGTGCTGTACGGAAATCACACCGACGCGTGCACGCTGGGCCCGGTCGACCACGCGGCAATCGCGCGTGCCTGCGGCTGCGAGGGCGTGAGGGTCGAAAAGCCCGCCGGGTTCCAGAGCGCTCTGGAACGGGCGATGCGCGCGAACGTGACGACGGTCATCGATGCCATCATCGATCCCAGGGCCTACCCGCCGCTGACCCTGTTCGAAGGGAAAATGCACGACTTAAAAAACTGAACGCAGCCGCGCTGATCGTCGTCACCGCGCCGCCGGAATCCTTCGCCGCAACGATCGAGAGCGACTTCGCCGAGTACGGCGAGCTGATCCGCGACATCGGTTTTCAGCCGCAGTGAAGACTCCTTCCCCCTTGATGGGGGAAGGTTGGGATGGGGGTGAAAACCTTGCGAGTCATCGTAATTCTTACCCCCACCCGGGCCCTCCCCCGTTAAGGGGGAGGGAACCGGTTTTGTTAGTCGATCCGGACGGCCTTGCCGCTCGCCGCTGAAGCGACGATCGCTTCCAGCACGGCGATGCCGTTGACGGCTTGCTCGGGCGGCACGACGAACGGCTGTT
>ERZ1292640.2534-Hain-H43-02um-R1-2534-length-14580-cov-5_pt1 | contig 14580 bp, 14 predicted proteins | sample MGYA00564404_ERZ1292640 | MGnify/ENA primary metagenome ERZ1292640 (study PRJEB36523, sample SAMEA6512636) | groundwater metagenome | collected 2019-01-08 | study: AquaDiva: Metagenomics assemblies of 32 groundwater samples
ATGCTGAGATATTGATTCCAAAGTTTGATACTATGAAAAGAAGGCCAACAACCCACACCATTATCTTAAGTATGGTTGTAAACAGGTGAATTATCGAGGGGTCGTCATTTCCGTCAGTTTTACTGACTTTAACGATGTATTTTTCCGAGGCAACATCAATTATTAATTGCATTGATTTTACAAGGTAATATACTACGACAACGATCAATGCGTAGTTCAATGCCGAATTTATGATTGGTGAAAGCTCTAAAGACCGGACAGAAAAATTGAATCCTATTTGTAGGAAAAACGGCCAGCCTAGACCCTGCAGTATCTTAACAGCGTAATCATCAAGGTCTGTTGTGGTTTTCTTGCTGAGTTGGTGGAGCTGAATCAGGATTATTTTTTTGAAAACCCACAAGGCGACAAGGCAGATAAGGAAGATAACTAAGGCTTCAATATAATCCCTTCCTGTGTTGCCCCACAAGCTGGAAGCCAGAAACTCTTCAAAAAATACCATGCTAATAGGTGTTCTTGGCTGCTTTTAAATTTTGTTTGGTATTGGCCAAGAGTAACGGGCAAAGCTTTTTATTAGGTTCAGGGTAACTCTCCATACGTGCGTCGGTGGTCCAACGGTTAAGACTGCGGCCTTCCAAGCCGCCTATCCGGGAAATGCATGGGGACCTGCATTCGGAAATTCGAATCCCGGCCGGCGCATTAGGTCCCCACTTTTCTTGGTTTAACCATAGTAACAAATTTATTCTGGTGATGCTTTTTGACATATATGTGATAAATACGCTTTCTTTTGCCTCTTTTATCATCATATTCGTATATTTGATGTTCTATTCTCAAAACATTGAGAAATTTGGCGATATCTCGGATCAACAAGGGAGATATAGACGCAAAAACTATTTTGTTTCGGGATATGTATCCGTCACTATCTATTGAGCCTCTTAAGAATCCGACCATGAATTTTTTAGACTGTTTATTATTTATTAAGTGGACTGTATGACCTTTTCTATATTTTTTATCCCATCTTAAGTACTTCATTATTAACTCTTTTATAGCCTTTGAGTAAAAACAAATAATTATCTTATTTTCTGTCATGAATATCATCGGTTTTTTTGAAAAAAGCACATGTAAATTATTTTTTATTATCTTTTCTACTAAGTTTTTCTCTTTTATGTTAAAAAATAAATAAATCCTGTATTTGTAATCCGCTGTTTTATCTAAACAACCATCTCCTGCAAAAAGTCCAATGAATTCCCCTTTGATTTCCTCATTTGCAGTAATGATTTTTTGTTTTTGAATAGTTCTTCCTCTTAATTTAAAAAAATGGTAATATATTGTCGACTTACTCTTTCCCAATTGGTTCGCAATCCTGTTAAGAGAATAATTGTTTTTTACAAAAATCTCTATTTTGTTTTTTTCTTCCTTGTTTAGTCTGAAAATCATCAAGAAAGACTCCAATCAATTTAATATAAACCTTCGTCCGGAAATTTCGGAAGATTTTCGAATCACGGCCGGCGCATACTCTGAAGTCCAACAAAATGAAATAAAAAAAGTAAAGGAAAAATTATCTTTTTCTGATAATAATTAAGGTGGCTCCGCCAAGAACCAGGGCTAATGCTAATCCCTGTGAGGAAAATTCAGGAATTTCATTGTTGTTATTGCCTCCTGGGGCGCCAATGCAGCATAATGCAAGGTATTGATTTTCATTGCAGCCATAATCTGTCTGACATTGGGGCAATGATGAACCAGCAACCTGATTTTGGAGTACATCAGCGCTATACGAACCACCATATACTGTATAATGGCCGGCACCGCCTCCTTCTCTGCAGGTTATTTCGCCTAAAAGCCATGTGCTTGGAGTACCTGCCCAGTTATCATTGCCTGCATTGTATTCATCAGCAGTGCACAAGTGATAGTCATTTGGGCAAAGGGTTTCAAAATCCTGTTCACAGGTTGAATCCTGCGGGTCATCACACACAACTATGGATTCATCAGGATTTGATGAGATTGTATTTGCAGGACTGTTGCAAACAACAGCAGTAACTAGATTAAGTGTTGCCAAAAAAACTACAAATAAGATTATTAATTTTTTCATTTTAATCCCCCACTTCTTGTTAGGGTGTGAACAAATGTATATAAATGTTACTTTTTCCCGGCATTTAAAGTCTTTTTGCTATCCTAATCTATAATTCAATTTACAATTGCATGCTCACCTTTAAATAAGTCGGGATTGTCCCTATTTCCATGTTCAGATTCATTAAAGGCCTATTCAGGAAGGAAGAGGAAATAAAGCAAATTATTGAGGAAATACCTTTGGATTCTCTTCAGGTGTGGACAGTTAATAAAAGAAAAAACATTGATCAGGAGATTTCAAAATTCCTGGTAAGCACAAGAACCGAATTTGAAGCGATAGTTTCTGAATGCAAAACTGCAATTATTGCTCTAAGAAACGCAAACCTTCTGAACCCAAAGATTCCAGAAAATGAAAAGATATTAATGGAAGGCAACAGGGATTCCTTCACAAAATCTGCCGAGCGGCTTTTGGCCATGCTTAGTTATCCTGATGCAGGTAATCTTGACGTTTTTTTTGAAAGCTCAGATAATGCTTTCAAAACTTATGAGAAAATGAGCCTTCGGCCATTTGCCATCCTTCAGCATTTCTTTGAGCATGAGTCAAAGGCAGTTCATTCCTGCGTGCATAGGCTGTTCTTGTTAGTATCAAAAATAAAAGAATTTCAAACTTCATCCGGAATTCTTAATGCATTATCTGTTGAACGTGAAGCAAAAGAAATAATTGGCGCGATTTCTCTAAACAAAGAGAAGGAAAAAAATCTGGCGGACATTAATCTTCAACTAGAGCAGAAAGAAAAATTAATCCATGGGAAAGATGAATTGATTAAGTCTCAGGAGTTTTTAGATTTTGCTGTTTTACTGCATAAAAAAGAAGAGATAATTAAGTCGATTAATGAGGCTGACTCGGAGCTGGAATCAATTTTTGCCTCCCTCAAAGTGCCACTGCAAAAACTCGTAAGAATTCATCCTGATTTTGCAAAGAAAATAGCTATTTTTGATAATTTTAAGGATGCCCTTCCGGAAAAGGATGCTGAAGTAATAGTGATTATCTCTGCATTGAAAAAAGAGATTGAGAACAATAGTCTGGATTTGAAAGATAAGAAGAAAGAAATTGCTCTTCAAAAAGCAGGATTGATAACAAAGGACTTTTTGGATTCCTGGAATAATAAAAGAATAATTATTGCTGCAAGTTTGAAATCTCTTGAACATGAGATTATGGCCTCAGATGCAAGAGAAAAGCAAGAAATTATCAAGAGAGAAATTGATTCACTTATGGCTTCGAAGAGAGAGCTTGAGCAGGAAAAGATAAGCATCTTAAAAAAGCATTCAGCAGAAAATCTTGCCAAGAGAATCGCCGATTTTGAATCAAAGAATAGAGTAAGGATTTTTTCGCTTTAATTTCAGCTCAATCAAGACAACTTTTTAATGGCCTTAAAGTCGTTTCACGACGAGAAAGCGGAGAAGTAATTAAGCCCGCGCAGCGAATGAGCGCAAATTTATGATTTATTTTACGACGAAACATATCTTAAATCGACTAAATCCTATGTTGCAACTTCCAAAACCCTTAGAAGAACACTTGCAAAAGTGTTAAAGAACATGATGGTGAAAAAGCTGATGAAGCAATAGATGAGGGTTCCCCTGATGAGGTTTTTGCCTATCGTGTATCGCTCGTTAAGCTTGTCTGATCCGTTCTCAATTCCATTGATTAGAATGCTCAAGATAACTATTATCTCCAGGACGTAAATCCCAACTATTATTTGAAAAAAGTAAGTCGGCATTGGATTGCCAAATATGTTTCCAAAATCCATCGCGCCTGCACTTAGGTCAGTATCTTGAGTAAGGCTTCCTAATTGCTTTCCAAGTTCTGTTATTATGTAAACTATCATCGAAGTTATTCCTACGACTATGCCAGCTATCGAGGGCGTTAGCAAGCCGACTTGCTGCTTCATGTCAGAAAGTATATCAACAAGCAAATCCCTTACCCGTTCGTTGACTCTATGGATGTCCCTTACATATTGAGAGACATTAATTAGCGCCGAGGATGCAACCGAAGCACCTTTCTTGCTGCTTTCCAAAAGGACCCTCATTGAGCTTTCGATTAAAGCTGAAGGAAAAAATATTATGGCTCCAATTTTTGAGTCAAAAATTGCACGTTCAACATCCATGCCGATTCTTGTGATATTATTGTTTACGAGCTCGAAGAAATCTCCAGTCGTTGTGCCTTTGGTGACCACAGCAACTTTACCGAATGCTAATTCAGCAGGGACTCCGTCTCCAAGCCTATTTCCGAGCTGGAATAGCGATGCTGCAAATTCTCTTTCAAGTGCTTTTCCAGTTTCCCGCTTTTTTATGGAGTTTGTTGAGCGAGAAAGGAAAAATGCGCCTACTGAAATGCCAATCCCTAGTACAATAAAAACGGAAAGAGCGCTAGCAATAAGCCCATAAGGGCCTACTTTTCCAGTCGTGGTTGTTTTATATCCGAGTACACGATAATTTAGGTTGAGGCTGCCACTGATGTCCGGGTCTTTGTAGGATGGAACCGCAACCTTTAACCACAAAGGTGCAAGTCCAATCGCTAAACAAACGACTAAAACAACAATGGAGAAAGTAAGCGGGCTGGCTAAAGAAGAGTTATCTGGCTTGTCCGAATCTATTATTGTTTCTCCGAAACCAGTTGGCCGTTTTGAAAGGACCATCCTCCCAAGATAATAAACGAGCAAAGGAAATGTTAAATTGTAAATTAAGGCTATTATTAATGACATAATGTAAGGACTTAAAGTCTCGCCAGTCAGGAAACTAGCCACAAGTGGGAGGACAATGAGGCCAAGCAATGGTAATATCACGCCAAGCATGTAAAGCAGCTGCAAAGGGCCTTTGAGTTCGTGGGAATAATGCAGCATTTTCTCGAATGTTTCTTCAAGCATTGTCTGCAGTCCTTTTTCAAGCAAATTTATTCTTCTGTCCTCGCTAGATTCGTAAAGCGACCCTTCTATAAGGTGGAATGACTCGAGGAATTCAAGATTGTAAGGTCTCCAACCTTCAAGGTAAACATCGAGCGATTCCTTAATTGTTCCATATGTGCCAGTTTCCACATCCCACAAAACTTTTTTGAGATCAAATGAAAGAGGAGCACCTGCCCGCTCAGCAGCAAAATCTATTGCAAGCTCAAGATTTGAAGTGTGCCGCATGTACATCACAACGTAGAAAATACAAAGCACCATCTGGTTGGATGCCTTTAGCCGCCAGCTGTTCGAGATGAACTCTGGGATTTTCAGGCAGACCATTACCAGTACCAATGTCAGAATTAATCCGAAAACGAGAAAAAAAGTGAAGGCTGATGTTGCGATGACAAAAAAAAGCAAGCAGAATGCTATTCCTATTAGCGTTGGCAGGATGACTGCAAAACTCATCGCTCCGGTAGGGGTGATGGCAAGGTGGCTTATCCTGATGTATTCCTTGAGTTGCGCCTCCTTTTTTGCATTAGGCTTTATTTTGAGTATCTTCTCAAATCGGTTGCATAAATTTTCGTAGAAGCTAAGATGCTTTGGATAATAAGTTTTTTTGAAGTCAAGGTAGCTTGTTGTGGTTTCTGTAGCAGAATCCTTTCTTAGTTGTGAGTCAATCCTGTTTACGAATTCTTTTTTCCGATTGCTATCCATCAGAGTCCCCGAAGCTGCTGTTTTAACCAGCGGTCCCACTCGGAGAAAATCTTGCTGCTATCCATCGTGCCGACTTCATCCTTGACCCTGTCTGAAATCCTGTGGAACTCATCATTTGCCTGCACAACAAAACCTGCTTCAAGAATGTCGAGATTTTTTATCTGGTGAGCATATTGGACGAGCGTTTCCTTAAGTTTTGCGCGAAGCTGAATATTGTCCCAGACAGCATTCCAGTTTCCTGCCCACTCCTTGACGTTGCCGGCAACGGCTTTTATGATGTCGCTTTCACCGTTGAGGAGGTCTGCTGTTGGTTCAAGTATGTCTTTTTTCGGCTCGTATCTGAAGAGGTCTCTAAATCCATTTTCAAGCGATGGGTCATTTTCCCAGTGCTTTCCAACTTCTGTAATCTGGGTTATTCTCCTCCATCTGTGCAGGCCATCAGCGCTTTTTATTGGGTTGGCAACAACCATGATGTCTGTGGCTTTGAATGATGTCCTTGGAACTCCGAGATCATTTACAACCCTGTCAAATACTCCGTATGGTGAATCACCGTGAATTGTGCCTGCAACAACATTTGCAAGCGCGCCAACTCTCATTGCCTCATAAAGCGCTTTTGCTTCAGTGCTTCTTACTTCCCCAACAATTAGAGATGAATCTCCGAGTCGAAGCGTTGTTCTTATTCCTTCGTCAGCAGGAACTTCTGCAGTCCCTTTCGTGAGCGCTGCTGCCACTTTCATCGACTGGATGTTGTATCCAAGCTTTCTTAGGGCGGCGACTGGAAGTTCGAGCGTGTCCTCGATTGTAATCATTCTGTACTTTCGCATTATCTCAGTCATTACTGCACCAAGAACTGAAGTTTTTCCTGCACTTCTTGTCCCTGCAATTAACATCGTTCGGGAACCATCAATTAGAAATGAGAGTGTTCCTGCCGCTAGCGGCGAGATCATTTTATTGTTTATCAGTAAAGGAAGCGTCCATGGTTTATCCCTATGCCTTCTAAGTGCATATGCTAGCCCAGTTGGATTAATTGGCGGGGAAATCACTGCGACTCTTGCTGTTGCTCCCGGAATTAAAAGTTCAGTATCGAGAATTGGGTTTGCCTCGTCCAATGGCCTGCCGGACATGAGCCTCATTTTCGATGCCCAGGAGTCTCCTTCTGTAATTGTTGGTATTATGTTTGTGACGCAGTAATCATAGTCCTGGTGAACAACGAAAATCGGAATCTGCCCCATAGGGCTGTTTATTGTTATGTCTTGGATTTTATCATCTTGTAGCAGGACTTCTATAAGGCCGAAGCCAACAGTATACCTCACAAGGATTCGGGTGAGCTCCTCAATCTCTTTTTGCCGCAAATTTAGGTTTTTGTAGCTTGCAAGCTCTTCAACTAAGTCGAGGCCAACATTGAAAAAAACACTTCTCATTCTTTCAGGGTCTATGAACTCAGATTTCTCTGGCTTATGTTCTGCAATTATGCTGCGCGCCTGGTCAAGAATCTGGTATTTTTCTTCAGTAAGCCGGAATTCCGGAGGTGTAATGTGGTAAAGGTACTGGATTGTAGTTTTAACTTTAAAAATAGTAACTTCGGTTTCTTTGCCCACCATGTAAGTATCTACCTCTTCCCCGTCAAGCGGGTACTGGGCCATGAGCTTCGTGAACATGAAATCCGGCTTTATCGTCGGCCTGAAAATTCTCCTGTAAACACTCCTGTCGTAAAGATGGTATTGGATTAGAAGCGGCTTTGCTGCTTTTATTAGGATGGTGTTTTCAAGTAGCTGGATGATGTGATGTACAGTATTCCTATATCTGGTGTGCCTTGCTAGCTCGTTTTCAGCAAGTTCCTTTTCAGTCCTGATTGTTTCTCGCCTAAGTATTCTTTTAAGAAGAACAAAAGTTGCAACAGGATCGCTTCTAAGGCCGCTGTAAATCAGCGGCTGGAGCTCGGCATAAGCTGAGCCTAGATTTTCGTAGCTTAAGACCTGCTTTTGCTTTAGAAGCTGGCTTGAAAGTCTCGCTATCTCTCCGAGCATTAAAGTTTGGTTTTCGTCGTACTCGTAATCCCTTTTTTGGAAAAAAACTATTTTTGTTATTCCGGGATTCTCAATAAGCTTTTCTGATGTCTTGAACATGCATTCAGTGCTGTCTTCTATTGAGGGAATGGCCGTTGCTTGTTCGTAATCAACTTTCAGAATTGTGTCCTCTCCTTCTCGGACGATTTCGTATTGGAGGTTGGTCTCGGCCATGATGACCCAAAAGATTTATTTAGAGGGCAATTTAAATACACTTAATCGGTTATTTAAACCTTCTCAAATGGAGAACCCCCCAAGAAAGCCTGACGCGATGCAACCTGATATGGCATCAGGGATGTTTGCCCCTCCTAAGCAGGCAAGGCTCTCAGGGGATTTGGCTGAGCAGATGATGTCCTCAATTAGGCGCCTTAGGATTCTTGAGGAGCGAGGCCAGCTCATTCACGGTAAAGTTCAGGTTGTTGAACTAAACATGATTTCATCAGTTCGAAAGACTGATGCTGAAGTTAAGAAGTTACAAGAGCAGCTTGGAGAGCTTCGGGCGGATATTGTTGATATTAAGAACACGATTAAAATGGTTGTTTCTGAAATTCAGGTTGCTGCTAAAAGGCAGGATGTTGAGATACTCAAGAAATATATCACTTTGTGGGAGCCTCTTAATTTCGTGACAAGAAATGAAGTTCGAAGGCTCGTTTCCGAGGCGCTCGAAGACATCCAGCAGGATCAGCCTCCTGGGTGAAATGTCACGTTTTCAATTCGCCTGCAGGAGTAACGATAAATATTTATACGCAGTTTGAGAGGAATTTTTTAAGATGGCTATGTTTGGTATGGGAAAAAAAGAGGCTCCTCCGCCTCCAGTGGCAGCTGAGAATGCAATTGTTGATGAGATTAGGCGTCTGCAGTCTCAAGGAATGCAAAATCCTCAGATAGTCCAACAGCTCCAGAGGCAGGGATACAAGACTTACCAGATATTTGATGCTTTTAACGCGGTTGACTTGACAGGCAAAGCTGGCCCGATAGACCAACCAGTTCCTCCAGATCCAAATATGTTAGCTCAGCAAGGCCCTCCTTCTCCCCAGCAGGAACAAGGAGTTTATCCCCAACAACAAATGGGAGCTTATGCCCCTCAGGGTTATTCTCAAATGGCCGCCCCTCAAATGTTGGATGAGCCCCAGTATGATGAGCTCGAACAGGTTCCTGAGGAAGAGGAGCAGATTGAAGAGCTTGTTGAGGCAATAGTTGAGGAAAAATGGGAGGAGCTTGTTAGGAACGTTAACAAAGTAATCGGCTGGAAAAACGTCATGGAAAACAGGCTGGCTGTTTTAGAACAGCGGTTTACTGACCTCAAGATGCAGTTTGATGACATAAACAAAGGAATTATCGACAAGATGGGAGAGTACGACCAGAACATAATCAACGTTGGCACAGAAATAAAAGCAATGGAGCAGGTCTTTCAAAAGGTGCTGCCGACTTTCACAGAAAACATTAATGAGCTTGCACGGCTGACAAAGCAGATGAAACAGTCGCAGACTATGCAGAAAAAATAGAATCTATTTTTTCAATAAACAGATTAAACTTTGCGAATTATTGCTTCTTAATTTTGCTGTCAAATCCGGCATGAGAAAGCCTTCGCGGCCACTGAGCGGTAAATTATTATTATAAAATCCTAAAAATTACATCCCAGGCAATCTTGGCCCGCTTGTGAGCAGAGCAATTGCAAAGGTTCCAATCAGCATTATAAGTATCATGCCAAGGATTTTTGGGTGAAATAACGTTGCTCCAAAGTTCTGAGAGAAACTTCCTGTAGATGTATCTGAACCAGTTATATTCCCGCCAGTATTGCCGCTATTTCCTTTACTGAAACTTTCAAGGAAGCTCTGGCCATAAACTCCCGATAGCGCAAAGGCCATAATTACTATTGTCACGATAAGAAAAACAACTGCCCCTCCTTGCTTGCCCCCAATAACAGCTATAACTTCATCAGGCTTGAATCCCGAGAAGCTTGCTGCCATGAAAAGGAATACTAAAAACATAATGAAAACAACATAGAAAGGCGAAAAGTTTGAAATCACTTTCAATGCGCTTGGTTGGGTCGCTGACATCAGGGCGATGAGCAAAGCTATTAAACCATGCACTCCAGGGTTTTGGCCCAAGATTTTTGTTACTTCAAGGACTGCATAAATAATAAGAAAAATAAATATGACTGCAAATACGCTAGAGAATTGGTCTATAAGACCGAGGTCTAGTATGCTTGCCATTTATTTTGGTTTGTGCAATGCGTTATTGAGGCCTTCGTACCAGCCCATAACATTCGTTGCTTTGGCGTCATCCCTTGTTATGAACCAGATTATCAGTCCAAAAATAAGCAGGGCAATTATCATTGCTTTAGTTTCAGGAGGTAGTGCTGGGATTAATATGTTCCACCAGTTCATAGCCTGTCCGAAATAAAACACCACAATAGCCACTGAAAATATTAACACAGCGCCAGTCATTTGCCCGCCAATAAATTGGAATCCAAAGACGCCTGCAAGGACAAGAGCCATGACAATTGCAATTGCAACAACAGCCAGGTTTGGTATGGCAGTGTTCATTATAGTGATTGGATCCTTGTTAGGTGGGTAAGCGCCGATAATGTGAGGTATTACTACAAGAAGCCCGATGCAGAGCGCTACAATAGCGTTCATGTTTCTCTTGCCGACTCCCAAAATTTGGGCTTTATCGAGAGAAGCAAATACTATCGTGAAGATTAGTATGAATGGAATTAGCGAATCGAGTATTCCGAGGTTTTGCAATTGAAGAAATAAGTCTGTAAAGCTGCCTATTGCCATTTGTTTTCACCTTTAGTGTTTTTCATTTGATATATGGGGTCCTCCACTGGTCACGAAAAGAATTATTCCTATCGTGAATATTATCAGAACTACTGATGCGATTGTTGAGGATGATGAAAATTGGCCGCCCCAATCCATAATCTTATCAAGCCAAGTTGTGCCTGGTTCGATTTCCAGGGCGTCAAGAAAAATTACTGCGAGGCTAATTGCTACCAGAATCATGAATGCATTTTTGTAAGCTCCTTCAAGAAAGAATCCTTTTGGGTCTTCCTTGTGGAAAGAGCCTGCAAGTATAAGGAACATTACAGTTCCCAAGAGTATAATAACCATATTGGCTGAAATTTTTGTGATTGCTTGGACAAGTTGTGAAGATGCGACAACAAAAAAAGAAATAACGAAGGCTACCATTGAATTGAGGTTTTTCTTTGGATATTCTTTCCCATCTGGGAAAGTGTAAGTTCCGAAAACTCTCGTTTTTTCTAGGATTGCAAATACTATCACAAACACAAGTATGAAAGGTAAAACTACGTCGTAGACTCCCATGTCATTAAGGAAGCCAAGGGCATTGCGGAACGATGAAGCCATTGCTTTAAATACGGTTTAATAGACTTATAAATGTTTCGAACCCCTTTATAAGGCTGGAGATTGAGGTTACCTTGTGAAATTCACCCAAACACCCTTTTGTAGTTCATGAATATTATCTTCTTTGTTTCCTCAACTTCAAGCCCTTTTATTTCTGCAATTTTTTTAACGGTTAGCGGTATATTGCTAGGTTCATTCCTGACACCCTTCTCAACTCCTAGGTAGGGAGAGTCTGTTTCTGTAAGTATTTGAGTAGTTGGCACAATTTTGACCATTTCCTGGAAGTGTGTGCTTCTCTCAATTGTGCAAGGTATTGAGAAGTAAAATCCTAGCTTAACAGCCCGCTTAACAAGTGTCATGCTGCCCATGAAGCAATGCAGGTGGGCTTTCGGCACATTTTCATTCTCAAGCTGATCCAATGTTTCTAGCTCAGCTTTTCGGGTGTGGACAGACATTGGTTTGTCTAGCTCTTTTGCAAGGGAAATCATTCTGGAAAATATTATCTTTTGCTCATCCATCTTCTCGTGAGTGCCATCAAGCCCGACTTCTCCAATAGCTGCGACTTCTTTTTTGTGCTTTTTTATGAAGTCGCAAACTTTTTCCACATCTTCATTTATTTCTGAAGGGTAAATTCCGAATGCTGGCCTTACTATTTTGTATTTTTTTGAAAGCGCAAGGCTTGCCTCGTTGGTTTTATGGTTAAGACCGTTTTGTATTATCGCAATTATTCCTGCATTTTCTGCCCTGCTGATTACTTCATCGAGGTCTTTTGAAAACCATTTGTCGTCTAAGTGGGCGTGGCAGTCTATGAACATTTTACACCGATAAAATTATTATTCCTATGAGGACGGCTGTAATGCCAGCGTATTGATGAATCTGCAACCTTTCCTTTAAAAAAATAAATCCCAAAACTATTGCAACTAGGGGAAACATTGCAGATATTGGGGTAACAATTGCCGTTCTCTCAATCGATATTCCGTAAGCATAAACCAGAGTTCCTCCAACAGCCAACAAAATTGAAAATGCTATCGGCAAGAGCAAATTATTTTTTAGGGCAGCTCTTCCATCACCTTTGATGTATGCGTATGGCGCCATTACTGCTGCCAGAGCTGTTGTGCTAACCAGTGTGGATGCATACCATCCAAGTCCGGGAAGAGAGAGTTTATAGAAAAAAAATCCAAAACCCCATAATAATTGGGAAAATAGCAATATTGTCAAACTTGATGTAAGTTGAAACTTTTTCGCAGCATAAACAAATCCAGCTGCTATAACCCCGAACATCACTAAAAAAATTCCAATTGCCTCAAAAGTGCTCAAAGTTTCTCTTAAAATAATTATCCCAAGTATTATGGTGATCACCGGATAAGCTGAGCCAATTGATGATACAAGCGAAAGCTTATCTTTTGACAATGCGCTGAGAAAAAATAACAGTCCGAGACCGTTAAGAATTCCAGTAACAACCGCAAAAATGATGCTGTTTGTAGGAAATGATATTGGCTCCCAGAAAAATGGAAAAAATGCAGCGGTTATAATAATATTTAACGGAACGCTCCAGAAAAGCATTTGCTTTAAGGAAATTTTATTGAAAATTGTTTTTTGGACGAAATCGGCACTGCCCCAGCAAATCAGGGCTGCAATCCCCGCAAGAATTCCAAAGCCTATCATTTTACAATCTGTCCATCACTGCTGCCCGCAGAAGTGGAAGCGCTATTGTTGTGTCGCAGACAACATTTGCATAATGGGCGTTTACTTTCAGTTTGCCCCAGCTTATGCCTTCTGAAAGCTCTGCTCCTGAGCTTCCTCCAGGTTCAGGCCTGTCCATGGTTATTTGTATGGCGTAAGCAGCGCCTTTTGAAAGCTGCAATGCCTGCTGAATGTAATTTTTCGGAACCCCTCCGCCAAGGTAGAGTATTCCTGCTTTCTTTGCAGTCCATGCAGTGTCAAGTATTTCTTTTAGGTCTTCGAACGCAAGAACGTCAAGGTTATGCCTTTGGAGATAATTCCAAATCTGCAGGCCAATGCCTGAGTCTGCCAATGCCGGGCAATAAATCGGAATATTTTTTTCGTAGCAGGCGCGTAATATCGATGGGTGCTTAGTTGGCACGTGAGGGGCGATTTCTTTCAGGAATCTGCTTATTCCCATTTTTTCTTTTGGCAGTTTTGGCAAGACTTTTGTGAAGAATTCCTCAAGGCCTTCATAAATTTCGTCAGGCATGTATGAGTCAAGCATCCTGTCAAGCCTTTGTTTGTGCAGTTCAGCGTCAGATACTTTTTCGTCGCTGTGATAGTGCCTGTATCCAAGCGCTTCCCCAAGGTCATGGGTTAAATTTGCTCCTGTGGTGACAAGCACATCTATCCATCCGTCGTTTATCATGTCAATTATTATCTGCTTCATCCCTCCGGGAACCATTGCTCCTGCTAGTCCGAGAAATTTCACGCAATCCTTGTCCTTCAGCATCATCTGGTAAATCTCAGCAGCCCTTCCTATTCTTCCAGCGCCCATCACGCCTGCCTTGCTCATCTGTGCCAGAAGCTCGTTGACTGTCATTCCTTTAGAAGCTGTAATTTGGTGGACGGGCTCAAGGCTGATTCTTTTCATGGTTCTGTTAAATCCTTGGAGCGTATAAATTGTTTTCCAATCAGACTGCATTTTTCAAAAACCAAAGCAGCGGTCTGCCAAGGTAGCTGAATACTGCAATATTGAAGACTATGTTGCTTCCAGAGTAAATCATGCCGTATCCAATGTTCCCGCCTAGAGAAAGCACTATTGGGAAGAGAATGGTGTGGTAAACAACTACAAGTATAATTCCGAGCAGGACTATATCTGCGCCGCGGAAGGCGTAAGCAAGAAGGGAAATTGCTGTCAAAGAAACAATTGAGCCTATGAAGTCAGCTTCCAGCCTGCCAGTCATTATTTTTCCGACAAAACTTGAAATTATGCCAACGAGAATACCCATTATTGGTCCGAAAACAACCGAGGTAAGGACTGTAACAAGCTTGATCAATTCGAAATTAATGGGTGATTTGAAGAAATGCTGATAGAAAGTCGAGCCAGCGCCGATCGCGATCAACACAATGATGATTATTACAGCTCTTACCCCGCTAAAAAGGAGGTATATCATTAAAAAAAGAACTAGGGCAACAATTAGTTTCTTGTAATTTTTCTTCGCGTTTTTCAAAAAGCCGATCATGGGGCTGCAAATTCGGTGATGGATTTAAAGTTTCCCTGCATTTCTTTTCAAAGAAATGAGCAAAGAAAGAGTGTGGCATAAAGCCATACAAAAATTAAGAAACAATAGGCTGGCGGTTAGTCAAGTTAAGTGGGAAAGTTTTTCGTTGCCAATGGCGCAGGTCTGACGGGGGTTGCCCCCTTCGGGGTGTCAGACGAGGAGCGATAGCGACGACTGCCGCCATTATTGGCTG
>ERZ1292640.2535-Hain-H43-02um-R1-2535-length-14578-cov-5_pt1 | contig 14578 bp, 11 predicted proteins | sample MGYA00564404_ERZ1292640 | MGnify/ENA primary metagenome ERZ1292640 (study PRJEB36523, sample SAMEA6512636) | groundwater metagenome | collected 2019-01-08 | study: AquaDiva: Metagenomics assemblies of 32 groundwater samples
TCGGCTATGACCTGGCCCGTTTTGACCTTCTCACCGAGCCGGACAATCGGCTTCTGATTCAGACACGTTCTTTCGTTGAGGCCGATGAATTTCTCCAGACGGTACTCGTCCGTATGGTTAATGACGATCATGGTTGCGTCGACCGCGGTGACCACCCCGCTGCTTCCGGCCCGAACGACCATACTCGAATTCAGCCCGACGATCGCCTCCATACCGGTACCCACCAAAGGTGTTTCCGCCCTCAGCAGTGGAACAGCCTGTCGCTGCATGTTCGAACCCATCAAGGCCCGGTTTGCGTCATCGTGCTCGAGAAAGGGAATGAGCGAGGCCGAAATGCCGACGATTTGTTTGGGTGAAATATCGATGTAGTCAACTTCGTCGCTGGTAACCTGGGTCAGCTCGCCGCTCTTGCGTGCAAGAACAAACCCTTTGTAAAGTTTGCCGCTCGCGGCCTCTACCGCGCTGGGCGGGGCAAATACCGCCTTCATCTCCTCATCGGCGCGCAGATAGGCCACTTCATCCACCACTTTGCCGTTCCTGACTTTGCGATACGGCGTGAGCAGGAATCCGTATTCGTCAACGGAGGCGAACAGGGCCAGCGAAGCGATCAAACCAATGTTTGTCCCTTCGGGGGTCTCAATCGGGCAGATTCTGCCGTAGTGGCTGATATGAACGTCGCGCACTTCAAATCCGGCCCGTCTTCTGTTCAATCCTCCCGGTCCAAGAGCCGACAGACGCCTCTCGTGAGTCAACTGGCTCAGGGCGTTGGTCTGGTCCACCACCTGGCTCAGCTCACCGCGACCGAAGAAATAGTTGATGCTGCTCGATACGCTTTTGGAATTGACCAAATCCGCGATGCGCACTGCCTCCTGGTCCTCGCGTTTCATGCTCATACGTTCCTGGACGGTTCGTCGCAGCTTGAGCAGCCCCTTGCGGATCTCGTCGGCGGCAAGCTCATCTATGGTCCGCAGTCTTCGGTTGCCGAGATGGTCGATATCATCGACCCCCCCTTCATTGTTCCGCAGCGCCATGATGTACTTCATCGTATTGAGGAAGTCTTCCGGGCGAAGCGTCATCTCGTTTTCGTCAACGGTTTGGTTGAACTTCCGATTGATGCGGAACCGGCCCACTCGGCCAAGACGGTAGCGGTTCGAATCGAAGAACTTTTCCGCAAAGAACAGCCGGGCCTTCTCTTCATTGGGGGGATTACCGGGTCTTAATCGCATGTAGAACTTCAACAGAGCCTGTTCATGGCTCGGGCAATCGTCTTCGGCAAGGGTGTTCAGAATAATGGCATCCCGAACACTCTCGATGACCTCTATGGTCGCGGACTCTTTAATTTTCCGGGGCGCTTTCGCCTTGGCCTCGCCCTTCGCCGGGGCCTCCGTGTACGCCGCCTGCACCAGCGAAACCTTGTCGCCTATCTGGGCGCCGGCCTTGACGATGATTTCACCGGATTCCCTGTCAACGGCGGGCTCGACGGCCCACATCGTCGGCGTAAGCTTCGCAACCGGGATCGTCTGTGTCGGATAAAACAAACGCAGAATCTGATCGCTCGTTCCATACGCAGAGCCCATCGCACGCAGAAAAACAGTGGCGGGTATCTTGCTGGACTGATCTATTCTGACAACGAGAGTATCTTTGTTGGAGACCCCTATTTCAATCCAACTGCCCCGCTCCGGAATGACCCGGCCGCCGTGCAGCACTCGGTCGCCTTCCTTGCTCTCGATGAGAAAATCAACGCCCGGACTACGGTGTAACTGGTTGACGATGACGCGTACGGCTCCGTTGATGATGAATTCCCCGCCGCCGATCATCACCGGCATTTCGCCAAGATACATCGCCTGCTCGGCCAAATCCGCACCCTCTTTGCTGCGCAGCCGGCACCAGATCTTTATCGGGTAGCCGTACGTCAGGCGGAGCTGTTTGCACTGGGTGGGCGTATAATGCGGCTTCTCCAGCTCGTAGGACAGATACTCCAGGAGCATCTTCTTGTCGTAGCTTTCGATCGGAAACGTCTCGCGGAAAAGAGCTTCCAGTCCGACACACGCTCTTTTCGTCGGCGGCACGTCTTTTTGCAGGAAGTTCTCATAGCTCTTCCTCTGCACCGCCACCAGGTCCGGAATCTCAACGGCGTCGTTTACTTCGCCAAAACAACGAACGACTCGGCCTGCATTGTTATCACGCATTGCTCATCTCCAGCATAAATGCCCAACATTCACGTAGGAATAGCGCCGTCCGGCTGCTCACATGCCGGCCCCTACAGAGACAGACGCACGGGCTGGATTTACTTCAATTCCACGACCGCACCGGCAGCTTCGAGCTGCTTGCGTGCGGCTTCAGCTTCGTCCTTACTGAGCCCCTGCTTGACCGGCTTGGGAACTCCGTCAACAAGGTCCTTGGCTTCCTTCAATCCCAGCCCCGTCAGTGCTCGGACCTCCTTAATAACCTGAATCTTCTTATCGCCGAATTCCTTCAGGATGACATCAAACGTGCTCTTTTCCTCTATGGCCTCAGCCTGGCTCGGCGCGGCAGGTCCAGCCATCATCACGGCACCGCCGGCCGCAGGCTCGATACCATATTCTTCCTTCAAATAGTCACCCAGCTCCTTGGCTTGCATCAATGTCAGGGCCACTATCTTGTCGCCCAGCTTCTTGACATCGCTGCTCCACTTCTTTTCCGACTTGCCTTCCTTGGCGTCGCTGGTTTCTGCAGCGCCTTGTTCCTCTTTCGTTACCTGTTCGTCTGACATTTCTATTAACTCCTATCACTCAAGACCCGGTGGTAGCCGAAACTACGCCGTTTCATTTAACCCCGTCATCAAAACAGGGGCAGCCACACAGGTGGTTTTATAGTTCGTTTTATGCTGCCTGCTTTTCGCCGCGATCGACAATGGTCTCTACGCATCCGGCGATAACCTGAGCCGGCGCCGCCAGAACCGCCGCCAGTCTCCTTGCCGGCGACAACGCCAGGGCCACCACTCCACTCAGCAACTCTGTTCGCGTCGGCATCTTTGAAAGCCCCTGGGCCGCCTTGGCGTCCAGGACCGAGCCGTCGAGAAATGCCCCCTTTAACTCGATCAGTGGAATCTTCTTGACCCACTCGGCCATTTCCTTGGCGACATCGACAATACTGTCGCCGCCGAAGGCGACGGCGCAGGGGCCGCTGAACAGCGACGCCGCAGGCTCCATCCCCTGGCTGCACAGCGCCTTCTTGAACAGAGAGTTCTTGACTACGGACACCGAAATACCCTTCTTTCGAAGCTCGCCGCGCATCCGATTGTTGTGGGTTCCATCGACGCCCTTCATGCTCACAATCAGGAATTCCCGCACGCTCTCACCGGCAATCCTCTTTTCCAGTTGTGACTGCAGCAACCCTTTTACATACTTGCTCATCCTATCACCTGCACTTCAAATCTGTCTGTCAAATGCCCCCTTGTCAACTTGAACAAATCAAGTATCAAACAAGACATGCTCAAAACTCAACCACCAAACGTTCAAAAAACCGGCCTCTTCAATGTCATATCATCCCGCATTCCCGCAATGGCCATTTGTGCTTGTTTTGGATTTCGCACCCTGGATACGGAACCGCAAACCCGGCGCTGCCACCGACGCTTCAGATACTCACAAGGACGCTGGGACCCATCGTCGATGACAAGAACATCTTCTTTATGAAAGTACCCTTCGCCGTCGCCGGTTTGATCTTCTTTATGTGTGAAACAAACGCCTCGACGTTTTCCACGAGTTTTTTCGGCTCGAAGCTCTGCTTGCCGACAACGGCATGAACGTTGCCGCCGGCGTCGTTTTTGAATTCCACTTTGCCCGCGGCGAATTCAGCCACCGCGGTCACCACATCAGCCGTGACGGTCCCGTTCTTGGGCGAAGGCATCTTCCCCTGCGGCCCGAGCACGCGACCGAGCTTGCCCGCTTTACCCATCACTTTGGGCGAGGCAATGGCCACGTCGAACTCCGCCCAGCCGTCCAGGATTTTCTTGACCAGATCATCACAACCTGCCTCTATCGCCCCGGCCTTTCGCGCGGCCTCCACGTCCTGATCCTCACAGAAGGCAATAACCTTTTTCTGCTTGCCTATCCCATTGGGCAAGGACACGGATCCCCGGATCAACTGATCGGCCTGCTTGGAGTCTATCCCCAACTGCAGCACACATTCCACGCTCTGGTCGAACTTGACGGACTTGAGCGACTTGATCTTCTCAATCGCTTCAGGCAGGCTGACCGCTTCTTTGCCGACCTGCTGCGATTCTTTCTCATACCTTTTGCTTCTGGCTCGCATAAATCACATCTCACTTCGAGTACAACACTCTGGCTAATCCACCACTTCTATACCCATACTCCGGGCAGTGCCTCTGATGATCTTCTCGGCCTGCCCCACGTTATACGCGTTCAAATCCTTGAACTTCGTCTCGGCAATTTTACGCACTTGTTCAGCGCTTACTTTTCCAACCTTCTCTTTGTTCGGGGCGCCGCTGCCCTTGGCGACCTGGGCGGCCTGTTTCAGCAGCACCGCCGCCGGCGGGCTTTTGACTTCGAAAGTAAAACTCTTGTCCACGAAGACGGTTATCACCACCGGCACGGTCGTTCCATTGAGCTCTTTTGTTCGCTCGTTGAACTGCGAAACAAATTGACCGATATTCACGCCGTGCTGCCCAAGAGCGGGCCCGATCGGCGGGGCTGGCGTCGCCTGTCCGCCCGACGCCTGCAATTTAATTGTTACTGCTATTTCTTTTTTGGCCATTCTTCACCCTTTGATTGCTATGTTCCCGGCCTGGAAGCCTGGAACTTTCAATTGCCACTGTAATTACATTTTTTCGATCTGCCAGTATTCTATATCGAGCGGCGTGCTCCGCCCGAAGATCGTCACGATGACGTTCACAATCCCCCGCTCGGAATCAATCGAATCGACGACCCCCTCGAAGTTCTCAAACGCACCTTCTCGAATCTTAATCATATCACCCTTCTTGAACTCGACCTTGATGCTTGGCGCCTCCTCGGGCTTCTCCGCCTCCAGCAGCATCTTGGCCACATCCGTATCCCGCATCGGTGTGGGAATCCCCTCTGTTCCTATGAAATCACCAACGCCGCCGGTCCCCTTGATCATGAACCATGCTCTTTCCGGGACGCGGCCGTCCTCGGTCGGCTCCATCTCCATGAAGACGTAGCCGGGATACAATTTTCGCTTGTGGACCGTTTGTTTGTTGCCGCGGATCCGCTTGATCCGCTCGGTGGGAACTTCGATTCGGCCAATAATGTCATTCAGGCCTTCTCTTTCCACCTTCTGCGCCAGAGCATCTTTGACCTGTGCTTCTTTGTTCGCCGCAACTCGTAAAACGTACCACTGCATACTGATACCTTGTCTGATATCTCCTTCGAGGGACGATATCAGCTTAAAAGCCAGCCAAATAAGGCGCTAAAGCTGATATCTGTGGCTCCGAGAAGTAACGACACAATGACCACGACCGCGATTACAACAAACGTCGAGACAAAGATTTCCTGCCTGCTCGACCAGCTCACCTTCTTCATTTCGCCTTCGGCGGACACCATGAAATCAGCAACAGACGGCTTATTCACCAGCCAGAAAATCACAAAGGCCATGATGACAAACAAACCCGCCGGAACCATTGTGGCTATCCACAGGGTCGTTTTGGTACTCAGCCCCCACGATACAGCCTCCAGCTTCGTGTAAAGGCGCAGACAGCCCAACCCGGCGATGATCGCCACGGCAAAAGCGCTCCAGAGCCTCGTATATTTGCCCTGGCCACGTTTGTAAATATCAAAAACCATATTCACCTCACCGCGCACCAACCAGAAGCGAACTCAGCAGCCTCACATCTCACTTCGCGCTTCAAAACAGGCCAGGAGGGAATCGAACCCCCAACCTTCGGTTTTGGAAACCGACGCTCTGCCAGTTGAGCTACTGGCCTACACAGCGGACTGTTGATTTTTTCTTTTATTACTCACGCTCGCCTGAGGTGCCAACATTCACGTTTTTCAACAGGTCGGTTATTTGCGTCGAACCTTGTGAACCGTACGGGTGCGCTCGCTCCTGCAGAACTTTTTCAGCTCCAGCTTCGGCGCACCTTCTGCGACACTTATACACGTGCGATAGTTTCTTCTGCCGCACTGACTGCATTCGAGCCAGACATTTTCCCTTTTGCTTTTCTTTTTAGCCATAAGAGTCGTCCCAACCAGGCCCGGCCGCCTATGCAAGAACCATCACATCGCCAGGCCCATTTCCACCGGGACGCGCCTGGCCGATGCCCACGGCTCTTTTTCTCACGTTCGCAAATCCCAGGGAGTCACTCAGGATATTTATGCAAGGATCTTGGTTACCACGCCGGCCCCGACCGTTCGGCCGCCCTCACGAATAGCAAAGCGAAGGCCTTCTTCCATGGCAATCGGGGAGATAATCTCTACTTCCATGGCAATATTGTCACCCGGCATACACATCTCGGCGCTCTTGCCTTCTCGGCTCATCAGTCCGAGAACCCCGCCGGTCACGTCCGTCGTTCTGAAATAGAACTGGGGCTTGTACCCCGCAAAGAACGGCGTGTGGCGGCCGCCTTCCTCTTTGGTAAGCACATACACCTCGGCGTGAAACTTGGTATGGGGTGTAATACTGCCGGGGGCCGCGATAACCTGTCCCCGTTCCAGATCCTTCTTCTCAACGCCTCGCAAAAGCACCCCGATGTTATCGCCCGCCTGGCCTTCGTTGAGCGTCTTGTTGAACATCTCCACGCCCGTAACAACCGTCTTGCGTGTATCCTTCGAAAGGCCAATGATCTCGACCTCATCGCCGGTATGAACCTTGCCTCGATCCACGCGGCCGGTACCGACCGTGCCGCGGCCCTTGATGCTAAAGACGTCTTCGACCGGCATCAGGAACGGCTTATCAACCTCACGCACCGGGATGGGGATGTACTTGTCCATCGCATCGAGCAACTCGATAATCGCCTTGCAGGCGGGATCATTGATGCTCTCGGCTCTCATGGCCAACACGGCAGAGCCGCGAATCAGTGGAACATCGTCGCCCGGGAACTCGTACTTGTTCAGCAGGTCCCTAATTTCCAGCTCGACCAGGTCAATCAGTTCCGGGTCGTCAACCAGATCTACCTTATTGAGAAAGACCACGATGCACGGCACGTTCACCTGGCGAGCCAGGAGAATATGCTCACGAGTCTGCGGCATCGGTCCGTCAGCCGCACTGACCACCACGATCGCACCGTCCATCTGGGCCGCGCCGGTAATCATGTTCTTCACGTAATCGGCGTGACCGGGACAGTCGATATGGGCATAATGCCTGTTTTCCGTCACATACTCGACGTGCGCCGTCGAAATGGTCAGAATTTTGGTCGGGTCGCGGCGGCCCTGAGACTCCGACGCCTTGGCGATGTCGTCGTACGACTTGAACTTCGAGAGACCTTTGAAATCCATCACCCGGGTCATCGCAGCCGTCAAAGTCGTCTTGCCATGATCCACGTGACCGATAGTTCCGACGTTGACATGTGGTTTTGTTCGCTCAAATACAGCTTTAGCCATCTCAATATAAACCTCCAATGTGCCGGGTTAGCATTTGCCTGTTCCCTATCTGATTCCTGATAACAACTTCTTTTAAACCGGTATAGTCAACTCACAGCCAAGATTCTTGCGACACCTCGTGCAAAACAGCTTCTGTAGATGCCGTTTTGGCCCTACGGACTCTCTCGGCTTGGCCCGCTTGCATTTAGCTGCTGATGGGGCTTGAACCCATGACCTCGTCCTTACCAAGGACGCGCTCTACCACTGAGCTACAGCAGCAGTGCCCGACCCACACATCTATACTTGTCGTCACACGTTGGGCCGAGACAACCTTTGTTTCCAGCCACAAGGCCGGAAAACACAAACAACACCCCTATCTTCGCTTCACTGCGCTGACAGACCAAGCACAGGAATCTATGATTCTCCAGCACTATTCAGGTAATATAAACTTGATACTCTACCGAATGGGCCGCGAGACTGCAAACATAAAAAATGAAAAAAAATCACAAAAAGGTGAAATATTTCACTTTTTCTTGTTCTCTTGGCCAAAACCACGCCGAATACGCCCATCCATCCCGCGGCAAGCTATAAAACTAATCAATTCCCCCCGGAAGAAGCCTTTGGATTTTTGCCCTGCCCCGACGCCGCGAAATGCCTGTCGGCAAAAGCCATGTACTGCTGCCAATCGTACTGCGTCAAGGCATGCCCGCCTGATCGGATGTGATAGCCGATCATTCCTTTTTGAACGGGCTGGTCAAGCCCGGGCATCTGGTCCTTTTCCAGTCCGCCCGTCCCGAGCAAACGATAGACGGAATCGGCATGTTTGCAGGCCAGAAATTCACCCCGAGGATCGGCCCACAAGTCCTCGTCGGCGCTGGCCACATATACCGGGCGAGGGGCGATCAGTGCAACCAGCATGTGCTGGTCAACCGGCAGATCATCCTCTTTCCCGTTGTATTTCTTGAAATTCTCACAAAACCAATGCTGAAAACTGGTATTGATGCGACCCACGGTCTCCCCGAACCGCCTTCTGCTCAGAGCTGCCCCCCCGCAGCCTGAATCGTTCGATATCACTATTGCAAAACGCTCATCCTGGGCCCCGGCCCAAAGGGCGGTCTTACCCAGCCGTGAGTGCCCCAGAACTGCGATGCGTGCCTGGTCAATATCATCATCCGACTCAAAGTAGTCCATAGCCCGGCTCAAACCCCACGCCCAGGCGCCGATGGAACCCCACGCATCCGAAGCCCGTTTTCCTTCCGTGAGCTTGTCAAAAACCGGCTGCACGCCGTTCTTGAAACCATCAGGGAAATCCGGGTCGATGTCGCCGTAGTAGATCGTCACCAGAGAGTAGCCGCGTCCGATAATCATCTCCACTGGATAGCTGGAAGAGGCACTGCCTCTGGATTCTTCCGTGGCGAGGTTGTCCACGACTCCGCGGCCCTGGCGCATCCAGCTTTGGGAGAGCCTGACGGCCGGATCGGGACCAATAGTATGATTACCGCCGAAATTCAAAAGAACGAAGCCGGGAACGGGTTTTTTCGCAGCGTTGGGAAGATAGATAAGAATATCCATCTTCGGCCCGTCTTTACGGCTGGTAAAGTAAACGGTCACTTGCTTGCGGGTAGCCAGCCCCCCAAGAGCCTTTCGGTCAAGGTCGAAAACCTCAAAGGTCATGTCCTTCGGCCGGTCAATCGGCGAGCGGCCGTAAACATGGCTTTGGAACAGCTCGAGTATTTCCGGCCTGCGTTTTGTCCGCCACGTCGCAGCATCGGCCACTTTTGCACCATCGGATGCTACAAGGGGATCAGGCAGGACGTATTTCGGGACATTTCGCTCGTCGTAGATAACCTCGCTTTGCCGTTTCGAAAGCGACTCAACCAACTGCGGAGAGGCTTTCCAACCATTGTCCGTCGCGCCGTCAAGTCTTTCGCAAAAGAAAAAAACTTCGCAGGCGCCGATCAACAAAACCAACTTTGTCAGCCGTTTACTGTTAAGCATACAGAAACCTCCTAAGTTAATAGTTTGCTTCATTCTAATCAGACGCCCTGCGGCCGGTCAACACTTTAGCACAACGATTTACCCTGCTGCCGACTCTCCTGTTGGGAGATTCACCGGGCAAGAAACAGAAATCCGAATCTATTTCCATCCGGCCACGTATGAGCCGCTTTCCTTCCCAGGCGTATCGCAGCGAATCCGGAATTTCTGCAGTCTGGTCGAGGCGGGATCAAAGCGGGTCCCATCCTTCCGCTGGAATTCGGCGGCTTCTACAGCATACGTCTGCCCGGCGGATATTTTAGGAACGCCCAGACCGAAAGGCTCGCCGGGTACACCAGAAGTAATTTCCAGCTTGACGTTTTCCCAGTCGAAGGAGTCGTTATTCGATATGATGAACTGCGCTCCGGCGAAAGAAACTCTTGCGTTCAAACGAACCGCCGAGCCTTCCGGCGGGCCTATGACGACAGGGGATCGCTTTCCGGCAGGCTCACCATGAAACAGAACAACATAAATCAGGATCAGAACGACAACTACTTTCGGTACCAGCGGGTTGCCGACCCTCCGGATAAGCCGTCGGTCTTCCTGCATATAGAGTTGCTTCTCGACCGATTCTTCATCCAGCCTCGCACCACAGAAGAAGCACCGGGTCGCCTCGGCATCGATCTCCTGCCCGCAGAATGGACATTTCTCTGTTCCCATCCGCGCTCTTCCAAGCAAACGTGGCCGTGACCTAGTGCGCCCGAGCCAAAGAGACTCTGCGAAACACGACTTGTGATTAAGAATGGCCTCTTCAAAGGACAAGAAACTCACGGCGAATGTGAGACTCTTGCCCTAATTGCCGGGCTGCCGCAGCTTGTCCAGCTCCTTGTTCTTCGCAAGGCGGGCCTTCCATCCGTTGAGCCATTGGTGCCATTTCGGCCTGCCCTGCGGAACCCTTATGCCCTCCAATACCTTCAGAACAACATACGGGTCTGAACCCACCGGCGGTTGGTTAAGATAGTCGTTGATGGATTGCCTGATGGCGCTATTAAGGTCCAGGTCTGATTTCGAAAGGTAATTCCCCACCAACTCAGCCAGACGGTCCTGTTTGGAACCCCTCAAGCACGCATCCAGCAGCTTCGGTAAGACGGATTCCCTATCCTCGGCCGTCCTGGCCGCCTCATATTGCATGTCAAAATAGTCTGCCGCCGAATCAAACTGACTCGTTGCGTAGTACAGCTCTGCTAATTTTTTGCGGATTTCCGACCTGTATTCGCCGACTCCGCCCGTCTCAGCAGTCTTCAGAAAAGCGATTTGCTGCTCACTGGTCAGCTTGCTGTCATCCGCGGTGAGCTTATCCACCCACTGTTTCCATGCCGCCGGGTCGGCGTCCTTCAGGTCCTTGAGTATTTTCACCATGGCCTGCCAGGCAGGCTCGCCTTCGGCGTTCGCGCCTATTTTTTCCGACAGCCAGACCAAATCTTCTTTTCCGCCCACTTCGTCCGCCAGAGCGATTAGTTTCTTTCTAAGAATCATGCTGGGGTCGTTGACATAATCTTTTCGCAAAAGTTTCAGAGCGGCCGGTTTATCAATATAGATAAGCCCATCGACAGCCACCTCGCGGACAAAATCCGTCTTGTCGCTCAGGGCCGCCTCAAACAGAGCGCCAAACTGCTTCCTGGCCTGGGTCTTATGGACACTCTGAGGCGCACAAAGGCTCGCCATCGCGTTAAGCAATTCGCCTCGCACGGTCCCGTCAGAGCTGTTATCGAGACCCTCCTTGTATTTCTCGGCAAGCAGTGCGAGGTACCGCTCAGACTCCGCAGCAGTCAAACCGTCCTGCCCGAGGAGTTTTCTCATTACTTCGGCCCCCTTGCGCACCCTCGTCGGCGCCGGATCGTCCAGGAATTTCGCCGCCCATTCCAGGGTCTGCTCCCGAGTCTCGACAGGAATTTTAGTCGTGGAATTCGGGAGGAAAGCGACATAGCACGCGTCGCCGAGCGCACCGAACAGCTCAGTTGCAACGTCTTCGTCCTGTTCGGCTTCAAGCTGAGCTAAAAGCAGTTGTGCTGAATTCACTTCCCCCATAACGGGTAGTACCGCGGCTATCTTAAGCCGAACGGTCCTGTCCCGGTCCGAAATCAAACTGACCAGGACCGGCCCGAGTTTCTCCGGCAGCCTCGTGCCCGGCGCTACTCGCCATTCGTAGGCCCTTTCCAGCGCCCATAGCCGCACCTCGGCTTTCGGGCTGCGCAAATGCTCCTCCAGAAAAGCGGTTTTCGCCGCGTCATCGGTAAGGGCGCCATAGATCCTGCCCAGCGCCGTCAAATAGGACGTTCGCCAGAAGTCCGTCTCGCTTCTGAGATCGCGAATCAATGCTTCGCGGCGAATGAGCCAATCACGAAGAAATTCGTTCTTGCCCTTGCGTATAAGCTCGTTAATTATTTGCTCACGCGTCTGACGGTCTCGGCCCACGGGTATGCTTAGAGAACGCAGAGCTTCTTCCGATGCCGTGCTTATCTGCTTATCGCTATCGTCAACCAGCCTTATGATTTGGACCGTCGCCATCATATCCGGCCGGAGTTTTAGCGCCCGTATGGCATTGAGCCTGGTCTTGACCGGTTTTGCTGGGTCCGTTGCTATCCCTCCCAGTGACGGTCCTATCTTCTCATACTCGAAAATCGAGGTGGCTTCCGCAGCCAACTGGGCCTCAGCGTCAACGTCCGTGTCAAAAAGAGCAAGCAGGGGCTGAATGAAATCGTCTTTATTCTTTAAAGATTCCGTTGATGAGGTCGTTTGAATCAGCGCCATGCAAACAGCCATACGTGCGGCATTGTTCTTGACTTGCTTAGGCTGCAGAATGTCCAGGAGGAACTTTCTGGCCTCCGGGTTTTCGCCCGAGAGCATCACTGCTGCTGCTTTTGTACGTATCTGGTCGTTCGGGTCATTGAGCAGCGCGTTCTTGAAAATGTCTAATTGCTCATCCGGTTTGACTTCGGCGGCCTCGGCGGTTGCACCGGCTGTCAGCGACGCTTTCTCGGCGCCCAGCCCGGTTGCCTGAAATGCTATCACAAAGATCAAGGCAATTAGGTATGACCGCTTCATGCTCATCCAGATGACCTAATAAAGAAACTGCCGGTTCCTATACTGCGGCGTCCTTGCCCGTCTATTCTCGCAGCATCCTAATATGGAGATCTCGCCGCGTCAAGTAATTATTTTCTACCACCGAACATCGTCCAACATGTCTGACCCGTCCGACCTGTCCGACTATGCTCTTGGGTGGAATTTTCTGTGAATCTCTCTTAGCCTTTCCTGGTCAACGTGGGTATAAATCTGCGTTGTGGCAATATCCACGTGGCCTAACATTTCCTGAACGCTTCGCAAGTCGGCTCCTCCGGCCAGAAGATGCGTTGCGAAGCAATGCCTCAACGTATGCACGGTTAAGTTTCTGGGCATCCCTGCCCGGAGTGCGTACTTCTTGACCAATCTCCAGATTTCAATACGCCCCAGGGGCCGGCCGGTTCGGGAAAGCAGCAGAGAATCCCCGCTGAAGGGCCTGACCAGTCGCGGCCGGAGCTTCGTCAGGTATTCCACCGTCGCCGTTATAGCAACCTTCCCAACGGGGACAATCCGCTCTCTATTGCCCTTGCCGAGGCATCGCAGGTAGCCGATATCAAGGTTCAAATCGGAAGTCCGCAGGCCCGCTAACTCACTGGCGCGTATTCCCGTGGCGTAGAGCATTTCGAGCATGACCTTATCACGAAGATAGAACGGCTCATCGCAGCACGGGGCGTCCAGCAGATTGACCACTTGCTGCTTGCTGCACACGTTCGGCAGCCGCTGCCAAAGCTTCGGGCTTTCGAGAATCGCCGTGAAATCATCCTCGACAAGACCCGTAAGCCTGGCGAACCGTAGAAACATCCTGATCGCCACCAGTGCTCGCTTGACCGAACCTTCGCTTTTCTGGTCCTGAGTCAGGATTCGCAGGTAGCTCTGGATAGTCACTGGCCTTATCTGGGCCAGTTGGTTGATTCGCCCGGCCCGGCAGTATGCCAGAAAGTCCTTCAGGTCCCGGCCGTAAGCCAGAATGGTGTTCTGCGACAAACCCGCCTCAACCGTCAGATAATTGAGGAAGTTCCTGACCTCCTGACCCAACGGAAGGGAGAGAATCTTCTGCCCAACAGATTGTATCTGTGTCGAAGGCATCTGGTTGCAATCGGCGTTCTGTGTTCAGCGTTCTACGTTCGCAGCACGCAGTATGTTACACCCGGCCATACTGTCATCGGCATTAGGACACGCGGGCCTTTAGTTGGCGGGCACTAATGTCCGTAAATACGCAAAAGCTGTTCCGCCGAAACAATTGGCTCTTGCGTTCGAAGGTCAATCTAATAGAATTGTCCGGCATGAAAAATCTTGCACTCGATCGACGTGCATTTTTGCAGCAAACAGCCTCCGGTGCACTGGGCTTGATAGGCTCTACCGCCTTTGCCGTGGGCGCCGACTTTAACGTCAAAGACCTGCCGTCTGTTCGGGCGATTACGCAAGGCCCGAAATTCCACTGGTTCAGCTATTACGATAAGCTTCAGTTCGACCCTACCGGTCGCTATGTACTCGGGATGGAGGTTGACTTCGAGCATCGCAGCCCGAAACCGGACAACGTTATCAGCATCGGGATGGTGGATTTGCAGGAGGGTGACCGCTGGAGGCCGCTGGGCCAGAGCCGTGCGTGGTGCTGGCAGCAAGGCTGTATGCTCCAGTGGCGGCCCGCCTCGAAAAGCGAGATCATCTGGAATGACCGATCGCAGACACAGCCGGGCTTCGTCTGTCATATCCTTGACACCAAGACCGGCACGGAGCGCACTTTGCCCTCGCCTATTTACACGATCAGCCCCGATGGGCGCACCGCCGTGGCGCCGGATTTTCGCCGCATCCAGGACATGCGTCCCGGCTATGGCTACGCCGGCCTGCCCGATCCGCACGCAGAAGACCCCTCCCCAAAAGATTCCGGCATCTTCCGAATCGACCTTGATAGCGGCAAACAGGAGTTGATTATATCCATCGCGGTCATC
>ERZ1292640.2536-Hain-H43-02um-R1-2536-length-14573-cov-9_pt1 | contig 14573 bp, 15 predicted proteins | sample MGYA00564404_ERZ1292640 | MGnify/ENA primary metagenome ERZ1292640 (study PRJEB36523, sample SAMEA6512636) | groundwater metagenome | collected 2019-01-08 | study: AquaDiva: Metagenomics assemblies of 32 groundwater samples
CGGGCTGGGCCGAGGAGCGCAGGCAAAAGCGGATCAGGGCTGGCGTTGTTTGAGCGAAGCGAGTTTAGCCAGCCCCCGCTTTTACCGAGCACCGCAGGTTGCCCGCAGCGAAGCGGAGGGACCCAGACCATCGGGTCGCCTTCCCTTTGCTCACTTTCTCTTGGCGAAGCAAGAGAAAGTGAGTCGCCAGCCGGGGCGAGACCCGGCTTGTCTGAAGCACAAAAGCTTTGGATGCTTGTGCAGGCTTGTCTTGGTGCATGTCCTATTACCCGTGCTTTACCAACGGTTCACCCACCCCAATTAAAATAAACCCATGTTGGCCCAAAGAACCCTCAAATCCCTGACCAAGGCGGTCGGCGTCGGCCTGCACAGCGGTCAGCGGGTCGAGCTGACTTTGCGGCCGGCTGCGCCGGACACGGGCATTGTGTTTCGGCGCGTGGATCTGCCGCAACCGGTGGACATTCCCATTTCCGCGCAGGCGGTGACCGACACGCGCCTGGCTTCCACCATTTCCAGCGGCAGTGCCAAGGTGCACACGGTCGAACACCTGATGTCGGCCTGCGCCGGCCTGGGCATCGACAACCTGTATGTGGACATCACCGCCGAAGAGGTGCCGATTCTCGACGGTTCGGCCTCTTCGTTTGTGTTTCTGCTGCAGTCGGCCGGCATTGAGCTGCAGGCAGCACCGAAACGTTTTATCCGCGTGCTCAAGCCGGTGGAGGTACGGGAAGGGCAGGGCGCCAGCGAGAAATGGGCGCGGCTGTCGCCCTACAACGGCTACAAGCTGGGGTTTGAAATTGACTTCGACCACCCTGCGGTGGATTCCACCGGCCAGCGTGTGGAGTTCGACATGGGCAGCGGCTCCTACAGCCGTGACATCGCGCGCGCGCGCACCTTCGGTTTTACCAAGGATGTCGAGATGATGCGCGCCAACGGGCTGGCGCTCGGCGGCGGCCTGGACAATGCCATCGTGATGGATGACTACAAGGTGCTCAACACAGACGGCCTGCGTTACAACGACGAGTTTGTCAAACACAAGATCCTCGATGCGATGGGTGACCTGTACCTGCTCGGCAAGCCGCTGCTGGCCGCCTACACGGCTTTCCGTTCCGGCCATGCGCTGAACAACAAGCTGCTGCGCGAGCTGCTGTCGCACGAAGATGCCTGGGAAGTCGTCACCTTCGACGATGAAAAAAAAGCGCCCCAGGGTTTTGCGACCCTGGCGCGGGCCTGGTAGCTGCCGGGCCGCACGCAGGAGGACGAATGCCGGTTTTTCGTGTCGCCATTTTCCTTCTGCTGTTCGCGGCCGGTGCGTCCTTTGCGCTGTATGCGATCACTTCCCAGGTCCGCTACAAGCGAGCAGGGCTCGCCATCCTCAAATGGACCCTGGTGGCCGCCTTCGTCTTTTTTGCCATCCTGATTGCAGACCGGGTGATCTGAGCCAGGCGCCTCAGTAATGCCGGCCGTCCTTGAAGGAAGCAGTGGATTTACGCTGCAGCGTCGCGGCGCGCGCCAGGATGGCGGCGGAGCCTCCCACATGCGCATGGGTGATCGCCAGGCCCAGCGCGTCGGCGGCGTCCTTGCCCGGCAGTGACGGCAGTTTGAGCAATCTCATCACCATCTCCTGCACCTCGGGCTTGCCGGCCTTGCCGTAACCCGCCACCGCCTTTTTCATCTGCAGTGGTGTGTATTCGGCCACCTCGATGTTGCAGCTGACCAGGGCGGTGACACAGGCGCCGCGCGCCTGGCCCAGCATCAGCGTGGCCTGCGGGTTGACGTTGACAAACACGATCTCGCAGGCCGAGCTGTCGGGTGTGTAGCGGGCGGTGATTTCGCAGATGCCGTCGAACAGCACCTTGAGCCGCGCCGGCAGGTTGCCGCGATCCAGGTGGGTGGTCTTGATGGTGCCGCTGGCGACATAGCTCAGCGCGTGGCCCTCCACGTCGATCACGCCGAAGCCGGTGATCTGCAGGCCGGGGTCGATGCCGAGGATTCTCATTTGCTATTCATTTTATAGCTGGTAGCGCTCACCGCTATTGGGCTAGAGGCCAAAATACCATCGAACCGAATGAAAGAACACCGGCGCGGCAAAACACAGGGCATCGACACGGTCCAGCAGGCCGCTGGCGCCGGTGACCGACCGGCCTTCGCTGCCCCAGTTGGTGATGCCGCGGTCTCGCTTGAGGGCTTTCATCACCAGGTGACCGAGTGAGCCGGCCACGCAGGCGATCAGTGCCATGGCCACGGCCTGGGCTGGCTTGAAGGGTGTCAGGCCCGACATCAGTCCGCCGACAAATCCCCCGACCATCAGCCCGATCAGCCAGTTGCTCCAGTGAAAACTCTGGCTGACCTGGGGCGCCGTGGGCGGGCGCGGCCACTTGCGCGCGGCCAGGTGCTGCACCAGCATGCCGGTCTGCACGACAAACACCAGAAAAAACACCAGGAAGGCATTTTTGCCGCTGTAGCCCGGAAAGTCCAGCAGCAGCAGGGCCGGCACATGGCTGATGCCATACACACAGACCATGATGCCCCACTGCAGCTTGGCGTTGCGCTCCAGAAAGCGCTGCGGGTCGTTGGCCAGGGCGCTGACCACCGGGATCGCCAGGAACACATACACCGGGATGAACACGGTCACCAGGTCAAAGCGTTCGGTCATGACCAGCCAGAACTGGACCGGCAGCACCACAAAAAAAGCCAGCACCAGGCTGCGGTGGTCGCCACGGCGGGTCGGCGACAGCGTGATGAATTCGCGCAGGGCGAAAAAAGCCACCAGTGCAAACAGCAGGGTGGCGACCGTCTCGCCCAGGGCCCAGCCGATCCAGAACACGGTACACATGATCCACGAGGTGTTGAGCAGGCTGCTGAACTCCTTGATGTCCTGCGTGCGGATCTCGTCCTCGCCGCTGTCGCGCAGTGACATGATGAGCGCCGCGATGCTGGCCACGATCAGCAGACCGAACACCACGACAAACAGCAGGCCCACTTGATGGGAAGGGCTCAGGTTGCGCAGAAAGCTGCTCATCAGCTTTCCCTCAGCGCCAGCACGGCATCACGCGCACGCGCCAGGAAGGCGCCGCGGTCCTCGCCTTCCTGCAGCGCCATGGGCGCACCGAAGGTGACCGAGCACAGGATGGGCACCGGCACCACTTCGCCCTTGGGCATGACGCGCTGCACGTTGTTGATCCACGCCGGCACCAGCACCACTTGCGGAAATTTCTGCGCCAGGTTGTACAGGCCCGACTTGAAGGCCTGCGGCTCTTCCTGGTTGCCGCGCGTGCCCTCCGGAAAGAGGATGATGGAGTCGCCGCTTTCGAGCGCATCGATCAGCGGCTCCAGCGGGTCCTGGTCGCTGGTCTTGGCGCGGTCCACGTAGATCGCGTTGAACACGGCCGTGGTGAGCCACTGCTTGAACGGCGTTTTGGTCCAGTAGTCCTTGGCGGCGATGGGCCGCGTGATGCTGCGCAGCTCGCTGGGCAGGGCGGCCCAGATCAGCACCAGGTCGGCGTGGCTCTGGTGGTTGGCGAAATAAATGCGCTGTTCGGCCTTGGGCGGGCAACCCTGCCAGCGCGCCTGCGCGCCTGTCAGCGCGCGTATCAGTCCCAGCAGAAACAGGCTCATGGCCTTTGCACGCAGGTTCATGGCACCTCCACGCCGCCCATGCGCGCGGCGATGGTGGAGGCGCGCGATGCGAGGTAGCCCGAGCCCGGGCGGGTCTCGAAGTACTTCGGACGCGGCAGCATGACGGCCAGGCGTGCGGCCTCGTAGGCGCTGAGTTTGGCGGCGGGTTTGCGGAAATAGTGCTGGGCGGCGGCTTCGGCACCGAACACACCTTCGCCCCATTCGACATTGTTGAGGTAGATTTCCAGGATGCGCTGCTTGCTCAGCAGGGCTTCGAGCAACAGGGTCAGCACCAGCTCCTGCCCCTTGCGCATCAGGGTGCGTTCGCCTGAGAGAAACAGGTTTTTGGCCAGTTGCTGGGTGATGGTGGAGCCGCCCACAATTTTGGGTGGTTTGGCTGCCTTGGCTGCGCCCGCGGGCGCAGCGCGACTCGACAGCTTGCCGGCGGATTTTTCGGCGCGCTGTTCGGCCTGGGTGTTTTTCTCCCAGGCTTTTTCGAGGGCTTCCAGGTCCACCCCTTCATGTTCGATGAAGGTGGCGTCTTCGGACGCGATGACCGCACGCTTGAGGTTGGCAGACAGCTCGGCATAGGGCACCCACTGCTGGCGCCATTTGAGCTCGCCCTTTTCCGTGGCCAGGCGGTACGCTTCGGAGCGCTGAAAGGCGGTGGACTGCGGATCCACCACGGCCATCAGCGCGATGCGGCCGACAAAATAAAGCTGCACCGCCACAGCAGCCAGCAGCACCAGCAGGATCCAGCGCAGCACGGCTTTCATGCCGGGGCCTTTTGCTGTTGCTGCATTTCCTGGAGCACCTGGGCAGAAGGCGGGCGCACGCCGCGCCAGAACAGAAAGGACTCGGCGGCTTGCTCCACCAGCATGCCGAGACCGTCGCGCGGCACCGCGCCGTGCGCCCGTGCCCAGTCGGCAAAGCCCTGGGCAGCAGCGCCATACATCATGTCGTAGGCCAGTGCGCCGGGCTTGAGCAGGCGCGGCGCCAGCGTGATGGCCGCACCGCTGAGGCTGCTTGCCGTGGCGTTCACAATCACATCAAAATCGGCCTCCAGCCCTTGCAGTTCCTGCGCGACCAGCTCTGTTTTTTGTAGCAATTGTTGCAGCGAAGAATGGCTGGCGTGGCGCGCCACCAGCTCGATTGCGCGCGCGTGCGTGCGGTTGGCGACCACCAGGCGGCGCGGACCGGCTGCCAGCAGCGGCCCCAGCACGCCGGCCGCTGCTCCACCGGCGCCGAGCAGCAGCAGGTCACGTCCGGCCAGCCGGACGCCTGCATTGTTCTGGATGTCATTGACCAGGCCGATACCGTCGGTGTTGTCGGCTTCGATGCGGCCGGCGTCGAACTTCAGCGTGTTGGCGGCCTGCGCCAGCTGGGCGCGTTCGGTGGCGACAGTGGCCAGCCGGAAAGCCTCGAACTTGAAGGGCACGGTCACGTTGCAGCCGCGTCCGCCGCTGTCTATCCATTGCTGCAGCGTCTCGGCGAAGTTGTGCAGTGGTGCCAGCAGCTTGCGATAGTCCATGGCCTGGCCGGTCAGCTCGGCAAAACGCGCGTGGATGGCGGGCGACTTGCTGTGTTCCACCGGGTTGCCGAGGACGCCATAGTGATCCATGGGGCCGCTCATCGCTCGGTGAGTTTGGTTTCAAGCGTTTCGTCGCGCGTGAACCTGAAACGCGAGACCACCACGATCTGGTCGGCCTTGCGGCGCATGGCCTCGCTGAAACGGTCAAACGGGCCGGTGCTGCGCGCAATGCTGAGCGCGCGCCGGTCCAGCGTCAGGTTGCCCGAGGTTTCGGCCACTTCGGTGGACAGGATGCGGCCGTCGTGGTTCACCGTGAGCACCATGGTGAGTTCGCCATACAGTTTTTTGCCAGCCTGCTCGGGAAAGTTCACCGTGCCTTTTTCCTCGATCTTGCGGCGCAGCGTGTCGTAGTACACCGCATACACCTCCTCGCGGGTGGCGGGGCTGATGTAGCGCTTTTTGGGCCGCGCGTTTTCTTCGTTGATGCGCCGTTCGATTTCGGCCAGGATCTTGATCAGCTGCTTGCGCTTTTCCTCACGCTCGGCCTGGGCCGGGTCGGCGGACGGCACCTTCGGATCAGGCGGCGGCATGGCCGCGAGCTGCTTTTTGATTTGTGCCAGCAGCATGGTCTGCTGCTCCTGCATGGTCTCGACCTTGCGCTGCGCATCTTCGCTGGCGTCGCCCAGTTCGGTCAGCGCCGAGGGCGGCAGCGGGCTGGTGGCCCGGCCTTTTTCCGCCTCGCCACCGCCGGCCAGCGAGGCCTGGGCGATGGCCTTGGCCTGGTCGGGCCGCTCATTGCTTTTGGCGTTGACCAGGATCACCTCCAGCGGCGTGTCCTGGAAAATGCGGTTGAAGCGTTCCGGATCGACAAAACGCACGGTCAGGAGGACCGCATGGACGGCGAGCGATACGCCCAGGGCGATTTGCAGGGTGCTGGGGGACTTCACAGGACTGGATTATCGGGGCTAAGCTGCCGCAGCAGCGGCGTCGTCAGCCGGCTCGTTCAGATCGACGGCGATCGAGATCGGACCGGCGGCGATTTCCGATTCGTTGTCTTCCTCGGCCACCTGCTCGGTGTCGGCTTCGTCCACCACGGCGTCCAGGCGTTCAATCACCGTGCTGTGGATGTCGAGCGTGATCTCGTCGATGTCGCCCAGCCGGATGCGCACCTTCGCGCCGCGCGGCAGCCCCTGGGCACCGGCGGCCGGCAACACCAGCGGCAGGTCGTCGGCGCGCACCAGGTTGTCCTTGAAGGCTGTTGCCGTGAGCTCGGTGATCTGGTTCTGCTGCAGGTATTTGAGCGTCCAGTAACGCTCGATGCCGGCCTGGAATCCGTTGTAGGCGCTGTAGGCGCCATCAAAACCCGAGATGATGGAAAACAGTTCCGCATCCTTGGGCTTGAACGGTGCGGCCAGCGCGGCCGTGCGCCCGTGTTTGACGCAGGCGATGATCTGCCACTGGTTGACCAGATCGGTGTAGCGGCGCAGCGGCGATGTGGCCCAGGCGTAACTCTTGACGCCGATGCCGGCATGCGGCAGGGCCTTGGTGCCCATGCGCACCTTCACGCCCGGCAGCAGGCTGGCCTGGCTGCGGTAAATGCCGGGCACGCCATGCGTGGCCATCCACTCGCCCCAGGTGCTGTTGGCCAGGATCATGGCCTCGGCGACGATCAGGTCCAGCGGCGCGCCGCGTTTGCGGATGCTGATGCTGACCGTCTCGTTGCCTTCCGGCTCCTTGCCCGGCGCGATGTCGAGCGAGAAGTTGTAGTCGGGCCGGTTGAAGTTTTCCGGCTTGCCGCGCACCACTTCGCGCTGGGCCTTCAGGTGCATGGCCAGCCGGTGCAAGAAGGCCAGCTCCACGCCCCAGGTGACGCCGGCCGGGGGCGTGGCCTGAGCCGCTTCAAAGAAAGCTTCGTTGAAGGTGTGGTCCAGCTTGTCGTGGCGCAGGTTGCTCACGATGGGCACCTGCTCGAGCCGTGTCACCGACTCCCTGGCCTCGAGCGTGGTTTCGTCGAACGTGACATACAGCGACAGGGCCGGGCAGTTGCGCCCTTCCTGCAACGTGTAGCTTTGCACCACCTCATCGGGCAGCATGGTCAGCTTGTAACCCGGCATGTACACCGTGGACAGGCGCGCACGTCCCAACGCGTCCACCGGGCTGCCCGGCAACACCGCGAGGCCGGGTGCGGCGATGTGGATGCCCAGCGTGACCGTGCCGCTGCCCAGGCCCTGCATCGACAGCGCGTCGTCGATCTCGGTGGTGCTGGAGTCGTCGATGGAAAACGCCCGGACGTCCGCAAGCGGCAACTCGTCGCTGATGGCGGGGGCCTGCACGGCCGGAAAACCCGTTCCTTTCGGGAAGTTCTCAAACAGAAAGCGTTTCCAGTGAAACTGGTAGGGCGAGGCAATCGCGCCGGATTGCTGCAGCAGGTCGAGCGGCGCCTTGTGCGCCGAGCGCGAGGCCTCGACCACGGCCTTGTATTCGGGGCTGTTCTTGTCGGGCTTGAACAAGATCTTGTAGAGCTGCTCGCGCACCGGCGCCGGGCACTGGCCCTGGACGAGTTCTTCGGCCCAGGCGCTGATTTGCGCGACGACCTGTTTTTTCTTTTCGATGGCCGCCAGCGCCTGCTGGAGGATCTCGACCGGCGCCTTGCGAAAGCGCCCTTTGCCGGCACGGCGGAAATAATGCGGCGCCTCGAACAGACGGAACAGGGCCGCGGCCTGCTGCTCGATGGAGGCCGGTTTGGCCGGGTCGGCGCTGAAGTAGTCGCGCGCCAGATCGGCAAAGCCGAATTCCTCGTCGCTCGCAAATTCCCAGGCCAGGTCCAGCTCGATCTCCGCGCTCAGGCGCTGGCCGGCGGCGACCAGCTCGGCCGGCGCGGGTTTTTCGAATTTCAGCAGCGCGTTGGCGGCCTTGACCTTGACCCGTTTGCCCGAGTCGAGCTCCACCTGCAGCGAGGTGTCCGCTTCGGACAAGATGCGACCGGCCAGAAACTTGCCGGCCTCTTCAAACAATACAAACAAAACGACATCCTTTGGTTACTCTGGTACTGCAAACCGAACATCTCGCTACGTCCGGGCTGCGGTACTGGCTAGTGTAATCAGCCGCCCCGGGCCGGCCTCAGGCGAGTTCCAGGAAGTCCATCACCTCCGGCAGGTGGCGCTCGAAGTCGCTGATGGCGTGGTCGCCGCCTTCGAGCAGCCGGATGTGCGCGCCCGGGTAGCGGCCGGTCATTTCACGCCAGTCCAGTACCTCGTCGCCCTTGGCGATCACCGCAAAATAGTTTTCCGGTCGTGCGACGGGCCCATGGGCCAGCGTGCGCAACTCGTCGACAAACCGCGGCTCGAAGAAAAAGTGTTCGTTCGGGTCATGCCACGCGGTCTGCTCGCCGATGTACTTCGCCAGGTCGCGCGCCGGATTCACCGCCGGGTTGAGCAACACGGCCTTGCAGGTGCAGGTTTCGGCCACATGCGTCGCATAAAAACCGCCCAGCGACGAGCCCATCACCGCCATGGTGTCGCGGGGCCAACCGGCGATGCCCTGGCTCACCATTTCCATTGCTTCCCGCGGCGAAGGCGGCAGTTGCGGGCACCACCAGACCACCTCGGGGTGGTGGTTTTGCATCCAGGCGGCGACCTGCCGGGCCTTGGCGGACTGGGGGGAGGAGCGGAAACCGTGGAGGTAGAGGAGGTGGGTGGTGGGCATGGGGCTATGGTAAATCCCTCTGTGTTCCTTTGTGGCGGCCGGTGTCGTGGGTAGTGTGCATGAAAAGTGGCTGCAGCCCTTGTTTCATGAGCGCAAGCAGCTATTGAATTAATAGCGTTGTGACGCGCCGCTCGGGCTGGGCTTGTCGAAGGCTGTGCCGGCTTGGGAGTTGCGGGTCTTCCAGCAAGCCGGGGGTTGCCCGGCGGCAACTTACTTTCTTTTTGCGTCGCCAAAAAGAAAGTAAGCAAAGAAAAAGGCGACCCGATGGTCTGGGTCCCCTGCGCTGCGCTCCGGGGCAACCTGCGCTGCTCGTCTCCGGCGGGGGTCGGCAGAACTCGGCTAGCGCCTCGGACAACTGCCGCCCTGATCCCGCCTCCGCCTGCGCTGCTCGGCCCAGCCCGACGGGTGGGGAAGAAAGCGGGAGCGGATGCAGATACGGGGAAACATGACGCGCGGGGCGCGTCATGTCGGACTCAACAGACCGTCATGTTTGCACGCGGGTGCAGCACACGCGGCCAAATGAAGCTCCCCGCCATCGCCCAGCGGGGCGAGGGAGGGAGTGGGGAGTTGCGCCTACTTACTGTCTACAGCGGACCACCGGCGCAGCGTGATGCCGGGTTAACTTCAATTCACAAACCGCCAGCGCAAGGCTGGCAGATAATCCCTCCTCATGTCCGCCGTTTTCGACAAACCCTCTCTTTTCCAGCGCGCCGCCCCGATGTTCCGGGGCTTCGACGGCCCGCTGGCGTTTGCCGTTTTCCTGCTGGCCAGCGCCGGCCTGATGATCATGTATTCGTCCGGCTTTGACCACGGCACCCGCTTCATGGACCACGGCCGCAACATGCTGATTGCCGGGGGCATCATGTTTGTCGTGGCGCAGATCCCGCCGCAGCGCCTGATGGCGTTTGCCGTGCCTCTCTACGTGCTGGGCGTGGCCCTGCTGGTGGCCGTGGCTATTTTTGGCATCACTAAGAAAGGCGCGAAACGCTGGATCAACCTGGGCATCGTGATCCAGCCCAGCGAGATCCTGAAAATCGCCATGCCGCTGATGCTGGCCTGGTGGTTCCAGAAGCGCGAAGGGCAACTGCGTCCGCTCGACTACCTGGTGGCCTGCCTGTTGCTGGTGGTGCCGGTTGGCCTGATCATGAAGCAGCCCGATCTGGGCACCTCGCTGCTGGTGCTGGCGGCTGGCCTGGCGGTGATCTTTTTTGCCGGCTTGAGCTGGAAGCTGATTGCGCCGCCGGTGCTCTTGGGGCTGGCCGGCATTTTCCTGGTGGTCTGGTTCGAGCCGCAGCTGTGCGCCGACGGCGTGCGCTGGCCGGTGCTGCACGACTACCAGCAGCAGCGCATCTGCACGTTGCTCGATCCGACGCGGGACCCGCTGGGCAAGGGCTTTCACATCATTCAGGGCATGATTGCCATCGGCTCCGGCGGGATGTTCGGCAAGGGCTTCATGCAGGGCACGCAGACCCACCTGGAGTTCATCCCCGAACGCACCACCGACTTCATTTTTGCCGCCTACTCCGAGGAGTTCGGGCTGGTTGGCAACCTGGCGCTGATCGCCGGCTTCATTTTCCTGATCTTTCGCGGCCTGATCATTGCGCTGGAGGCGCCCACGCTGTTCGCCCGCCTGCTTGCCGGTGCGGTCACCATGATCTTTTTCACCTACGCCTTCGTCAACATGGGCATGGTCAGCGGCATCCTGCCGGTGGTCGGCGTGCCTCTGCCCTTCATCAGCTACGGCGGCACCGCCATGGTGACCCTGGGGCTGGCGGTGGGCATCCTGATGTCGATCTCCAAGGCCAAGAGGTTGGTGCAGTCATGAGCCTCCTGGCGAGGGGCCCCGCAAAGCGGGGATCGACAAGGCGAAGGACTGCGGGGACGCCGACACCCCAAACTATGCTCCTCGATCAAGCCGATGAGGCGTCGAGTTAAGGTGAGCATGCCCCTGTCCCCCAAGACGGTTTCCATCATCGGCATCGGCAACATGGGTGGTGCCATGGCGGCCAATCTCCTCTCCCGGGGCTGGGTCGTGCAGGTCTGCGACATCGATCCTGCCAAAGTCGGCGATCTGCAAGAAAAAGGGGCTTCAGCCCTTGCTGTACCCGCGCAGGCAGCTATCAATTCAGTAGCATTTGTCGTTTGTGTGGTGGATGCCGCGCAGACCGACGCTGTGTTGTTCGGGCCGGACGGCCTGGCGTGCATGCTGCAGCCGGGGCACACCGTGATCCTTTGCCCGACGATCTCGCCTCAGGATGTCGAGGCTGTTGCGGGCCGGCTGGCGACGCTGGGTGTGCACACGGTGGACGCGCCCATGTCGGGCGGTCCGGCGCGGGCGCGTGATGGCTCCATGAGCCTCATGGTCGCCTGCGCACCGGCCGTGTATGAACAGCAGGCGGACTTGCTGCAGGCCCTGTCGGGCAAGGTCTTTCGCATCAGCGACCACCCCGGCGACGGCGCCCGCACCAAGCTGGTCAACAACCTGCTGGCCGGCATCAACCTGGTCGGGGCGGCCGAGGTGCTGGCGCTGGCCGGGCGTCTGGGCCTGGACCCGGGGCGGACCCTGGACGTCATCGAGCAGTCCAGCGGCCAGAGCTGGATAGGGTCCGACCGCATGCGTCGCGCCATTGCCGGCGACTACGCGCCGCGCGCGCATGTGACGCTGCTTGAAAAAGACACCCGCCTGGCCGTGGAAGCGGCCCGGGCCGCCGGTTTCGAGGGGCCACTCGGCGCACGCGCCAGCCAGGTGTTTGCGGACGCGCATCAGGCCGGGCTGGCTGCGCTCGATGACGCGGCCATTTTCAAATACCTTCAGGACCGGTAGTAGCCCGCTTGTTGCACGGTGTCACCCGATACCGGTTGCGCGCAGGCCGGCAGCGGAGTACAAGCAGTACTCCCGTTGATTCAACCCTGCTTTCAGCTGAAGGAGCATCACCATGGCCGGTAAATTCGAACTCAAGAAATCCAAGAACGACCAGTATTTCTTCTCCTTGCTGGCGGGCAATGGGCAGACCATTCTGGCCAGCGAGATGTACGACGCCAAAGCCAGTGCCCTCGCAGGCATTGAATCGGTCAAGAAAAATGCCGCGGACGACGCCAGGTATGTGCGCCTGGACGGCAAGGACGGGTCGCCCTACTTCACCCTGCGCGCCGGCAACAATCAGGTGATCGGCCAGAGCCAGATGTACGCCAGCGCCGCCGCGCGCGACAACGGCATCGAATCGTGCAAAACCAACGGGCCGGGTGCGGCGACCAGCGATCTGAGCGCCTGATCCGCGCCTGAGGTGGCCGGTGTTTTGGGCGTCTGCCCGTCCCGGTGGACAGAAGCCTTGCAGGGGCGGGGCCGGGTCAGACTGCCTACAATGACCGCATGACCTCACTCAAATCCTCGCCGGCCTCTGCCCGCAAGCCAGTCTTTACCGGCGCACGCGCTGCCCGTCCCCATGCCGACGCCACGTCGGAGCGGCTGGCGATTGCGCAAAAGCTGCTGCTGGCGCCTTTCGGGCTGACCGAGGCCCATTTGAGCCGGGCCCTGGGGGAAATCACCTCGCACGGCGTGGATGACGCCGACCTGTATTTCCAGTACACGCGCAGCGAAGGCTGGAGCCTGGAAGAAGGCATCGTCAAGACCGGCTCCTTCAGCATTGACCAGGGTGTGGGCGTGCGCGCCGTCAGCGGTGAAAAAACCGCGTTTGCCTATTCCGACGACATCTCCGAGGCCTCGTTGCTCGACGCGGCGCGCACCGTGCGCACCATCTCGGCGGCCACTCGCGCCGGCCGTATCAAGGTGCCGTCGCGCAAGGTTGCGCCCGGCCGCTCGCTGTACCGGGACATGGACCCGATCGCGACGCTGGACAGTACGGCCAAGGTCAAGCTGCTCGAGCGTGTGGAAAAACTCGCCAAGGCCAAAGACCCGCGCATCGTGCAGGTCATGGCCGGCCTGGCCAGCGAATACGACGTGGTGATGGTCGCGCGCGCCGACGGCACGCTGGCCGCTGACGTGCGGCCGCTGGTGCGCCTGTCGGTGACGGTGATTGCCGAGAAAAAGGTCGCTGGCGTGAGCCGCCGTGAGATGGGTTCGGGCGGCGGCGGCGGGCGTTTCGGCCTGGCTTATTTCGACGAGGCCCAGATCAACGAATACGTCAACGACGCGGTGACCGCGGCCCTGTCCAACCTCGAGGCGCGTCCCGCGCCGGCCGGCGAAATGACCGTGGTGCTTGGCCCCGGCTGGCCCGGCATCCTGCTGCACGAGGCAATTGGCCACGGGCTGGAGGGCGACTTCAACCGCAAGGGCTCGAGCGCGTTTTCCGGCCGTATCGGCCAGCGTGTGGCCGCAAAGGGCGTCACCGTGCTGGACGACGGCACGATTGCCGACCGCCGCGGCTCGCTCAATGTCGATGACGAGGGCAACGCCAGCCAGCGCAACGTGTTGATCGAGGACGGCATCCTCAAGGGCTACATCCAGGACTCGCTCAACGCGCGCCTGTCCGGCGTCAAGCCCACGGGCAACGGCCGCCGCGAAAGTTATGCCCATGTACCCATGCCGCGCATGACCAACACCTACATGCTGGGCGGCGACAAGGCACCCGAAGAAATTGTCGCCAGCATCAAGAAGGGCCTGTACGCCACCAACTTCGGCGGCGGCCAGGTCGACATCACCTCGGGCAAGTTCGTGTTTTCCGCGAGCGAAGCTTTCTGGGTCGAAAACGGCAAGATCCTCTACCCGGTCAAGGGCGCCACCATTGTCGGCAACGGCCCGGATGCGCTGACCCGCGTCACCATGATGGGCAACGACATGCAACTCGACAGCGGCGTCGGCACCTGCGGCAAGGAAGGCCAGAGCGTGCCGGTGGGCGTTGGCCAGCCGACCCTGCGCATCGACGGCCTGACCGTGGGCGGCACTGCCTGACGCCGGGGTAAACCATGAGTGAGGGACCCAGCGCACGCCTGCCGATTGACCCGACCACGCTGCTTCCCAGCATCCAGAGTTTTGGCGAACTCAGTCATTTCCTGCGTTCGGCGATGGCCGACGAGGAGTCGCTGCAGCTGGCCGACGGCATGGGCGGCCTGGCGGTGGGCATCGAAGCCGTGCTGTCAGGCCTGAAGCGCGAACCCGATCTGCAGGCGCTGGCGGTGCCGCTGATGGACCTGATGACCATTCTGCGCGAGCATCGTGCACTGGTGATTGGCCTCTCGCCGGCCTGGCGAGGCCTCTATGAATATGCGGCCTACCTGGCTGCGCTGAACAATTTTCGCGTGCTGATTGGCCAGTGGCTGCTGTCCGCCAGTCCCCAGGACAAGCCCGGCACGCCGCAGCCGCAAACCATCCATTTTGAGGACTTCGAACTGGTCGGATGGCGGACGCTGGGCGAAGGCATGCTGCTGATCGACATGTACGAACAGCTCAGCGGTCGGGAAGGGGGCGAGTCCGGCTCTGCGGCGCTCGACGAGGCCCGGGTGGAGCGGGCCAGAACCTGGTGGGAACGCCTGCGCGGCTGAATAGGGCCCCCACGCTTGTCGCTTCGCGTACTACGCTGCCCCCCGAGGGGGCCGCTGCGCCTGCGGCCCGGCGGAGCCGGTTCCGCGGCCCCTGCTTGAAGGAGAGGGATGTTCCCGGGGATTCCATCCAAGGCCTCACCCGTCAAAAATCCATGGCCCGGCAGCTGTGCTACATTCCACCCATGACCTCCGCGAAATCCTATTTTGCTTACTTTTGGTT
>ERZ1292640.2540-Hain-H43-02um-R1-2540-length-14562-cov-7_pt1 | contig 14562 bp, 11 predicted proteins | sample MGYA00564404_ERZ1292640 | MGnify/ENA primary metagenome ERZ1292640 (study PRJEB36523, sample SAMEA6512636) | groundwater metagenome | collected 2019-01-08 | study: AquaDiva: Metagenomics assemblies of 32 groundwater samples
GACTTCCCGTAAGGGCTCAGGCGGGGTTTTGTTTTTAAAAGCGGAGGCCAGTTAGTGGTAGGGGCGCGCCCGCAAGCGAGTAATAAAACAAGATGGATTTATTTAAGAATATCGATAAAACGGGATTTGATACGAGAGAGGGTTTCTTGGGGAATACTGCCGATAACTTTATGAATAAGCCTTTGGTCTATGGTAACAATTTTTCCCAGCTTTATCAGGGAAGGCTTGGGAAGGCCGCAGGCCTGCTGATCAGCCGCGCTCAAGAGGAATTCAAATTCATTCAATGTGCCGCTGATATGGGATGTGATAGCCGCCACAATGACGTCGCTGGTAAGTTTATTGAATCTGTTTGGAGAGATAATCAGCGCCGGCCTTTGTTTAGTGGTGCTAAGGTCGGTGAAAGGGAAAGGGATGAGGGCTACTTGTCCTTGTTTATAAAGTGTCATATACAGAATCTTCGCGGTTATTCCAGAAATCAAATGATTTCTCCGCCGCTTTTAACAGAAAAAAGTCAGCGGAATGTAATTTCAGAAGCTGGGGTAGTCCGCGCAGGAGTTTCTGTTGGGTCTTTGCGGGTAGTTTCCGGATTGCGGATTCTAATTGCCGTAATGTCATTTTTATCACCTCTTGGGAAGAGCTTATCATACGTATATCTTGATGTCAAGGTAAGATTGGAGCGGCATCTACAAGCGGCATCTACAACCGCGCCCTGTCGCCGGCCGAAGTCGCGCAGTTGTATAGTGAGTATAGGTAGGCGCAGCCTTTAGGCTGCGATAAAGCGCAGGCTAAAGCCTGCGGCTACCGTTGTTTGTTATCGGCGCGCAGGCTAAAGCCCGCGGCTACCGCGCGAATTTGATAATTATGACACAGTTTGAATGACGGAATTAAAACCGCCCCCGTTTGCTGGTTAGTTACCATAAAACGAGATTGCTTCGCCCGCCACTGAAACAATGGCTGGCCCGCAATGACACGCATTTTACTATTGTTTAATACGCGCGCAGCTGCTTTTCAGCGTCTACGATATCCCGGTTGATTTTCGGAATCAATAGGGATATTTTTGTTTTTAGGGTATCCGAGGCTTGGGGATTGGCCATGATTTCTCTTAAGAGCTGTTTGGCCATGCGGAAATAACGCACCAGTTCGCCTTCGTCTGTGGTTGCGGTCAGCGAGACCTTGTCAAAGGGCATGCCTTTGATCCAATTTTCCGCGGCATTGGCTAAATGAAAATGAGGAGTTTTGCTGGCGGGATAGATTTTGAAACGCCCCTCTTGGCGTAAAATAGGCTTCAATACGTTTTCGGTAAGGTTGCGCAGATTTTTTGCCTGTTTGGTAAGTTTTGGCAGGATGTCGGCCCGACGGGGCTCAAAAATAATCGCTGCCATAAGTATGACGAGCTCTGTTTCGTTAAAATTCTCCAGATATCCCCGTTCAAAAAGTTCGGAGAGGACAATTTCGTAGCCGTATATCCCGGAGGCGAATTTTCCTTTCGCGGTTAGTTGATTATTTTTAATGTACCCGCAAGATTTCAGGAAGCCTATCTTTTGCCGCAGAAGAAAATATGCTTCATCTTTTCTGCGCACATTTGATTGGAAAAAATGAAAGGAGAGCGGATAGATCTCCAGGAACTTTTCGTTATATTTTTCGTAAAGGTGTAAGAGGGTGGCGTAAGAAGTGTTAAACTGTGAATTGACCTTTTCTGGGGCGCCGTAAATAATTCTTTTGACCTCGGTGGCATCTATTTTGTGCGGATTAAGCCGGGTATATACAAAGCCTTCCCTGTCCATTCCCCGGCGTCCGGCGCGGCCGGCCATCTGGTAAAAGTCGCGGGTTTTCAGGTTTTGCACATAATTGCCGTAGAATTTTCTTAAATCGTCAAAGGCGACAGAGCGCGCCGGCATATTTATTCCGAGGGCAAAGGTTTCGGTGGTAAAGATTACCTTTAAAAGCCGCGATGTAAAGAGTTGTTCAATGACTTCTTTTAGCGTAGGAAGCATCCCGGCGTGGTGATAAGCAACGCCGCGCTTGATCAGCGGCCGCATAGAGAGCGCGCTTTGTTCGTGGCTTAGGTCATAGCGGGTAACGAGGCCTTCAAATAATTTTGTTATCTTATCGTGTTCCTCGCTGTTAAGAAAGTTGAAGCTCAAAAGTTCCTCGGCCAGCTCTTCACAGCGCCTGCGGGAAAAGCAAAAATAAATACAAGGCAGTTCGTCGTTTTGGCGGATAGTTTCGATAAGGGTGTGCAAGCGGTTGGGCTTGGCTTCTTGGCGGATGTTTACGCGCCTGCGGGAATGAGATAAATTCAAGGTTTGAGGAAAGCCGCTTTTTTGTAAGGCGGCAAAATCGTCGAAAATTCTATTCTGGTATTGGAAACGAAAATGCAGAGGCACAGGCCGGTTTTTCTCGATAATGATTTTAAAGGGCACCTGGTGCACGGATTCTAGCCACCGGCAGAACTCTTCGATATTTGGGACAGTCGCGCTTAGGCCCAAGATACGCATGTGCTTGGGCAAAAGCATCAGAGATTCCTCCCAGACTGTGCCGCGTTCGTAATTATCTATGTAGTGGATTTCGTCGTAGATGATCCAGGAAAACTGCTCTAATGACCGGGGTTCGTCCAAGACTTTATTGCGAAAAATTTCGGTAGTCATAATCAGGACCTGCGCCTGCGGGTTAATGGAGACGTCGCCGGTTAAAATCCCGATTTTATCCTGATAATTGCGCTGGAAGTCGCGGAATTTTTGGTTAGAAAGGGCCTTGATGGGGGCTGTATAGATTACCCCCTGGCCTAATTTGAGGCATTGCTCAATTACGTATTCGGCTATGGCGGTTTTACCGGCGCCTGTAGGCGCGGAAACTATAACCGAATGGCCTTCCTGAATATAGTTAATCGCTTCTTGCTGGAATGGGTCATATTGCATAGCATCATTATAGCATAAATGGACGGGTTGTGTTATAATAAACAACCGGCTAAAGAGGGTAAGGTGAATTATTTGGGCTTAACCAATATATAGGAGGAGCATGATTACTTATGAAGAATTTCGTAAATTAGAGTTTAAAGTGGCTAAGATCATTGAGGTTACGGAGCATCCTAACGCCGACAGGCTGTTTGTGGTTAAGATTGATTTAGGGGATTGTCAGAAGCAGATAGTCGCCGGCATCAGGGTTAACTATACGAAAGAGGAATTAGTAGGTAAGTTGGTCGCGGTACTCAATAATTTGGAACCGGCAGTGATCCGCGGCGTAGAAAGCCAGGCAATGCTCTTAGCCGCATCCGATGAAAACGGCATCTCCATCTTGACGCTGCATAAGGAAGTGAAAGTCGGCTCAATCATTAAGTAGTTAAGTAGGGACAGGTCCAAACTAACCGTGGGGTCAGGTCCAAAACGCGGTTGGGAAGTGTCCCCGCCTAAGTGGGGACACTTGTGACGGTTAAATTGTACCTGTCCCTGAAAAAGAATGCTCAAACAGTTTATTCCGTCTGATTTTTGCTTAAAGTGCCTTGGTTGCTGCAGGTTTGCGCAAGCAGAGACAATCTGGGCGCCTTCTAAGTTTAAACTGATACTCGTAAACGGCTGTTATCTTTGCCCGAAGCTTGATCTGCAAGCCAATCATTGTAAGATTTACCTAAGCCGGCCGTTTGATTGCCGGCTTTACCCGTTTTTGCTGGTAAAACGCGCTGGCGATTTGTATCTTGGCTTGCATACAGCTTGTTTGTTTGTCGAAACCGCCCGGATTGAGGCGGGAAAGCTTAATGAATACGCGGATTATTTGAAAAAAAAGTTTAGTAAGCATTTTTTGCTTGATGCCCTTAAGAAAAATCCGCGGATTGCCGCTGATTATGACGAGCATGTTCAGCTGTTGTTTGTGTTGGAAGGGCCGTCATTGCGAGCCCCGTTAGAAACTCCGTTTCTAACGGGGCGAGAGCCGCCGATCCCGCCTCTGGCGGATCCCGCCATAGGCGGGAAGGCGGCTCGAAGCAACCTCGTATTTAAAAACGAGATTGCTTCGTCGCCAGCGCAGTCGATAGCTCCTCGCAATGACGCAACTACGGACATAGTTTTTAAAAAGCTTACGATTAGCGATAAGCCTTTGGTAGATAAATACCTTAAAAAGCAAGTTCATGAAATTTCTGCTTATCATTTCGCGAATATCTTTATTTGGAAAGAGTTCTTCGGAATTTTTTACGCGGTGATTGACGGATGCCTTTGCCTTTTTTACCGGGATAAAATAGGAATGTTTATGGCTTTGCCGCCTCTGGGAGAGGTTACGTCGGAAATAATACAAAGATGTTTTGCTGTTATGCGCCGTCGGAATCAAAACAGCGAAGTTTCTAGGATAGAAAATGTTTCGGAAAGAGATTTAAATTTATATAAGGGGTTTGCCGCGAAATTAAAAGATAAGGAATATGTTTGCCTAAGAAAAGATTTGGTGAATCTTGCGGGAGATAAATTCAGGCATAAGCGGGCAGGGTATAATTACTTTGTTAAAAATTATAAGGCCGAAGGCCAGTTTATTGAATATCAACCAAGGGTGCTTAAAGGCTGCCTGGCGCTTTACAAGGATTGGCTGGATTCGCGTAAGGCCGAATCCCGAGATGTTATTTATAATCAAATGCTCGAGGACAGCGCTTCAAGTTTTAAGGCGGCATTAGAAAATTATAAGAGATTGGGATTGATAGGATATGTTGTTGAGGTGGAATGTAAAATTAAGGCCTGCACTGTCGGCTATTCGATTAACAATGAAACATTTTGCGTGCTTTTTGAGGTTTGCGAATTAAGTTTGAAAGGATTGCCACAGTTTACATTCAGAGAACTTTGTAAAAAGATGAGCCGGTATAAGTATATAAATGTTATGGGCGCTTCGGATTTGGAAAATTTGCGCAAGGTTAAATTATCGTATCGGCCGGCAAAAGAAGTCAGTGTTTATAATATTTATAAGGCATAATCATCGTGTCATTGCGAGGAACCTTCGTTCGGCATATTAGTGACGAAGCAATCTCGTTTTTAAGTACGTGATTGCTTCGTCGCCACTGCAAACAAAAGCTCCCCGCAATCAGACTGTGTCGTATGCCACAAGAGTGGAGTAAGTTTGTCATTGCGAGGAGCGAAGCGACGAAGCAATCCCATAAAGAGAGATTGCTTCGCCACTGCGGTGGCTCGCAATGACACGCGTTTTACTATTGTGACACAGTCTGAATGGGCATATTACTCATGGCGTGTTGTTAAAAATATCAATAAATCAAGTAATTATCGACGAGATAGAGAAAAATCTTAATGTTGTTTATTGAACCGTTTCAATAAACTCACAAACAATAATATTACAATTTACCGAAGGCACGTCGATATTTACAGTTTTTTTGCGTAAAAACTAGCTGAAATAACAACACATTGTGAGTAATATGCCCTGAATGACAGGATATAATCAATGAACAGAAAAATTGACGATATAGATTTTATTATCTTCGACGTGGAAACAACCGGCCTGTCTCCTCAAGCAGGCGACAGGATTATAGAAATCGCCGCCCTGCGTTATAAAAACGGCCGGACGATTGATACGTTTTCATCTTTAATCAATCCGCAAAGGGAGATTTCCCAAGCGGCTTATGAGGTTAATCATATTAGCCAGGAGATGGTCGACAGCGCGCCTCTGCCTGAGGATGTCCTGTTGAAGTTTATGGAATTCGCCAAAGGAAGCTGCTTTGCCGGTTATAATGTCGGCTTTGACCTGGGATTTTTAGAGAATGAACTGCGCCTTTTGGGGAGGGACTTTCCAGCCGGAATTTTTGTCATCGATGTTATGCAGATGGCTCGCAGGATCATGCCGGGTTTTGACAGATATGGTTTAGCTAAAGTGTCTTCCTATATCGGGATATCTACTCCGCAAGAACACCGGGCATTAAGCGATGTGGAGTTGACGTTGGGCGTTTTTAGCCATCTGATCGATAAGGTTAGAGGTAAAGGCGTGGATAATTTTCTCCAGTTTTATAATCTCTTCGGCTTTAACACCGCGCTAACAGAAGGCCTGAATAACCAGCATATCGCCGCGATTCAGCGGGCGATAGATTTAGGGGCAAAAATAAAAATTAAATATTATTCAAGTTCAGCCGCGGAGGTTACCGAGCGAAAGGTGATGCCTAAGGAAATCATCTCGCAGGGAAGGGCAAAGTACCTCGTCGGATATTGCCATCTGCGCAAAGACGAACGCACCTTTAAAATAAACGCGATTATGGATTTGGAAATAGTTTAGGGACAGGCAAGAAGATGATTGTAAAAACTTTTGATTGGCATGGCGGGGCATTGCCGGTATTTGAGGCGATAAGGGATAAGCCAAGCGTTTTCTTCTTGGATAGCAGTATGCCCGGGAATGGTTTAGGCCGTTATTCGTTTCTGGGTTTTGAGCCATTTGGTGTTTTGCGCGCGCAGGCTAATGGAAATTTTCTAAAATCCATCCGGGAGCTATTAAAAAAGTATAAAATAAACAGCGTAAACAACCTGCCTTTTTGCGGGGGCGCGGTAGGGTATATTTCTTATGATTTTGGTTTTTGCTTTGAGGATATACCTCAGAAGCCTACCGATAGGCTTCAACTTCCAACGGCGGTTATGGGTTTATACGATACTGTCATAATTGTCGACCATCTAAAAAATAAATTGCATATTGTTTCAACCGGTTTGCCTGAAAAGAATTCTTCTTTGGCAAGAATAAGGGCGAAGGAAAGGTTGGGGCAGGTTGCAGATATCGTCAATGCTGCGTCGCCAATCATTGTAGGGACAGCACAGTGTGCTGTCCCTACACCTGAAATGACTAATTATGATGTGAAGAAAGATTTAGATTTAGTTTCTAGCTTCACTAAGGAAGAGTATCTATCCGCGGTAAAAAAAGCCAAGGATTACATAAGAAAAGGCGATATTTATCAGGTTAACCTGTCTCAAAGTTTTTCCGGCAGAAATAAAACCGACGCCTACACTTTATATCAGCGCCTGCGGAGCTCTTCGCCGAGTAATTTCTCGGCCTATTTTGATTGCGGTGATTTTCAAATATTGAGCTCTTCGCCGGAACGTTTTTTGGATTTTGACGGCAAGAATGTAACAACCCGCCCAATGAAAGGCACGCGCAAGCGCGGGGAAAACAAAAAGCAGGACAGGCGGCTTAAGAACGAATTAACCAAAAGCGCTAAAGACAAGGCTGAATTAATGATGATTGTGGATTTACTGCGCAATGATTTAGGCAGGGTTTGTGAGTATGGCTCGATAAAAGTTAAATCAATGCGCGATATCGAAACATATAGCACGGTTTATCAGGCAACCGCGCAGATAGAAGGGGTTTTGCACAAGGATAAAGATAGGATAGATTTATTGCGGGCTTGTTTTCCCGGAGGCTCGATTACCGGCTGTCCCAAAATACGCTCAATGCAGATAATCGAGGAGCTGGAGCCGGACAAGAGGCATATCTACACAGGTTCTTTGGGGTATTTTGGCTTTAATAACACCATGGATTTAAACATTTTAATCCGCACAATACTAAAAAAAGATGATATGATATATTTTCAAACCGGCGGAGGAATTGTCGCGGATTCCGACCCTGAAAGCGAATACGAAGAGACGTTAATTAAGGCTCAGGGGATATTTAAAGCCATAGGAAACAGATAATAGTTTTTAAGAAAGCAGCTTTGTTTTTACTAACACCTAACACGAGTTAACATAAACAATGCCTGGCTTATTTTTCTTAAATGGTGACTTTGTCTCACCTAATAAAGCGGTAACTTCAATCTTTGGCCCGGGCTTCCTTTACGGCCAGGGCTTGTTTGAGACAATGCGTTCGTATAACGGCAGAATTTTTCGCTCTGACAGCCACATTGAACGGCTGATAAACTCCGCGCCATTAATAGATTTGAATTTAGAATTTGATAAAAATTACCTTAAGGATATTTTAATTTCTTCTCTTAAAAAAAGCGGATTGAAAAGCGCTTATCTGCGCCTGACTGTCTGGCAGGGGCAAAGTAAGGCTAACTGCGCGGTTTTTGTGGAGGAAAGAGGATTTTTTAAGAGAGAAGATTACGAAAAAGGGTTTAAGGCGATAATTTCCGGATTTAGGCAGAATGAATTTTCCCCGTTATCGGGGATAAAATCATCAAGTTACCTATATATGTTGTTGGCCTATAAAGAAGCGCGCAAAAAAGGCGCGGACGAGGCGCTGCTTTTGAATACAAAAGGTTTTATCGCTGAGGCTTCAAGGGCAAATATATTTTTAGTCAAAGATAACTGCCTGGTTACGCCTTTGGTGTCTTGCGGATGCTTGCCGGGGATTACCCGGGATACGGTGTTGGATATTGCCCGTAAAGAAAAAATCAAAACTTTTGAAGAAGAAGTCACGCCCGAAGATTTAGCGAGATCAGAAGAAGCATTTCTGACCAATTCTTTGATTGAGGTTATGCCGTTAGTGATAGTTGAGGGAGCGGCAATTAAAAAAGGTTCTCCCGGAAAAATTACGGAAACTATTCTTAAACGTTACCGCGGGCTTACGGAAAAATAATGCTTAAACGCACAGTAAAAATTATTTTAGGAGTGCTTTTGATAATAGCCGGTATTGCCGGATTGGTCCTTCCGGTTATTCCGGGGATACTTTTGATATTTGTTGGTTTCGCTTTTATTATTGATAAGAATCCCAAGGTATTGTTTAAGGAAGTTGTGGCGAAGGCGAAGGGAAAGTATCAGAAAATGCAAGAGGCTAAAGCCAAAAAACACAACTTGTAGTTTGTCGTCATTGCGAGGGACCTTTGCTTGGAATGCCAGTGACGAAGCAATCCCGTTTTTAAAACGAGATTGCTTCGTCGCCTCGGAAAACGATAGCTCCTCGCAATGACGCAGGGAAACCTTATGAAAAAAACAATAATTACTATTTGTTTGCTTGTTTCATTATTATTTTTCGGCTGCTCCGACACTCCGCGGGTGGCGGCGGCCAAATCCGAGGAGTACTATCATAAAGCGCTTCGGGGTTATAAGGGCATATTAGCTAAAAACAAAAACAGCCCGCAAATAAAGCTGGAACTGGCAAAGTTGTATTACAATCACGGAGATTTTTCTGACGCGCTTAAGTTTTTAGACGCTCCGGGCGCGCAGGAAGCGCAGAAACTTCGGGCGTATTGTTTTTTCAAAACTTCAAACTATACCATGGCGCTTGAGATTTTCGACCGTTTAGGAAAATTAAATGACCCTGAATACCTCTATTATTACGGCAGAACCTGCCAGAAGCAAAACCTTTTTGAGCAGGCAATTGATATATTAAGTGGGATTAAGTCCGGAAATTTTAGCCGGCTTGCCAAAGGACAGATTGAAGATATCATGGGGGCAAGCGAAAAGTTCTTAGAAAGCATAGAGGGGATCCCCGCGGAGAAAATGGCCGGTTTTAAAGAAAAGATTTTAAAGGCAAGCGAAGAAAATTATCCCCTCGCTGGAGCTGTTATCCTTTTGGCGGACGAGAAAGTAGAGATTTTCCCGGATAACACGATGGCTTCTGAAGCGCATTTTGTGATAAAGATCTTAAATGAGCGGGGCAAAAAATCATTTTCTGAAATCGATATTGGTTACGACTCAACTTATGAAAATGTTACTGTCGAATACGCGCGGACAATCAAGCCAAGCGGAGAAGTGGTTGTGGTTGGGCAAAAAGATATCCGCGATGTCTCTCGGTACCTTAACTTTCCGCTTTATTCTAATGCCCGGGCAAGGATTATTTCTATGCCGGAAATTACCGAGGGCGCGATTGTCGATTATAAGGTTAAAACTTTAAGTTCTCAACTGATTAACAAGAAAGATTTTAATTCTGCTTATAGCCTGCAGGAAAGCGAGCCGGTTATTTTGGCTAAGTTTGAGGTTATTTTGCCAAAGGCAAGAGATTTAAAAGTAAAAGCCATAAACGAAGAATACAATTTTAAGAAATTCGACCTTAACCCTAAGGTTTCCGAAGAGGCTAATAAGAAAATATACCGTTGGCAGTTTGAAGATGTCCCGCAGATAGAGCAGGAAGCGATGATGCCCCCGGAAAGCGAGATTAATCCGATAATCCTTTTGTCCACGTTTGATTCCTGGGGTGAAATTTATAAATGGTGGATAGGACTTGCTAAGGACAGGATACCCGCGGATGAAGCGATAAAGGAAAAGGCGCTTGAGTTAATAAGCAACAAGCCAACCCAAGAAGAGAAAATTCGCTCGATTTATAATTACTGCGCCCAAAGCATCCGTTATGTCGGAGTGGAATACGGGCAGGCAGGTTATCAGCCGCACAAAGCATCGGAAATATTTAAAAATAAATACGGCGATTGTAAAGATAAGGCGGTACTTTTCATTTCCATGATGAAGGCTTGCGGGTTAGAAGCTTTCCCGGTATTGATTGGCACAAGAGGCACGCCTTCGCTTGAGGAAGATTTTCCCGCGGCGCTTTTTAATCACGCGATCGCGGCAGTAGAATTAGGCGGAAAGCTCATATTTTTAGATATCACCGCGGAAGTTTGTCCTTTCGGGGATTTGCCGGAGGATGACCAACAGCGCCGGGTTTTGGTTTTTAAGCCGGATAAATATGAAATCTTTCAAATACCTTTGTTCGCGCCGGATAAAAACCGCGTTGAGTATAAGACGGATATTAAGCTGGACTCCCTGGAAAATATTTTTTGTTTGAGGAAGGTTTCCACCTTCGGGCAGTTTGACCAGGGGCAAAGGTTTTTATTAAGGTATACTCCGGAGAATTTAGTGGAACAGGGGATAAAGGAGAAGATTCAGGACATCGCCCTTTCCGGGAAACTTATCAAGTATAACTACGAAAATCGAGATGACTTAAACCAGCCGATCAGATTGGTTTATGAGTTTGAAGGCAAAAACTTTTTAAGCAGTGCCGGGCCCGCGAGGATACTTCCGCAGTTTGGCAGGGTAGATACGTCCATTGTGGCAAAGGACAAGAGAGATTATCCTCTGGAATTAGGCCTGCCAGCTGAGAATATATCGCTTATAAATATCATGCTTCCCGATAGCTTGTCAATAAAGTATGTTCCAGAAAATATCGAAAATAGAACTCAATGGATGGATTATTCGATAAGCTACGATTTGGAAAACAATTATTTAAGGATCCGGCAAAAACAGGTTTTAAAAACCAGGCAGGTCCCGCAAAAAGACTATGCCGATTTCAAAAAATTTCTCGAAGAGCTGGCCATCAGCCTTAACCAGCATGTTGTGCTGGAGAAGAAGAATTGATATTTTTGTAAAAGTATTTTAACCGGTCATTGCGAGGAGCTTTTGTCTGGTTGCGGCGACGAAGCAACCTCTCTTTTAAAAATGAGATTGCTTCGTCACAGGTATGCCAAGCGAGGGTTCCTCGCAATGACGCGGTACAAATCTAACTATGGAAACATCCCCTCAAGCTAAAGAATACCACCGAATTAAAAACCGCCTGTTAATAGTAAACCTGCTTTTTTCGTTTACTATTCTTTCGATAATTGTCACAAGCGGTTTCGCCCTTTGGTTAAAAAGCTTTCTTTCAAATTTTTGCGCCAATACATTTCTTGTTAATGGCTTTTATATGGCAGTATTGGGCATTATTTTTTATGTCCTTGGTTTTCCTCTTGAGTTCTATGAAGAATTTATCCTCGAGCACCGCTTTAACCTGTCTAATCAGAATTTAGCCGGATATTTAAAAGACAATATCAAAAAATCCCTTATTTCGTTAGTGATTTCGCTTATCGCGATTGAATTTTTGTACCTGTTTTTGGAGAAGTTCTCCAATATATGGTGGATATTAGCTGCTTTAGGCTGGTTTGTCCTTACAGTTTTGCTTGCGAAGATTACCCCTGCCGTATTAATCCCGCTTTTTTATAAATACGTCAAGCTGGAGGACGTGGAATTAAAAAACAAAATCATCGGATTATTCTCCCGGACAGGGACAAAATTAAAAGATGTCTATATGATTGATTTTTCCGCCAAGACCAAGAAAGCTAATGCCGCGGTGGCTGGTTTTGGCAAAAGCAGAAGAGTGATATTAACTGACAACCTCCTTAAGGATTTTAGCCACGAAGAAATTTTAAGCGTTGTTGCCCATGAGTTAGGCCATTATAAAAACAAAGATACAATGAAGATAGTTTCTTTCGGATTTTTGATAAGTATGGTTTTATTTTTCTTGTGTGATATTGTTTTGAAGAAGATCTTTCCGTTTTTCGGATACGCTTCCTTAGCCGATATCGCGGGCCTGCCTTTGTTTTGCTTGATTATGTTATTCTTCGGCTTACTCGCGCTTCCGTTGCAAAACGGTTTTATCCGTTATTTGGAAACCAAGGCTGACGTCTATAGCCTTATAACTACTAAAACTCCGGAAGCTTTTATCGCGATGATGGAAAAGCTTGCCCGGATAAATCTGGCGGAGCTTGAGCCTTCAAAGTTTATGGAGATAATGTTTTATGACCACCCTCCGATAGTCAAAAGAATTCAATTAGCCAAAAAATATAAATGAAAAAAAGAGAATATATCCGCCTGGATTCGATTTTTCCCGTCGAGTTCCAGCTTATAGATAGCGAAACCAAGCTTCCATTGAGTGCTTGGTTAGATGGGCAGAGTGCTGATATTAGCGGCGGGGGCGTTTGTTTGCACATATTGAAATTAGACAGCCGGGCAATCGGCCTTTTAAACAGGCCGCGGAAGCCGGAAGTATCCTTAAAAATTCACATACCATTTTTAGCCGAAGAAATTCCCGCTGTCGCGTCCATATCTTGGTTTAAGCAAGAGACTAATGATCCGTTAGGCAGGTATGGCTTGGGGTTAAAATATGAAAAGATATCCGCGCAAGACAACGAGCGCATTATGCGCGCCTCGAGGACAAAAGCAATTATTCCATCGGCGGCTGCCATTGTGATTGTCCTCTTATTTCTGGCGTTAGGGGTGAACGTTTATCATAATTACCGATTAAGGCTTATGAATCGCCGATTATTGGTTGAGGCCGCCTCTGTTAATAAAGATATCAATAGTGGCATGGCAGAGATAGAAAACATAAGAAAAGAAAAATTTCTTCTGGAAAATCAAACGCGGGAATTAAGCGCGAAGATAAACTCTATAAGCGAAGAGCTGGCCGTAAAGACAAAATCATTGGAGCAGGATTTAAATAAAGCGGAGATAGAAAATAAACAGGCTTCTTCGATGCGGCAGGCACAGATTAAAAATCTAAAAGAAGAAATCGCCGGTTTGCAAAATCAAAAAGATGCTTTTACCGGCAGGATAAGCGGGCTTAATAACGCGGAGCAGGCGCAGGTTTTGAAAGTTGAAGGCATTCTTAAGAAAGAAGCGCAGTTGGAAAGAAGTGTTTTTGACAAGATGTACCAGTGGTTGAAAAATCACCAGAATCCGCGCACCGGGCTTATCGCCAGTTTTGAGGGTGATGATAGCCTGAAAGATTTTGCCTTCACATATGACGAAGCGCTCTCCGCGATTTGTTTTATTTATTTCAAAGATTACGCGCTTGCCGGGAAGATTCTTGATTTTTACGCGGCCCGGCAGGAAAAATCAAGAGGTTTTTATAACGCGTATTACGTTTCTGTTAATGAGCCGGCAGAGTATGTTGTCCACAGCGGGCCGAATATCTGGATAGGCGTAGCGGCATTGCAGTATTCTCGCGCGACTGGCAGTAACAAATATTTGCCTTTGGCAAAAAATATCGCCGCATGGATTATAAAATTGCAGGATGAGGATAAGGATAAAGGCTTGCGCGGCGGGCCAAAGGATACATGGTTTTCTACTGAACACAACCTTGATGGATTCGCATTCTTTAATATGCTTTCTGAAATCACGCGGGATAATACCTATCGCGGCCGCGCCCGCCAACTGCAGGATTGGCTGCAAAGGCACGTTTATGATAAACCCGATGTGCCTGTGCGCAGGGGAAAGGGTGATTCAACTATCGCTACCGATACTTATGCCTGGTCCATCGCCGCCTTAGGCGTCGAGAGGCTTAAAGGTATTGGCATGGAGCCGGAGGCGATAATAAAATTCGCCGAAGATAATTGTTCCGCGGCGGTTAATTACTCAAGCCCCGCGGGCATAAAGATGTGGATCAGGGGTTTTGATTTCACTAAGCCGTTTAATATTGCCAGAGGGCCGGTTGTTTCGACGGAATGGACCGCGCAAATGGTCATTGCCTATAAAATACTAAGCAGTTATTTTGCGGCTAATGGAGGCGCAGAAAAAGCAGAATTATATCAGCAGAAAGCCGAAGATTATCTGTCGCAGTTATCAAAAATGGTTATGATTAGCCCTTCCCCTGCCGGTTTAGGAGGTTTATGCCTGCCATACGCGTCAGACGAATTTATCAATACCGGCCATGGGTGGTGGACGCCTAAAGGCAAAAGCACGGGTTCAGTCGCGGCAACAGTTTACGCGATCTTCGCGTATTACGGCTTTAACCCGCTGGAGTAGAGAGCGGCGTCCCGAAACCAGGTTAAAGGTTTCCCGTAACCTCCGGGGTTCGTCCTTGTTGGGAAAAGACGATCCCCGGAGGTTGGATGTTGAAGGTTTGGGTAGCGACACCTAACCTCGG
>ERZ1292640.2542-Hain-H43-02um-R1-2542-length-14556-cov-8_pt1 | contig 14556 bp, 22 predicted proteins | sample MGYA00564404_ERZ1292640 | MGnify/ENA primary metagenome ERZ1292640 (study PRJEB36523, sample SAMEA6512636) | groundwater metagenome | collected 2019-01-08 | study: AquaDiva: Metagenomics assemblies of 32 groundwater samples
GGAAAGAAGGTTTATGTGCTAGTTAAAAAATAGTAGAATAAGTACGCAAAGCCGGTTATTTAGTCGCCATATCTAAAATAATTATTTCCCATTATAACCGCGAGGTTTTCTCAAAGGGGACAATCTTCTTGGAAATCCATATGGTCTTTCAAGCAGGGAAGCCATTTCTCTTACTTCATCAGCAATCTTTTTCATTCTCCAGAATTGCGCATCAGATAATTCTCCTTCAAACCTTTCCACCTTCAAATCAAGAGGTCTTCCCATACTTTTATAACTTCTTTCAGCTATATATTCTTTTCGCTTTTTCCTTGTACAAATGACTAAAAATTCTTTTAATAACGGGCTAAAACTCAAGCTATAAGACAAGTATTGCTTGTCTTTTCAGTCACGAGATACATGTATCTATAAAGCATATACGATAAGGTTAATTCTGTTTATTTTTATCGTCGAGCTAAAAATGTTAATTGTGAGCAATTTTACATATTCCTATAAATATTAGAAAATACGCTAAAAATTATCGACGAGGAAGCCATAGCTAAATTTTACAATTCGTCTATCTCAACATAATCACTGAGAATGCTTTATACTTACAGATGCATGCCCCCATTTAAAATTAATTCTTAAGTAGTAACAAAATAGAAAGGTTTATAAATACAAATGCTTACTAAAAAACATGAGCAATCAATTACAAGGAATGAGAAAAGCAGAAGTAAAAGAAATTAGAAGTTTTGAGATTGATTTTTTTCCAGAAGTTACATATGATGGAAGAAAAATAAACGCTGCTGCTTTTGGCCCCGCAGCTTACAATTCCAATGTAAATAGAATTAAAACAACATCTCTTAATGAAATGCCTTTAAGAGAACTCACAACTACCGAATCTCTTGCTGTTGCAAGTTATAATTTTACAAATTTTGCCAAACCCCTGATATTTAATCCTAGTTGGCTGCAAGCAGGATATGTTTTAAGAGATGTAGAAGGAGTATGGATAAATCCCTTGAGAGATACTAATGGAAATGTAATTATGGATGGAAAAGCGCTTGAAAGCCGTCTGAATAATTTAAAGAAAGCGAATGGAATATACTTGTTTGATAAAGATACTTCATTTGTTCCGTATGATTCATTTAAGCAAGGAGTGCAGGAACATGAGACGTTTTTGGAAGGAGGACTTGCCAGAGGATTAGTTCATACATCTGATAAGAAAGCAATAACTTTATCTTCAGTTGCGAATAATATTGAATATCATAAAGGAGTAAATGTTTTTGGATTTGATTCAGTAACCAAACCTGTTTTAAGGGTTGTCTGTTTGGATTCCGACAGGCTCGTCGACGGCGGCAGGTTGAATGTCGATGGCAGCTGGAGCGACGGCTACGGCGGCTATGCTCTCGGGGGTTTGGTTTCTGGCGAAGCCAGCGAAGCGAAAAATTCAGAGGTGCAAAGATGATAGGCGAAGAATTAGATTTTGGTGAAATCGTTGAGAAAAACAAACAGCCCGAATATCCAGTAAGGGCTTTGCTGGTTGTTCCACATAAAAGAGGAAAGTTAGTAGTTGCCCGTGATGCTTTCGGAAGTAATAGTTATTTAAAGAATGTTCAAGCAATGGGTCAATTTTATTCTTATCCAAATTCATGGGAAAGGATTTCATTTGAACCTTTAACAACTGACGAATCTATTTCTGTAGCTGTTTATGAATTTCCAAATAGAGCTAAACTTAATGTGTTTAATCCAAGTTGGCTGCAAGCAGGGTATGTTTTAAGAACAGCTGATGGTGTCTGGGCAAATCCCTTAGACTTTCAAGGCAAACCAATTCAAAATGAAAGTATTCTTAAAGGTTCATTAGAAGATTGTAAGAGAATTGAAGTTAAAGATGGAAAACATATTTATATCGGTAATAACGGATTTGGTTTCGCAGAGTATGGAACTTTTGATTTAGGTATACAAAGTGGAGACGATTTTGCGAACGGCGGATTAGCAAGAATATTAGAAAACACTTCAGATTCGACAGCAAAAAATCTGAGGGTAATTGCAGATAAGTCAAATTATAAGTTAGGAGTTAATGTTTTTGGATTTGATTCAGTTAAAGAACCAATTGTGAGAGTTGTCAGTTTGTATTCCGGCAGGGACGTCGACGGCGGCAGGTTGGTTGTCGATGGCAGCTACTGGTACGTCAGCAGCGACGGCGGCTATGCTCTCGGGGGTTTGGTTTCTGGCGAAGCCAGCGAAGCGAAAAAATAAGTAGATTTATTAATCATATTTTCTAAAATATAAGGTCTTAGTATGGCATTTATGCTCTGCTAGGGCCCCACGTTAGTTAATAGTGCTTGAATAAAGCCATAAAATTCAATCGTAACATCTAGTAGCGATGAAGAAACCAAAAGTGCGCTGAGCGAACAATGAAGCGATGGTGATTTACTTTCAATTAACTGACTACATAGTTCAGTTGTCAGTTTGAATTCCAACAGGAACGTCGACAGCGATAGGTTGAATGTCGATGGCAGCAACTGGAACGACAACAACAACGGCTATGCTCTCGAATGGCTCTAGCAACTAAGACAACAATAATTATGAAAACACACAAAAATCTTTACAAAAATATTATCTCGCCTAAAAACCTTTTTCTTGCTTGGAAAAAAGCAAGAAAAAGAAAGACAAAGAAACCACATGTAATAGAATTTGAGAAGGATTTGGATAAAAATTTAAGATTATTATACGAAGAACTGAAAAATGAAAACTATAAGCCAAAAGAACTGGTAACTTTTATTTTGAAAGACCCGAAAACAAGAGTTATTTCTAAGTCAGATTTTAGAGATAGAATTGTTCATCATGCTATTGTAAATGTATTAGAGCCAATATTTGATAAAATCTTTATTTATGATTCATGTGCAAATAGAAAAGGAAAGGGCAATTTATTCGCATTAAAGAGATTTGAATTGTTTGCGAGAAAAGTATCAAGAAATGGAGCTAATAATGGATGGTTTAATAATAATCAAATAAAAGGTTATTGCTTGAAAGCCGATATAAGGCATTATTTTCAAGAAGTTAATCATGAAGTTTTAATGAATATAATCGGAAGAAAGATAAAAGACGAGAAGATTATACAACTCATTCATTTAATTATAGATAACTCTGCAATTCATTCGGGGGGGGCGAACGCCAGAAAGGAATGCCTCTTGGCAATCTCACAAGCCAGTTCTTCGCCAATATTTATTTAAATGAGTTAGATTACTATGTAAAGTATGATTTAGGAATTAAATATTACATTCGTTATGTCGATGATTTCGTAATTTTAAATAGTTCAAAAGAGCAATTGCAAAAGTGGAAAGAGCAGATTGATGAATTTTTAAGGGAACAATTAAAAATAGAGCTTCATCCCCCAAAGTCAAGAATAATCTCTCTTTCAAAAGGCATTGATTTTGTCGGTTTTAGGAATTTTTATCATCATAGATTAGTTAGAAAAAGAAATATAAGGAAGATGGAAAAGAGAATAAATAGTTTGAGAAATTGTGATATCTCTTACTGGGAGCTTATGGAGATTTATCAAGGTTGGCAGGCATATGTAAAATGGGCAGATTCATTTAAACTTAGAAAAAGTGTATTAAAAGAAATTCATAAAGTAAAGGAAGAAAGGTTAAGGCAGATACGTGCATTTAGAGGGATAGTCTAAGTCATGGCAACGCAGTAATATAAGATGCCGCAGCCAACATCCTCAGCGTATTCGGAAAAATAATATGGAGCCACTATTTCGGTTCCTCGCTGTATGGATAACTGCATTGTTTGGGTGACAAGGTTTTGGCAGTTATCCATTAGAGAACTGCGTACAAAATCAATATAACTTACGCAGTTATCTATATCTCACTCTTAATTGCTCAAACTGGATGTAATACCCCTCCCACACATTGGTGCGGCGCTCGTTTCCTAGTTTGAGGCTTAAAGAATACCCTGCGGCTTGTGCTACGATTGGGATTCTTTATTTCTCCCCAATCGCTTTCAAATGCAGTTCATGCATCCTCTTCAAAAACGAAGCTCTGTCTTCCATTTTAATCAAGTCTGAGCGCCCCTGCAAGCTCAAATTAAGCCCGAATGGAGAAGCAAACGGAATTCTTTTATTTTTTATTTTAATTTCTCCATCTTCAATCGCTTTCAAAACTCTCTCCGCGTTTTTTATATCCATTAAATCTTCCAGCACCTCGCGTCGTGCCTCACGAAGAATAGGAAATTCATTGCTTATTTTCTTAACAGCAAACAAAAGAAATCCTGAGTGAACTTGCTGCTTCCCAACGCTTTTTTCTCTCCCTTTGTATTTTCTTAATATCATCAAAGAGCGCGCAGCACAATGTCTAAAGCGCCGCCCCAAAACCTCTGTTTTTTCAATCGCTTCTTTTAAAACTTCTCGCAGATTTTTAGAGTTGATTGCCCTCACTATCTTATCTTCATTCAATTCTTCTCCCGCAATAAAAAAGCCATTGTCTCCAATCCCCATTTCAACATCTCGCATTCTCAGGCGTGCAGCAGCAAAAGCATATGCTCTTGCAAGAGCATCATTCACGCGCCGCCCGCAAAGATTGTGAAAAACAAGATATTCTTTTTCTTCTTTATATTTCTCAATCAATAAAATCTTATCTGTTGGAACTTCAGAAAACCCCTCCTGCTCCCTAAAATATTCATAAATCTCCTCTGCAATATGCCTCTTGCAATGTAAATATTCGCTAATAAACTTCACGCATCTCTCCCGATTCTCAAGTCTCTCTCCAACAAGTCTTCTAAACCTTCCTATTTCCAGTGCAACTTCAAAATTCAAGGGAAGCATTTCTGAAAACCATGAAGGGATTGTTGGATTTTTAGTCACCCCAGATTTAACATACGCTTTCATTCCTCTAGCAAACAAATACTGATATTTAGCTCCTCCCAAAACAAATACATCTCCTCTTTTCATTTTCTCAAGAAATCCCTCATCTATCTTTCCAACAACCCTCCCATTTTCTTCCCCAGCCCCAATAACAACATTGATAAAGCCCTCTTCGGGAATTGTTCCAATATTAGTCATGTAAATCACTCTCGCCAGCTTTCCTCTTTTTCCAATTTGCTGGGTTTTTTCATCATACCAAATTTTAGCATAAACATGCCGATGCTCCAAAGCATAATCTCCAGCAAGATAGCTGATGATATCAAAAAAATCTTCTTTTGTCAGGTTTTCATAGCAATAGCTCTTTCTAATTACAGAAAGCAGTTCATTAACATCCCAGACCTTGCTAATCGCCATTCCAAAAATCTGCTGTGCGAGAACATCCAAGCAATTTTTAGGAATTTCAATGTTGTCAATCTTTCCCTCAATCATCTCCTTCATCAAAATTCCGCACTCGACTAAGTCATCCCTATCTAATACAATAAATTCTCCTCTAGGACTTTCATGCAATTTATGTCCTGCACGACCGATTCTCTGAAGCGCACGCGAAACACTCTTCGGGCTTTTCAGTAGAATAACCAAGTCAATGCTTCCAATATCAATTCCAAGCTCTAAACTTGTGCTTGAAACAACAACTCGCAATTCCCCCTTCCTCAATCTATCTTCAATCTCAAATCGTTTCTCTTTGCTCATAGAGCTGTGGTGCGCCCCGATAAGCCCTTCATATTTCTTGGGAAAATGCAAGTCCAAAAAATGAATAATTCTTTCAGTAGCTGCGCGCGTATTAGTAAATATAAGTGTAGTTCTGTTTTTCTCAATAAGCTCATTTAATAATTCATAAAGCTTTTTTTGGTTTTCCTGATTCTCCGCTTCGAGAAGATTTTCTCCAGGATAATCCAAGCCAATTTCAATTTTCTTTATCAACTTTACTTCAGCAATTAAGCAATCCCTCCCTGTTCCAACTAAAAATCGCGCAACTTCTTTAAGCGGCGAAATTGTTGCTGAAAGCCCTATTCTAACTGGCTCAATTCTGCTAAAAGCGCACAATCTTTCCAAGGTCAATGATAAGTAAACTCCCCTCTTATTTGTCAAAGCATGAATTTCGTCAACAACTAAAAATTCAAGCGCCCCAATTGCTTCCACGAATTTTTTTGTTGTCAGTACAATTGCCAAGCTTTCCGGAGTTGTAACATAAATGTGTGGAATTTTTCGCGCCTGTTTCGCCCTCTCTTTGCTTTCTGTATCTCCTGTTCTCAATCCAACTCTTATTTTTTGCATTTCAATTCCCTTTTTTTCAGCCAGTTTTTCAATCTCATCTAAGGGGCTTATAAGATTCACAAACACATCTCCCGATAGCGCTTTGAGTGGCGAAATGTAAACAGCATACATTTTATCTTCAAGCTCTTTCTTCAGCGCCAGCTCAACAAGATAATTAATTATGCTGAGAAAAGCAGTAAGTGTTTTCGTTCCTCCCGTAGGTGCGCTTATTAGAATATTCTTTCTCTCATGTATTCTCTTCACACCATAAAGTTGTGTCTTGCTGAATTCTTCAAATTTAGAAAAAAACCACTCTCTAACCAAAGGATTCAGCATCTCTTTGACATTTTCTTTATTCTCTGCATCAATGAATTCAATTTTTTCTTTTCCTTCCATATTTTATTTTTCAGATACCTATTTGTCTAAGAAAAACACTCCTACTAAATTAACCTATTGTTTATAAGTTTTATGAACTTTTAATTTCTTCTGCAAACCTCAAGTCCCTAAGAAATCTAAAGGTTTTAATAACTTCGCTTCTTCTCAAAATAATGCCCTCAATATCCCGATCTAAGAAAGATAAAATCGCAGAGCAAATTCTACACTATTTATTTGTAGTTTCTCCAGATGCGAAATTCACAGCATCTATAGCCGAAGAAATTGCGAGAGATGAAGAATTCACAAAACTCCTGCTAAAAGAACTCGAAGTGAAAAAGCTCATAGTTCCAATAACTAAAAATCCTCAAGGCATAAGCTACACAAAGCGCCAGCGCTGGCGTCTCTCTCAAGAAGCATTCGAAGTCTACAAAAAAGCTCAACAAGCTCCTTCTTTTACCCCCTCAAACATAATGGAAAGTCTAGAATAACTCAAATCACAATAATCTTTATAATCTCCTCTTCCTTTTTTCATCAATCACAATATGGACCCCATCAAAGAAGCATTCCAAAAAGCAAAACAGGACATCGAAGAGCTTAAGGACCATCTTTATTATTTATACCAAGAAATAGACGAAATGAAACAATCAATTCAATCATTAATTTCTCAAATAGTCCAACAGACAAACCAACAAACCAACAAACCAGCAAATCATCCAGCAAATCAAGATATAGAATACGAAGCATTCCAACAAGCACAACCCCCAATCCCCTCAAACCAACAGATAACTCCAACAGAAAACTTATCTGCTGAAGTCAATCCAACAGATAATTTGCCTTTTAAAGCCTTAAAAACCCCAATTTTCAATGTTTCCAGTGGAAATGATGGGGTTCCAACAGACAGACAGACAAACCAACAGACAAACCAACACATCGGAAATGAGGGGGTCAGCCACACCCAAAGCGCCTCAAATAGCATTCAAAGAGTTTCAGAACTCATCAATTCACTTGATGCCCTAAAGCAAGAAGTTCGCTTTAAATTTAAGAAATTAACCTCACAAGAAATGTTGGTTTTCTCAACTATTTATCAATTAGAAAGCCTCGGACTTCAAGTCGATTATCCACTCGTCGCCAAAAAGCTTTCCCTCACCGAAAGCTCAATTCGGGATTATACTCAAAAAATAATAAAAAAAGGTATTCCCCTCATAAAACTCAAAGAGAATAACAAAAAAATCTTCATTTCCATCTCGCCAGATCTCAAGAAAATAGCCTCTCTATCAACGATTTTGCAACTCAGGGAGATATAAGCAAGAACTTAATTCGTTTAACCGAGTAACTTCTAAGCAAAGCTACTGCTAATCTTTTTCTTGTATCCTTTATCTTTTTTCTCCACCTTTCTCTCTTTCAATAATCCTCAAAGTTCGTTTAAAATACTCTCTTTTTTACCTGTCCATCAAACTTTTTCACTAAAACTCATACTTTTTCCCATATCAGAAAAATCGATTTTTCAAATTTCAATTTTTCCTCACTTTTTCTTGCATCCTCTTCCTTTTTTCTTCAAATTTTTTAATCTTTCTCTTTTTATAACTCTCACTTTTCCATTTTTTAAGGGTTTTTTTTCACAAAAAGTTCTTTTTAATAATTTAACCCGAACTTTTGCCCTTTTTACCAACCCTCACTTTTGCGTATTTTGCCAATTTTTCTCTAATTTCTTCAGGAATATAAACTCTCTTTTTCCCATTTTTCTCACTTATTTCCATAAGTAATCCCTCACTTTTCTGTTTTATTGAATTTATCTGCCCTCTTATTGTAGCTCTCTCTTTTCCTAAAAGTAATGCCAAATCTTCATAACTTAACTTTAAATCACTATTCATTAAAGTAAAAACTAGCAACCTTTCATTAGAAGTTAAACCCTTTAAAATATCATAAAAATTGGCTGTTTGAACAGGTGTTTGAACAGGTGTTTGAACATCAAAAACACCCTTCTGTTTATGTAAAACAGGCATTTTCTCAAACAGCTGTTTGTTTTCTCCTGCATCACTTACCTCAGCCAATGCTTCTCGCAGCCCCCATAGCTCATCTCTAATAGACGATAAATCCTGTTTAAGCTCACTTAAATTATCAAACAGCTGTTTATCTTTGGAATCTAAGTGTTTAACCCACTTCCCAACAAGAGCCATATCATTTTTAACAGCTTCAAAACTCTTTTTAGTTTCTTCTTCAATTTTTTTATAGCTCTTTCCAAATAACCAATCAAACATAATTATACTAAACAGCTCAGGCTATTTAAATATTGTGCTTTTAAGGGCTATTAAGCAAACAACAAAACATAAATAAAACACTCCCAAAACACCTGCAAATATAAAAAAACAAAACACAAACACCCTCATTTCAATCTCAAACAGCTGTTTGAACAGCTGTTTGCCGTCGGAAATCTAAAAAATCCCTTTCTAAACCGCGAAACCTATTTAAACTTCCTTTTCTTTTAAAAAATATAAATTTTCAGTACTTCGCGCTCATTCAGAAAAGAGTTTAAGCACCAAGTTCGTTTAGCAATAATTGCCACAATAGGTTTTAGTATCGCCTTTGCATGGAGAAACGCCATATTTGAGGTGTTCCAAAGTTTTGTTTCGCATTTCTTCGATGTTCCCAAAGAGCACTATCTTTCAGAAATTTATATTTCTTTGTCAATCACATTTGCAGGAGTTTTGCTTATCTTCATCACTTCAAAACTTCTCAAAGAAAAGGGCTAAACCTCCTTTTTTATAACCCTTCTTCGGAGCAAGACCTCAGGATGAAAACTTCCAGTTAAAAAAGAGAAAGTTATTTAAACCAGTTTTTCATTATATTTGTAGGTGTATTAATTAAAAGGAGGTATATTTAATGGCAAAATTAACAGCCTGGCTTGTAACAATTTTGGGCGTTCTTCTCTTGTTGCCCCGTATAGGCGTTGACCTTGGTGCTGATCTTAGCAGTTGGCTCATCGCTTTAGGCGTTCTCGTCATCGGAATTGGCAAGCTAGTAAGAAACTATAACGGAAGAAGAAGATAAACTCCCAAAATTTTTTTTATTTTTTTTATTTGCCAAATTTCATTAATTGTTATTTCCCCAAGTCTTGCCGTATTGTAAGCGTGGGCAAGGTAGATATCTAGAAAATATAAATTAGAAAGACCAGACCTCATAGCAAATTTGTACAAGTAACTGCAAGAATAATCTTGCACGACAGCGCAAGATTATCTTATTTCAAGAAGATTAAGAAGGGCTAATTTATACGCAAAGCCGTTTAAATAGAAAAGTTTATTAATTCATTAACACAAAAAGGATTATGGAGCAAAAACAGATATCTATCGAGCAGGTTTATCAAAAACTTGTGCTCATGGAAAAATTTATGAAAAAAATGAATCAGTATATCGACGATCTTGAGTTTGCTCGTCGAACCAGTGAAGCTTGGCAAGAAATAGAAACGGGCAAAGGAAAAACTTATTCAGTAGAAGAGTTTAAAAAAAAGTTAAATGGTTAGCATAAAAACTTCTGAAAAATTCGAAAGAATTATAGTTAAACTCGACAAAAGTATCAAAATTCAGCTAGATAAGCTAATCGATAAAATACTCAATAATCCTGAAATTGGCAAACCTATGAAATACGATAGAAAAGGCACTAAAGAAGTATATCTCTCCCCCTTTAGATTATCATATTCTTATGACAAGAATTTAGACATACTTTATCTTTTGGATTTCTACCATAAAGACGAACAATAAGTCGGGCAAAGATCAGTTATTATTTTAGCTCAATCTTCCTCGCATCGCCAAGAGCTTTGAGCATAAGGATTAAGTTCGCATTAATCCCGCCCCAAATTCCACCATTCAAAATTACCGAAAAACCTCCTCTTTTTCGCAATTTTTCCATCTCAAAACCCGCCACATTAAAAGTGAGGCGCGGTCCTCGCGACGTAGTCGCCCTGTTCTACGCCGAACGCGTTAAACATCAAAACCAAAAAATATATTAACTCATTAACTCAAATAAAATTATGGAACAAAAACAGATAACAATTAACGAGATTTATCAGAGGCTGGTACTATTAGAAAAAGCTCTCCAAACAAGAGGAATTCTCGTCGGGAAAACTGAAGGAAGCAAATTTGAAACAGATAATGAAGGCGAATTCACAGATGAATTCAAGGCAGAATTAGAAAAACGACGGAAATCAACAGATTATGTTTCGCATGAAGAAGTAAAAAAGCGAATTTTCTCTAAGAAATGACTTATCTAATTGAATGGGAATCAAATTCAGCTGAAGAGATTAGTAATCTGCCCAAAGAAATTGCCCTTAGAATTTATAATAAAATTGAAGAAGCATCGAACAACCCAGATCACTTTCTTGAAAAATTAGAAGGCATTCCAGAATTTAAGATTCGCATTGGTGATTATCGCGCAATCCTCCTCTGGGATCAAGCAAGCAAGAAACTGAAGATTCAAACAATAGGACATCGTAAAAATATCTATAAAAGATATAAAACAACATAGCTTAATCTTCCTCCCTTCGCTTAAATCTTTCAGCATAAGTAATTAGTTCGCTTTAATTAGAAAAGTTTAAATAGTTATTCAAATGTAAATCAATATGTATACAGGTGAAGTAGTTATATATTATCACGAAAGACCCAATTGGATGGTAGAAAGAGACGAAAGGCGTTCAGAATTAATTAAGAAAATAGTTCTGTTCTCTTCTTGCTTTTTTATAGGGGTATTAGGAGGATATTTCCTTCCTCAGGGAAACGAATCTACGATATCGAGGCAAACGTCCCATAATTTATTACCAGAAGAAGTAAGATTTTACGATTCTAATAAAAATGGAGTTCTAGAAAAAGACGAGACTTATAGGTTATTTTCTGATTATGATTTTCAGAGAAAACCTGTTGAAAAAGTTCCAGTAACTAGTTTTAATTAAATTCCAAAACCCCCAAATTTCGCCCCCTTTCCTAAAAAATCAGCCACATTAAAAGTGAGGCGCGAAGCGCCGAACGCGCCCGACCACCAAAAAGCTTAAATATGATATTCGATTTATAACAATATGTTAGAAACTCTACTTAACGATCTAAAAGTTGCTCATACATCAATAAAAAAAGATTGGAAGCAGACATCTTTCGGAAATATAGTATATTACGCTTCAATGGCAGGAATCGGGACTTTTTTAGCCTGTGTGGCTTTATCTGAAAATTTCTCTTCAGGGAAACAGATTTATCAAGCAGTCTCTCAGGAGTTAGATAAGATCCCATCTCATGCGTATAGAGTTTTGTTTAATCCTTAATTTAACATAGTTCGCACAATCTCCATTAACCGCTCTTTTAGAGCGCTTTTTTCGTCTAAAAGTTCGTATTTTTATAAATCGACATTAACTTGATTTAAACGCTCTATAAACAACGATATTTTTTAGGGAATAGAAAAGGTTAAATACCAACTAATTCGATTTTTGGTAATGGATCATCAGGAAATTTACGAGCTTATAAAAGACAGGAACCCCAAAAGGATATTAGAAGGTCTAATAAATGACGCATCTCACAATCGTCCAGGTGGAGAATTAAATCATCAAAGAGACAAAGTTTATATAGGTGCCAAATCAGTTCTACAATCTTTACAAACGTCTAAAATAGAAGGAACAGTAAAACAACTTTCAGAAAATCACGCAGAAGGTATTAGTAGATACTATGACGAACTTTTAGAAGTTTTAGATGTTGCTATTAATCGGGCAAGAATGCAAATATAGTTTTTCTTCAAATGTAATCTTTCTCTTTTCGCTTAAACTTTTCAGCATAAAGGAAAAGTTTATAAACTATAGAGAGTTATATAGATAATATGGAAACAACAATACAAATCAGTCACAATCTTTTGGAAGAACTCAAAAAGAGAAAGATGAATACGCGAGAGAGTTATGAAGGAATTATATGGGATTTGCTTGAAGACACAATGGAATTATCTGACGAAACAAAACAAGCAATCGCAGAAGGAAGAAAACAAATTCAAGAGGGAAAAAGTATCTCTTTCGAGGACTTGAAACGAGAGTTTCGTTGAATATGGAGTATGCTATTTCTTTTTCTGAACAAGCAGCTAATTCTATCAGAAAATTAGATAAGCCCCAACGAGAACGCATTTTCGCTGTTCTTGAACGAATTAAAATTCGTCCAGAAGATTTTGTTGAGAAACTAGTGGGAGATAAAGGATACAAACTCCGCATAGGAGATTATCGATTGTTCCTCGATATTGAGCAGAATAAATTGCTTATTTTTGTTGTCGAAGTCAGACATAGAAAAAATGCGTACAAAAGGTAATCTTTCTCCTTTCGCTTAAATCTTCAGCACCAAGAAAAATGAAATATTTATATACCCATATATAGTAAATTATACATGCAAAACAATCAAGAAAATTCAACAATTTTATTAGACAAGAAAGTTATCCAGCTCTTAAAACAGGCGCGAGAGTATCCTCGGGAAACATACAACGAAACTATAAGCAAAATAGCAAAGATGTTTATAGAAGTAAAAAAGCAAAAAGAAGATTCATATGACAAATATCTTCATGAAATTCAGAAACGAAAAATGAAAGAATTGTGGGATAATCAATATGATGAAATTTGGGAGCAGGCATAATGCATTATTTTGGCGAGATTGTTCTCGCTGAAGTTCAATATACTGATTCCAATGAGGCGAAAAAACGTCCCGTTTTGGTGCTCTTTGAAGAACTCGGAAATATAGTTGTTGCAGGGATAACTTCTAATCCTGAAATGAAAGGTATTCCTTTAGCAAAGGGAGAAGGAATGTTAAATGATAGTGTTATTAAACTGAATTACATATTTACAATTTCGTCTAAATCCATTTTAAAGCAGTTTTTTACTATTTCTGAAAACAAAAAGAAAATGTTCAAAGAAGAATTAATGAATAAACTTAATTAGTTCTTATTTTATAATTTATCTAATTTATGTTTTTTTATAACCGATGGCAAAACAAGGAAATTTTTAAATTCGCCGGCTATTGAAAGAATCTTCAATTCTCGAGGCTCTCAAAATAAAGTTTTTGACATTTAGGGAAAGGCTTATATCTTTCGTTAAGAGTTGATCATCGCAATTCTCCCCGGACTTAAGAATTTAATAAGTCTCTTTTTACACTAAACCAACAAAATCTTCAATCTCTTTTTTCTTTTGAATATTTAGCGAGACTTCAAGACCATAGTTTGTAGGTTTGGAAATTAGTAGGCTATCTTTCAATAATTGATCTATGGCTTTTCTAACTTCTTTCTTATTTCTCAAGTAGTCTGGTAATCCTTTAGGCAGATTATGAATACTTGTATGTTTGTGCATCCACATGCGATGCCTGACTAATTTTCTCAGAATAAATCTCTTGATATTCCTCTCTATTTCTTTATCCATCAGAAAAGAAATGCAACCGAATTTAAATAACTTTCTATTCAGAACTCCAAAACGATAATTACTATTTAGTTAATCTAAGCAGTTAAAATAGAAATGTTTATATAAGGCAATACTTAATTATTTAGTATGGAAGAAGAAACTCAAAGCGCATTCGTAGAATATTTTGGAAATTCGCCGTATATTAAGGTGTTAGACTTCCTAATTCAAGGCAGAGAATTTGATTACAGCATGACGGAGATAGCTCGAGGCGCAGGAGTTGGCTGGAGCGCATTTACAAGGATTTTGGAGCTGCTAATTTCAAAGAAGATGATTATTCCAACGAGAAGCATAGGCAATGCCAAACTCTTTAGGTTGAACAAATTAAATCTTATTGTTAAAAAGATAATAAAAATTGATGAAGAAATAACAAAGATAGCAACTGATGATTTTTTTAAAGAGCAGGCAATCGCAGCCTAATTTCACTATAACGCAATTCGTGAATGTTTACTGCAAATAGGATTTTTTCCGCAGTCGCCTGATGTTTATTAAAAGATACAGGGTTCGTATAAGCTAAATTATCTACACTAAATCATAATTAGTGCCTACTTATTTGTTTGTTACAACAGATAATATA
>ERZ1292640.2543-Hain-H43-02um-R1-2543-length-14553-cov-6_pt1 | contig 14553 bp, 12 predicted proteins | sample MGYA00564404_ERZ1292640 | MGnify/ENA primary metagenome ERZ1292640 (study PRJEB36523, sample SAMEA6512636) | groundwater metagenome | collected 2019-01-08 | study: AquaDiva: Metagenomics assemblies of 32 groundwater samples
AAGAACTTCTTGAGGTCGAACACCGGTAAGATGCGGCCCCGGACATTGACGATGCCAAGCACGAATGCCGGGGTGCACGGCAGCGGCGTCAGGTCCTTCAGCGGATACACCTCGCGCACGTACCGGGTCTCCAGCGCATAGCGTTCCTGCGCCAGCCGGAACTCCAGCACGTCGAGCAGCGTCGCCGCCGCCGGGGCGTGCCCGGACAGCCGCGCCAACGCTTTCGCGCGCGTGCGGAGGATGTGCCTGGCATCAGGATCGTGCTTCATCGCGTGTTTCCCGGGGCGGTCATCGCCGTGATGGTCTCGGTGAGTCGGCCGGCGGTGAGGCCGTCCGATTCAGGCAAGACGTCGTGTGGCTGAAGACGGCTCAGCAGGTTCAGGGTGTTGGCGAGATGCTTGTCCGCCTCGTCGTGTTTGTCGCGGCTGCGCGCGAGACTGCCCAAGGCGAAATGCGCCAGCACGAAGGTCGGTTCGAGATACAGAACGCGCTGGAGCGATCCTCGCGCGTCATCCTGACGGCCGTGTTCCAGCAGCACCACCGCACGCAGGTAGTGACCGGCTGCGTCCATCTTGTCGGCAGCGATCCACCGGTCGCACCAGGCGAGCGCATCCGCCAGCCGGCCTTGGTTGGCCAGCGCGCGCGCGAGCAGGGCAAACGCGCCCGGCCCGGGCGCGTGCCCCGCAAACGAGGCCAGCAGGGTGTCGGCCGCCTCTCCGTAGCGGCCTTGTTCGTAGAGCGACGCGGCCACGGCACACGGCGCGGGGCCTGATTCCCCCAGTGGCGGTACCTCCGGCGGCGGCGCGGGCGGTGCTTCGGGCGGGGCGGACGTGGCTTCTGGCGGCGGGGTGGCCGTCGCCGGTGGCGCCCACGGCACGTGGCTGGCGCGAGATCCTGCGTCGCTCTTCTGATAGAGGATCACGCCGGGACAGTTCAGCGTGACGAACTGCGCGAACAACGCCTGAGACGCCTCGCTGGGACTGACCGCGAGCCAACCGCCATCCATCAGGGCGTGGTGAAGATTCTTGATCACCTTCGTGGTCTGCGCCGGTGTGAAATACATCAGCACGTTGCGGCAGAAGATGAGATCCATCGCATTAGTGTCGGTCGCCAGCGACGGATAGATATCCTCCACGAGGTTCACGTGCTCGAACGTCACCAGCTGCTTGATCTCCGGCCGGATGGCGTAATACCCGTCCTCGGTTCGGTTGAAATAGCGCTCCTTGAAATCGCTCGGTGCATCGCGGAACGACCACTCGCGATACGATCCGGCGACGGCCTTCCGGATAAAACGCGCGTTGATGTCCGTGCCCAGGATCGTCACGTGCCAGTCCGCGAGATCGGGCAGGAGGCCATGCAGCAGGATCGCGAGCGAATACGCCTCTTCGCCCGAGCAGCACCCCGCGCTCCACAGGCGCAACCGCTGCTCGCGGCCCCGTCGCGCGTGGATCAACTCGGGGAGCACGCGACTGGCGAGGACATCAAACGTTTTCTTGTCCCGGAAGAAGTAGGTCTCGCCAACCGTTAGGTGGGTCGCCAGGACCTGGAGTTGTGCCTTGTTCAGCGGCGCGGACAACAACCAGTCGACGCACGCCGCGACATCGTCGAACCCCCATTCATCCGCCGCTCCTGCCAGGCCGCGCTGCAAATCCGCCAACCGCTCGTGCGGAAAGTGCAGCCCCATGTGCTCCGCAATGTGCTCGCTCAGTCGCGCCCACGGCGTCTCAGGATCTCGATCCGACAGACATCGGGTTGTCATGGTTCTATATCCCCGACGTCTCATCCATCGCCTCGTCCAAGGCACGCGCCTCGTCCAAGGAAAGAAACCTCTCCAAGTCGTAGATCAACACCAGCCCATCGTCGAGTCTGAGTACGCCCGGGAATTGCTCGAGACCTGGAACGATCTGAGTCGACCCGACGATCTCGGCCTGCGGTCGTTCGACGACCCCTTCCGACTCATCGACCACCAGGACCACCGTGTGCCGTGCCGTGTGCGCGAGCAGAAACCAGTCCGCCGGGCCGACGTCTCGGTCCGGCACGAGGAACCGCCGCCGAACGTTGAGCACCGGCAGCACGCGACCTTGTACGTTGATCGCTCCCAGGACGATCGGCGGCGCCTTGGGCAACGGGGTCACGTCCACGGCGCGGACAACCCGCTCCACAACCGCCAGCGGCAGGGCGTAGCGGCGTTCGTCCAGGCGAAACACAACGAGCTGAGCGATCTCGCTCATGGCAGTCGTTTCCCGTGTTCCACTTCGAGCGTCAACACCTCGGAGGCGGCCCACAGCGCTCCGCACGCCGGCAGCGCCGCTTTGTACGGCCGCTCCGCCGTCAGCGCATCGAAGACGTCGACGATGCTCATGAGCCAGACTTCAGCGAGCCGTGGACCATGACTTCCATCTCATCGACCAGTGTCCCATCCCACCAACCGCGCTTCACCTCCTCGCGCATGATGCGAAGGGTCTCGTCCGGCGCGAGCGCCTTCCGGTAGGGCCGTTCAGTGGTCAGCGCGTCGTACACGTCCACGGTCGTCAGGATGCGAGCCGTCAGGGGGATGGCCTCGCCCTGCAGGCCGTCGGGGTACCCGCTGCCATCCATCTTCTCGTGGTGATGGCGGATGATGGGCAGGACGTGGCGAAAGGACTTCAGCGGCGCGCAGACACGCTCGCCCGCTGCCGGATGCAGTCTCATGACCTTTCGCTCTTCAGCAGTGAGCGGGGCTGGCTTCAGAAGGATGTGCTCCGGCACAGCCAGCTTACCGATGTCGTGCACGACGCCCGCGCGCCGCAGCGCGACTCGGAGCTCTGCCGGCAAGCCGAGCCGCTCCGCCAAGGTCACCGAGTACCTGGACAGCCGGTCGCAGTGACCGGCGGTATAGGGGTCTTTCGCTTCAATCCCAAGTGCGAGACTGAAGAGGACGGTCTCGGCGTTCTCCAGCTCGTCGGTGAACTGCTTGAGCCGCAGCAGCGAGCGGACGCGTGCCAGCAGTTCCTCCTTGGAAAAGGGTTTGCTCAGAAAGTCATCAGCGCCGGCTTGGATGCCTTGGAGGCGATCCTTCGTGCTGTTCAGGCCTGTGATGAGCACCACGGGAACCAGCCGTGTCCTGGGATCGGACTTGACGGCCCGGCACACCTCGATACCCGTGGAGCGTGGCATCATCACGTCCAGCAGAGCCAAGTCCACCGGGTGCCGCTGGAACAGGGCGAGCGCCTGAGCACCATCCTCCGCCTGGATGACTCGGTAGCCTTCCCCTGACAGCAGAGTGAACAGAAGTGCTCGGCTCCCTTCAAGGTCATCAGCCACGAGTACGGTTGCAGCAGTTTGGTTGGCTTCGGGCATGAAATGCGCCCACACTACGCGTGCTTTGGCTAACTAATGGGAGTGGAAACGGGCCCCTTCCCAGACGATCTTCCACGCGCCGTGTCTGGATCCGGGCCGGAGTGACACAGGGTAAGGGGTCGGCCGCCCCGATCGCGGCTCATATTGGACGTTTCGAGCCGACGGGGCTGCAGGCCCGATGCACTGGTCGATATGCTGAATGTCCCAATTAACTATGGCAGTCTGCCACAGCGTGTCAAGTGCATTCAAACGGGATTGCACAGAGAATTTCGAGCCATCTGGCCTCGCCGCCCCACCTGTGCGCCTCCTGTGCGCGCGCGTGGCGCACACTGGGCGCACAGGTGTGCGCACGCTACCATCCGTCGCTCAATAAGCTCGTAATCTATTGATACACAACGCGTTATCGTCCTGACACGCGGTTGGCCACGCCCTTGCCCTTCTCCTTGGCAACAGGAGATTGAGGTAAGCGCCATGACCCACACACCACGACACAACGCCCGCGGGTTTTCACTGGTTGAGACCACCATCGTCCTCTCCGTGCTGACGGTCCTCACCAGCGCCTTGTCGCCCGCCATCGGCGATTACGTCGCTGACGCGCGCCGCGTGAAGGCCCGCAGCGACCTGGAGAACATCGCCGTGGCCGTGGCGCGCTTCGCCTTTGATGCGCCGGCGGCCCCCACCGGGGCGTGGACCAGCTACGACGTGCTCGTCGGCGCGGGCGAGATTCCCGGCGCGGGTGCCGCGGGCACGGAACCGTGGCTGGCCACGCTGACATCGGGTCACGTCGCCACGCTCGACGATCACCTCGTGACGAATCAGGCCGGCTATGCCCGCCGGCCGGCGTTCGGCGGATCGCTCGTCGCGCGCGGCTGGGCGGGCCCCTACCTGAGCACCGGCGTGGGTCCCGATCCGTGGGGGCACCGCTACGCGGTCAGCGTCCGCCATCTGGCCACCGGCTCGGGCTCGAGCACCGTGGTTATCTCGGCCGGCCCCACCGGCCGCATTGAGACGCCGTTCGCCGGTCCCGCTGGGGCCGCTGACTCCGACGCCTTCGTCGTGACCATCGGGGGCGGCCGCTGACATCGCGGGTAGCACCTCCACAGCAACAACCGGATTTCAACCATCAAGGAGACGATCATGAACGCCAGACACCTTCTCACCTCCGTCAAGGGCTTCACCGTGGTCGAAATGGCCGCCGTGCTGACCGTGACCAGCATCATGGCCGGTGCCGCCGCCCCGGCCCTGCAGGACTACATTGACCAGGCGCGCTACTCGCGCGCCCGCCAGGACACCCACGCCATCGCCAGTGCCGTGTCCCGCTTGGAAAGCGACGTGCTGGGCCAGTCGACGAAGGAGAACGGCTGGGCCAGCTTCGAACTGCTCGTGAGCGCGGGCGCCGTGCCCAAGGCCGGCAGCGGTGGGGACAGCGCGTGGCTCGGCGCGGCAAACGTCGGCTCACTCGACGACCAGTTGGTGACCAACGCGGCCGGCTACGCCTCCCGGCCCATGCGCCAGGTTGAGTGGATCCGCGGCTGGCACGGCCCCTACCTCGAGGCGGGCATCGGCGCCGACCCGTGGGGACACCGCTATGCGGTCAACGTGAAGGCGCTCGCCGGCGGCGGCAGCTCCACCGTCGTCCTTTCGGCGGGTCCCAACGGCCTGATCGAAACGGCGTTTCAGAGTCCCGTCATTGTGCCCGGCGGAGACGACCTCATCGCTCTCGTCGCGACCGGCCGCTAGGCGCGTGTCTGCAACAGGGGACCACGCGCCTGGGGGGAGCGACATGCGCAGGGGGCCGGCCGTCGGGCCGGTCCCCTGCCACGTGAACGTTCAGGAACAAGGTGATGCGGTCATCATGCTCGCGGCCGCAGGCCGAACGCGTCGAGACGGCGGTACAACGCCCGGCGGCTGACGCCCAGCTCCCGCGCGGCCGCCGACCGGTTGCCGCCGAACCGTTGAAGAACCTGTTCCACTAACTCGCGGGTGAGTTCCGCCACTGGGGCCGCCTGCTTCACCTCAACGGGGGTGGCTCGAACTTCCGCCGCCGCCGGCGGACGTCCTGTGCCACCGAGGGCCGCCAGCACCTCGCGCTCGGTCAGGACGCGGCCATCGGTCTGCATACACGCCCGTTCCAGCGTGTTGCGCAGTTCGCGGATGTTCCCCGGCCAGGGCGCATTCTGCAGCACGCGCTCGGCGCCGGCGCTCATGCCGATCAGCGCCTTTCCGAAGCGGGACGCGAATTCCTTGATGAACGCGGCGGCGAGGTACGGGATGTCCTCGCGCCTGGCGCGCAGCGGCGGGAGCACGAGTTCCACGATATTCAGGCGGTAGTACAGGTCCTGTCGGAACCGTCCGAGTCTGACCTCCTCGAACAGGTCGCGGTTGGTGGCGGCGATCAGGCGGACGTCGACGCGCCTGGCCTCGGTGGCTCCCACACGCTGCACCTCGCCGTACTCGATGGTCCGGAGCAGTTTCGCCTGCATGGCGACCGGAAGCTCCCCGATCTCGTCGAGGAACAGCGTGCCGCCATCGGCCGCGTCGAACACGCCAGCCTTGGCCTCGGTGGCACCCGTGAACGCTCCGCGCGTGTGACCAAACAGGGTGCTTTCGAAGAGCGTGTCGACGATGGCCGAGCAGTTGACCACCGCGAACGGGCGCTGGTGTCGCCCGCCCAGTTTGTGAAGGGCGCGGGCCACGAGTTCCTTGCCTGTGCCGGTCTCCCCGGTCACGAGGGCGGTCCGCACGTGCGGCGCCAGCCGCCTGATCGTGTCGAACAGCTCCTGCATGATCGGGCTTCGCCCCCGCATGCCGTAGAACTCGAAGCGGTTGCCCAACTCGGTGTCGGCCACGAACAGGCGGTGCCGGCGCTCGAGCCCGGCACGGACGGTGGTCAGCACGTCCCGCAAGCGATCGAAGTCGAACGGCTTGCTCAGATAATCGAGCGCGCCGAGCTTGACGGCCTCGATCGCCGAGTCGACCGAGGCATGACCCGTCATCAGGATCACCTGGCAGGCGGGGTCCGCGTCGTTGATGGCGCGGAGGACGTCGAGACCGCTGACCTCCGGCATCCGCAGATCGACCATGGCGGCGTCGGCCTTGAGGGTGGGCAGTTCGGTGATCACCTGTCGGCCGCCTGAGCGGGTGATCACCTCGAACCCCTGGGCTCGCGCGAACTCGTCGATTAAGGCGACAATGCCAGGTTCATCGTCGACGACCAGCAGCACGGGACGCGTGTCGGGCATGGCACATCACCGCGGGGAAGGAGCGAAGCTGCGCTTGACACTGCCAAGAACGACTCCGTGTCCGGTGCACCTTCGCTACAAGACTAATACCAATCCCGCAGATCGCGTAGACAGAATCCGCACCGCCGGATTTTCATTTACAGGGCTATTCAATTGACGACAGTACCCCAAACCTGTAGCATCCAACGTCGTGGGCGAAGATTACCCGCTGGACCAACACGGCACCAGTGCCTTGGGGTTGCAGAGGGTGTTGGGCCTGGGCAGTTACTTACTTTTAGTCAATCGAATTTCCCGCGACTGGCGCTGTTGAAAATCACAGGAGCACGGCTCGTCTTCCCCAGCTCGTCCAGCTCCGGCTCGAGCCGTCAAGGAGACAGCCGTAGGAACCGTGCAGGAGGATAGTATGAATTGTCGAATCGGAGGCGCTTTGTCCGCGCTCGTCGTCGTGGCACTCGTCGCCACCGCGGCGACAGCGTTCGCGCAGATCGAGCAGGCACGCCTGCTCGGCACCGTGACCGACGCCCAGGGGGCGGTTCTGCCGGGCGTGACGGTGACGGCGACTTCACCGGCGTTGATTGGCTCACAGACGACGGTCAGCGAGGCCAACGGGAAGTTCCTCTTGCCGGCGCTCCCCGCCGGCACGTACACGCTCACCTTCGAGCTGGCCGGATTCACCATCCTTAGGCGCGAAGGCATCGCAGTGTCGACCGGCAAGACCCTGACGGTCGACGCGCAGCTGCAGCTTGCCTCAGTGCAGGAGAGCGTCACGGTCACCGGCGAGTCGCCCATCGTCGATACCACGACGACGAAGGTGGGCAGCGAGTTCAGCGGCGAGAAGCTGGTCGGGATCCCGACCGCGACCGACATCTGGGCGACGCTTGCGCAGGCGCCGGGCGTGCGGATGCTGGGCTTCGACGTGGGCGGCAGCCACAAGAGCCAGCAGTTGGGCTACGAGAGCTTCGGCATCCGCGGCCAGAACCGGATCATCAACGAAGGCGTGGACACCACGGAGAGCCACAACGCGGCCGGCTGGTATCCGGACTTCTTCGTCAACGACGAGATCTCGGTCAGCGCGGCGGGCGGCGACGTCGAGATGAACACACCGGGCTCGGCCGTTGTCCAGACGACCAAGAGCGGCGGCAACCAGTTCAAGGGCCTCGAGAACATCTCGTACGAGGGCAAGAGCTTCGTCGGAAACAACATCGACCAGGCGACCGCCGATCGCGGGTTCACCGGCCAGCCCAACCTGATCTTTTGGGAAGGCCACGCGGAGCTCGGCGGCCCGATCAAGCGCGACCGGGCGTGGTTCTACGCCGCCTACAACCACTTCAAGATCGACAAGGCGATTTCGGGAGTCTCCCCGAGCGTCTCGACCGACCTGGGCATCTTCGACGACGTGACCTTCAAGGGCACGGTGAAGCTGTCCCAGCGTGACACCGTCATCGGGTACTACTCGTGGGGCCGCAAGCAGAAGCCGAACCGCGGGCTCTCGGCCAGCGTCAGCCCGGAAGCCGTGCTGGCGCAGGACAGCGCGTCGTGGCTCTACAAGGGTCAGTACCAGCGCGTCTGGACGAACCGGCTGTTCACCGACATGCAGGTAGGCCTCTTCGGCTACGGCTGGCCGATGGCGCCGAAGGTGGACTACCACACGAACCCGCCGCGTATCGACACGGCGACCAGCTTCGAGTCGGGCGCGGGGTGGGCCGTGGGCACCAGTGGCGGTCCGTTCAACGCCGACCGCAGCAAGCCGCAGATGTACGCGAAGGCGACCTACTTCGTGCCGGACGCGATGGGCAGCCACCACCTCAAGCTGGGCTTCGAGTGGCAGAACGACCGGTCGGTGTTCACCAACAACGGCAACTCCGGCCCCATCTACTACCGTGACAATGCCGGAGCGGTCAATGAGATCCGGTTAACCGACTTCAACACCTTCGAGAGCTTCGGCAAGAGCTGGACCGGCAACGACGACCGCAACATGCGCCACGTGCTCTACGGACAGGATCGGTGGAGTCCCACCGATCGCGCGACGATCACCCTGGGCGTGCGGTACGAGCGCCAGCGGCCGCACTACGAATCCTCGATTCGCAAGCCGATCCTGACCGAGGTCTTCCAGGATCTGACGACCCAGGCGAAGACACTCCTGGTGCGCAACACGGTCTCGCCTCGCCTGGGCCTGAGCTACACCCTGACGCCCAAGGGTGACACGGTCCTGAAGGCGTTCTGGGGCCGCTTCTACTACAACTTCGCCGACCGGCTCTCGAACGTGAACCCGGGCGGCACGAACTGGAAGCAGTACAAGTTCAGCGACCTCAACGGCAACAAGCTCTACGACGGGCCGCAGGAGCTCGGCACGCTCGTCTCCTCGCAGGGCGGCACAACGACCACGCTCGACCCGAACCTCAAGACGCCGTACGCCGACGAGTTCGACCTGTCCGTCGAGCGGCAGTTCTGGGGCGAGTCGTCGATCCGCGTGGCCTACATCCGGAAGATGTCGCGGAACGACTTCACGACGTTCAACGTGCTGCGGGAGGGCCAGTTCACGGTGCCGACGACGGTCAACGTCGCCATCCGAACCTACGGCGATCCGAACGTGACGAACCAGTCGTTTGCGCTGCTCGACATTCCGGCTTCGCTCAAGGGCCAGGTCAACAACGTCGTGACGAACATACCGGGCGGCGGCGCCTCGAACTACGACACGCTGCAGTTCGCGTTCAACAAGCGCTTCGGCCTGGGCCTGTTCGTGCAGAGCAGCCTGGACTACCAGTGGCGGAACGAGCTCCGCACTGCGAGCGCGACGACGAGCCCGCTCAACTCGGATCCGCTCGGCGTCGGCTACGCGCAAAGCCAGTCCGTCTACCAGCAGGTGTCGAACATCCAGAAGAGCACGAACTGGCAGGCGCGCCTGATGGGACGGTACACCTTCACCTACCACGTCTCGGTCGCCGCCAACCTGCGCATGCAGAGCGGCTTCCCCTACGCCCGGATCATTCCGGCCATCCTGCCGAACGCCGGGACGCAGACGTTCCTGATGGAGGACATCAATAGCAACCGGTCGGACAAGACGGCGATCCTCGACCTGCGCCTGGACAAGACGTTCGTGCTGGGGAACTACCGGCTCACAACGATGGTGGACCTGTTCAACGTGCTGAACTCGAACGCCGTCACCAACTTCTTCCTCACCAACGGGGCGAACTACAACAAGATCATCGCCACGTTGGACCCGCGGACGGCGCAGGTCGCCCTCCGCTTCCAGTTCTAGCGAGGCGTGCCTCAGACCGCCTCGCTAGAACCACGCTGTTGGCTGGCCCCGCGAAACGCGGGGCTGTAGATGTCTTGAAGGGCGAGAGGGACGTCGACGAAAACTTGACTCATTTGTCACGACTTTGGCCCTTCAAGACATCTAGTCAATCGGCGGCGCTAGACGGAGGTGTGGGCGGGTTTGGGGCGCTTCAGCCGGGGCGCCAGGATCAGGGCTGCGCCGTAGACGGCCAGCGCCACAAACAGCGTGGCCGGGCGAGACCTGGTGAAGTCCTCGCTGATCATCTTCAGGCCGATTCCGATCAGCAGCGGATAGACGAGCCACCCGCACTCCGCGAATCGGTCCCGGCGGCCGGCCCACGCCAGGATCAAGGTAGAGACCGCCAGCACCGCGGTACGAAGAGTTGCCAGCACGCCGGGGTCGACGCCGGCAGCGGGGAGACCTCCGATGAGCGGAGCCAGGTAGCCCACCACCGTTCCACCGGCCACCCATGCCCCAAGCAGCAGGATCAAGAACCGTGGCGCACGGGCGTACCGGGCCGGCTCCCCGGCCTCGCCTGTTGTGGCTAACCACGCTACGGCCGCCGCCGTCAGCAGCGCCGCGATCATCCCGGTAGACGGCAGCAGCCAGGGCTGCGGCGCGCGGCCGGCCAGCGCGGCGGTGCTGTAGCCAAGCACGCCGGCCGCCAGGTCGGCGGCCAGCAGATACGCTGCCGCGTGCAGCAGCATGAACAACCTGAACGCACGCGACCAGGCCAGCGCGGCCCCTATCGCCAACACCAGCCATGTCACCACGGTGTCGGCCTGGCTCATCACCAGCACGCATCCGGTGACCAGAAAGATCAGCGCCAGCGACGTATAGAAGTACACGTTGCGCGCCCGCTTCTGGCGCCGGTCGATAAACGCGAAGGCCACCGCGTAGCAGGCCACGCCAAAGACAATGGTCGAGTAGCCCAGCACGACGGCGCCCGTGCCCGTGGCCCGCAGCACCAACACGGCTCCGCCCACACCCACGACCAGGGACGCCATGGCCTGGAACACCTCAAATGGGATCACATTGCGGTCGCGCACCAGCGTGCGCACGCCGATGCTCGCCAGGTAGAGGCCGACCAGAAGCAGTTGGATGGCCACCGTCACGCCGGCCGGCTCTTGCGGCTGCGGTGCCAACGCCCTGGTGGTCAGTCCGACCACCACCAGATTGGCCACGATCGCCACTGGCCAGCGCAACGCGAGCCAGTTCAGCTGGTAACCGATCCACAGCGTGACGATGCCAAGACCGATCAGATGCAGGGCAAAGGGCACCACGACGGAGGTCGAGGCGATCATGACGATCGATGCCACCATGGAGCTGATGGCCGCGACCCAGGCGAGGATGTGCTGCCGACGCCAGCACGCCACGGTCAGCATGGCTGCCACAAACACCGTCAGCGCCATGGCGCCCATCGCCGGAGTCAGCACGCCGAACCGAGTGGTGGCCTCCCAGATCAGCGGAAAGCCGATGATGGCCGTCGCCAATCCATGAAAGGTGGCAACCCAACCGCCGCGAGCGGATGCGGCGCGGCCGGCAGCCACTGTCCACGCCATGGCATAGAGCAGCCCCGCGCCAACGCCCGCCGCTGGCGGCAGCGTGCCGTTGTCGGTCATGGCTCGCAGCAGGAACGCGCCGCCCAGCACGATGAACAGGCGTCCGAGCAGGGACAGGACACCGACCAGGTCGGGACGCTCCACCGCCGGGCCGCGCTCCACGGGCGCCGACCTGTCGTCGAGTGCCGAAGCCTCGGATGGCTGCGCGGCAGGCAGGGCCACGCCGGCACGCTCCAGCGCGCCGAGCCGAGCCTGGAGCGACTCGATTATCGAGCTGAGCCGCTCAACCTTGTCTTCGAGGAGCGACAGCCGATCGGTCATCGGTCCTCCCACCTGATTCCGTTGATCCCGCCTCTAACAAGAAACTGACGACGTCAACGAGCCGCCGTGCGAGACGTTACGATCGATGCGGCGCGGCCGGCGATTGGTGCCATGGCGGCATCAGCTTGATGAGGACCCACAGAATTCCGAATGGCGCCAGCAGCAGGACGATGGCCGGCAACAGTCCTTCTCGCGTGGCGAATTCCATTTTGTAGGACGTGTACCCAAGGAAGCTCTTCGAGAAGAGCTGCCCGCCGATCACCACGTTCCAGCGCATCGCGAAGATGCCGATCGTCGTCAGGATGCCCGCCACCGCGTAGATCGCGCGGCGCGTGTCATCGCGCAGCCTGCTCACCTGGGTCAACGCCAGGAGTCCGAGCGGCACCAGCGTTCCCACGATGATCTGCAACACAATCTGCGAGGTGAACAACCGGGTGCGCACCATGAAGTCGAGCGACTTGAACGACTCGTCGGATTCGTAGATACGGTGGATCAGATCCAGCATCTCGAGCGAGAAATCGATCACAAACGCATAGAACAGGTACCGCCCAATCGCATCGAGGCACACGATGTCCGACTTGATGCCTCGAAGCCTACACGTCCCCATGTAGATCAACTGGACCAGCGCAATGCCGGAGACCATCGCCGAGAACAGGAACACGATGGGCATCAGGGGTGTTGACCACCACGGATTGGCCTTGATCGATCCGAAGATGAACCCGACATAGCCGTGCAGCAAGAACGCCGACGGGATGCCGATCACGGTGACGAGGTAGCCAATCCGATCGTCCACACGCAAGGCCGCCGGGCTGATGTCGTCGGACCAGAGCGACATGGCGCGGTACAACCTTCGCTTGGCGCCGGTGCTCGCGCGCGCGGTCAGCACCAGTTCCTTCCGGTAGTCGAACCAGATCTCGAGCACGAGCACGACCATCAGGTACCACAGGTACACGAAGCCGAACATGGCCATAGCGGACGTCGTGTGTGGCGTCAGGTACATCTCGAGCGATCGCTCCGGGTGGCCCAGGTGCAGTTGCAGCGGCAACGGCGCCACGATCAGGAACGACAGCGCCGTCAACAGGGCGAGCCGGTAGATCGGCTTCACGGCCGGCACATTGAACACGCGCTCGAGCGAAGCCAGGATGAAGGCGCCGGCCACCAGCCCTGTGATGAACGGGTAGAGGACGATGAGCACGCTCCATTGGAGCTCGAGCTCGTTGGGATAGATAAACCCTTCGACGCCGCCCATGAATCCTCCTGGCCTCTTCTGACCCGAACCGCGCCAGCCCCGACGACCGCGCCAAACGCGGTGTCGAATAGGCTAGCGCACCGACCCGTCGAGCCCGTTGTAGTACATCTTCGAGTGTGTCGCCATCTGTGGCTTCAGCACCTGGATCTTGTGCGTCCGCAGGAACTCGTGAATCGGGTCCTTCGGGTTCTTCAGGTCGCCCAGTTGTCGCGCCCCGGTCGGGCACGTCTCGCAGCAGGCCGTCGTCAGACCCTTCGTGATGCGGTGGTAGCACAGCGAACACTTGTCCACGGTGTGGGTGCGGGGATCGATATACCGGCACCCGTACGGACACGCCTGCACACAATACCGGCAGCCCAGGCAGTAGTCCGTGTCCACCAGCACGACACCATCGGGGCTTTCGAAGGTGGCGCCCACCGGGCACACTTGCACGCAGGGCGATGCCGCGCAGTGGTTACAGAGCTTGGGGACGAAGAACGTCTTGATGCGTGCGGTGTCCGTCTCGATCGGCTTGAAGCCGTCGTACCCGCCGTTGGGCGATTCCACCTTCGGATGTTCGAGGTCGTCGAGTTCCACCACGTACCGCTCAACCCAGGTCCGGAAGGTGTAGGGTTCCAGCGGCACATTGTTCTCGGTCTTGCAGGCGCGCACGCAATTGCCGCACCCGATGCACTTCTCGATGTCGATCACCATGCCCCACCAGTGGTCGGTCATCGTGTAGTTGGGTGCGGTTTCGGGCCGTCCCTCGAGCAACGCTTCCCATGCGAGTGACGCGGAAGCCGACAGGACGATCAACCTCCCGGCGTCGAGCAGAAACGATCGACGGTCCAGATCCATGGCCGGGCGCCTCACGACAACTGCGGCTTGTGAGCGTTGTGGCACGAAGTGCACACCTCGCCGGGGTAGTGGTTCGCGGGCACGATCTGCTTGAACGTGCGCGGCTTCGAAGCGTCGGCTCGATGGCACGTGAGGCAGAGACGGGCGGCATCTGGCTTGACCGGTTTCGGCGCCTGGTCGTCGCCCGACGCATGCCGGGCCAGCGGGCCATGGCAGGCCTCGCATCCAACACCGCCATGTTTGCTGTCTTTCCGGGCTTCGACAATCTCGGTGTGGCAGGCTTCGCAGGATGCCCGGCCGGCAAACTTGGCCGCCACCGCCCGGTTGGCTTCGAGCGCCGCCGGGCGATAGTGCCCGAAGGTGCCGAAATCACCGGGGACGTACAACGCCCGAAGGACCAGAAACGCGCCGATTCCCACGGCGAACAGGCCGGCCATGCGGAACACGTGCAGGTACGGATTCTGGTCGCCGCTCATGAATGCCTCCGCGCCGATGCGGGCGGTTGGTGGCAGGCGCGGCCCCGCTTCTGGAGCCTCGCCGGGCTTCCGGCACAACCGCCACGATGATTTCGGGGCGCCACCCGCGCGCACCCGACGTGGTCCGTCATTTTCGGAGTCGCATCAGCCACCAACGAACGCTCGTTTGTTCGATCGTCGGGTTTCCGGCACCTAGCAGCCCGTGGTGCAAGTCCGTCTGCATTCGACCGGCGCTGCATCCCGCCTG
>ERZ1292640.2544-Hain-H43-02um-R1-2544-length-14551-cov-12_pt1 | contig 14551 bp, 13 predicted proteins | sample MGYA00564404_ERZ1292640 | MGnify/ENA primary metagenome ERZ1292640 (study PRJEB36523, sample SAMEA6512636) | groundwater metagenome | collected 2019-01-08 | study: AquaDiva: Metagenomics assemblies of 32 groundwater samples
TTCACCCCCATCCCAACCTTCCCCCATCAAGGGGGAAGGAGTTCCTTTGGAATTTCGTGACGCAGTAAGATTAAGTGTCAAGGAGGAGGTGCACATGCAAAAAAAAGCGCAAGTGTTGGCGGGTTTCGTGCTGTCCATCGCGGCCGCGTGGATTGCCTGCGCGCCGGCGGCATTTGCGCAGGCGAAATACCCGGTCAAGCCGATTCGGATACTCATTCCGTTTCCGGCCGGCGGAGCGGCTGACACCATCGGGCGCACGCTCGGCGAGCAACTTGTCGCGCAGATGGGCCAACCGGTGGTGGTTGACAACCGGGCCGGCGCCGCCGGACGCCTCGCGACGGAGATGCTGGCCCGCGCCGAGCCTGACGGCTATACGCTGCTGGTCGGCGGCGTAGGCCCGCTCTCGATCAGCCCGTCGCTCTACAAGAAACTGCCGTACGACGCGGCGCGCGATTTTCTGCCCCTCACGCGCGTGGCGGAGATCATCAACGTGATGGTGATCAATCCTTCGATCGGCGTCGGAGACGTCAAGCGGTTTATCGACTGGACGAAAAAGCGCTCGGCGGACGTGCGCTTCGGCAGCTCCGGCACCGGGCAGTTCGATCACCTGGTCGGCGAATTCTTCCAGCGCGAAGCCGGCATCCGCATGACGCATGTGCCGTACAAGGGCGGCGGCCCAGCCCTGATCGACATGGTGTCCGGTGACATCCAGGTCATGTTTGCGACTTACGTCACCGCGGTGCCGCATATCCGCGGCGGGAAGCTCCGCGCGATCGCGGTGAGCACCCCGCAGCGGCAGGCGCTGCTGCCCGATCTTTCCGCAGTGGGCGAAGTCATCCCCGGTTTCGGCGCGAGCAACTGGAACGGCATGTTCGCGCCGGCCAAGACGCCGCGGCAGATCGCGGACCGGCTGTTTTCCGAGATCAACAAGGCGATGCTGGCACCCGAAGTGAAAAATCGCCAAAACGTTGTCGGTATCGCGCCTGAAGGCAGCGCCTCGCGCGCGGAGTTCGTAAAATTCATCCACGAGGATACGGCGCGTTGGGCAACGATCGTCAAGGCCGCCAACATCAGCGTCGAATGAGCAATCTCGCGAAGCGCGGCGCGCGCAGCAACTGGTTGAGTATCGCGATATTGGTGCTCGCGGGAATGTGGAGCGCCAACGCCTCGTCTCAGTCCTATCCGGCAAAGCCCATCCGGTTCGTCGTGCCGTGGCCCGCCGGCGGCGTCGCCGATATCACGACCCGTCTGATGGGGCGGAAGCTCGGCGAGAACATGGGCCAGACCTTCGTCATCGATAATCGCGCCGGTGCGACGGGCATCATCGGTTGCGAACTCGTTGCCCGCGCCGCGCCCGACGGCTATACGTTGCTGATGGGCACGACGACCACGCACGCGACCAATCCCGTCATGTTCAAGAAACTGCCCTACGATGCGACCAGGGATTTCGCCCCGATTTCACTCGTCGCGGACGCGCCGTTCGTCCTGCTCGTGCACCCTTCGCTGCCCGTCAGGAGCGTCAAGGAACTGATCGCGTTCGCCAAAGCGCGACCGGGACAACTCACCTTCGGTTCCTCCGGCACCGGTGGCTCGTCGCACCTCGGATTCGAATTGTTCAATCAGATGGCCGGGATCAAGGCCGTACATGTGCCGTACAAGGGATTGGCGCCCGCCACGCTCGACCTTCTTTCCGGGAACATCACGATGTCGTGGGAATCGACCGCGGCAGCCACGCCCTACATCCGGGGTAGGCGGCTGCGCGCGCTGGGCATCGGGTCGGCCAAGCGCTCGACCCTGATGCCGGATATTCCGACGATTTCCGAATCCGGGCTGAAAGGATTCGAGCTGGGCTCGTGGTCGGCGATGTTCGCGCCCGCCGCGACGCCGCCCGAAATAATCCGCCGTCTGCAGCGCGAGGTCGTAGTCGCAGTTGCGGACCGGAATATGCGCGAGCAGTTTGCGGCCCTGGGCGCCGAGCCCGTGGGCAGCACGCCGGAGGAGCTTGCATCGGTGCTCAAACACGACATCGTCAAGTGGGCGAAAATTGCGCGTCAGGCTAATGTGCAAGCCGAGTAGCCATGCGCGAAATCCGCTTCATGGACACCACGCTGCGCGACGGCCATCAGTGCCTGTGGGCGACGCGCATGACGACCGCGATGATGCTGCCGATCGCGGACAAACTCGACCGCGCCGGCTTTGAGGTGATCGATCTCATGAGCGGCGTGCAGTTCGACGTCGCCATCCGTCATCTCAGGGAAAATCCGTGGGAGCGCATCCGCCTCATGCGCGAACGGGTCACGCGCGCGCCGCTGCAGGCGAATCTGCGCAGCAAGAGCGTGCTCTCCTTCGACATGCTGCCGGATGACATCAACGCGCTCTGGATCGAACGGCTGATCGCCTGCGGCATCCGCAGCGTGCGCGCGTTCGATGCGCTCAATGACATGGACAACATCGTGGACAGCCTGCGCCTGGCGAAACAACTCGGTGCACGGGCGGTGGGAGCGGTGGTGTTCAGTGAAAGTCCGGTGCATACCGATGCCATGTACGTGGCCAAGACCGGCGAGTTGATCGCGCGGGCGGGAGTCGATGCGATCATGCTCAAAGACCCGAGCGGACTGCTCACGCTGGACCGGGTGCGTACGCTGGTGCCGGCTCTCAAACGCGTTTGCGGCAGCATTCCACTCGAGTTTCACTGCCATGCCCTGACCGGGCTCGCGCCGCTGCTGTATCTGGAAGCCGCCCGCCTCGGGGCCGACCAGCTGCATACCTGTATTGCGCCGCTCGCCAACGGCGCGGCGCAACCCGCGGTTCAGACCATTGCCCGCAACCTGCGCAGCCAGGGCTACGCTGTCGGTCTCGACGACGCGCTGATCAACGATGTCAGCACGCATTTTCGCCGCGTTGCAGAACAGGAAGGCAAGCCGCTCGGGACCGTCGCCGAATACGACGCGTTCCATTACCAGCATCAGATTCCGGGCGGAATGCTGTCCAACATGCGCGCGCAACTCGAGCAGGCAGGTCTCGCGCACAAGTTCGGCGACGTACTGGCCGAATGCGCGCGGGTGCGTACCGAACTCGGTTGGCCGGTGATGGTCACGCCATTCTCGCAGCTGGTGGGAACCCAGGCGGTAATGAATGTCACGCAGGGTGAACGCTATCGGACCGTGCCCGACGAAGTAAAAAAATACGCGCTCGGGTATTACGGCAAGCTGCTGGCGCCGGTCGAGCCGGACGTGCTCGACCGTATCGTGCGTAACGGCTCGTCCAGGATCGCACTCAAGCCGCAGCCGCTGGAACCGGGGCTTCCAGCGCTGCGGCGCAAGTATCCGCGTGCAACCGACGAGGAGCGCCTGCTGCGCTATATGTATGCGGGCTCGCAAGTCGACGATATGCTGGCGGCGGGGCCGGCGCGCACCGAATACACTTTCGAAAAGCCCCTGGTGCGCCTGGTGCGCGAACTTGCGCGGCGGCGCGCGCATCGTCACATCCGCGTCGAGCGCGGCGATATCCGGATCGAGGTCAGTACCGCCCATTGACGGAGAATAGTGGAGAGAACAGGTGCCATTTGAAGATTTGCTGAAAGAACTCGACGCGCGCAGGCAGAAAGTGCTCGCCATGGGGGGGCCGGAGAAGCTCGCCCAGCGCAAGGCGCAGGGCCTGCTGAACGCGCGCGAGCGCATCGCACGGTTGTTCGACCCCGGTTCGTTCATCGAGTCCGGCATGTATGCCGTGTCGAACCGCCCCGAGGACAAGGAGGCGACGCCTGCCGACGGCAAGGTCGCAGGGTTTGGGCGCATTGCGGGGCGCGAGGCGGCGGCGATCGCCAACGACTTCACGGTCAAGGGCGCTTCCAGCGCGGCGATCAACATCAAGAAGTTGAAGCACATGAAGGGCGTTGCCAGAAAGCGCGGCATCCCGATCGTGTTTCTCGGCGAGTCGACCGGTGCGCGCATGCCGGATGTGATGGGGGCGGCGTCGATAGGCTCCAAGGACGACCCGGTCGAGTACCAGCGTCTGCGCGACTCACCCTGGGCCGCGGGCGTGCTCGGCTACTGCTACGGTTCATCCGCGTGGTATGCCGCGATGTCGGATTTCTGCGTCATGCGCAAAGGCAGCATCATGGCGGTTTCGAGTCCGCGCTTGATCTCGATGGCGATCGGCAGGCAGGTCGATGCCGAAGAACTCGGCGGCTGGCGCGTGCATTCCGAAGTCAGCGGATTGGTCGACCAGGTGGTGGATACGGATGAGCAGGCCATCGACTCGATCAAACAGTTTCTTTCGTATCTGCCGGGCAACAACAGGGAACCGCCGCCCGGGCGCCCGGTGCCCGCAGGCTCCGGCGCCGACATGGCGAACATCCTCACGCTGATCCCGGAATCGGCGAACCAGGTGTACGACGTCAAGAAGGTGATCCATTGCATCGTCGACCGCGATTCGATGTTCGAGATGAAGTCGCGTTACGGCAGGGCCGTCGTGACGGCGCTGGCGTGGCTCGACGGCAAGTCCGTCGGCATCATCGCGAATAATCCGCTGCACCGCGGCGGCGCGATCGGCGCGGATGAATGCCAGAAGGTGCAAAGCTTCTTCGTGCTATGCGATTCGTTCAACATTCCGCTCGTGCTGCTGGTCGATCAGCCGGGATTTCTGATCGGGGTGGAAGGCGAGCAGAAGGGCGTGACCGGGAAGGTGATGAACTGGCTGAACGCGATGACGCTCGTCACCGTGCCGAAGATTTCGGTGGTGATGCGCAAGAGCTATGGCCTCGCGGTGTCGAATATGGGCGGCGGCGGCAACGCGGATGAGGTCGCATGCTGGGTGACTGCGGACGTGAGCTTCATGAAACCCGAGTTCGGCGCGCGCGTGGTGTTTGGCGTGAGCCCCGATGAGCCGGAGAAATTCCAGGACGCCGTGGCTAAAATGAGCAAGGGAACCACCGCCTACGACATGGCGGCGATTTATACTGCGCACGACGTGATCGACCCGCGCGAGACGCGCAACTGGCTGATCCGCATGCTCGAAGTGCACCGCATGCGGCTCACCGGCGGTGTCGGCGAGCACCTGATGCGCAGCTGGCCCACCAGTTATTAAATTGTTACCGTATCACAAAATGCCAAAGGAACTCCTTCCCCCTTGAGGGGGGAAGGTTGGGATGGGGGTGAAAACGTTGCGATTCATGGTAATTCTTACCCCCACCCTAGCCCTCCCCCGTCAAGGGGGAGGGGATCGCCCTTATTAGAAGCAACAGACGGTAAAATTCGCCGCACGCAGGAGGAGAACGGATGCTTCATAAGCTGAGCTTCGCGATTGCCGCCGCCGCCGCGCTGTGCGCCGATGCGCCATTCGCGCAGACTTATCCGGTCAAGCCCATCCGCTTCATCATCCCGTTCACGCCGGGCGGCAACACCGATGTGCTGGGCCGGTTGCTGGGACAGAAGCTCACCGAAGCATGGGGGCAGCCGGTGGTGATCGACAATCGGGCCGGGGCGGGAGGCACGGTCGGCGTCGATCAGGCGAGCAAGGCCCCGCCGGACGGTTACACCATCGTGATGGGTACTTTCGGCAGCGTGCTCGTCGCGAACAGCCTGTACAAAAAGCTCGGCTACGATCCGCAGCGCGATCTTGCGCCCGTGGTACTGGTGTCCACACCTCCCGGGCTGCTGGTGACCCATCCCCAGGTTCCTGTCAAAAACGTGCAGGAGCTGATCGCCTATGCGCGCTCGCATCCCGGCAAGCTGAACTATGCGTCGTCGGGCAACGGCACCTGGAATCACTTGTTCGGCGAGCTTTTCAACTCGATGGCGCAGGCGAAAATCGTCCACGTGCCTTATAAAGGCGCGGCGCCCGCGGTCACTGACCTCCTCGGCGGGCAGGTGCAGATGATGTTCTCGCCATTCCCGCCCGCGCTGCCTCAGGTAAGAAGCGGCAGGCTGCGCGCGCTGGCGGTCTCTTCGGAGAAACGCTCCGGCCTGCTTCCCGAAATTCCGACCGTCGCGGAAGCGGGGCTGCCCGCGTACGCGGCCGAAGGCTGGTTCGCGGTGCTCGCACCGGCCCGCACACCGGCGGCAATCGTCGTGCAACTCAATCGCCAGCTCAATCGCGCGCTGCAGCTGCCGGAGGTCAAGGCTTCGCTTGCGGCCGACGGCGCCGAGCCGGCGGGAGGCACGCCGGAGCAGCTCGCGCGGTCGATTCGCGATGGTTCGGTCAAATGGGGCAAGCTCATCCGCGAGCTGGGCATGAGCCTGTGATGAGCGACCTTGCAATCCGCAAGATCGAGGCGATACCGGTGGCCATACCGATGCTGCGCGCAATCAAGTGGGCGCGCGGGGAAATCACCACCATCGACAACGTCATCGTCGTGATCACGTTGAGCGACGGCACCCAGGGTATAGCGGATGCTCCGCCCCGCCCCACGATTTACGGCGAAACCCAGCGCTCGCTCGTGACCGTTATCAACGATCACTTCGCACCGGCGCTCGCCGGGGTCAATGCGTTCGATCTCATCCGCGTGTGGTCCGTTTTCGATGCGATTGCGTGGAATCCGACCGCCAAGGCGGCGCTCGACATGGCGCTCTACGATGCGCAGGCCAAAGCGCTCGGCATTTCGTGCGCGCAGTTGCTGGGCGGCACGGTCAGGCCGTTGACGGTCAACTGGAGGCTGCGGCTGGGTTCCGAGCAGGAAATGGTCGCGGAAGCCGAGGCAATGGCGAGCGAATATGGCTTTCGCGCTCTCAAGGTGAAATGCGGCATCGACCGCAGGAAGGACATCGCGATACTGACCGCGCTGCGCAGGCTGCTCGGTCCGGATGTCGAGATCGCCATCGACTGCAACCAGGGCTATAGCGTGCAGGATTTGCTCGAAGCGGCGCCGCACTTCGAGGAACTCGGCATCGCGCTCGTCGAGGAACCGATTCCGGCCCGCGACAGCGCAGGCAAGCGGCACGTCGCCGGGCGCATGCGCGTGCCGATTTCAGGCGACGATTCCTGCATGACGCCGGACGACGTTCTCGATCAACTCAAGTTGGGCGCGATTCGTGCGGTGGTCATCAAATGCGCCCGCACCGGATACACGCAGTCGCGGCAGATCCTGGCGCTCGCCCGGGGCTACTACACACCGGTCCACAACGGCACGCAGGCCGACATGCAGATCGGCAGCGCGGCGGCAGCGCATTTCGCGTGCACGTATACCGCCGTGCACGCGCACGAGTTCAGCAGTTTCCTTGACGCGAAAGATCACGTGGCGGACCGGGATCTCGTGATCAGGAACGGGCAACTGATCGTTCCCGGGGGGCCGGGAATCGGGCTTGAGCTCGATGCGAAGAAGCTCAGGAAATATCGCCTCGATAACTAGGCGTGTGGCGTGTGGCCGGTGGCGCTGGCGCCGCGGCGGGGACGCCGCAGCACATCCATCTCGATCATCGCAAATGCCGTGAGCCAGAGCGCCGCGTCGTAAGCGTCAAACCATACTCCGCGCCACGCCCAAACCAGAACCAGAGCCCCCAGTCCCGCGTACAACGTAGCCGCCGTGGCCGTAAACCACGCTCGCCGCCGCGCGACCGCGCCGGGATTGCGCACTTCGAATTCCAGGAGCACGACGACTGCGATCCAGAGCGCGGAATTGACGGCGTCGAGCCACTCGTTCTGATACGCATAGCCGATGGCGGCGGCGCCAACCGCCGCGGCGGCGGCCAGACGCAACCCGCGGATCGCCGCCTTCGCGCGGGGTGCGCGCAAGCGGCGAACGACAGACGCAATCATCCGCGACGGCGCGATGAATCCGCGCCCTACGGCGATGGCGTTGGGCACGGTGGTAGGGCGCGGCTTTAGCGCGCCAAACGCGCCGTCGAATCCTGTTTCCAGCGCAAAGAGCGCGAGCAGCGTGAGCCAGGCCAACGCATCCAGAGCTTCGGTCCACGCGCCGCCAAACAGGTAATAGGCGGTATTGCAGGCGAGCAGCGCGAACACAACAGCCTTGAATCGCGGATACCACGGCGATCTGGAACCGACGACGGCCACTATCGCGTCCGCGGGCGTTGCCGCGCAAGTTCGCGCTACGCGGCCGCGGCGCGCTGCGGGTGCGCCTTCCGGGCGCCGTACCATTGCGGCGCGAGCGAGCCGGCGAGCATGCCGCAAAGACTCGCGAGCCAGCCGGCGAACTGCGGCGGCAGGAACGGGTCGGGCGGCAGTACTTTGCCCAGGATCAGGATCTCGCACGCGATCCACGTCGCGAGTCCGAGCACGATGGCGCAGGCTGCGCCCTGGGTCGTCGCGCGCCTCCAGTAGAGACCGAACGCGAGCGGCGTGAAGGCGGCAACCAGCGTTATCTTGTAGGCGCCCTCGACCATGCCGTAAATCGTCGAGCCCGAAGTCAGCGCGAACGTGAAAACCGCAACCGCGAACAGGAACACGATCCAGCGCAGCAGATGCAGGAACTGCCAGTCGGCGAGCTTGGGCAGATAGGGTTTCAGCACGTTCTCGGCAAACGTTACCGATGGAGCCAGCAGGGTTGCGCTCGAGCAGCTCATGATCGCCGCGAGCAGCGCGCCAAAGAAAATCACCTGCGCGAAGAACGGCGTGTGCGTGAGGATCAGGTTCGGCAGGATGTATTGGGAATCGGTATCCATATGTTTCGCGACCAGCGCAGGATCGATCAGCAGCGCCGAATAGGCGAGGTACATCGGGATGAAAGCGAAGCAGAAGTAAATGCAGCCGCCGAGCACCGAGCCGCGGCCGGCCGTCTTTTCGTCCCTGGCGGCGGAGACGCGCTGGAACACGTCCTGCTGCGGGATAGAGCCGAACCCCATCGTAATCCACGCGGCGACGAACGCGATCACATCGCGGGCCTGGAGCGCCGGCCAGAACTCGAGCTTGCCGGCGTTCGCCGCATGCGTGATCACCACGCCGGCGCCACCGGCGATTCCGCTGACCACGACCGCGATATAGATCATTCCCGCCAGGACCACGCACATCTGAAACAGATCGGTGAACGCGACCGAGAACATGCCTCCCGCCAGCGTGTAGACGAGCACGATCCCGGTGCCGATTGCCATTCCCTGCCACGGTTCGAGGGCGCCGTTGGTGAGCACCGAGAACACCAGTCCCAGCGCGGTGATCTGCGCCGATACCCAGCCCAGGTACGAAATCACGATGCAGATCGAGGTGGCGAGCTCGACCGCGCGGTTGTAGCGCGCGCGGTAGAAATCCCCGATGGTGAGCAGGTTCATGCGATACAGCGGCCGCGCGAAAAACAGCCCGACCAGGATCAGGCACATGCTCGACCCGAACGGATCGGCGACCACGCCTTTCAGGCCTTCGTCGAGGAACTTGGCGGGAATGCCGAGCACGGTTTCCGAGCCGAACCAGGTCGCGAATACGGTCGCGACGATGAAAGGCAGCGGCAGATGATGGCCGGCGACGACGTAGTCGGAGGTGTTCTTGACGCGGGTCGCGGCGTAGAGTCCGATCGAGACCGAGACGATGATGTAGAGGATGACAAACCAGATCAGCATGTCAGTGGCTCTCGAACGAAATCAGAACGCGAAATAAAACGCGAGGCCGGTGAGTGCGGTCAGCGCGACGGCGATGATCGCGAGCAGCATGTTCTGCTGCCGGTTTTCCGCAATCAATTCCTGAATTCGCTGCTCCAGGCGCTCGGCCCCCGGCGCGTTGAGGTAACGATGCACAAGGCGCGGAACCTCCGGCAGCAGCGTGCTCCAGATCGGCGCCTCCTGGCGGACGCGCTTCACCAGCCCGCGCCAGCCGATTTGTTCCGACATCCAGCGCTCGAGGAACGGCTTGGCGGTCGCCCACAGGTCGAGCTCGGGGTCGAGTTCGCGCCCCAGGCCCTCGATGTTGAGCAGCGTCTTCTGCAGCAGCACGAGCTGCGGCTGGACCTCGATGTTGAAGCGGCGCGAGGTCTGGAACAGGCGCAGCAGCACGCGGCCGAACGAGATTTCGTGCAGCGGCTTGGCGAAAATCGGCTCGCAGACGGCGCGGATCGCGGTCTCGAAGTCATCGACCCGCGTAGCTTTCGGCGCCCAGCCGCACTCGATGTGCACTTCGGCCACGCGCCGGTAGTCGCGGCGGAAAAACGCGAGGAAATTCTGTGCGAGATAGTTTTTGTCCGCCGCGGTGAGCGTGCCCATGATGCCGAAGTCGAGCGCGACGTAATGGCCGCTCGCCGTGGCGAAAATGTTTCCGGGGTGCATGTCGGCGTGAAAAAAGCCGTCGCGGAATACCTGGGTGAAAAAAATCTCGACGCCGGCGCGTGAGAGGCGCTTGATATCGATGCCCTGTTCGCGCAGCTTCGCGATGTGCGAGATCGGCGTGCCGTGCATGCGCTGCATCACCATCACTTCGGTCGAGCAGTAGTCCCAGTAGATGTCCGGCACCAGCAGCAGCGGCGAGTTCTCGAAGTTGCGCCGCAGCTGGCTCGCGTTCGCCGCCTCGCGCATCAGGTCGAGCTCGTCCTCGAGGTGCTTGGCGAATTCGGCGACCACCTCGTGCGGCCGCAGCCGCTTGCCTTCCGACCACAGGGTCTCGATCAGCGTTGCCCCGGCATCCAGCAGCGCCACGTCCTTGTTGATGATCTCCGAGATGCCCGGGCGCAGGATCTTGACCGCGACTTCGCGCCCGTCGTGCAGCCGCGCGAAGTGGACCTGCGCTACCGAGGCGCTGGCAACCGCCACCGGATCGAATTCGGCAAACACCTGGTCGACCGGCCTGCGGTAGGCACGCGCGAGTGCCGCCCGCACCAGCTCGGCCGCAAACGGCGGCACCTGGTCCTGGAGCTTGGCGAGCTCATCGGCGATGTCCGGCGGCAGCAGGTCGCGCCGCGTGGAAAGCACCTGGCCGAATTTGACGAATATCGGGCCGAGCGCTTCCAGCGCCAGCCGCAGCCGCACTGCGCGCGGCTGCGAGAGCCGGCGCCAGAACAGCAGGGCTTTGACCGGCGCGCGCAATACCCGCACACGCTCGTGGCCGAGAAAAAATTCCTCGAGCCCGAAGCGCAGGCTGACGCCGAGAATTCTCAGCAATCGAAATACTAGCATCCGCGAATTGTACCCGCCTCCAGCCCCTCGATGCGCTTCTCGGCGCGTGCGACATCGTCGCGCAGCGCATCGACTTCGCGCACGAAGCGTTCCACGTCGTGCCGCGTTGCGATCAGCGGCTGCTCGTCGGTCCAGTAGGCGGCCGCCGAGCGCGCGATGCTGTCCGTCGCCTGCAGCTGCCAGCGTTTGAAACCGCCGGCGGTCTGCACCATGCGATGCGCGAGGATGTCGCCGAACACGCGGCTCAGGTCTTCCTCGGCGTCCCAGCGCAGGTTCTGGGCGACGAACAGGACTTCACGCGCCAGTTCGGTGTCGCCGCTCATCTGCACCTCCTGCCAGGCGTTCTTGTCGGAGGCGAGCAGGCGCAGCGCGACACTAGGGGTCAGCGTGAAGCTGGCATTGGGAAGGTTGGCTGTCGCGGAATCCTCGACTTCGCCGGAGTCGCGGATCGTGAGCGTCACCGCGAACGGCGCAAGAACGAAGTGGGCGGTTTTGCCGGCAAAGGGTATCAGCCGTTCGCGTGCCCACGACGCGCTGCGCAGCAGATGATTGATCGCGGCGGCGGCTGGGGCAGTGAAAATCGCGGCAAGTCCGGCGCCGGCTCCCGCCGCAGCGTGTGCCGGCCCGGACATCTGGAACGGATCAGTCCTGCTGGATGCCGCTAATCAGCCAGCCGGTGTTGCCATTGATCGGCTTTTCGAGGTGCCACACCTCGCTGAACGATTCCGGGAGGGCGTCAGCGGCCTCGCGGATCGCCCCGCTGAAGCGCACGCTCGCGACATAGGCTTCGCCCTCGGTCACCACTTCCAGCACTTCGGCGTTGAGCGTCACGACCGCGGTTTCCTGAGGCGCGTTCCCTGCCGCAGCAACCTGCGATTCGATCTCGGCATAAAGCTCAGACGTCATGAAGTCACGCATGGTCGACAGGTCATGGCGATCGTTGGCGGCCTGCAGTTGCATGAAATTGAGCTTGGCGTGGCGCGCGAACTGTTCGGCGTCGAATCCTGGCGGAAAGCGGCTCACCGTCGCTGCCGGCGCGGCTGCGCCGCCGCCAAACGTGTTCGAGATGTTCGGCGGGCTCGCAGGCGCGCCGCTACCAATCGTCGGCGGAAAACTCGGTTGACTGTGCGGAGTTCCTGCGCCCGCACCCGCATACTGCATGGGCTCCGCCTGGGGTTTGCGCCGCAGCATGCGCCACGCGAACATCGCGGCAGCGGCGATCAGCATGACCATCAGGATTCCGCCCAATGCCCCGGCCAACCCGTTGTTCATGAATAGCGACGCGAGGCCTGCGCCGAGCGCGAGGCCGGCGAGCGGTCCCAGCCACTTGCTCATTCCCGAGGGCTGCTGCGCCGGAGCGGCGGGTGCCGCGGACGGCGCCGCGGGCTTGGGTGTCGGGGTGATCTGACGCTGCCTGCCGATGCTGGTGCCGCCGCCGAGACGTCGCGCGGCGTCGGCGTCCACGGCGACCAGGCTCAGGTTGAGCAGTGCAACCAAAAACATTATCGTGTTTTTCATATATTCTCCTGCCGGGAATTAGCCGGAGTCGTATTCTAACAGGGTTGCCGCGGCGTCGCGCAAGACTAGCGCGGCGCCCGGTTGAACGCGATGAGTTCGTAGACGTTCCATTCGCCACGGAACCACGGGCAGCCGCCTTTCCCACATCGAGACATGTCCTGCCATTCGGATTTGCTTTCCGTGCGCACCGGCCGGCCGAGCGCAGGTGCATACCAGTCGGTTTCGTAAATGTGGGTCTCCTGGCGGAATCCGTCCCAATCCCCTCCATAAACGAGGCGCCTGATCCGGATGGTATCGAACTCCCCGGCGGGTACCCGGATGCGCTCGGCCCCGAGCACAGTGCCGTCGACACGTACGCTGTTGCGCCGCCCCGCGGCCGGATCGGTGGCATTGACTCGCAGCGACCACGATTGGTTTGGTTGCAGCGGAAACACGTAGGCGGGATAAGCAGTAGCGAACTCGTAATCCACCGGCTGGTCGTGACTGGTGAGCGGATGCCGCAGCCAGTTGCCTTCCTTCGTATAAACCACGGTGTATGCCTGTCCCAGGTACGGGTCATCCGGGGTGGCCGACACGACAGCGCGGCCTGCATCGACTTTCTCGACCTGATAGCGGACTTGGCCCCGCGCCTCGTTGTTGTAGCCGTTGGAGATGCGATAAACCCACGTGTCGCCAACGGCAAGCCGCGGCGGATCAGCCTGCGCAAACGGATTCGACGCCGGCGGAACAGTAACTGCCTCGCAGCCCGCGAGCAGGACGACGAGCCAAAGCGCACCCAGCCTACGCGCGCTCATCATCGGGCGTTCCGCTAACGTGTCACGGGGGCGCGTGACATTCATGGTATCCATGGTGCACCCTCCTCATCATTGCAGCTTGTAGCCGCGATGCAGCGCGACTACGCCAGCGCTCAGATTGAAGTATTCGACCCGCTCGAAGCCGGCTTGTTCCATTATTTCTTTCAGTTGCTCCTGGTCGGGATGGACGCGGATCGATTCCGCGAGATAGCGATAACTGTCGCTGTCGTTGGCGATGAGCTTGCCGAGCAGTGGCAGTGCTTTGAACGAGTAGGCGTCGTAGAGCGGCTGCAGCGGTTTCCACACGCGCGAGAATTCGAGCACCAGCAGCCTGCCGCCGGCGCGCAGCACGCGCCGCATTTCGGCGAGCGCGAGCTCCTTGTGCGTCATGTTGCGCAGGCCGAATGCGACGCTCACGCAGTCGAAGTAGTCGGTTGCGAACGGCAGACGCTCGGCATCGCATTGCACCGCGGGCGCGGTGACGCCGGCGTCGAGCATGCGGTCGCGGCCGAGCGCGAGCATTGCCGCGTTGATGTCGGTGAGCACGACCTGCCCGCCGGCCCCGACGCGGCGCGCGAACTGGATCGCGAGATCGGCGGTGCCGCCGGCCACGTCGAGGGCGCGGCCACCGGGCCGCAAGCCGCTTTGCGCAACGGCAAAGCGTTTCCACCACCGATGCAGGCCGGCCGACATCAGGTCGTTCATCAGGTCGTATTTCCCGGCGACCGAGTCAAACACGCCGCCGACGTGCTGCGCCTTCTCCTCCTCGGGCACCGTGCGAAAGCCGAAATCGGTGGTCTTGGTCATGGTGTAACCGTAAACAGGGGGGGAGGCGCGATTATTCCGGTCGACTTCGCCACGCTTCCGGCGAAGCGCGCCAAGCAGATATCATAACCGATCCGCGCCGCTGCGGCGGGCTCTAAAGGTCGAGCGTAAAGGTGCAGCGTTCGAAGTCGCTGCCTTTTTCAAGCAGTTCACCGAGCTTCGCAATCTGTTTGCCGTCGCCGCGCAACTCGATGCGGCGCTCGGGCTGGTACCACCCGGTGGGCAGTATCAGGGTAGCTGGTGCCGGCGGCGCCAGCTGCCCGGACAACAACAGTCCGCGTTCGTAGCCGTTGCTTGCCGAGGCTGCATTGACAGCCGCGGGCCGCGCCGCGACGGCGCGTGCGCTGCCGGGAAACAGGCGCACGC
>ERZ1292640.2545-Hain-H43-02um-R1-2545-length-14551-cov-5_pt1 | contig 14551 bp, 12 predicted proteins | sample MGYA00564404_ERZ1292640 | MGnify/ENA primary metagenome ERZ1292640 (study PRJEB36523, sample SAMEA6512636) | groundwater metagenome | collected 2019-01-08 | study: AquaDiva: Metagenomics assemblies of 32 groundwater samples
AGCACGCCCGACTTCCAATCCCTCGACGTCGCGCCCATCGCGTTCCAGAAGGCCCTCTCCCGGGCCGTCGACCTGCGGCGCAAGGCGGGCGACTCCCGCGGGCTCGATATTCCCTCGACCAGGGAACTCCGCAAGGACTCCAGCGGCAACCTCGTGCTCAGGCCCTCGACTCCTTCGGGGAACATCCTGGGCCAGGATCGCAACAACTCCGACATCGAGCGGCTCATGCAGGACCAGACCGAGAACCTCATGGTCTACCGCTCCTCCATCGAGCTCCTTCGTTCCCGTTCTGAAATGATGCGGTCGGCCCTGGCCTCCCGCGTGTAACCCCACTTTCCCTGACGGAGCGGCACCATGTACGGCATGCTCGATATCGCGGTTGGCGGCATGATCGCCCAGCGAACAAGGTTCGAGGTCATCCAGGCGAACATCGCCAACGCCAACTCGCTCGAAGACGCCGACGGCAACTTCTCCCCCTACCTCCGCCGGGCCGCCATGTTTGCCCCGGGCGACCCCGCCGCCAAGACCAGTTCGGGGCGCCAGATGGGCGTCCACGTCGTCGACATCCAGATCGAGGCGAACGCGCTCGTCAAGCGATCGATGCCCGGGCACCCCTACGCGGACAAGGACGGTTATGTCACCGTTCCCGACATCAACCCCGTCGTTGAACAGATGAACGCCATGGAGGCCTCCCGCGCCTACGAGGCCAATATCGTCTCCGCCGAGACCGCCAAGACCATGCTCTCAACCGCCCTTCGCCTCCTGGCCTGACCCCCCCCGCCCCCCCGCAGCAGGGACTGGCACGCCGCTTGCGACAGATCGTTCGCACTGATCGATGGAGATTGTCATGGCAGACCCACTCGGACTCATCCGCTCGACCGCCACCCAGGGAATCAACCCCTCCGGTGTCATGTCCCCCGCCAGGGCGGACGGTCCGGCGTTCAAGGATGTGCTCCTCAAGAACCTCGACGAGGTCAACAAGCTGCAACAGGACGCCACTCGGGCCGTCGAGGACCTGCAGACCGGCAAGCGCAACGATCTTGAGGGTGTGATGCTGGCCACGGCCAAGGCCGACACGGCCTTCAAGGCGTTACAGGCCGTCCGCAACCGCGTCATGGAAGCCTACGACGAGGTCAAGCAGATCCGCGTCTGACGCAAGCGCAGGATTGGCACGTCAAAATCTCAAGTGAAACGCCGCGGCCCGGGGCGCGCGGACGTTCTGGCGCGCGGTTCTCGCTCTTTGGGCGCGGATTTCTCGGACGGTCTTTGGAGCCCCCCCGAGAATGTACAAGTTCGGCGGGGTGAGGTCCGACAGAAGGGGGCCTGAACTGCGCTCTCCGCGCAGAAAGGACGCGCAAGGAACGCGCGTATCAACGGCTGGAGGCCACCCCGATGAATCAGCTTCGACAGGCGGTCCTGACGATCCGGCAGCAACTGGGCAAGCTCGGTCCCACCGAGCGGCTGCTCATTGGCAGCTTTGTCGTTATCCTGCTGATGGCCCTGTTTGTGGTCAGCCAGTACTCCGGAAAGCAGTCCATGGTCGCGATCCTGCCCGGCGTGCCGCTCGCCGACCAGCAAAAGGCCCTCAACTTCCTCTCCGCCAGCGGCGTCAAGGCCGAGATGACCGGCGGGCAGGTGACCGTCGGGGCCGACCAGCGCGAGTCGGCGATGGCCCTGCTCTCGGCCAACAAGCAGCTGCCGAGCGACACCGGAAGCTTCCTCAAGGCCATCCTCTCCAGCCAGAGCTGGAGCCACACCCGCCAGCAGAACGACCAGGTCTACAACGCTGCTGTCAAGGGCGAGCTCGACCGCATCATCACCAGCATGCCCGGGATCAAGTCGGCCAACGTGATCTTCGACGTGCCCGAAGCCACGGGAATCGGAGCGTCCGTTCGAATCCCCACTGCCAGCGTCGCCGTCTTCACCGAATCGGGCGCCAAGCTCTCGCAGAACACCGTGGACGCGATCGCGTACCTCGTCGGCGGAGCCAAGGCGGGCCTGACGCCCGAACGGGTCCGCGTGATCGACGGCGCATCGCAGCGCAAGGCAACAAACGAGGACGACGTCATCTCCTCAAGCTACCTCGACCACGTGTCCAAGGTTGAGAGCAAGACCCGCGAACAGCTCGCCGAACTCCTCGCCCACATCCCCGGTGTGGTCATCGCCGTCACCGCCTCAGTCGATGTCTCGCGCGTCGTCTCGCACGAGGTACGGGCCCTGCCCAACGGCGAGGGATCCGTCTCGATGCCCAGGCGCGAGACCACCAGCGAGACCGAGCAGGTCGATGGCGCTCGCGGGGCCGAGTCCGGCGTGCGCTCCAACACCGGCACCGACCCCAACCGCGGCGGCACCGGCCGCTCCAGCCAGTCCAAGGCCGGCGAGGGCGAGAAGGAATTCGAGAATCTCATCGGCACGATCAAGCAGGACAAGATCGACCCCCGCGGCATGCCCACGATGATCGCCATCAGTGTCAACGTGCCCCGGTCCTACGTGGTCAAGATGATCACCGACAACGATCCCGCGGCCAAGCCCGACGAGAAATCCATCGCCGCCGCGTTCGAGAAGCAAGTCAAGCCCGCCATCAAGGAGAGCCTCATCCCCCATGTGCGGACGATGACCCGGGCCGCCAACGGACCCATCGATCCCAAGGAGACCGACCAGCAGGTCGTCGTGGGACTCATCCCCATCGAAACCGCCCCAGCGCAGGGCAGCGTGCAGGAAGCCAGCCTCCTGGGCGGTTTGCTCGGCGGCGGCTCGGGCGGTGGACCGCAGATCATGGGCATGAGCATCAGCCAGATCTTCGACAAGGTGGTCGTCGGCGGGCTCGCGCTTGGAGCCATGGGTTTCATGCTCATGATGCTCAAGAAGGCCGGCAAGAAGCAGATCCTTCCCACCGCCGAGGAGCTCGTGGGCGTCCCGCCCGCGCTCACCCGTGAGTCCGATCTGATCGGAGAGGCCGAAGAGAGCCAGACCGCCCTCGCGGGCATCGAGCTCGACGACAACGACGTCCGCCAGTCGCACATCCGCACCCAGGTCGCCGAGATGGTCAAGAGCGAGCCCGAGAACGCCGCCAACCTGATCAAGCAATGGGTCGTTGTGGAAGAGTGATCCAGGTCCGCCGGCCGTCGGAAGTTCCCCAGCAAAGAGAGCCTCAAGATGCCACGAAAGCCCAACGAAAAACTTCCCGAGGATCCGGCGGAACTGTCCGGGATCACCAAGGCCGCGATCCTGCTGCTCACCGTTGGTCCCGACGAGGCCGGCGCGGTGCTCAAACACCTGCCCGTCGAGGCCGTCGAGGAAGTCACGCGCGAGCTCGCGAGTCTGGGGCGCGTGCCCGAGATGCTGTCGGGAGCGGTGGTGGAGGAGTTCTACAACCTCTCGATGGCCAGCCGGCACGCCAACGAGGGCAACCTCGACTTCGCCAAGGCGCTGCTCAAGCAGTCGATGGATCCCAAGCAGGCCGACAAGGTCCTGTCCCAGATCCAGACCCAGGTGCAGCGCAAGCCCTTCAGCTTCCTGCAACGGGCCGAGAGCGACAACCTCCTCACGTTCATCCAGGACGAACACCCCCAGACCATCGCGCTGATCGTCTGCCACATGCCCCACCACAAGGCCGCGGAGATCATCGGCGGCCTCCCCCTGCAGAAGCAGACCGAGGTCATCAAGCGAATCGCGAACATGGAACAGACCAATCCCGACGTGATCAAGGAAGTGGAGCGTGGCCTGGAGAGCCGGCTCTCGAGCATGCTGCTCCAGAGCATGGAGAAGGCCGGAGGCGTGCCCACCGTGTCGGAGATCCTCAACCTGGCCGATCGCGCGACCGAGAAGGCGATCCTCGAAGGGCTCGAGGCCGAGGACCCCGATCTGGTCGAGCAGATCCGCCGGCTCATGTTCGTCTTCGAGGACATCATGATGGTCAACGACAAGGGAATTCAGGCCGTGCTCAAGGAAGTCGACAACCACGAGCTCGCCCTGGCCCTCAAGACCGCCAGCGAGAAACTCCAGGGCAAGATCCTGGGCAACATGTCCGAGCGTGCGGCCTCGCTGATCCGGGAGGACATGCAGTTCATGGGTCCCGTCCGCGTCAGCGACGTCGAGGGCGCCCAGCAACGCGTCGTCGACATCGTCAGGCGCCTCGAAGAGTCGGGCGAGGTCGTCATCCAGGGTCGCGGCGGCGACAGCGAGCTTCTGGTCTGATCCAGCGTCGTTGACGCGTGATGGTGTTCGAACGGAGAAACGCAGTGGCGCTGATCAGACAGGCAGAATGGTCCCAGGGCGGCAAGGAGGCGGTTGTGCACAACCTCTCCGACCTCAAGCGGCAGGCCGAGCACGCCCACACGCTCGCGCAGGAGCACGCCGCCGGCATCGTCGAGCACGCGATGCGCGAGCGCACCCGTCTCATGGGCGACGCCTCAGAGGCCGGGCACGCCCAGGGGTACGCCGCCGGCTTCGAGGCCGGTCGCCTCGCCGGCGCCCAGCAGGGACGCACCGACGCGTACGAACAGATGAGTCCCGCCCTGCAGGATGTCCAGACGCAATGGCTGGCGGCTCTTGACGAGTTCAACGCCCGCCGCGACGAGATGCTCGCCCAGTCCCGGCGCGACGTGCTCTCCCTCGCCCTGGCCATCGCCCAAAGAGTCGTCAAGCGAAAGATCGCCGCCGACCCCGGCGTCGTGGTCGACCAGGTCCAGGCCGTCCTGGAAAAGCTGTCCAGGCCCACGCGCCTGACTGTCGTGATCAACCCGGCCGACCAAGAGTCCGTCCGCCAGGCCCTGCCCGCACTCGCCAGTCGCCTCATCGGCGGTGTGCATGCCGAGCTCGCCACCGACGACGCGATTGCCAGAGGCTCGTGTGTCGCGCGCTCGGCCGGCGGCGAGATCGACGCCTCAATCGACACCCAGCTCGACCGCATCGCCCAGGCCCTGGTCCCAGGCACGCCCGCGGTAGTCGCCAAAGTCGATCCCGCCGGCGACACACAATCTTCGATGGAAAGGGCCGCATGAGCCACATCCACCAGGCCATCGAGATGCTCGAATCGATCGAGCCCATGCGCATCCAGGGCTCGGCGGTCGCTCTGCGCGGCCTCACCGTGCTCGTCGAGGACCTCGCCGTTCCCGTGGGGGCGCTCGTCGAGATCGGCTCGCATGGCACGCTGGGCGAGGTCGTCGGCTTCACACGCGACCAGGCCATCGTCATGCCCCTGGGACAGACCGCGGGCATCAGGCCCGGCGACCCCGTCGTCGGCCTCCAGCCCACACCAACCGTGGGCGTGGGGAACTCCATGCTCGGACGGTGCGTCGACGGCCTTGGCAGACCGATCGATGGCAAGGGAGTGCTGTCGGATCTCCAGCAGCGCCCCGTGAACCCGGCCCCGATCCCGCCGCTCTCGCGCTCTCGCATCAAGCGACGCCTGACTACAGGCCTGCGGTCGGTCGACCTCATGACGCCGCTGGGTCGCGGCCAGCGCATGGGCGTCTTCGCCGGCCCCGGCGTGGGCAAGAGCACGGTGCTGGGCACCATGGTGAAGCAGAGCGACGCCGATGTCTGCGTCGTCGGGCTCATCGGCGAACGCGGACGAGAGGTCAAGGACTTCATCGAGCACTCCCTGGGAGCCGATGGTCTCAAGCGATCGGTCGTCGTCGCCGCGACGGGCGATGAAAGCCCGCTGATGCGAATCCGTGCGGCCAAAGTCGCCTGCACCGTCGCCGAGTTCTTCCGTGACCAGGGCAAGGATGTCCTGCTGGTCATGGACTCGGCCACCAGATTCGCCCACGCCCAGCGCCAGGTCGGCCTGTCGGTGGGCGAACCGCCCGCGACCAAGGGCTACACCCCCAGCGTCTTCGCCCAGCTCGCGCTCCTGCTCGAACGGGCGGGCTCGCTTGAGAATGGCCAGGCCGGTGGTGGAAGTGGTGGTGGAAGTGGTGGGGGAGGCTCGATCACGGGGATCTACACCGTGCTCGTCGAGGGCGACGACATGACCGAGCCCATCGCCGATGCCGCGCGCGGTATCCTCGACGGACACCTCATCCTCTCGCGCAAGCTGGCACAAAGAGCCCACTATCCCGCGGTGGACGTGCTCGACTCGATCAGCCGAGTGGCCGACGACATCGCCGACGCCGACCACACCCGGGCACGCCAGCGGGCGACCAGGCTGCTCGCGCTCTACGCCGAGATCGAGGATCTGGTCCAGATCGGTGCGTACTCACGCGGCAGCAGCATCGAGCACGACGTGGCGATCGAGATGCAACCCGCCCTGGCCGCGATGCTCAAGCAGGGGCGAAGCGAGGTTTCCAACTTCGACAAGGCGCGTGCCGATCTCATCGCACTGACGTCCGCCGCGTACGACCAGATCGACAAGGGGCGCAAAAAGCGCTGAGGAGTGAGGCTCGTCCATGGCCAAGTTCGCTTTCAATCTCGAAGGAGTCCTCAAGCAGCGGGCCGCCGTCGAGCGAACCCGCCAGCTCGCCGTCGCGGTCATCGAGCACGAGCGGCTCCTGGCCGAGGACGAGATCCGCGGGCACCAGCGCGACTTTGAGTCGCGCCGCTCCGAGGTCCGCCAGATGCTCGCCCCGGGCGCGCCCGTCGACTTTCGCGACGTGCGCATGCAGGCCGGCAGCACCCTCCACGTCCTCTCGAACACCAGCCGCTCGGCACTCAAGCTTGCGGGGGTCCACAACAGACTGGCCATCTCCCGCGGCGAGCTCCTCCGCGCAACCACCGCGCGCAAGGCCGTCGAAAAGCTCAAGGAGCGAAGGTTTGAGGAGTGGCGGATCGATCAGAAGAGGCGTGAGGCGGCGGCGGTCGACGAGCTGTCGGTGATCCGCGGGAACCGGTCGCAGGAGGTTTCGGCATGAAAAAGTTCTGGTCGGTGCTCTCGTTCATGGCGATCGTGAATCTGCTGGCGATCCTGGGATTTGTCGGCTGGCTGTCGAGCACCCAGCGCCTCAACATGGATCGCGTTCGGGCCGTCAGGGGCGTGCTTGCCCCCACACTCGCCGATGAGGTGGCCAGGCTCGCCGACGAAGAGGCCAAGGACCAGGAAGCCAAGAAGGCGGTTGACGAGGCGACCAAGGCCGCCCGGCCGCCGATGACCGCTCAGGAAAAGGTCGCCGTGCGCCTCGACGCGACCGAGCTGGACACACAGCGTTACAAGCGTCTCCAGGCCGATATCGAGGCGATGCAGGCGAGCCTGCGGGCCCAGCAGGACAAGCTGGTGGCCGACCGCCGCGCGTTCGACGAGGAACGGGCCGCGTTCGCCCGCGCCAGGTCCGAGGTTGAGGACAAGGTCAAGGACGAGCAGTTCAAGAAGACCCTCGCCGTGGTCGAGGCCATGGACGCCAAGACCGCCGTGCTCACGCTCAAGCAGATGATGGGCGCCACCGACGACCCCAATGGCGGCACAAAGATCGCTGATACCGGACCAGGAATCGCGTACCTCAACGCGATGAGCGCGGGGAAGCGCAACGAGCTGCTCTCCGTGCTCGCCAAGACCGATGCCGGTCTGGCAGCAAAGTTGCTGGATGGCCTCAGGAGCTTCGGGCAATCCGCCCGAGCTTCTGAGGTACCACCGAAATGACGTCAGCCCCGCAGCGACTCGCCCAGACCTCACAATCCCAGCAGAAACACCCCGTCGCACGGACCACCGCCCAGTCCCAGGCACGCGCCTTTGGTGCCCAGCTCGGCTTGGCGATGGGTGTGACGGCACTCAAGCTCCCCGACCAGCAACCGGCAAAGAATGCGCACTCGAAGGCATCCATTGCGCACACCTCGTCCGACAAGGCTCAACTCGCATCGAGCAGGCGCCAGCAAGCATCCAGGCATCGGGCGTCCCCGTCCTCAAGTCCGACCGCCGCGCAAGACAGCCCTTCACAATCAGAATCCGCCCTCAAGGTCGATGCTCGCGACACGGGGCCGGCCTCCGATGCGACCGTCGAAGCGCAGACAATCGTGCCCGCACAAGCGCCCCTTTCCGCCGACCATGCCTCCACGTCCCCTACGGCCGACTCGGCCCAGGCCGCAGGCGATGCGGCCTTGGCGCCCGCTTCACCCGTCCAGACCATGCCGGCTTCGACACCCGCTATCGCAGGCACGGGCGAGCGTGGTGAGGCACGCGATCCGCTCGGCCTCATCGCCGGGCCCAAGGCTCCAGATGCCGCGAGTGGTCACGGCGCGCCCGGCCAAGACGGCGACCCTCAAGCCGCCGCCCCTGACTCGCCCGCACGCGTGAACGAACCTCAGGCTGCAGACGTCGCGCGACCATCTGAGTTGGGCGAGCCGGGTCATTCCACAAGCCAACGGGATGCCGCGCACCCCGCGTCGCACAATGCCGCCCCTTCGAGCGCGCAGATGGAGCACCCGGCGGACGCCACCATGGCGATACCGGGTGCCGCCGCGGCCCAACTTGCCGCCGAGGTCTCCCCCGCACAGGCGAGCGGCAGCGCAAAGTCCGACCGCGCCGCCTCTGTCGACGGCGTCCTAGGACTGCGTGATCTCGGACGCGGCTTTGGGACGCTCACCGCCCGGGCCGTCGCCAAAGCGCCCTTGACCGTCGAGACATCGGGCGAGCTCTCCGTTGAGGGCGGCTCGATGGAGGCTCAGTTGGCCCGCGGGTTGACGGCCGCCATGCGTCACAAGGGCGGCGTGCTGACGCTGCGACTTTCTCCCGAACACCTGGGAGCGGTCAAGATCGAGCTGGTGGTCGAGAATGGCAAGGTCTCGGCAACTTTCGACGCGCAGAACGATCAGACCCGGCAACTCCTGCACGCCAATCTCGACTCGCTCACCAAAGCGATCGAGGAGCGCGGGATGGTCGTCGACCGTGTGCAGGTCGTCGGCGGCGCGCCGGTGTCCTCCAAGTCTCAGGACTCCCAAAGCGGGCGTGACAGCGCAGCCCAGCAGAATCCGCAGGGGCACACGGGAGATAACCGGGGCAGCCAGGGCGGGCGCGACGAGTCGCGCGAGGCCCGCCAGACGCCCCAGGCGCTCCCGGGCGAAGAGTCGGGTGAGATCTGGACCCAGGAGTTCGATCCGGCACACGGGTTGCTGAGGCTTCGTCTTGACGCGGTGGTGTAACGCCCGTGCTTTGGTCCCAAGGCGGTTCAAGGAGTTCAGTCATGAGCAGTGTGAGCGCAATCAATTCTCCTTCGGGTGCGGGCGCCGGGGGCGGCCTCAGCGGCCTCTCGACCAACGACTTCACCAGGATCATCCTGCAGGAACTCACCAGGCAGGACCCGCTCGCGCCCAACGACAGCAACCAGCTGATGCAGCAGATCGCGACGATCCGCTCGATCCAGTCGAACACCGATCTCTCCGACTCGCTCATGCAGATCTCAAGCGACAACAGCTTCTCCTCGGCCGCCAACATGATCGGCAAGGTCGCCACCGGGCTCTGCACCGACGCGACCCGCAAGACCGACGAGGTCGTTGCCGCCGAGCGCACGAGCGTCGGCATGCTCCTCACCCTCGCCGGCGGCGGCACGATGCTCATGTACAACGTCGAGGGAGTCGTCGACAAGACAACGTGGCAGAACGGGGGCGTCCATTGAACAGCGGCATCGACCTTTTGCGGATGCTCTCGGGCGGCGATGGACGTGCCGCCGCGACAGGGGCGCTCGGGCGCTCGCCGCTCACGCAAGGAGGCGTGGGCGGAGCGAGCTTCGCGGAGCTGCTGGGCAAGGCCAGGGACGGCCAGGTGCACAGCGAGCTCCCCGTGCAGGTGAGCCCCGGCTCGGGCATCGACCTCAGCCCCGAGCAGCTCGAACGCCTCGCCCAGATCGCCGATCGGGCAGAGGCCTCTGGAGCCTCTCGCGTGCTCGTCAACATCGACGACACGTGGGTCCGGCTCGATGTCGGTGTGCGGCAGGTCACGGGCGCGGCGGAGCTGACGCCCGGTGAGATCGTCGGTGGCATCGACGCCGTCGTCACAGCGCCCCCCGCCCCCGGCACGCAGTCCGCCGGAACCATCGGCGTTCCCAACGCCACCCTGGGCATGAACTCGTCCCTCATCGACGCACTCGAACGCGCCGCCATCGGCGGCTGAACCTGGAGATTCGCATGGCTTCCACGACCGCTCTGTTCACCGGCCTCTCGGGCCTCAATGCCAACTCACGCAACATCGACGTGATTGGTAACAACATCGCCAACGTCAACACCTTCGGGTTCAAGTCCAGCCGAATGGTCTTCTCGTCCATGTTCTCCAGGACCCTGTCGCAGGGAACGCCCCCGGGCGACGTTTCGGGCGGCACCAACCCTTCCCAGGTCGGGCTGGGCGTGCAGATCGCCGGGACCCAGCGCAACTTCTCGACCGGGTCCTTCTCGACCACCGGCGACCAGCGCGACATGGCGATCGAGGGCAACGGCTTCTTCGTGGTCAAGCGCGGCGAGCAGACGTACTACACCCGCCAGGGAACGTTCCGTCCCAACGCAAACAACGACCTCGTCACCATCTCGGGCGAGCGCGTCCAGGGATGGGGAGTCGACGCCAACTTCAACTTCGTCCGCGGCACCCTCGCGCCCGTGAACATCCCTCTGGGCTCCATGACCATCGCCCAGGCGACCTCAAAGGTCAACTTCACCGGCAACCTCGACTCGTCGGGCCCGCTGCCCACTGTCGGGACCACCCTCGCCCTCATGGGCACGCCCACCGCCGGCCTCACCGCCATCGTCGGCGCCGTGCCCGCCCCCACGCCCCCCAACATCATCGAAGCGACGACAAGGCTCGTCGACGTCGAGTCGCCCGCGGCCCCGGGGAGCAACACCCCCGCGTTCGCCATTGGACAGACCATCCGGCTCAAGGACGTCATCAAGGGTGGAACCATCCTGCCCACGGCCGACCTCACCATCACCGCGGCGACCACCGTGCAGGACGTCATGGACTTCATGCGTGACGCGATGGGCATCAACACCACCGTGGTCAATCCCGGCGCTATCACCCCCGGCGTCACGCTCGATCCCCTCACGGGCGCCATCAGCGTCATCGGCAACACCGGCACCGCCAGCGACCTCACCGTCACCAACTCGAACATCCAGATCATCGACGCCGCGGGCGTGCCCGTGGGCGCCGCCTTCGACGTCGCCAAGACCGCCACCGCCGACGGCGAGAGCGTCAAGACCCGGTTCATCGCCTACGACTCGCTGGGCACCGCACTGGGCATCGACATCACGCTCGTCAAGGACAGCACCAGCAACGCCGGCACCGTCTGGCGCTACTACACCGACTCCCCCGACGACGCCGGCGCAGGCATCGCGCTGGGCACCGGAACCATCAGCTTCGACACCAGCGGCAAGCTCGTCACCGGCCCGGCCGTCTTCGTCAACATCGATCGCACCGGCACCGGCGCCGCCACTCCCGTCTCCTTCGAGATCGCCTTCGAGAGCAGCCAGGACACCGTGACCTCCCTCGACGGCGACCGCTCCAGAATCGCCGCCACCCGCTGGGACGGCGCGCCCCTTGGAACCCTCGACGCGTTCGGCGTCGGCAACGACGGCACCATCATCGGCTCGTTCAGCAACGGGCTCACCCGCCCCCTGGGCCAGATCGTCCTGGCGACCTTCTCCAGCCAGGAAGGGCTCATCGATGCCGGCGGCGGGCTCTACACCCCCGGCGCCAACAGCGGCGGGGCGGTCGTGAGCGAGCCCCTGGCGCTCTCCGCCGGCTCGATCGTCGGCGGCGCGCTCGAACTCTCCAATGTCGACATGAGCCTGGAGTTCATCGGTCTGATCCAGGCCCAGACCGGCTACTCCGCCGCCTCACGCGTCATCACCACAACCAACGAGCTCTTCCAGCAGCTCCTGGCGCTTGGCAGGTAGCAGTACCGAGAGACGAAGAGAATGAGAGAAGAAGTGACAGCCAATTCAATGGCTTTCACTTCGTCTCTCATTCTCTTTGTCTCTTCGTGTCTTTCCTCAGAGCACCATCTTCGCCGCGTACTTGTGCGCGTGGGCGAGCGCTTCACGCACCTTGGTCGTGTCGGTGCCGCCGCCCTGGGCCTGATCGGCCTTGCCGCCGCCCTTGCCGCCCACGACCGCCGCTGATTCCCGGATCCAGTCGCCCGCCTTGAGACCCTTGAGCTGGATCGCCGCGGGCACCTGGGCGATCATCGCGACCTTGCCGGGCTCGCCGCCCGCGGGCTCGACGACCGAGACCAGCAGCACCGCGGCCCTGGGGCAGTTGTCGCAAACCGTCTTGAGTGCGGCCTGCAATGCCTGACGATCGTCGCCCGCGTCGATAGTCCCGACCACAACCATGTCGTTCGCGTTGGCCGCCGACGCCGCCAGCGCCTTGGCCTCCCGAACCGCCGCGTCACGCTTCACCGCGCCCGCGGCCTTGAGCGCCGACTTCACCCGCTCGCCCAGCAACGCCAGGTCCGTCCTCAGCGACGCCTTCTTCGCCAGGGGAATCGCCGCCGCGTCCACCGCCTGCGTGATCTCCAGCAACGCCTTGGGCAGGTGTTCGTCGCCGATCTTTGCGGCGTGCAGGATGCGGTCGTGCAGCTCGTTGGCCAGCTTGCCCGCCGCTATCGCCGCGTCGCCCGTGAGGGCCGTCAGTCGCCGCACACCCTTGGCGACGGCCTCCTCGGCGATCACCGCGAACGACTGGATGGCGCCCGTGGTGGCGACGTGCGTGCCGCCGCAGAATTCGATCGACAGTTCACGCCACATCGGGCTCTCGGGGCTCGCCGTCAGGTCGAGCACCGGCATGCCGATCGAGACGACACGGACGGGATCGGGGTAGGTCTCGCCAAACACGGCCCGCAGACCCGTGATCCGCTTGGCGGTTACGAGGTCCGACGGCTGCGCGTAGACCGTGAGGTTCTGGCGGATCTGATCGGCGACGATCTCCTCGATTTTGGCGGTCTCGGCTGGGGTCACCGGGCCGGTGTGGCTGAAGTCAAAGCGGAAACGGTCGGGGGTGACGAGCGAGCCCTTCTGGTCGATGTGGTCGCCCAGGACCTTGCGCAGGCCGAAGTTGAGAAGGTGCGTGGCGGTGTGGTTGGACTCGATGGCGCCGCGCCGGTTGCGGTCGACGTGGAGCTCGACGGTCTCGTTGACCTTGAACTCGCCCTTGACGACCTGGCCGACGTGCAGCACATAGCCGCCAAAGCTCGAGACGTGCTCGACGCGGAACTCACCGCCCTGCGTGTCGGTGATGCGCCCGTGGTCGGCCTCCTGCCCGCCCATCTCGGAGTAGAAGGAGGTTTTCTCGAGCACGAGCCCGACGTGCTTGGTGCCCAGGCCGCCCTTGGCGTGCTCGTCGAAGTTGTGCCCGTTCCAGATCGCCCGGACGCGGGCGCGGATGGGCTTGTCGTCGAACTTGGGCATGTCGTCCGTGGGTTGGATCTTCAGGGTCTTGAGGCGGGCGACGGCGTCGCCGTCGAGGGCGGGGCGGCCGGATGCTTCGGCTGCTTTGCCGCCGGACTTGGAGATCTCCTCGGCCTTCTTCTTCTCGGCGTCGTAGGCGACCATGTCGACGGTAAGGCCGCGCTCCAGAGCCATGAGCGACGTGAGATCGACGGGGAAGCCGAAGGTGTCGTAGAGCTTGAAGGCATCAGCACCGGGAAAGACGGTGCTGCCGCCGCGTTTGAGGTTGAACGCGAGGTCGTTGAAGAGGGTGATGCCGCGGTCGAGGGTTTTGCCGAAGCTTTCCTCTTCTTCGGCGATGATGTCGATGACGCGCTGGGGGTTCTTCTTGAGCTCGGGGAAGAAGTCGCCCATCTCGCTCACCACGGTGGGGACGAGGCGCGCGAAGAAGCCGGGCTTGGCATTGAGCATCTGCCGCCCGTAGCGCACGGCCCTTCGCAGGATGCGGCGCAGGACGTAGCCGCGGCCCACGTTGCTGGGGAGGGCGCCGTCGGTGATGGCGAAGGTGAGGGTGCGGACGTGGTCGGCGATGACGCGGTAGGCGGTGTCGGCGTTGTTCTTGTCGGCCTCGCCGAGCTTGCCCATGTAGGGCGTCGCGCCCGTGATCTCCTCGATGGAGCGGAAGATGCCGCTGAAGGCGTCGGAGTCGTAGTTGCTGAACTTGCCCTGGAGGATCGAGGCGAGGCGTTCGAGGCCCATGCCGGTATCGACGTGCTTGCCGGGCAGCGAACGCAGCGTGCGGTCGGCCAGGCGTTCATACTGGATGAAGACGTTGTTCCAGATCTCGATGACGTTGGGGTCCGACTTGTTGACCATCGCGGCGGCGTTGCGATCGCCGATGCGGTCGTAGTGGATCTCGGTGCAGGGGCCGCAGGGCCCGGTCTCGCCCATCTCCCAGAAGTTGTCCTTCATGTTGCCGGGGAGGATGTGGTCGTCGGGAAGGAACTTCCGCCAGAGGTCGCGGGTTTCGTGGTCGGGTTCAAGGCCGCTGGCGGGGTTGCCTTCGAAGTAGGTCGCGTAGAGGCGGTCGGCGGGGATGCCGTAGACCTTGGTGAGGAGTTCGAAGGACCACTCGATGGCTTCCTTTTTGAAGTAGTCGGCAAAGGACCAGTTGCCGAGCATCTCAAAGAAGGTGTGGTGGTAGGTGTCCTTGCCGACGTCTTCGAGGTCGTTGTGCTTGCCGCCGGCGCGG
>ERZ1292640.2547-Hain-H43-02um-R1-2547-length-14543-cov-7_pt1 | contig 14543 bp, 13 predicted proteins | sample MGYA00564404_ERZ1292640 | MGnify/ENA primary metagenome ERZ1292640 (study PRJEB36523, sample SAMEA6512636) | groundwater metagenome | collected 2019-01-08 | study: AquaDiva: Metagenomics assemblies of 32 groundwater samples
TCGCGGGCGAGCGGTTCGACGTGATGAGCGTGCGGCGGTGGCGGGAGAGGGTTTTTCAGTAGTTCAGATGCATTGCTTCCCATCTCCTGTGATTCGCATGTTTTGGCTCGTCAGGAGACTCGCCCTCCCTTCTGCGTCTCTGCGTGGCTGCAACAGAACCACCTTGAACTCCTGCTCCCCGGTGACCAGAAATGACAAACCATGGAATTTCCTGTCCGTTCAGTCGTGTTCCGCATCATTGACCTGCCTCGGTTGCCATAGCACCCTGTGGCCACGAGCCATGACAGAAGCCCGTTCTTCGTTTTTGGCAAAGCGTTGAGCCGCGTCAGTTCTGGCAGATTTCTTTCCCTCCTGGCGCTGGTTCTGTTGGCCTTCGGTTGGCCGGCGGCACGAGCGGACACGGTCTGTCAAAGTGCGAATTGCGAATGACGAGTTTCGAATGTCGAACACGGCCAATTCCGAAGTACGAAGTGCGAGCGGCGAATGCCTGCCAGTTCGACACTCGACATTCGCAAGTCGCCATTCCGATGGTTCGACAGTCGCACTTCGCAGTTCAAAATTCGCTTCGTTCGACATTCCCAAGGGCGGCCAGGTCTGGTCGGCCACAACGGCGCAGGATGGCCATGATCACAAACCCGGAAGTTGGAACCACGGATTTCGCGGATGACACGGATAAAGAGGCAGATGGAACCAAGCAAGCAAGCACCCGCAAACTCAGCCACAGGCCAGGGTGATGGCCGCCAGAACTACCTGCATCCGTGCCATCCGTGAAATCCGTGGTTGTCTTGTCGCTCGGCAGCAGGGCCCCGATGAATGGTTGCGCCACGCCTTCGCCCGTGATTGAGCCATGCCGGGCCTATATCCACTTCGGCAGCGTTGGGACGGCGTGTCTGGACACGAGCACGGGGAAGGTGCTCTGGAAACGGGACGACCTGCGTTGCCGGCACTACCGAGGCCCGGCTTCGTCGCTGGTTCTTTTCGAAAAGACACGCCCGGTCAGGGGACCGGGCCTACAGGCGCGGTCAGATTCGGCTGTTTCTTGTCGCAATCCGCCGCCTCTTTTCGTCGCGCTCGACGCGCCAGAGCTGCCGTCCGGTCTTTGGCCACACACCCAGATCGAATTCAACCGTCCCCTGGGCAGTCAAATCGCCCAGTGTAATTCAGATTGATCCAACACGAACGCATGAAAACATTCCAAGTGAACCGACGACAATTCCTCTATCGCACCGGCGTGAGCGCCGCGCTGTTCCAGATCGTCCCCTCCAGTGTTTTGAGCGGAGCTGATGGCCTGTCGCCCAACGCCAAGGTCAACGTGGCGGGCATCGGCATCGGCAGCCAGGGCGGGGCGGACGTGGATGCGGTGGCCGGCGAGGGCCAGAACATCGTGGCGCTCTGCGATGTGGATGAGAACTACGCCGCCAAGAAGTTTGCGCAGTATCCGAAGGCCAAACGGTTCAAGGATTTTCGCGTGATGCTCGATCAGATGAGCCGGGAGATCGACGCCGTCGTGATCGGCACGCCCGATCACACCCACGCGGTCATCGCCCTTGAAGCCATGAAACGGGGCAAACATGTCTATTGCGAGAAACCGCTGGCCCACTCGGTCCAGGAAATTCGCGCGCTCCGGGCGGCGGCTCATCAATACAAGGTCGTCACGCAACTCGGGAACCAGGGACATTCCAGCAGCACAATTCGCCGGCTCTGCGAGTGGGTCTGGGCAGGCGCCATTGGCCAGGTCCAGACCGTGCATGCCGGCTGTGATGCCTTTCGAGAGGTGTATTGCCAGCTCCGCAACCTGGACAAGGTGGACCAGCATTACGATGTGCCGAAAGGCTTGGACTACGATCTCTGGATCGGGCCGGTGCCGTTCCGTCCCTACACTCCGCTCTGGGTGCATTGGAACTGGCGGGGCTGGATGCCGTTCGGGACGGGAACGGTCGGCGACTGGTTCTGTCACGTGATCGACCCCTCGTTCTGGGCGCTGGATCTCGATGCGCCGTCCACCGTTCAGGCGGAAGTGGAGGACTATGACCCGGCCAAGCACGGCCTGACGTATCCTCCGGGCACGAGAATCACGTTTGAGTTCCCGGCCAAAGGCAAGCGCGGCCCGGTCAAAGTGGTTTGGCACGATGGCAGCAGCCGGATTCCCAAACCGAACGATTTTCCGGCCGGTGAAAACGTGCCTGGCACCGGGGCCATTCTCTTTGGTGAGAAAGGAATGATTGTGCATGGGTCGCACGGCGCCGGCGGTTGCCACCTGGTTCCCGATGAAGTCATGAATCAATACTCCGGCCAGAACGCGCCGGCGGAGAAAATCACTCGCGTCAAGAGCCATGCCTGGGACTGGCTGGAAGCCATCCGCACGGGCCGGCCAGCCGGCTCCAATTTCGACTTCGGCGGACCGCTTACGGAAGCCGCCTTGCTGGGCGCCATGGCCATCCGTTATCCAGGTGAGACGCTCAAATGGGACGCCAAGGTGGCGCGATTCACGAATAACGACGCGGCCAATGCCTACGTGAACCCGCCGTACCGCGACGGGTGGACCCTGTGACAGCGTGAGGGCCAGCATCTGGCCACGCACGGCGGCCGGGGAGAGCTTCGTCACCTGCCTCGAAGCCGCAACAGGACAGCCCGAGGTATCGAGGCTCAATTGGCCCGCTGCCCTCAGCCGGCGCCGGGTCGGAGGATCCGGCAGTTACAAAGCTGCGTCTGGGAGTTGGACCAGCGGTCCACTTGGACGGCGGTGAAGCTCAACGATCTCGTTCAGCCTTGGCCGGACCGCGGAGGGATTTTCGCTTTGACGATTTCGAGCAATTCGCCGACTTGCTGCAATTTCCAGCGGAAATCCGGCCAGTCTGCATCCTCCAAATCAAAACCCGGATAGCGAGCGTAGAAATAGACCTGTGCCAGCGCGATACACAGAGGCTTTGCGCGTGTGGGGCCAGGTCTGAACCGCCCGCCTCCAATTCGCCATAGAGTTTCAGGAGATCGTGAGTTTTCTCCAGAAGCCAGCCCGTGCGGATCAACTCGGCTTTCAGCACCTTTTCCAGCACCTCCGCCAGCTTGCTCCGGCACATTTCGTAGCCGGTTTCCAGACGGGCAAGAATTCGCAGGCCGGCCAGGTCGGATTCCGCGATGAAAAGCCAGTCGGCAGGATTGTTGGAATCAGTTTTCCGTGGCAAGGATCACTCCTTCGCTGAGCACCGTCCCAAAGAAGAAATCGCGGCACGCCTCTTTTTCCGCGAGGCGATGCGGGGTGATAGGGATGAGCGTGAACGCGGGTCGCGGCCAGACATCGCAAATCGCCGCGCTGAACCGTTCGGCGGCTTTCAACTGGCGTTCCGCTCCGTCGGTCACGAGACACAAATCCACGTCGCTGTCCGGTCGCGCCTCCCCGCGCGCGTGCGAACCGAACAAAATGACGCGTCGCAAGGGCAAGGCGCGGTTCATGGCCTCCAGGCACTGCGCCAGCGTCTCGCGCTGGGCCCGCAAGGACGACGGCAGATTGTCCAGCAAGAGCTTCACACGAGGCACCTTAAAAGCTTTCGCGTTGTCTGGCAAGTGGTGTGTCTTCAGGTGTGTCTTCAGGTGAATCAAGCAGATTGTTCGATGAGCGTGGCTTTGACGCTGCTGACAATTGCCTGCCTCGCCGGTCCGCCTTCTCTTATCTGCCAGGTTTCAGCGCAGGCCTTACAGGATATTGGCCGCCAGCTCGGCCAGCTCGGAGCGCTCTCCTTTTTGCAGCTCGATGTGCGCCGCGATCGGTTTCGACCGGAATTTGCTGATGATGTAATTGAATCCGTTGGAGGAAGAATCGACATACGGATTATCGATCTGGTACGGATCGCCGGTGAAGACAATCTTGGTCGATTCGCCGACGCGCGTGACGATGGTTTTCACTTCGAGCGGCGTGAGATTTTGGGCTTCATCAATGACCATGAACTGGTTGGCAATGCTGCGGCCGCGGATGTAGCTGAGCGCCTCGACCACAATCAGGCCGGAACGGATGAGATCATTGCTCCGGCGATGCTCGTGGCCCATGTTCAAATCGCCCAGCAATTCCAGCGTGTCATGAATCGGCTGCATCCACGGCATCAATTTTTCCTCCAGGGAACCGGGCAGAAAACCGAGCTCTTTGCCCATGGAAATGGTCGGGCGCGCCACCACCAGCCGGCGAAATTCCCGGTCCAGCACGGTGCGCTTCAAGGCCGCCGCCATGGCCATCAAGGTTTTGCCGGTGCCCGCTTTGCCCATGAGCGTGACCAGCTTGATGCGGTCGTCCAGCAAGGCATCGAACGCGTAGTGCTGCTCGCGGTTGCGCGGTTTGATGCCCCAGACGCCTTCGCGGCAATCGATGATGGGAATGAGTTTCGTGCCGGAGGCGTCCACTTTGGTGAGCGCCGTCCGTTTGGGGTTGGTCACCTCGCTGATGGTGCAGTATTCGTTGGGAAAACAGGGGCTGCCATTGTTGATCTCCAGTTCGCCGTTGGCCCGAAACTGGGTCATCTTTTCGGCGCTGATTTGCTTTTCGAAGACGCCGGTATAGAGGTCTTTCAACAGAATCCGGTCTGTTTCGTAATCTTCCGCCGGCAAGCCGAACGCATCGGCCTTGATTCTGAGATTGATATCTTTGGTGACCAGAATGGTAGGGGTGGGAGGGTCGGCCTTATGAATGGCCAGCGCCAAGGCCAGGATATGGCTATCGACCGAGTTGTTGCCAAACGTCAAAGCGCCGTTTTCCTGCTTGCTTTGAAAGATGATGCGCAGGCGCCCGCCGTTGGACAGAGTCACGCCTTCACTCAAACGGCCCTGGCTGCGCAAGCCATCAAGCAGGCGCGAAACGGTCCGGGCGTTTTGGCCCAACTCAGTCGATTCGCGTTTGAACCGGTCGATTTCTTCAATGACTCCGATGGGAATGAGAACATTGTTCTCCTTGAAATTCAGGATCGAATTGGGATCGTGCAGGAGGACATTGGTATCCAGGATATAGTTTTTCACCGCGCAGAGGGGGAAATCTTGATGTGAGACATGCGTTGGTGCCAGAGGTTCAGTTGGGTGCAAGCGGCCGGCAATTCGTAATGGCCCGAATAGAGGAAATTGCCCAGCATTCCAAACAGATCGAAATCAACAAAGCGAGGCTGCTGGTCGAGAAGAAAGGGCCTGGTCACCAGCATCTGTTCGCACAGCAGCAAGCGGCGGGTCAATTCTTCCTGCAATTGATTTTGCTGGCTGCGCCATTGTTCGAGGCAACCCCGGCCAAACTTGCGTTCTTTGTGGCGCAGGAAGGCCAGCCGGTCCGCCGGGGGCACCATTTCTTCGTAATAAATATCATTGAGCTTGAAGCCGATCTCCTCGATTTCATTTTCGAAGTAGCGCCAGAGAATGGCCTGGAGGCCCGCCCATTCGCGCGGAAAGAGGCCAAGCTTCAATCTGGCATCGAGATATTTGGCGATGACCTGCGAATTCTCGTCTGTTTCGAAAACCACCATCTTCCCGTCCTGGATGACCGGCACCTGGTAATAGCGCTGGCGGGCGACGCGCCAGACCAGCGACCGGTCGCCATTGGGGATGTTGATGATTTTGATGCGGACTCTGGCATACTCCAGAATCCGGCGTTGAACGATGCAGAAGGGACTCCAGGGGAATTGTATAAGTTCGATCATGGTCCAAGTTTCTTGGAAGGGATACCCAGCATTTGCGGAAACCGGCTTTTGAGAAGTTTTTCCGCCAAACCTCCGCCCAGTAACGCATGGGCGCCGGCACGCCCGGCCGCATCGGTCTCCCAAATCGCAGCGTCCATCGGCAGGTCATCCCGCAGGCGCTTCAGAAAATCGTGATTGGAAAGGTGCTTTATGCTTGGCACACCCGGAATTTATGTCGCGGTCAGAACGCTGACAAGTCGAATTCCATCACGGGGCGCGGTTGGACAATTTATTGTCTCGCCGCGCTTCCGGTGCGAAATATACTCCCGGCCATGTATCATGTTGGCATCGGTTATGACGTTCACCGCCTGCAAGCCGGCCGCAAACTCGTCCTGGGTGGCGTGGAACTGGCTCATCCCAAGGGTTTGGAGGGCCATTCGGACGCCGACGTTTTAATGCATGCTGTTTGTGATGCGGTTTTGGGAGCCTTGGGCGAAAGCGATATCGGACATTTTTTCCCCAATTCCGATCCCCGCTGGCAAGGCGCGCCCAGCAAGGTTTTCCTGGAAGAAGCGGCGCGGCAAGTCGCGGTTCGCCTGGGAAAAATTGTGAATGTGGATGCCACAATCATCGCTCAACAACCGAAAATAGCTCCGCATATCGCCGCCATGAAAGAAAACGTGGCCCAGGCCCTCGGCATCAGCCTTCCGTCGGTGGGCATCAAAGCCACCACCAACGAGGGTCTTGGTTTTCTGGGCCGGGAAGAGGGCATTGCCGCCCTGGCGGTGGCCAGCGTGGACCTGCCCGCCTGAGCTATGGGCAAAGCGGAAATCAGTTGGAAAGGACGCAACGCCGAAGGAGTGAGACGCGAAGTCTATGCTCAGCACATCGGCAACCGGTGGAAGTTTTATGTCCGCGAAAAAAGGTTCGACCGCTGGGAAGATTTGGAACAGCCGCTCCTCGAAGACTGGCTGGAGCTGCTGGGCAGTGTGCAGCGGCGCATTGCCCGGCGCCTCCTGCGCCCCGAAGAAGAGCCGCGCCTGCGCCAGGCCATCGCCGAACGATTTCCCGACCGGGAATTCCCGCCGTTAAACCGATGATGAGACCGCCGATCACTCAAAACGTGTCCGGAAACTCCGATCCACCTGCGCGTTCTCGTTTTCCTCCGCATGTGCTTGGCGGGATGCGCCGTAGCTATACAGGTTTCCAACCTGTCAGTATCGCCTGGAATCGCCGCCGGCCGCGACGATTTTGGAGTGCGGGGTCAGAGCGAAGCGGCGACACCGCTTTTCGGATGTCGGCCCGGACAGCCAAAGCGGCGTGGCGCTTCGCTTCCCGCCGCACTTCAAAAGGTTCGGTTGCGGTTTTGCCGCGCGGCGCTGTATTGCCGATTCCATCATGAAAAACGCGCCGTTGATTTTGATTGCGCCGGGCACCCAAAAGCGCGGAGCCGAATTCTACGACTACGCGATTAATCTCTCGGATGCCTATCCACGGGCCATTATCGCCGCCGGCGGCGTGCCTTGGATTCTTCCGTGCGCCCCCGCTCCGGACTTCGTGGCCGAATGTGTGCGGCGTTGCGATGGCGTGATGTTGACGGGTGGAGACGATATCCAGCCCGGACTCTACACCGCGAAATTGCCCCGGCGGCTCCAACGAACCTTGAGTCCGGCCGATCCGACGCGGGATTTGCTGGAATTGCTTCTCATCCAGGAGGTTTTTCGGCAGCGCAAACCGTTGCTGGCGATCTGCCGCGGGCACCAGATGCTGAATGTCGCCCTGGGCGGGACGCTGCTGGCGGATATCGGCCTGCAGGCGCCCGGCGCGCTCCGGCATGGTCAGTTGGACCGCAAAGACCGGCTGGTGCATGAGGTGGCGCTGGCCCCGGATTCGCGTCTGGCGAAGGTTTTTGGCAAGGAACGAATGAGGGTCAACAGCACGCATCATCAGGCCGTGGCCCGTGTGGCCAAGCTGTTTCGAGCCACCGCGGTGAGCCGGGATGGAATTGTCGAAGGGCTGGAATTAAATCTAGCCGATAGACAACTCCTGCCTTATCTATTGGCCGTGCAATTTCACCCGGAACGCTTGATGGAACGGCATCCGGAATTCCGGGAACTGTTTCGAGATTTTACGCGCGCCTGCCACCCAGGCCGCCGGAAAATGACATGAACGCCAGAATCATGGTGGTCGATGATGAGGAGAGCGTGCGCTCTCTCCTGGCCACCGTGCTCGCCCAGTCGAACTACGAAGTGAGCCAGGCCGCCGACGCGGCTGCGCTCAAGGAATCTTTCGGCGGGCCGCAGCCTGAAGTCATCTTGCTTGATTTGAAACTGCCGGATGCCGATGGCCTGGAATTGCTGCCTGTGATCAAAAAAGAATGGCCGCTCACCGAGGTCATCATTCTGACCGGCTATGCCAGCATTGACGCGGCGGTCATGGCCACGAAACTGGGCGCTTACGATTTCCAAAAGAAGCCGTTCGACAACAAGTCGCTGCTTCTGTCCGTGGAGCGGGCACTGGAGCACAAGCAGTTGACCGAACAAGCCAGCTCGCTGCGCCAGGCGCTGACCACCATGAGCACCGGAGCGTCTCCTATCTTTCAAAGCCCGGCCATCAAAGCCGTGGTGCGCACGGTGGAACGGATCGCTCCCAGTGATGTTTCGGTCCTGATTACGGGCGAAAGTGGCACCGGGAAGGAAGTCATCGCCGATTTGCTGCATCTTTTGAGTCCGCGCGCCAAGGGGCCGTTCATCAAGATCAATTGCGCGGCGCTCTCCCGCGAACTGATCGAAAGCGAATTGTTCGGCTCCGTCAAAGGCGCCTTCACCGGCGCGCAAGCGGATCGCGAAGGCCTCTTCCGCCAGGCGGAGGGCGGCACCTTGCTCCTGGATGAACTGGCGGAAATGCCGGTCGATACACAAAGCAAACTGTTGCGTGTTTTGCAGGAAAAAGAGGTCCGGCCCGTGGGCGGGCGCAGCAGTTTCAAGGCGGATTGCCGCGTCATTGCTTCGACCAATCAGCAGGTGGAAGACGTCCTTCGCGCCGGCAAGTTGCGCGAGGATTTATACTATCGCATCAGCGCCATTACCATCGCGCTGCCGCCGTTGCGCGAGCGCCGCGAAGATATTTTACCCCTGGCCAACAGCTTCCTGAAACGCTTTGCCGCTCAAGCGGGCCGGGTCATGACGGGATTCACGCCCGCCGCCGGTGACAAGCTGCGCCAGTTTGACTGGCCCGGCAACGTCCGCCAATTGCAGAATGAAGTGCAGCGGGCAGTTTTGATGACGGAAGGTCAGCTCGTGGATCTGCTGGACCTGTCCATTGCCGACGCCAGGACCGCGCTGGAAGAGACAAAGTTGACTTTGTTGGAAGGCATGGAACGGAACACGATCCTGCAACTGCTCAAGGAAACGGGCGGGAACAAGCTGGAAACGGCCAAGCGCCTCGGCATCGGCCGCCAAACCCTGTACAACAAAATCAAAGCCTACGGCATTCAGGCTTGATACGGGCCGTAGCAGCCCGCCGCGTGCTTAGGTTTACGGATAACCTTGCGGTGCAGTTGGCGATTCATTAACTTCCGTTCAGTTCACGTTTCATCTCAAAACGCGATTGATTCGTTTATGCGTTGTGCAAGAGCATGTCTTTGGTTAAGGGCAGAATCCAGGCTGACGAGGAAAGCCGCCTTCACCTTGATCGAACTCCTCGTGGTCGTGGCCATCATAGCCATCCTGGCCAGCCTGCTCTTGCCGGCCTTGGGCCGAGCCAAGGTGAAGGCGAAGACGGTCCAGTGCGTTTCCAACCTGAGGCAGATAGGCATCACGATGGCTCTGTACACTTCGGACAACGCGGACCGGTTTCCTTTTTCCGGGCGGCCCTGGCCCCAGATGCCGCTTGTCGATTTGTTCAAGCTTCTCAATCCTTATATCAGCACCAATGGCCGCGCCTTTTTTCTCTGCCCGAGCGACCAGGGCACGGCCTGGAATTTCGCGTGGACGAAAGCCAACGGCGCCTCCATGGGCATCCGGACGAACGAACTGCTTTTCCCGGCCTCCTATTACTATTATCACCAGTTTTACTACGACGACACCCCTTCACCGCAGCTCAAGCAGAGGACGACGACCGAGGTGAAATCGCCCTCCAAAAAAGCGCTCATGTCTTGTTTTGCCGAACCCGAGTTTGGCAATGTGGGCGACAAAAACCTCGCTCACGGCAAGAAAGGCTTTCCCATCCTTTTCGCGGACACCCACGCGGCGTTCACCACCTACAAGCAATTGAACAAGACGGCGCCCTACGGGGAGTACAATCTGGATTGGACCATCGGCGGCCTGACCGCCGGCGAGGATTTGAAGTGAAGCCGGTGGAATTGAACAGTGCTTTCGAACGCTAAGGCACCGGTTCGAGTTTCACGTAATCGAGTCCTGCCATGTAAGCTTTAACCGCGGCTGGATTGGCCCCGGTAATCTCGATGGTCAGCTTGTGCTCCCCGGCGGTGAGTTCGTGAACTCCCATTCCCAGCGGTCCCGAAGGCACAACGTTCGGGTGGTAGAGGTCGATCGGTTGACCGAGCTTTTGGCCATCCAGAGAAAGTTGCACAATGGCGTAATCGGAGGCCTTCGTCATTTGCAGCGTCAATTTGTAGCGCCCGGCTTTCGCCACGGGCAGCGCCAGATCAAGTTTGTCGCCCGGTTTTGCCTCGATCCACCAGAGATGGGACGCGTTGCTCCAATCACCGGCGAGGGCATCCAGGTTCTGCTCATGAGGATTCCCGGCGGTCTTGGACAAAATCTTCAAGCGCTCGCCTTCCCACGCGCCTTTGACGCTGAACGAGGTCGTCTCTGTCCAATAGCCCGCTCGCTCGACCACCGGCACAGGCTGGTGAGGGTCCTTGCCACCAGGAGCCAGATACCAATAGGCCACGCTGGCGAAGAGCGTAGGCCGTTGGTTGGGAAAATACTTTTCGATGCAGCCTTCAAATGACTTCTGAAACGGCACTTGATCCGTGATGTGCCAGCGATTCACCGAGATGTGGCCCTTGTTGTTCATCGAGATCGTTTGGTTGTGATAGGCATTCTGAAAGAGAGACGGATTGCCCCAGGCATAGCCAAAGTAATCTTCCGAACCGGTGCCGATGGTCGAAGGAAATTTCTCGCCATCGACAAAGAACTTTTCATCGCCTTCACCCCACCAACCGCCCTTTGGATTCCAAATGTGCAGCATCATCCCGCAGAAACGCCCCGCTCCTTCGGTTTTCACCACCGTCCAGTCAATTTGCCGCTCCGGCTCGGCTGGGAGAAAAGCATCGCGATGCCATTTGGCGTGGAACCGGCCAAACCGCTCGATCCGATGCGAAACATCGGCGTGGGTGATTTCAAAGTTCACGGTCCGTGTTTCTTTGCCGTCGTTGGCCAACTGGATCACCGCCCTTTGATCGAAAGGCATGCACCAATAGCTGTACCACCAACCGTCCTCCGTCAGGCCGAGCGGCAACGAACGATACGCGTTTGCGCCCGGTGCCGTGCCAAAGAAATCCCCCAAAGGCGCCCACACGCTCGGCGTGGTTTCCCGGTCCCAAGTGATCCGCAAGGCCAGCTCCCGCAAAACCGAGCGGTCCGCCGGCGAAGGCGGTAAATCGAGTTTCACGCGCAAAGCGGTGATAGCGCGCGGCCCTTTGAGTCGCGCGACTGGCGCGATTTTTCCGCCCTTCACGGTCACGGCCTGGCTCACCGTCTCTGCGTGGGATCGTTTGCCGGTGGGATCTGAGCCGCATTGGCTCAGAATCGAGTCGGCCTTATCGAGAGCCGCCGATTCCTCGACGTTCAGTTCGCGCTTGAACGTCGGCACGACCGTGCCTTTCGGGAAGGTGCTGTAATTGAAATGAAAATAATTCCCCCAGTTAGGATCGGCGACGATCTTGCACGATTTCTGATATGGAATCGGCACGTAATTATTCCAGCCTTTGGCCACCGTATGCACGAGCGCAGGTCGGGTAAATGGCTCGTTTTTCAAGTCAAAGTAACCCATGAACGGCAGGTCCACCGCCGGTTGCGCCGCGCCATCCAGATAAATCCGCACGTGGCCCTTGTCGGGCGCAGCCGACCATATACGCCAGATACACCCCGGCCCTTCCATCTCCGCAAAAACAAATTGATCGCCATCTTTGCGGATATGGCCGCCGCCATCGCCATTGGCATCCCAGGCGACATACTTGCCGGCGCTTGCGTCGTAACGGCTCTTCCGATCGTAGCTGGACCATTGGGCGGCTTGCTCGCCGGGAAGGGGGAGCGTCGCCAGATATTCCAGGTCCGTCAGACGGTTTACCAAATCGACATAAGTCAGTTTTTCACCTGCCCAAGCGCTGGAACTGCAAAGCAGCCCAATTACGATCACCAACCACAACTTTTTCATAGCATTGCTCCTTTCCGGATCACAGACCTGTCGGAACCTGGCCAACTGCCGGATCCGAAGGCTATTCTCAGCCAACAATTACTAATCTCGTTTCTCCTGCCACCAAGAACATCTTATTGGTGAAGCCGGCCGCTTTCAAGGCTTCTTTCGGACTCAAGGGGCTGGAGACGAACAGGAGCTGTTCATTGCTGGAGTTCGGGCGTGCCAGCCGAACGAACGAAAGGAGCAAAGGTGACAAAGCGAGGATGACCTTCTTCTGCTTCAAGGCAGGGCGGGAATCCAGCGCATTTGACCGCAGCAGCTCAGGTCAAGAAAGGGCGCGCTTTTGCCAAAAAACGGCGGGACATAGGGTCTCGGACTGTGTCCGATTAGAAAGAACTTGTTTGTTATGCTGGTTACTGTTCAAGGCGATTGTTCCGTGGTGGGCGTGGCCGAGGAACTGTACAAGCAACTGCGAGAGAGGTAACGATGAGTGTGAAGGAGAGACTTGCCGGTTTGATCGTCACCGCACTGGCTATTTGTGGCCCAGGAACTCACCAACACTGCTGGTCCCAAGACACGAATTATTTGGACATGCTCAATAGTCTGTATGCGTTTGACACCTGGGCAGGTAAAACCAAAACGGACTATGGGTGCCGGATTACGAACTGGGTGCCGGACTTTGCCTCAATGGGGCTGACCAATTTTGTGCTGCGAGACGAAGGCGTCTGGACCAACTCTCAAAAGCACAGCCGTTATATCTTCCACCCTGCCGATGCTCCAGAGGGATGGTTGCACCTTGATATTTTTGAAGCGACAGACGTCACGAACGTTCACTTGGCGATGGTATCCTACTTCACGACCTTTGCAGCGCCGCAACCACTCCCACTGGGATCCTCGCTTGGCGTGGATATCGGAGATCGCTGTTACCTGAACTGGGGTGTGCTGAGTTCAGTGTGCTTCGTCAGGAACAACGTGTTCGTGTTTATCACTGGAGGTTACTCGGTCCTCAGCTTTGCCGAAAGGCTGGACAGCCAACTGGTTGCCCGGAGCTTCACCGGACCGGTCCTGTTGCAGCCTGGGATCACTGGCTACACGTTCCATGTCCGGGTGCCGACAGCCCCTGGCAAGAGCTATGTGCTTGAATACAAGGACTCGCTGGTCGGAACGAACTGGGGTGCCTCGCCGTCGTTCACCGGCGATGGCACTATCAGGCTGGTCGCGGTCCCGGTCTGGCCACCCCAACGGTTCTTTCGGCTGCGGGTCGAATAGCTTTGAGCCGAAAACTTCACTTCGCCTAAGGGCTTTTCAATGTCCTGGCAAAGAACTCACGGACCACGGGCCGGATTTCCGGCGCGTCCCAGCCGGGCTGTCCATGCCCGCCGCCTTTGACCGGAGAAAAGGTGACGTCCACGCCTGCTTTCTTTAACGCTTCATGCAACAGCTCGCTTTGGTTGAACGGAACGAGCGGATCCTGGTCGCCGTGCATGATGAGAAACGGCGGATCGTCCTTGGACACGTAGGTGATGGGATTGGCCTGGGCGGCCTTCCCCTTGTTTTCCTGGATTGGTCCGCCCACCAATTGGGACTCGGGCGAATCCGGAGCGTCATGATCCATGCGGCTTTCAAATTTGCTCATCTGCAACAAGTCGCTGGGACCGAACCAATCACAGACCGCCTGGACCCGGCTGGAGAAGGCCAGGTTCTCGCCCTTGTCGAACTCCGGCACATCGCCGGCCGTGCCGAGCAAGGCGACCAAATGTCCACCGGCTGAAGAACCCCACACCTCGATGCGCTCCGGGTCGAAGTTGTATTTTGAGGCGTTGGCGCGCAGCCAGCGAATGGCCGCTTTGCAGTCCTCGATTTGCGCCGGGAAAATGGCGTGCTGGCTCAGCCGATAATTGAGGCTCGCCACGGCGTAACCTTCCTTGAGAAATGGAATTACCGGGCATCGGTCTTTGCTGCCGCCGCGCCACGCGCCGCCATGCACCCACACCAGCAACGGCCAGCCGGCGCCTTTCTCCGGCAAATAAAGGTCCAGCTTGTGGCGCTCGTGACCGCTGGGCACATACTCCAGGTCGCGCAAAAGGCGCGTCCCTTCCGGAAGCGCCCATGGGCGCGGCGCGGCTGCAGGTTGCTGGCGGCGTGCCGGGGTGGACTCCGGTTGCGGCTGGGAACCACTTGGCTGGGCGCTTTTCTGTTGCGCAACAACCGCCAGGCTGAGACAAGCCAGGACAGGCCAGACTCTCCAAAATTGAAAGGTGTTCATGAGATCAGGTTGGTACCAAAGACGAGCCAAACTGCCAAGAGGTTATAGGTAGGCACCCATAATGATTTCGACAGGATCGTTCCGGCTAATACGTGTCCATATAGTTGGATTTGGGGAGCGCGACCGTCCCGGTCGCACCAGTCGGCGTCCCGCCGACTGGCTCCACCGTGGCGGACGTTTCCCAAAACCGAGTTCAATTTCGGCGGCGGAATGTTTTCGGCGGGACGCCGAAAACTGCGGGCGCGACG
>ERZ1292640.2550-Hain-H43-02um-R1-2550-length-14537-cov-4_pt1 | contig 14537 bp, 13 predicted proteins | sample MGYA00564404_ERZ1292640 | MGnify/ENA primary metagenome ERZ1292640 (study PRJEB36523, sample SAMEA6512636) | groundwater metagenome | collected 2019-01-08 | study: AquaDiva: Metagenomics assemblies of 32 groundwater samples
TCACCTACACGGGCTGGCTCAGCCTGCACAAGTGGGTGGTGTCAGCGTTTTCGCGACCGTCGTTCATCGGGGTCCAGAATTATGCCGAGCTGCTCGGGGGCGATCCCGCCTTCTGGGCCAGCGTCGCGCGAACCCTGCTGTTCACCGTCCTCGCCGTGACGGTTCAGATGTTCATCGGCCTGGGGATGGCGCTGATCTTCCATCGGGAGTTCCCCGGCCGTGGCCTGGCACGGACCCTCATGCTGCTCCCGATGACGGCGACCCCGGCGGCCGTGGGGCTGCTCTGGACCATGATGATGGATCCTGATCTGGGCGTTCTCAACTACTTCCTCTCCCTGGTGCAGATCCCGAAGTCGCTCTGGCTGGCGAGTCCGGCGACGGTCATTCCTGCGGTCGTTCTGGTGGACACCTGGGAGTGGGGACCGCTCATCGCCCTGTTTTGCATGGCAGGACTGGCAGTGATCCCTGCCGAGCCGTACGAGGCCGCCCGCATCGACGGGGCCAGCGCGTGGCAGCAGTTCCGATTCATCACCCTTCCGCTCCTGCGTCCGATTCTGGTTGTCGCCATGCTCTTCCGGGCCATTGACGCCCTCAAGACCTTCGACATCCTGTACGTGATGACCCAGGGGGGACCCGCGCGAGCCTCCGAGACGATCAACATCTTCGCGTACCTCCAGGCCTTTCACTACTTCAACATGGGGTACTCCTCCTCGATCCTGGTGGTCTTTCTGGCACTCGTCCTCGGAATCAGCTTGATGCTCATCTCCGTGCGCAGGGGAAACGAGTCATGAACAGAGAGCAGCGGCCCCGCTCCCCCCGGCCACGGGTTCGAAGGCAACTCGCCCGGATCATTGCCTACACCCTGCCCTGGGTCCTCCTGGCGCCGCTGCTGTTTCCATTTTTCTGGATGGTCCTGACATCCTTCAAGACCCACGCGGAAAGCATCACCTATCCTCCCCTGTTCCTGTTTACGCCGACCTTCAATAATTACGTCGAGGTCTTCCGGAACAACCCCTTCGGGTTCTACCTGTTCAACAGCCTGCTCATCGCGCTGGGATCCACGCTGCTGGCCGTCATCCTCGGGGCCCCGGCCGCGTACAGCATCGCCCGGCATCGCCAGCGGGGCCTGGCGCTCAGCATCCTGATCGCCCGGATGGTGCCGGGCATCGCCTACGTGGTGCCCTGGTACATCGTCTTTCGGCTCCTCGGACTTCTCGACACCTACCTGGCCCTGGTCCTGACCCATCTGATCGTGTCGTTGCCCATCGTGGTGTGGCTGATGATTGGATTCTACGAGGATATCCCGGTTGACTTAGAGCAGGCCGCACAAGTGGATGGGTGTTCACGCTTCCAGGCCTTCCTCCGAATTGCCGTCCCCCTGACCCGTCCGGGGCTGGTGGCGGCCGTCATCGTCTCGTTCATCTTCTCGTGGAACAACTTCCTCTTTTCGCTGATCCTGGCCGGGGACAAGACCAAGACGTTGCCGGTGGCCGTCTTCAATTTCATGACCTACGGCATGATCCACTGGGGTGGGCTGGCGGCGGCCGCCACGGTGATCCTGACGCCGGTGGTCATTCTGACATTCTTGATTCAGCGGCACATCGTCCGGGGGCTGACCGCGGGGGCCACCATCGGGTAGTCCGAGCGGAGGGACAGGATGGCTGCGGGGGACGGTCAATGGACATCTTCGACCTGACAGGGCGGGTGGCTCTCGTGACCGGCGGCGGGACGGGGATCGGTCTTGCCATGGCCAGGGGCATGGCCAGCAAGGGTGCCCACGTGATCCTGGCGAGCCGGCGGGAGTCGGTTGTCAGGGCGTCGGCCGAGGACATCCAGCGGAGCGGGGGGAAGGCGGAAGGACTCGCCCTGGATGTCACCGACATCGCCATGATCAACGAGGTCATCGGCCGGATCGGGCAGCAACACGGCCGGCTCGACATCCTCGTCAACAACGCGGGCACGAATCGCCGCATGCCCTGCCTGGAGATGGACCCCGCCTCGTGGGACCTGATCGTGACCACCAACCTCAAGGGGCCGTTCTTCTGTGCCCAGGCGGCCGCCCGGCTCATGCAGGAACGGGGATACGGCAAGATCATCAATGTCGCGTCGCTCCAGAGTGAGATGGCGGCACGGAACGGGGTCGTGTATGCCGCCAGCAAGGGCGGGATCCGCCAGATGACCAAGGGGCTCGCAGTCGAGCTGGCGCAATACGGCATCCGGGTGAACGCCATCGGCCCGGGGACGTTCCCGACGGATCTCAACCGGGGGCTCTTCGAGAATCCCGAGTGGGTCAAGCAGCAACACCTCAAAATCCCCCTGGGGCGCGTGGGGAAGCTGGAGGAGTTGGCCGGTGCGGCGATCTACCTGGCGTCATCCGCGTCGGACTACATGACAGGACAGATCCTCTACATTGACGGGGGCTACCTGTCGGCGCTGTTTTGACGGGGCAACCCCCGCCGGCAGCGGCAGGTGATTGAGCAGGGCCGATGGGAACGCAACATCGATTCCAGGAACCGGGAATGCGGACCGGGAAGCGCCATAGCCCACGAGGCAGGAAGCGGTCGCCAGGGGAGCCGGTGACGATCGGTGAGGTCGCCCGGCGGGCGGGCGTCTCTATCGCCACGGTCTCCCGCGTCTTGAATAATGTTCCCCGTGGTGTGGGACCGGTGCTCCGGAAACGCGTGTTGAAGGCCGCCCGGGAGCTGGACTACCATCCGAATGCCCTCGCGCGCAGCCTGCACCAGAAGCGCACCCACACCCTGGGCCTCCTCATCACGGACATCGCCAATCCCTACTATGCTGGAATCACGCGGGGGATCGAGGACGTCTCGCGGCGCCACGGCTATGCGCTCTTCATCTGCAATACGGACCGGGATCCGGCCACCATGGCGCACTACATCGAGGTATTGCGGGAGCAGCGAGTGGACGGAATCATCATCGGAGGAGGCGGGACACCCGGACGTCGCCATTTCCAGACCCTCCACGATCGCGGCATTCCGGCAGTCCTGATCGGCCGGTACGACGTGCCGCTCCCGGCTGTCCGCATCGATAACCTGAAAGGCGGGTGGGAGGCCGCCACCCACCTGATTCGCCTGGGCCACCGGCGGATCGCGATCCTGTCCGGCCCGATGACCTCCACCAGCATCCAGGACCGGATGAGGGGTTACCGCCGCGCCCTGAAGGAGCACGGCCTGTCGCTTCCGAAAGACTGGGTCCTCCATGGCGATCTCCGGCCGGCAAGTGCCCTCCAGCTCGCGGAACGCCTTCTCACTGCCCGCCGGCGGCCCACGGCGATCCTCGCGGCCAACGACCAGATGGCCATTGCGACCATCCGGGCTGCCCACCAACTCGGCCTCCGAGTGCCCGAGGACCTTTCCGTGGTGGGATTCGACAACATCGAGTTGGCCTCGTATATGAGCCCGGCCCTGACCACCATGGGGCTGCCACTCTACCGGATGGGGGTGGCCGCAGCCGAAACCGCCATCCGACTCCTCGCCGGCACCCCGGGGAATGAGGAGGCCTGGTTTACCCCGGAACTCATCGTCCGCGAGTCCACAGGACCGCCGCCGGTTGTCGCGGACCGCACGATCCAGCCCCGGCAGGGGCCGGGCTCCAAGGGAAGGGACGCCTGACATGGGCAAGGAAATCCGGTTAGCCATCGTGGGGGTCGGAAACTGCACCAGCGCCCTCCTGCAGGGGTTGGCCTATTATCGGGCCGCGGGGCCAGGCGAGACCGCGGGGATCATGCACCCGGACCTCGGCGGGTACCGGGTGACAGACATTCGACCCGTGGCCGCCTTTGACATTGATGCCCGCAAGGTGGGGCGGGATCTGGCCGAGGCCTGTCTCACCCCGCCCAACAATGCCTACCTCCTCCCCGGGGTGACGCTGTCGCCGATGGGGGTCCGCGTTCAGATGGGGCCCATCCTGGACGGGGTCCCAGAGCATCTGAAAAGCCTGGTGGAGATCCACCGGGGAGAGCCGGTGGATGTGGTGCGGGCCCTGCGAGAGGCGGAGGCCGAGGTGCTCCTCAACTGCCTTCCCACCGGGTCAGCCCTGGCCGCACGCCACTACGCCCAGGCAGCGCTGGAGGCGGGCGTCGGCTTCGTGAACGGGATGCCGGAGTTGATCGTGTGTGACCCTGCCTTCAGTCGCCGAGCGGCGGAACACAAGGTTCCGCTGATCGGGGATGACGTCAAGAGCCAGTTGGGCGCCACCATCATCCATCGCGCCCTGATCGTCGCTATGTTGAACCGCGGCATCCGGATCCGCAAGACCTACCAGTTGAACTACGCCGGAAACACCGACTTCCTCAATCTCGTTCACCGCGGCGAAAGCAAGGAACTGACCAAGACCGAAGCCCTGACCAGCATGATCCCCTACGAGGCGGAGGTCTCGCCGGGCTTCGCCTACATCCGCAATATGCGCGATCGGAAGACCGCGCGTTTTTACGTCGAGGCCCTCAACTTTGGTGGCGCCCCGCTGGAGATCGACGCCAAGTTGGAGGTCGAAGACAGCGCCAATTTTGCCGGGACGGCTGTGGATGCGATCCGCTGCTGCCGGGTGGCCCGGGATCGCGGACTCGGTGGCATCCTGGAGGCGGCATGCGCCTACCTGATGAAGCATCCACCCGTGCCCATGCCGGATGAGGAGGCGCACCAACGCCTGGAGGAGTGGCTGGCCGGCCGACGAGAACGCTGAACCCAGACATTGCAATTGAACCGCAAAGGACGCAAAGCACGCAAAGAATCCCTCGATATTTCCAGGTCCGCTGAGGTGAGTGTGTGAAACATGGTCCGGAATATTCTGAACAGCCGTGTCCCCTCGGCTTTTTGAGATCCCGCAGGCCTTTGCGGTCTTTGCGAGCTCTGCGGTGAAATTCTCGGGCTGAGAGATGGCCCGGGAGGCGCGGAGATGGATCGGCCCAACGATCGGCCGCTGGACATCGTCATGGCGAGCCACATCGTCCGGGAGATGATCTGTTTCCCGGAGCGGGAGATTGGCCCTGTCCTGGGCGGACCCACGGCCTACTGCGCGGTGATCGCGGCCAAGCTGGGGGCGCGGGTGGGCATCGTGACGCCGGTCGGGGATGACATGCCCGAGGCCCTGCTTGCCCCGTTCGCCGAAGTCGGGGTGGATACCCGCGGCCTGTACCGAGTGGGACCGCACTCGACCAACTCGCTACTCCTCTACGACGCCAGGGGCGACAAGCAGATTCTCTACCCACAGCGCGCCCCCGCCATCCGGTTGGCGGACTTTCCTCCCGCCTATCTCGAGGCGCGGGCCATGCACATCGCGCCCATGGACTATGACGTTGATGTCGAGACGCTCCGGGCCTTGCGCACGCACGTCGCGCTCCTTTCGGTGGACCTGGGGGGGTACGGGGGTGCCCACTCCAGCACCCATCCCGATCCTAGAGAGCAGCGTGACCCCAAGGCTCTCCGGGCGCTGGTCGGCCTGTTCGACATTGTCCGGGCCAGCCTCGAGGACTGCCGCCATCTCCTGGGAGAAATCCGGGATGCGCCCGACACCTTGCCCGGGCGGTTCGTGGACTGGGGCGCCAAGATCGGGATCGTCACCCTGGGGGACCAGGGGGCTGCGGTCGCCACCCGGGAGAGTACGTTCACCGTCCCTGCTCTGCCCGGAAAGGTGGTGGACACCACGGGGGCCGGCGACTCCTTCTCCGCGGGCTTCCTGGTCGAGTATCTGCGCTGCGGAGATGCCCTCCGGGCGGCGTGGTTCGCCATCGCCGTGGCGCGGCACGTCATCGGCGGCACCGGCGGTGTGGTGGCGCGACGCATGCCGACCCGTTCGGATATCGAGGCGCTGCTGACCTCTCATCCCCAACCGTTCCGCTGACCTCGGAGGAGTCATCATGAGCCGTACGTACCGTCTGGCGGTCATCGGGTGTGGCAGCATCGCCGAGATCGCCCACTTCCCCTCGATCAAACGGACCCCGCAAGCCGAGCTCACCGCCTGCTGCGACACCGACGCCGGGCGGGCGCGGTCCGCGGCCGATCGGTGGGGCGCGAAGGCCTGGTACACCGATCATCGCGAGATGTTCCGCACGTGCGAGCTGGATGCCGTGATCATCGCGTCGCCAAACAACGTCCATCGGAACCAGGCGATTGCGGCGGCCAAGGCCGGGGTGCACGTCATCGTGGAAAAGCCATTGGCCGTCACCAACACCGAGGCCTGGGACATCGTCCGAGCCTGCCGCCAGCACAACGTCAAACTGATGGTCGGCTGTGATCGCCGGTTCTGGACTCACAACCAGTGGGCGAAGCAGTTGGTGGAGGAGGGGGTCATCGGCCGGGTGCTGATGGCCCGGGCCTCGCTTCATGAGCACTGGCACCTGTACCAGAATCATGTGGCCAAGACGGATTTCCGCCTGCGGGCCGACGTGGCCGGGGGCGCGGCCCTGCCCGACACCGGGGCCCACGCCATCGACCTGCTGACCTGGCTCGTGGGGAGCCGAATCAAGCGGGTGGTGGGAATCGCCCAGCGCCTGGCCATGCCGGAGACCTATACCCTCTGCGACGACACCGTCTGGGTCCTCATGGAGCATGAGAACGGCGCCTACGGCTGCGTCAGCTGCAACCGGTTCTCCCCGGCGGTGTCCCAGGCCACGGAGCTGTACGGCACCGAGGGCACCATCTTCACCGCTACCGACGCCACCAACCCATTTCAAAGCGTGCCCATGGCGGTCTTCACCAACAAGGACTATACCCTGGAGACGCTGCCCGAGATCCTGCGGAGCTACCGCTGGCCCCAGCTCTTCTGGGTGGAGGACCGCCTGCAGCCCACGCTCCCCAAGCGCTGGATACCCATCATCCCCCCGCGGGAGCCGAACAACTACACCAACATGACCCGCCACTTCATGGAGTGCCTGACGCAGGATGCCGAACCCTTGGTGTCGGGCGAGGACGGGGCGCGGGCCATCGAGGTGATGTGCGCCGTGTACAAGTCCATGCAGACCAAGGCTTGGGTGGACCTGCCGCTCACCGAAGAGGTGGTGCCGCCTCACTACAAGCCGGTTCCACCGGAGGATTAGCCATGCATGAGGGCAAGCCCATCCGATTCGGCCTCATCGGGACGGGGGGAATCGCCCTCGACGCCCACATCCCGGCGATCGAGGCGATCCCCGACGCCCAGATCACCGCGGTCTCCAACCGGTCCGAGGCAAAGGCCCGCCGCGCGGCCGAGCGATGCGGGCTGTCCGGCTGGTTCACCGACAATCAGCGGGTGATTGATGACCCCGAGGTGGACGCGGTGATCATCTGCACACCGCCCAATGCCCACACCGAGTGGACCGTGAAGGCGGCCCGGGCCGGGAAGCACGTCCTGTGCGAAAAGCCCATGGCGCGGACGCTGGCGGAGTGCGACAGCATGATCGCCGCCTGCGAGGCGGCGAAAGTCCAGCTCATGGTGGCGGAGATGAAGCGCTTCAACCCGGGATTTCGGAGGGCGCGCCAGCTCCTCCAGGACGGCGTCATCGGAGCCCCCTTCCTGGCCCGCTACCACAACAGCTACTACGAGCCGCACACCCGCCAGGCCTGGTGGGTGGTCCCGGAGATCTCGGGCGGCGGAGAGATGATGAACGAGCTGACCCACCAGGCCAATACCCTGCGATTTTTCCTGGGCGAGGCGGCCGCCGTCGCCTGCATGAGCAACCACCCCCAGGGACCGCCCCCTGAGGACAACGCCGCGGTGACCCTCCGGTTCCGCTCCGGGGCACTGGCGGTCGTCACGATCAGTTGGATGACCAAGCAGTACAACCCAACCTTCCCGGCGCCCCTGGAGCACGCCTGGGACGAGCGGATCGAGATCTTCGGGACCGACGGCGCCCTCCGGATCGAGACCCCCTTCACCTACTGGAAGGTGCCGCTCCAGCTCCAGGTCTACACCGAGCGGGATCTCCCCGGATACCACAAGGGGTGGAATCTGGCGCGCTGCGCGCCCACGGAGCATTACGTCGAGCAGATTCGCCACTTCATGCGGTGCCTACGGGGGGAGGAGACTTGCGAGGTCTCCGGCCGGGACGGGCGCGCCGACCTCGCCATCGTGCTGGCCGCCATGCAGTCGGCCGAAACGGGTCGGATCGTCACGCTATAAAGGAGATGCCATGTACTACGAGCGCAGCCGCGCCCTGAAGCGCCGGCTTCGCGCCGGTGAGACCACCTTCGGGGCCTGGGTTTCCTTCCAGGACCCGGGGGCGGCCGAGATCATGGCCGGAACGGGCTATGACTGGGTCTTCATCGACACGGAGCATTCCCCCTTCAGCCTGGAGTCCCTCCAGCATGTCCTGATGGCCTTCAACGGGCGGGCGACGGTGCCGATCGTCCGCGTGCCCTGGAACGACAGGGTCCGAATCAAACAAGTGCTGGACCTGGGGGCGGAGGGGATCCTGGTTCCCATGGTGAGTTCGGTCAGAGAATCCCAGGAAGCCGTGGCAGCATGCAAGTATCCGCCCGAGGGGAACCGGGGGTTCGGCCCGCGGCGGGCCTCGGACTACTACCGCGACCCCGAAGACTACATCCAGGCGGCCAACGACGGGATCATCGTGGTCCTGCAAATCGAGCATGAGGACGGGGTCCGCCAGGTGAAGGAGATCCTGGATGCCCCCGGAATCGACGTGATCTGCCTGGGTCCCATGGATCTCTCCGGCTCCATGGGGATCCTGGGACAGCTGGAACACCCGCGGGTGGTTGAGGCCATCGAGCGGGTCCTGGCCGCGGCGAAGGATCGAGCGCTTCCGGTGTGCGTGCCCATGGAGACGAGTCTGGAGGCGCAAATCGCCTGGGCACGCAAAGGCGCCTGTTTCGTCGTGACCGGGGAGGATCACGGCCTCTTGCGCCGTGCGGCCGCGGACGCCCTGAACAGGTACAGGGCAGCCTTGGCCTAGACCGGGTTTCTCCCATGGGAAAAAGGTACTACAGGAACGAGGGCAGACGGAGAGACGGGACCACGGACGGTCCCACTCACACCCCGCTGAGGGGAGGAGGGACGGATCATGGGGAAGAAGATCTCGCGCCGGGGATTTTTCAAAGTGGCCGGGGCAACTGCCCTGACCACGGCGGTGGCCGGTCCTACGCTTTGGGTGCGGAACGCCTCAGCCCAACGGAAATCTGTCAGCATGCTGGTGAATAGCCACTTCGTGCCACAATTCAATCAGGAACTGGAGCGCCAGTCAGCCGAATGGGGCAAGGCGCGGGGCGTGGATACCCGGGTGGATGTCATTGCCGAGCGGGACCTTGGGGCAAAGCTGGCCTCCGAGGCCGAAGGACGGACCGGCCACGACATCGTGGTCCTTCGCTGGATGGAGGCCCCCGTGTACCAAGCCGGCCTGGTGCCCATGGATGACCTGGTGCAGGAACTGGAGCGCGGCCTGGGGGCCTTTCCGGAGATGGCCAGGTACGTCTGCCGGATCCGGGGGCGGTGGGCATCGCTCCCCTGGCGGTACGACAGCGGCGTCGCCGCCATCAACACGGAGCACTGGGGCAAGATCGGCCTCAGTGCCGATGCCGTCGGAAACCTCACGTGGGACCAGTTCATTGATGCCGCGGCCAAGCTGCATGCCAACGGCACACCTGTGGGGGTAGCCATCAGCGAATCGTTCGATTCCACCCACTTCTGTTTCGAGCTGCTGTGGAGTCACGGGGCCAAGGTGGCGGACGACAAGGGAAATATCACCATCAACACCAAGGAGACGGCGGCCGCCATCGAGGTGGCCAAGCGCCTGTACAAGTTTATGCCCCCCGATGTCTTGGCCTGGGACGAGGCGTCCAACAACCGGGCCATGCTCGCCGGGACCTGTTCCTGGTCCATCAACCCCCCCAGCATCTGGGCCGTCGCCAAGCGGGACAAGCTTCCTGTGGCAGACAAACTGGATCATGTGTCTGTGCCGGCCGGCCCTGCGGGTAGGTTCAGAACCGCCGCGCCGTATTCCCTCGGGGTCTGGAACTTCTCTCCCAACGTCGATGCGGCCAAGGACTTGCTCCGCTACTTCATGCAGAAGGAGAACTTCCTCAAGCAGGTGGAGGCCTCAGGCGGGTACAACCAGCCCTACCTGCCGGGCCATCGAGGGGCGCCGATCTATCAGCGGGAGAAAGCCCTCCGCCACTACGAGCCGCCCAAAGAGACGGTGCACGCCTGGGGTTGGCCCGCCCCGGCCAGCTCTGCGACGGGGATCATCATCAGTCTCTTTATCATCCCGACTATGTTCTCCAAGGCTGTCTCCGGCGAAATGACGACGGAGAAGGCCATCGCCTGGGCGGAACGACAGGTCACACGGATTTACCGCGGCTGAGGCGGCTCCCCACGGCAACGCGAGTGGCCGCGGCACCATGCTCGCAGCGACTTTCCGCCCCCGGCAGTTTCATGCACTGCCGGGGGCGGAGCCGCGGCGGGTCCCCAGTGGGTGATCGGGCGGAATGGTACGCATGCCCAGAATCGAGGTAGACGTCACCGTACCGGAATCGCCTGGCGACATCGCGGCGGAGAAGAGCCTCCCGGCGCCACGCGTCAGCCTGTGGAAGCCCCGTGCGGGTGAGGAGCGGCTTGCCTACGTCCTGCTGGCTCCCGCGGTGCTGTTGCTCGTCGCCTTGATCGCCTATCCCTTTCTCACGTCGCTCTACATGAGCCTCACCGACCGCCGCATCGCCATGCCCGGCCGCTTCGTGGGTCTCCGGAACTTCAGCGAATTGCTGCTGGAGGACGAGATATTCCAGCAGACGCTGTGGAACTCGGGGCTCTACGTCGTCGGCGCGGTCGGACTAAAAACGGTTACCGGTCTGGCGGCGGCGCTTCTGCTCCATGGCATGACCCGCGGACGGCCGGTCTTCCAGGCCCTCCTCATGCTCCCCTGGGTGGTCCCGGCCTCTTTGAGCGTCCTGGCCTGGTGGTGGATGTTCGACCCGATGTCCAGCGTCATCAACTGGGTCCTGGTGAACCTCGGGATCATCAGCCGTCCCATTCGTTGGCTGAGCGACCCATTCTGGGCCCGCTCCGCCATCGTCATCACGAACGTGTGGCGGGGACTCCCCTTCTTCGCCCTGTGCTTCCTGGCCGGCCTGGTTTCGATCCCCAGGGAGTTGTACGAGGCGGCCGAATCCGACGGGGCGGGTCCGATGGCGTCCTTCTGGCACATCACCCTCCCCCTGCTTCGGCCCATGCTGGGGATTGTGATCCTCTACTCCGTTGTCATGACCATCGCCGATTTCGAGATCGTCTTCCTCCTCACCCGGGGGGGCCCCAGGAACAGCACGCACCTGCTCGGCACCCTGGCCTACCATGTGGGGCTCTCCGGTGGCCGGCTGGGCGAGGCGGCGGCCATTTCCCTTTTCATCTTTCCTGTCCTGGCCGTGGTGGCGTATTACATGCTTCGGGCTGTCCGACACGGGGCGGAGGTCTCCTGACATGCGGAGGGCCGGGGCCGGCAGGCGTTGGCTGATCTACGGGGGGTTCCTGCCCTTCCTGGTGTTTGCCCTGTTTCCCTTCTATTGGATGGCCGTGACCAGCCTCAAGAGCAACCAGGAGATCTACGGGGCCCAACAGATTCCCTTACTGGTCAGACAGGGGATGACCCTCGACCACTTCCGCTATGTGCTCCGGGAGACGCTGTTCGCCAGGTGGATGCTGAACTCTTTGATCGTCTCGGGAAGTTCCACGGTGATCTCCGCGTGCGTGAGCACCCTGGCGGCCTACGCCCTTGCCCGTCTCCGGTTCCGCGGGTCGCAATTCTTCGGGATGGCCGTCTTCATCACCTACCTGGTTCCACCGACGCTGCTCTTCCTCCCCCTCTCCCGGCTGGTGGCCTCGCTCGGGGTGAGCGACACTCCCTGGGCGCTGATCCTGACCTATCCGACATTCCTCGTCCCGTTCTGCACCTGGCTGCTCATGGGATATTTTCGAACCATTCCGCGGGAGATGGAGGAGAGTGCGCTGGTGGACGGCGCCAACCGCATGCAGGCCATGGTGCGGATCGTCCTGCCCCTGGCGGCGCCGGGCGTCCTGACGGCCATCATGTTCGCCTTTACCATCTCGTGGGGCCACTTCATCTACGCCCTGGCCTTCGTGTCGTCGAATCCGCAGAAGATGGTGAACATCGGCCTGGCCACCGAACTCATCCGCGGGGATGTGTTTTACTGGGGCTCGCTGATGGCGGGTGCCTTATTGACCTCGCTGCCGATCATCATTGTGTACGGCTTCTTCGCCAAACGCTTCGTCTCTGGCCTGACGGCTGGAGCGGTGAAGGCGTAACCTTCGCACGGGAGACGACGGCTGATGCCCACCATACGAGCCGAGGAACTGCTGAATCTCGGCCAGGATGTCTTTCGAGCGATCGGGGTTCCCGACGAGGATGCGGTCTGGATGGCCCAGGTGTTGGTGCGCGCCAACCTCCAGGGCCACGATTCCCACGGGGTGATCCGGATCCCCCAATACGTAGAGGAGTGGCGCACGGGGAAATTGAACCCCAAGGCGAAGCCCCGGATCCTGTCCGAGGGCCCCGCCACGGCCCTCATGGATGGTGAAGCGGGATTCGGCCAGATCGTGGCCCGCGAGGCCATGACGCTGGCCATCCGGAAGGCGGGAGAGGCCGGGATCGCTGCGGTCGGGGTGAAGAGGTCCGGCCACATCGGTCGGCTGGCCGACTACGTCGAGATGGCGTCTGCGCAGAACATGATTGCGCTTCTTTTCGTCAACGCCAGCGGCGCGGGCCAATGGATGGCCCCCTGGGGCGGGAGGGAGGCACGGCTCAGCACCAACCCCTTGGCCTTTGCGTGTCCTGCGGGGGCGACGCCCCCCATCCTCCTCGATATCGCCACGACGACTGCCCCGGAGGGGAAGGTTCGCGTCAAGCGGAATCGTCGAGAACCTGTGCCCCTCGGCTGGATCATCGATGCCCAGGGAGAGCCGACGACGGATCCGGAGGCGTTGTACCGGACCCCGAGGGGGACGCTCCTTCCCATGGCGGGCCACAAGGGATATGCCCTCGCCCTCATGGTTGAAATCCTGGCGGGGATTTTGGGCAGGGCAGGTCACGTGTGCGAGCATCCCGGGCTCGACTACAACGGGCTGTTTATCATTGTCCTGGACATCGCCCGATTCCTCCCGCCGAGCGTTTTCCGGGCGGAGGTGGACGACCTGACCCGGTATCTCAAGTCCTCGGCGCTGGCACCGGGCTCCTCCCGCATCCTGACTCCGGGTGAAGCCGAGGTGCTGACGGAGAGGGAACGCGCCGCGACGGGGATCTTCATCGAAGAGGAAACCTGGACCCAGATCGTCACGGCGGCTCACCAGTTGGGGGTGGCCGGACCCGCCTGAGTTGCCGCGGAGGCATGGTGGCGAATGGCGGTGTGAACGTGAGGGACTCGCCCCTCTGGGTGGGGTCGTTCGAACCCTGGATGCCGCCCTGCCGCGTCAGGAGGCGGAGAAAGGAAAGAGCGTGGGACGGGGAACACATAATCTGGAGTTCGAGGTAGTTCAAGGGTGGGAGCACCTGCCGGAGGGATGGTCCTTCACCGAGGTGGTCGGGGTGGCCGTGGATTCACGCGACCGTGTCTACGTGTTCAACCGAGGACGCCACCCGGTCATCGTATTCGACAAGGAAGGTCAGTTTCTCGATGCGTGGGGAGAGGGCATGTTCACCCGCCCCCACGGAATCTCCATCACACGGCAGGACCAGATCTTCCTGGTGGACGACGAGGGGCATGCAGTGTACCGGTGCTCCACCTCGGGGAAGGTGGAGATGAAGCTGGGGAGCGGTCAACCCTCCGACACGGGATATGAGCCGTGGAAGTCGCCGGTCCAGCGGGTCGCAGGTCCATTCAACGCCGTCACCAACGTGGCCGTGCTTCCCACCGGCGAGATTTATGCCGCGGACGGGTACGGCAATGCGCGGATCCACAAGTTCGCCCCGGATGGCACGTGGCTCATGTCTTGGGGAGAGCCGGGGAGCGGGGAGGGTCAGTTCAACCTGCCCCACGGGATTGCGGTGGACAGCCGGGGGCACGTGTATGTGGCAGATCGGGAGAACTCGCGCGTGCAGGTGTTTTCCCCCGAGGGCCACTTCCTGCGGGCGTGGACCTGGGTCAATCGCCCCTGCGATATTTTCATTGACGAACAAGATACCATCTTCATCGCGGAGCTGGGCTTCATCTTCGGCAACGACCCGGTACCGCACCTCCGCCTGATGCAGCATCCCCCTCTTGGACACTCGCCTATCGCCCGGGTATCCATCTGCAACCCAGACGGAGAGATCCAGGCCCAGGGGGGCGGGGAAGAAGCGCTCCTGCCGGGGAACTTCATCGCCCCGCACGGCCTGTGGGCCGATTCCCGGGGAGACTTGTATGTGGGAGAGGTGGTGGCGGCGGTGGGCGCGGTGAAGAAGTTCGCTCCCCTGACTCCCCACGCCTTTCAGAAGTTTGTGCGTGGCGGACCCCGCTAACCTGGCGACCGAGGCGCGGCGGGGTTCGCCCAGATCGGGCCGGTCGACCCGATGGCGACCCGAGCGCACTGAGGAGGCAATGGACCGG
>ERZ1292640.2197-Hain-H43-02um-R1-2197-length-15766-cov-4_pt1 | contig 14536 bp, 14 predicted proteins | sample MGYA00564404_ERZ1292640 | MGnify/ENA primary metagenome ERZ1292640 (study PRJEB36523, sample SAMEA6512636) | groundwater metagenome | collected 2019-01-08 | study: AquaDiva: Metagenomics assemblies of 32 groundwater samples
TGTCTTTAAGCTGCCAGCTTCCATAATAAACAATAAGCCAGAAAAAAATAAATCCAAGGCCGCAAAGATACAGCTGCTGTTTTTTTTCAATTTTTTTCCAGCGGAATATATAAACTAAAATACTGATAAGCGCCGGCCAAGACAGCCACCAAAACATTTTGAAAAAATAGTGATAAACATTTGATAAAATTAAACGCGGGTTAAGGCCAAAAGGTAAAAAATAACTGATAAAATTTTTTATTTTGTCGCCGTAGCCGGACGAAAGCAACGAGCCATAGGTAGAATAGTGATACCAAAAAAACACAAAAACACAAAAACACAAAAACACAAAAGCGCCAACAATATGATTAACTTTTATTTTTTTGCGGTTTATTATTAAAATTACTAAAAGCAAGGGCAGAAGCCATAAGATTTCTGAAGTGCGGACAATAAGCGCTGCTAAAATAAATATGGCGGCAAAAATAAGCCGCGCTAAAGTTTCTTTTTTAAAATAGATTGTCAGCCAATAAAAGCCGATAATTAAAAAATTTACAAACAAAACATTATGAAACATTGAGCGGGAATTATAATACCAATAAGCCGGGTGGATTAACAATAATAAAGCCGAGATGAAAGCAATTTTTTGAGAAAAAAATTCACGGATAAATTTATAAAAAAACATGGCGCTAAAAATTGAAATTAGCAACGTTAAATAGATAATAATACCGCTGCCAAAAATTTTGGCGATGGCGCCGTAAATTAAAATTATGCCCAAAAAACTGCCTGGTTTCAACATACCATCTTTTGTCAGGATGGCGCGCGGACCAAGATTTACGGGCAAGGGGTTGGCGACAAAAAGTTTATTATTATCGGCAAAATTTTTTGTAAAATAAAAATTTGCCATCTCGTCCGGCGAGTTAAAAATCCGCGCTCCACTGTTTGGCGCTGTTGCAATATTAAGCCAGCCATAGACAAAAGCCATCAGAATCGCGGCGGCTAAAATTAGCAAAAAATAGGGTTTTTCCTTCATATTTTAATTATAAGCAGAGCTTGAAATTACGTCGCTCGGTTCAAATGCAAACTGCAATTTGCATTTATCCCTCGCTAGTAATTATAGCACACCGCAGCTTTGGCACAAGATTAATTTACCGCAGGCCAAATTTTTAGGCCTTTATTATATTTTAAAAATTTGATAGAATAGAGATATGAAAAAACAATTTTCAGTGCCAAAATTTATCATTCTAACAATTCTAATTTTTTGCGGCTTGTTTTTTAATTTTTATTATTTTCACAATGAATTATTGGGAATTTTTTTTAGCTTATATTATTTATTGTTTTTCGGCTATATTTTAGGGCTTATTGTTTTGCCAAAAGAAAGCGGCGGCTGGCAGACGTTTTGGGGCACAATTTTATTAATTTCCGCGATAATAATTTTAGGCTCGGTTGTTTATTATTTTTATTTGCTTAACATTGAGGCAATTTCTTTAATCTTATTGATTATTCCCGGCTGTCTTTTGGCAATTTTAATATTTACCAAAAAAACAATTAAAGAGGAGGAAAAAACAGCGCTGGAAAAACCAAAAACAAATTTTAAAATTATAGTTTTAACTTTTTGTTTTTTATTTTTAGAGCTAATTAGTTTTGCGTTATTGTATAAAGCGGCGACCGGCTCGGCGATTCGGTCGCCTTGGCAGGTTTTGCCAAAAGAATTTTTTCTAATATATTTTTTTTCAACTTTATTTTTAATAGTGATAACGCTTTACAGCCGCCGCTCGGGCCGAGCGCTGTTTTTAAATATAATCCATTATTTTCTAAGCAGCTCGGTGGCATTAATAATTTATCGGCTCGGTTACGGATTTGATCCATTTATTCATCAGGCAACAGAAAAAGTTATTTTTGATTTTGGATATATTTTACCAAAACCATTTTATTATGTCGGCCATTATGTGTTAGTAGTAATTTTAGCAAAAATTGCCGGCGCCAGCGTGGCGCAGATAGATAAATTTTTAGTGCCGGTACTTTTTTCCGGCGCAATTCCGGCGGCAATTTATTTTGTTTTTAAAAAAATTTCCACCAAAAATATTTTTAACATTACTTTGCCGATTGCCGCTTTAATTTTGCCTTATAATTCTTTTATTGTTACGACGCCGCAGGCGAGTGCAAATATTTTTATATTACTAATAATAATTTTGTCATTAGTTTATATCGCATCTAAAAAAGCCAAAAACTGGCTGGCAGTTTTAGCTTTTTTTACGGCGGCGACGCTTTTTATTCATCCTTTAGCCGGCATTCCCGCTTTAATCTTTTTATGTTTAGTAATATTTTTTCCAACGTCAAAAGAAGCATTTAAAAATTTTAACAATGCAAAAATATTTTTATTTTTAGGGTTTATAGTTTTGTCTTTTTTTATAATTCCGTTGATATTTTTATTAAATTCATACCTGAACAACAACGTTGGCGCTGAGGTAAGTTTTAATTATTTAGACGATTATTCAAAAATTTTCAGCGCTTTTGAATTTTTAAAGCCATATTTTAAAAATCATTTCCGGCTAATTTATGATTTAGTTTATTTGTTTAGCAACAATATTTATTTGGTTTTGCTGTCAATTGCCGGGATTGGACTTATTGTCGCGGCGGCAAAAAAACAAATTAGGGCTTTTTATATTTATCCGCTTACTTTTATAATTTTAATTGTTAATTATTTGGGACTGCAAGCGCTATTTAATTTTTCTTATTTAATTGATTATGAACGATACAATTATCCGGCAAGAATTTTGGAGATTTCTTTTTATTTTTTACTGCCGCTTATTTTGTATGCTTTTTTTCAACTTTTCAAAAAAATGTATTCAAGGACAATGATTGTAAAAATTGCGGGATTAATTTTTGTCTCATTGGTTGCGACTGGCTCGCTTTACATATCATACCCGCGCACCGATGATTATCATCTTGACCGCGGGTATAATATTACGCAGGCGGATATCAACGCGGTTAGATATATTAACGACACAGAAAGGGATGATTATATTGTCTTAGCCAATCAGATGACATCGGTGGCGGCGATTAAAGAATTTGGTTTTCTAAAATATTTCCCGGCGGCGGACGGGTCGGGAAAAAAATATTTTTATTATCCAATTCCGACTGGCGATCCGCTTTATCAATTTTATTTAGATATGGTATATAAAAAACCGACCCGCGAATTAGCGGCCGGCGCCGGGAAACTTGTCGGTGTTAACACGATTTATTTAATTTTGGATAATTATTGGTGGGAGTTTGATAAATTAGTTGAAGAGGCAAAGCAGGAGGCAGATGCCTGGCAGGCGATTGACCAGGGAAAGGCGTATGTGTTTCGGTATCTAAACAAATCTAACGCCAATCCGTAACGCGAATCTAATGCTAATCATTCCCAGTAAATGCGGAGTGCCAGGGCTTTGCCCGGACTAATCGCGGCCTTTCGGCCCGAGCTCAAGGCCAAGGGCAAAAGCCATAATACTCCTTTTTTCTATATTAATAGCCCTATTAATTTTTTAATATAATTATCAATATCTAACCCCGGCGATGATGGCTGGGTGTTTTTTTTAAGGTCAGCGATTACCTCGTGGTGTTTTAAAAAATAAGACAAAACTTCGGCCAAATTTTTTTCGTTGCCGGGTTCAAAAGTAAAACCGTTGTAGTTGTCTTTCACTAGCTCCGGGATGCCGCCGATATCGGAGGCGATAACGGGCACACCCATTGAAAGGGATTCATAAATCACGCTTGGAGAATTTTCGTAACAAAAAGAAGGGACGACAATTAGGTCGGTTTGATGATAAATTTGGGCGAGAGCCGAATGTTTAATATAGCCGTAAAATTTAAAGCGGTCGTCGTTGTCGGTAGCTTGTTTCAATTTTTGTTCAATGCTTCCCTGCCCGACGATTTTAAGCTCCCAGTTTTGGGTTGGCAGTTTTTTTAGAGTTTCAATTAAAAAAAGAATGCCTTTAGAAGCTTCAAGCTGGCCGATGTAGCTAAATATTACTTTATCGCCGTATCGGTGGGCTTGGGGCAATTCTTGAGCAGATTGCGGTTTTACAACTGGATTTTTTAAAACTGCTTTTTGGGAAAAATAAAAAAAACCGCGCACTTTATAATATTTTAGGAGCCATTCGGAAGGAGAAACAAAAACAGCGGGCGAGCCAAAAAGCCAGCGGCAGATTTTTTCATAGACTTTATCAATTATTAAAAAAGGTTTTTCTTGGCCGTAAATTATCAGGCCGGACGGACGGGCGAGCTGGACGTCGTGGGCGGTATGCACGTGTTTAATATTTAGCTTGGCAATCAGTTTCGGAATTAAAAAACCAATGCCTTTTAAGTTGTGGGTCATTATAATTTCTGGTTTTTCTTGCTGTAAAATTTTTTTCACCTTTAAATAGCTGGAAAAATTAAAAACATCAAGCGGGTGCCAAAAAAGACGAAGCCAGACAGGACGACTATTAATGTCAATGAATGAAGAGATGTTTGTCGGTTTTATCCGATATATTTTTAGACCTTCAAAATTTTCAAGTTCATCTTTACGGCCGAGAGTTATTAAAAAGACATCATGCCCCTGTTTTTTTAAGCCAAAAATAATATTTTCAACCACGACTTCAGCGCCGCCGCGACTATATGGCCGATACAGATTATTGATTAGGCAAATTTTCATAAATAATAATTCGTAATGCGATACTTTCATACTTTAAAGTATGAAAGTATTTAGAATTATAATCTAATATTTTTTTTCTGTTTTGATTTATCCAACGCTGTCAAAGCATCTATTATTTTTTTCCTTTGATTCTTTTTGGTAATTTTTATAATATCATCAATCATAATGTCTACCGAATGGTAGCGACGGCGGGTTGCCGCCCAGCTAAAATAATCATCAATTCCTTTTAAAGGGGCTGGCTTATCCGGTATCGCGGTTTTTTTTCCTTTAATTCGACTGATGACTCTTTTATAGCCAGCTCCATACTGTTTTAGCCAAATATTAATCCTGGCAACGGTTGCGGAAGATGTATTTAACTCTTTTGTTATTTCCTCGTATGTATATTTATCAAGCAGCAACTTGGCAATATATAATCTTTTTGCAAGCATTAATAACTCCTGCGAACCCAATAAATCCGCCAGTAGTTCGGCGGCTTCATTGGGGTTTTTAAGCGATACCATGGCGTTACAAAGAGACAATAAAAGTTTTTGCTGATCTTTTTTGTTTAAATTTTGTCTTAAAGAAAATTTTGCCATACACTAATACCCCGATACTTTCATACTTTAAAGTATGAAAGTATTTACTTATTTTTATTATAGTATAATAAAAATATGATTGCAATTAGTATTCCAAATGTATCAATTAAAATGTCTCTAATGCTCCCCTGCCGGCCGGCGACAATGCTTTGGTGCAACTCGTCGGTTAGTGCATATACAACAGACGCGAAAGCAGAGGATGCAATTGCCACTTTAGTAGAAAATTGATAATTTTTCAAGGCGCGAAAAAATAAGTAAGTCAGCACAAAATATTCGGACATATGCGCAATTTTGCGAAAAATTGTATCCCAAAAATTTGGCAGCGAAGATTTTAGGTCGGGTTGGGAAGAAAAATAAAAAATGACAGCTATCCAGACAAAAACAAGCAGCCAGTCAATTATGATTTTTTTACTTTTTGACATAAAAATTATAATGATTTATATAAATTACCTAATTTTTCTCCAATAATTTCCCAGGAATATTTCTGTTCCACTTTAAACCGACCCTGCTCCCCGAATTTTTTTGCCAGCTCATCATTTTCAAGAATTTTTTTAATTTTTTCCGCCAGGTCGGCGGCATTTTTTGGTTTTGTAGTAAAACCAGCGCCGTCAACGACCGTGCGCACGCCAGGCAAGTCGGAGGCCACCACCGGCTTGCCGCAAGCCATGCCTTCCAAAAGCACCAGGCCAAAAGCTTCGGATTTGTCTATTGACGGCAGGACAACAACGTCGGCAGCGTTGTAATGGCGCGGCAGGTCGGCATTGGATACTTTGCCGGCAAAAATTACGCGGCCGTCAACCTGCAGTTTTTTAGCAAGCATTTGATAATGATTCAGCAGTCCACCGCCGCCGACAATAATCAGCTTTACATTTTGCCCAAGTTTTGCCAATGCCTGAAGCAAATAATTTACACCCTTAAAATAATGGGCTTTGTCTAAAGCGCCGACAAAAAGAATGATTTTTTTATTGGATAAATTATAAATTTTTTCCAGCTGGTAATCTTTTTCTTTGGGCTTAAATTCTGCAATGTCCACGCCGTTAGGAACCTCAACAAATTTATCCGGATTTTGTTTTAAAAATTTTGAAATTTTAGAGTGACGGGCGTAATCAAATGAAGTGACGATGATTTTATCAGCTGCTTTGATGATTTTGGGCAAGATAAATTTAGTGTGCAACCTAAAAATCAGCCCGAGCAGGCCGGCGCCAACAACGTCCATGTGGTAATGCAAAACTAGTTTCCAGCCACTCCCCCGCTTTGCCTTCCAGACAACTTCAGCGCCGCCGAAAAATGGGTAATGAAGATGAATAATATCAAATTTTTCACACAGCAATTTTTGCAAGGCAGGAACAAAGGCGGCGTTGCCGTATTTTAAAACTGGTTTGATTTTTATAATTTTAAAATCAGCGGCGATATCTGGCTGGCCGTAATCGGGCGTCAGCACAATAATTTCATGGCCAAGTTTTTGCAGAGCGCGGGCATTATTCCAGGCAACATTGCCGATGCCGCCGGAATATGGGGGAAAAACCGGCGCGACGATTGCAATTTTCATAGATTTCCGTTAAAATAATTATAATAACATTTTAGCTTATTTTTCATAAAAAAACAAACTGATGAATGATATATTATTAATCAATCCAAAGATTGTTGAAGCCCAAGCAGACTGGATGAACAAGGCGTCTTATGGTTCAATGACGATGTCGCTGGGAGCGCTGGCTGGATATTTAGCAAAACACACGGAAGCAAAAATAAAAATTTTAGACGAGGCGGTAGAGACAATTGATGAGCGGCGGCTGCGGCAGGAGATAAAAAATTTAACAGCGCCGAAAATTGCGGGGATTTCAGCGGTTACAATTACTGTCGCGCGGGCTTTTAGAATCGCGGAACAAATTAAGCAAATTGATGAAAATGTAAAAACTATTATTGGCGGCGTTCATGTGACAGCGATTCCCAATGAGGCGCTGGCAAAAAAATCGATTGACATTGTCGTCCGGGGCGAAGGAGAAGCAACATTGTTAGAACTTTATCAGAAAATAAAAAGGAACGAAAACTATGAAAAAATTTTAGGGATTTCATTTCGGCGGGGCGGCCGATTTATTCATAATTCGGGGCGGCCAAAACTACCAGTTGAAGAAATTCCGCCTTTCCCCTACCACTTGTTTGACGAGTTTGCGCATTTATATAAAGATTTTAACGGCGTTATCAGTTCGCGCGGCTGCCCATACGACTGCATCTTTTGTTCGCAACGAATTATTACGGGACGGACAGTTGGTTTTTTCCCGGTTGAGCGGGTTATTAATGATATAAAATTATTGGTTGACAAATACAAAGCCAAATATATAAATTTTTTAGATGATAATTTTTGCATTTCAAGGAAGCGGCTTAATGAATTATTGGACGCAATTATTGAATCGGGTTATCAGAAAAAAACTTGCTTTTGCGCGCAGGTTCGGGCCGATACAGTGACGCCGGAAATTATGAAAAAATTAAAAGAGTCAAATGTAACGCAACTTAATTTGGGAATGGAGTCGGGTTCAGACCGCCTGCTTGAAGTCCTAAGAAAACGGCAGAAAGTTGAAGATAATGTCAGGGCAATAAAAATTGCGGCTGAATATAAGGTTCCGGTTATGGCTTGTTTAATCTTTGGGCTGCCAACAGAGACGCGCGGGGAGCGGCTAAAGACGGCAAAATTAATTAGGAGCTTGCCGCTTTCAAGCGCGCGGTTTAATATCGCAATTCCTTATCCGGGCACGGAACTTTATGAAATTGCAAAAAGGGAGAATGCTTTAAATATTGACAAGGGTTGGAAAAATTTTTCGGTGCAGTCGTATTTAATGAGTGAAAATATTCCGTATGTCGCAAAAGGGATAAATAAGGCGATATTAATTTATGACACATTCATGGCAAACGTCCGATTTTATTTACGTTGGAAAATTATTAAAGAAAATATAATGTATGAGACGCCGATTGGCGGAGCGGTAACTTTTAAGAAGGGCTGGTATTTATCACCAAAAGAATGGTTATTTTTCGCGCGGATGGGATTTTGGATAATTAGCCGTTCATCACGTATAATTTTACGGCGCCTTTGGGCTGGGTTTTTAAAATAGACCAAAATGAAAATTCTTTTTTTTACTCCAATAAATCGCTCCTATGTTTCAATGCCGCCATTTGGGATTGGTTATTTAGCGTCTATTGCCAGAAATAGAGGTTTTGAAGTTGATATCTTTGACGCCCGAAAAGGCGATAAAACTTATGAATCATTTATTGAGAAAATAAAAAATAACAATTATGATTTAGTCGGCGCCTCAATGACAACTTTTGATTTTAACCCGGTAAAAGAGCATATTAAATATATAAAAAAATATTCGCCTAACTCAATAATTGTTTTGGGTGGCGCCCATCCTTCGGGCGATTATTCGGGTATATTAAATGATTTTCCGCAAGCCGGTTTTGCTTTTCGCGGCGAGGCGGAGCTCGGTTTTGCAAAATTTTTAGATCACCTGGCTGTAAATAAATTAAATACCAATGGATTAGAATTAATCCCGAATTTGATTTGGCGGAAAGACAATCAAATTCAAATAAATCCTTGGCAGGTTGTTGAAAATTTAGATACATTGCCATTTCCAGCCTGGGATTTAATTGACCCGCGAACATATCCAAAAAGTCCGCATGGCGCTTTTGCCGCCAATTTTCCAGTAGCGCCGATGGTAATCAGCCGCGGCTGCCCGTATAATTGCACTTTTTGTTCGGGCAAGTCGGTAACCGGATTAAAATTGAGGCGCCGCAGCATTGATAACGCAATTTCGGAAATTGAATTTTTACAAAAAAATTATGATGTTAGAGAAATACATATAGAAGATGAGAATTTTACTTTTTTTAAGGACGCCGTTAAGGAATTTTGTTTAAAAATAATTAATCATCCATGGCTAAAAATCAGCTGGTCGCTGCCGTCGGGAATCAGATTGGACACTTTGGATGATGAAATTTTAGAGCTAATGCAACGGTCTGGCTGTTATTCAGCGGCGGTCGGAGTTGAATTTGGCACGGAAAAAATGCATCGGCTAACAAACAAAAGATTGAATTTAAATTTAATCAGAGAAAAAATAAAATTACTAAAAAAGTATAAAATAAAAATAACCGGCTTTTTTTTAATCGGCATCCCCGGCGAGACGCTTGAGGATATGAATAAAACCATCAAACTGTCTTTAGAGCTTGATTTAGATCGCGCGCAGTTTAATAATTTTATGCCGCTTCCCGGCTCTCCGCTTTACGATCAATTAAAAAAGGATAAAAATTTTAGTTTTGACACCGACCACTTTTTTGTCCATGACGTCGCTTACGCGCCAGCAGGCATTAGCAAAAAAAAGCTGAAGAGTATTCAGCGCAACGCTTATTTAAAATTTTATTTACGTCCAAAAATTATCGTAAAATTAATAAAAGAAATAAAAGACCTTGACCATTTTAAAAAGTTAGTATATCGTTTTTTTGACAGTATAAGAGGATAGTGTTTTCTCTTTTACCACCAAACAATTTTTTTCACTAACTGCCAATAAAGATCCAAGATTGGGTTGGCGATATAATTTAGCAGCGGATTCTTTAGGTCTTGAAATTCAATTTTACCGACAAAGCGGCTAATAATAAATTTATCGGGCACCACTCGCCGGCTTTGCACTAACTTTCTTCTGGCAAATAACTTTTGCCAGTTTTTTGGTTTTAGAAAATATAAATACACTTTAAATAATTCGCGCCACCAGCCGCCAATAAATGAATAAAAAAATATGGCAATATCCATCAGACAAAACGCGGGGACAAACAAGATGAAAGTGGCTAGTTTGTAATTTTGCAGTATCACTAAATAACGGTTGCGCTCCATAAAATAATATTTTTTAATACTGCGGGAAAATTCGTATTTATGATAGACAACCGACTCTGCTGCCAGCACACATTTAAAACCACTTAGCCAAAACTGCCAGCCCAAGTCAACGTCTTCGTGATACATGTAATATTCGTCGTAAAGCAAGCCCACCTTTTTTAAGGATTCCACTTTTATCAAGACGGCTGCTCCGCTTGGGTAGACAATCTCGTAATTGGTAATTGGTAATCCCCCTCTGCTAAAGCTATGGGGGACAGGTTGGTAATTGGTAATTTTTGTGCCGTGGCCGCCGGCGAAGGCAAAGCCGAGGTAATGGATTTGGTTGCCCACGCTATTAATAGTATCTTTTTTATTAAACAACATCAGACGCGATTGGACCGCGCCGATTTGGTCATCACTTTCAGCAATTCTTACTGCTTCAGATAAAAAATTTGGTTCAACTTCCGTGTCTTGATTTAAGAGATAGGCATAGTCAAAACCGTGTTCAATGGCATACCGCAAGCCGACATTGTTGCCGCCAGTAAAGCCGAGGTTTTGGTTATTTTTTATGGCAGTAATTGGTAAATAGTAATTAGTAATTAGTTTTTTTATTAAATCAGCTGTATTGTCGGTTGACGCATTATCCACAATAATAATTTTCACTGAATCAGCGGGGTATTCCATTTTTTTTAGCGAAGACAAACAATCGCCGATATATTCGGCGCCGTTGTAAGTGACGATAATGATGGCAACTTTTTTCATGATAAATATAATGCTAATATACGAATGCATACTGATGATAATAGCGAAATGCTAATATACTAATTCGTGCGAATGATACGAATTAATACGAATGAACCTGAATTGCCTTTAATCTATTTTAGCAAGGCAAAATCAATGTTTAATAATTCGTATTCATTTGTATAATTCGCATGCATTCGTATATTGGCATTACATTTCCTTTTTTTCTTTATCTTTCAATGCCACCTCGCGCACTATCTTTGTAATATTCCGGTCTATTTGCTTAAGCTTAATGATAATTTTAAAAACCGCAAAAAATAAAACGATAATGGAAAGATAAATCATTAAGTCAACGCCGCGGCCGACGCCGACAAAATTTGCAAGTTTGTCAGTCAGCTTTGGCCAAAAAGTGGCGGTAAGCACGAGCAGCCAAAAAATAAGCCAGATAAAAAATTCTCGGCCAGTCATCTCGTTTTTTTTGTGTTTTACAAAAATGCGCGAGAGGACAAAAATTATAAAAATTGTAATTATTATTTTGATAAACATAAACTACAAATTAACTATCCCGCTACGCGCGATCATCCCGCTTCGCCCGATCACGCGTAGCGTGACGCGAAGCGTGACAAATTTTAACAAATTAACTATCCCGCTACGCGCGATCACGCGAAGCGTGACAAATATTTTTATTTTAAGATTCGGCTAACTAATAAATCCCAAATTATTTTCCACGAGTTACTTAACCGCTGGCCTTTTTGCTTGGAATATTCAGTGTATTTAATTTGCACCGGCACCTCAAGGTATTTTAATTTTAACTGACTGATTTGATCAAGTATTTCAGAGGCATGCGCCATACCGTCCTGCGTGATTTTTATTTTGGCAGCCGCAACGCGGGAGAAAGCCCGCAGGCCGTTATGAGTGTCCGAAATGTTTAGTCCAGTTCGCAGCCGATCAAACCATAATGCCATCTTTAAAAAAAATGGTTTTAAAAATGGCATTCCTAAATTTTGCATTTTGAATTTTTCCGCCCGAGGCGCTGCGCCTGCCTCTGGCATGGGATCAGCCTTTGGCTGAGCATTTTGCATTTTAATAAACCGGCTGCCCAAAACAACATCATTTTCACCTAAAAGCAACGGCGCAATTAATTTTTTTATGTCAGCGGCGTCGTGCTGGCCGTCGCTGTCAAAGGTAATAATGATGTCGGCATCTTCAAGCAAGGCATGCTCAATGCCCGTTTGCAGCGCGGCGCCTTGGCCGCGATTTAAAAAGTGCTGTAGCACAACAGCACCCTCATTTTTTGCCAGCTCAGCCGTAGCATCGGCGGAACCATCATCCACAACGATCACTTGGTTCACTTCATTTTTTAGGTCGCGCACGACTTGGGAAATTGTTTGGCTTTCATTGTAGGCGGGAACGACAGCGATAATTTTCATATTTTAATAAAATATTAGTTGGATAGACTGGTCCTATCCAACTAATATTTATTTTTAAAATGGATCAATTGTCATCTCCGGCCTTAGAAGGGATTTATGAGCTTTAACAAAATCAATAACTTCTTTTAGACCGTCTTCCAGGCGAATTACCGGAAACCAGCCGATTTTTTCTTTGACTAATGAAATGTCGGGGATGCCAAGCGGCGTCATAAACAATAATGGTTCCTGAAAAGTAATTTTTGAATTTGAGTTGGTCAGCTTAATAATTAAATTGGCGACGTCAACCAATTTATTTTCAAGTTCGCTGCCAACATTAAAGGGGCCGGCTTCGCCCGTTTGCATAATTTTTATGACTGCGGAAATTATGTCGGAGACATGACAAAGCGAAGTTGTAAAATCCTCATCGCCGTAAATTATTAGGTCTTTATTTTCCAACGCGTTAAAGACGAAATCTGGTATCATGTGCCCTTGATTAAATTTCATGCGCGAACCATAGACGCGAAAAATGCGGACAATTTTGGCGTCAAGGTTATGAGCAGTTTTATAGGTTGAAACTAAGGTTTCAGCAAAGCGCTTGCCTTCATCATAGCAGGCGCGGGGAGCAATAGGATTAACATAACCATAATATTGTTCGTCAATTCTTTTTAGGTCAACGCGGCGCGGGCCATAGACAACCGAGGAGGAAAAAAGCATGTATTTTGCTTTATGTTTAACTGCTAACTCTAAAGCATTTTTAACGCCAAAACTGTTTGCCAACACCGTTTCAATGACGCGATTTTCAAAAAATTTCGGCGAGGTTGGACAGGCCAAATCATAAATCTCTTGAAGGCCTTGAAATTTAACCCTAAATTTTTCAAGCTCGGGCAGTTCGTCTAAATTTATCGGTTCGGTCATATCGTGCTTGATAAAGACAAAATTCGGATTTTTCAACAAATGGTCAATATTTTGCTCTTCGCCGGAGACAAAATTATCAATGCAGATAACCTTATTTTCTTTGACCAGTTCGTCGCATAAATGCGAGCCGATAAAGCCGGCGCCGCCGGCAACTAAAATATTTTTTTTATCAAAGATAATATTTTTCGGCATAAATTTATTTAATAAATATTAACATTCTTATTATAACACAGACAATAAAAAGAGAGAAGCATTGACAATAGGGGTAATAAAAATGGGAGACGCGTCAGAGTCCCCTTCGGGAGACTCTGACGAGGAGAAATAACGAGTAATTAGGTAATTAACTGTAATTAAGTAATTAGTAGCCCGCCAAAAAATTCGTAAGGTAACCATCAATTACTTAATTACTATTAATTACCTAATTACTCATTATTAAAAATTAGGTAAATTAGAAATTTCTGGCCGGAAAATAAAATTACACTATCAATCTTCTTGGGCGATAAAATGCTGGCTATCTTCTTCGTAAGCATTTTTAAAAGTCCAAAAACGGTTGAATAAATAGTTCCAAAAAGTCACGATACCGGTTGAAAATACCCAAGAAAGCAGATAGTAAAGACCAAAATAATCAGTTAGAAAATAAAGAATCAGATTGTTGATAAAAATTCCCGCTACAACGACAATTAAAAATTTGCCCAGCTGGACGGCGGCGGCTTTGCCTTTGATAGTATTGCTAAAAGTCCAAAATTTATTAGCCAAAAAATTCATTGTGCCGGCAATAAAAAACGCGATTGTGTTTGACCAGACATACCAAAGGCCGAACCACTCGGTGCAGACATACAGAATTGCAAAATTAGTCGCGGCGCAGGTTCCGCCAACAATGCAGAATTTTAAAAACTGGCGAAAAGACTGCCGGCTTTCAAAAAATGGCAAGATTTTTTTAATTATTTTTTTCATTTTGAAATGACTCCCGAGACCCGAACGCCGCCCTGATAACCGGCGCTATAAGCATTGAATTCATTTTTTAAAACTCCGGCCCAGTTAAATATTTTTATCAGAGCGGATTTGCCAAAATTCGGACCGGTAATAATTTCGGCATAGCCATCGCTATCAAGATCAGAGATTGCTAAATTCAGCCCGCCTAAATAATTTGTCTCGTAGACAAAAAATTCAGATAGCATTTTCCAATTATTAAAACTAAAGACGCGAACGATAGGCATGGCGTTGTCGGAAATCGCGGCGGCAATTTCGGCGCGGCCGTCGCCGTTGACATCGCCCAGAGCGACGTTGACGCCGCCGCGGGAGTTTTGGTTAAACGGAAAAAACTGGGTTAAGACCCGGCCATGATAATCAAAGACGCGGACATGGGGACCGCCGCCGGGGCCGGCGCCGGTTA
>ERZ1292640.2551-Hain-H43-02um-R1-2551-length-14534-cov-46_pt1 | contig 14534 bp, 14 predicted proteins | sample MGYA00564404_ERZ1292640 | MGnify/ENA primary metagenome ERZ1292640 (study PRJEB36523, sample SAMEA6512636) | groundwater metagenome | collected 2019-01-08 | study: AquaDiva: Metagenomics assemblies of 32 groundwater samples
CCGTCTCCGCCAAGCACCTGGCCGAGGCGGTGCAGTACCGCAGCCTGGACCGGAGCTACTGGAGCTGAGGTGAAGATCCAGCCAATTACCGAGACGCGGCCCGATCCCGGCCGGCCGGCTCGCAGACCCGCTTCAGCCTGATCATCCTTCAATCTCCCGCTTTACCAGGCCTTCGGGGCCGGCAGCCAGCCGCGGGTCAGAACGTCGCTGAGCAGCAGGCTGATGAGAATGATCAGCCACAGGACCCCCGCTGCCAGCACGACCTTAGTGCGATGGCTGGAATGGATCAGGTGCATGAAGAACAGAACGACCAAAGTCGCTTTGATAGCCGCGATGGTTAGCGCCGCAACGACGTTTAGCGGTCCGAAATCGAATCTGGCTACTTGCGTTGTAGCAGCCGTCAAAGCTATCAGTACGGCGAAAACCAGCAGATAGACTTTCGGCGAAACGATATGCCTTGTCATTTGTGTAAGTCCACCAGGTACAGTAAGGGAAACAAAAAGATCCAGACGATGTCAACAAAGTGCCAGTACAGGCCGGCAACCTCGACGGAATTAGAGCGGAGCGGCGTGATATGGCCCCGCCACGCCAGGACCATCAGGACAAGCAGGACTCCGACGCCGATCACCATGTGCAGCGCGTGCAGGCCGGTCATGCCGAAATAGAAGCACAGGAAGAGCTGGACCTGCCGGGAGTTTGGACCTGAATACCCAAAACCGGCGCCGGGGACCAGGTGTTCGTGGAATTTGTGGGAGTACTCCAGGAACTTGATGCCAAGGAACAGCGAACCGAGCAGCAAGGTGGCCGCCAGGAACGCGATCAGCCTGGCGCGCAGCCCCAACTGCGCCGCGCGCACAGCCAGCGCCATGGTCAGGCTGCTCGAAATCAGCACCACCGTGTTGATGGCGCCGAGGGTCACGTCGCACAGGCGGCTGCCATGGCCGAAGGCCGCCGGGTAGATCGAGCGATACAGGGCATAGCCGGCGAAGAGCCCCCCAAAGAACATGATCTCGGTCACCAGGAAGACCCACATTCCCAGGGTGGCGGCATCATGCTGCTGATCGAGATCGACGAAATGGTGCGCCAGGGCGAGTTCGCTGTCAGGCATCGACACTTGCTTCCTCCCCTGTGTAGGCGTAAGCCTCTTCGGTGACCACCGGCGTCCGCTCGAAGTTTTCCGTGGGAGGCGGCGAGGGGGTCTGCCATTCGAGTCCTTTGGCTCCCCACGGGTTGGGTCCCGCCGCCCGGCCGTAGCGCAGGGACCAGAGCAGGTACACCAGCGGTATCAGATAGCCCACACCCAGAATGGAGGAGCCTGCCGTGGACATTACGTGCAGCACCTGAAACTCGGGCGGGTAGGCATGATAGCGGCGCGGCATTCCCAAGTACCCGAGTATGAACTGCGGGAAGAAGGTCAAGTTGAAACCGAGAAAAATCACGACCGCGGACAGCCGGGCCCAGGCGTCGGGGTACAGCCGGCCGCTGATCTTGGGCCACCAAAAGTGAATCGCTCCCAGATACGCCATCATCGCGCCGCCCACCATGATGTAGTGGAAGTGAGCAATCACGAAGTAGGTGTCGTGCACGTGAACGTCCACCGCCAGCGTCGCCAGGAACAACCCGGTGAGCCCTCCGATGGTGAACAGACCCAGGAATCCGAAAGCGTACAGCATGGGAGTGTGATACGTGATCGCTCCCTTGTAGAGCGTGGCTGTCCAGTTGAAGACCTTGATCGCCGAGGGCACCGCCACCAGGAAGCTCAGGAAGGAGAACACCATACCGGCATAGACGGACTGGCCGCTGACGAACATGTGGTGTCCCCAAACCAGGAAGCCGATCAGCGCGATGGCCACACTGGAAAAGGCCACGAAGTTGTAGCCGAAGATCCGCTTGCGCGCGAAGCAGGGAATCACCTCGCTGATCACACCCATCCCCGGAAGAATCATCACGTACACGGCCGGGTGCGAGTAGAACCAGAACAAATGCTGGAACAGGAGCGGATCTCCACCCAGCTTCGGGTCGAAGATACCGACTCCGAAAATGCGCTCCAGCCCCAGCAGCAAGATGCTGATGGCCAGTACGGGCGTGCCCAGAATGAAGATCGCGCTGGTGGCATACAGCGACCACAGAAATAAGGGCAGGCGAAACCAGGTGAGGCCCGGCGCCCGCATGGTGTGGATGGTAACGATGAAATTCATCCCCGTCAGAATCGACGAGAACCCGGCAATAAAGACTCCCACCGCCATCATCACCACATAGCTGTTCGAGTAGGTCGTGCTGTAAGGCGTGTAGAAGGTCCAGCCGGTATCCACGCCGCCGGTCAGCGCCGAGACCATGGCCAGCAGGCTGCCAGCGATGAAGAGGTACCAGCTCAGCAGGTTCAGGCGGGGAAAGGCGACATCGCGCGCGCCGATCATCATGGGCACCAGGAAATTACCCAGCACGGCCGGAATCGAGGGGATCAGGAAGAAGAAAATCATGATCAGGCCGTGCATGGTGAACAGCTTGTTGTAGGTCTCCGCCGACGTCAGCGCGCCTTGAGGCGTCATCAGGTTCAACCGCATCAGCCCGGCGGACGCGCCGCCCACGACGAACAGAAAGGTGATGGAAACCAGGTACAGGATCGCAATGCGCTTGTGGTCGGTGGTGAGTAGCCAGGACCTGATGCTGTAGTCGGCGTTCAAGTAGTTTCGACCAGCTTCCTGTCCGGGCTCCAAAAGTGTTGTGCTCACGGCTGGGCTCCCCTCTGCAGCGACTTGAGATAGGCGATGATCTGAAGCAGACCCTCTTCGGTGATCTGACCCTGAAAGGTGGGCATGACGGCTTGGTATCCGGCCACGATTCTCGCGTCCGGGTTAAAGACCGATTCCCGGACGTAGGCCTCGTCGGCAAGTACCTTTGCGCCACCCTGCAACAACACCGGCTTGCCCAAGACGCCTTCCAGCGACGGACCGCGGCCTGTTCCATCAGGACGATGGCAGGTGCCGCAACCGAGCCGCTGGAACAACCTCTCGCCCGCTGCCGGCATCGACTCGCCGGTCGCGCCGCCGCTGAGCCAGTTCTCATAGTCGGCCGGCTGCATCACGTGCACCCAGCCCGTCATCTGCGCATGGCTGGCGCCGCAGTATTGGGAGCAGAACAGACGATACCGGCCGGCTTTCGTGGCCTGGAACCACACGCTGGTGTAACGGCCCGGCACCACGTCTTGCTTGGTCCGGAACGCCGGAACGTAGAAGCTGTGGATCACGTCCTCGCTGGCCATGATCAGGCGGATGGGGCGGCCGATGGGAACGTGCAGTTCGTTGATCTCCCGCGGCCCTTCCGGATGCTGCAACTTCCACATCCACTGCTTCGCGACCACGTAGATCTCGGCCGCTCCGTCGGGCGGGCGCGCCAGGCGGAAGTACAGGTCAGCGCCCCAGAAGAACATCACCATCATCAGGCCCAGAGGAACCAGCGACCAGGTCAGCTCCAGCGTGAGCGATCCGGGGACCTGCTCCGCGCGGAGGTTGGCCGGGCGCCGCCGGTACCGGATGGCGAGGTAAAACACAGACGCGAAGATCAGTGCTGCGAAAACTGCGCTCACCGCCAGCAGAAAAAAATAGAGGTGATCGACGTCCGCTCCGATGGTCGAAGCTCGCTCTGGAAACAAAGGCAGACTGGACACCATGGCCCCTACCCGCTTCCGCCCCGCTCCCGGCGGAACATGACAAACATGAACACGCCCAGCGCCAGCGCGGTCGTCACACCGATTGCTCGTATGATGTTGAGAATGGCCAACCCGTACTTTCCGGAAGCCGGATCATAATGGAAGCAGAACAATAAGACCTGATCCGTCGGCGTCCCGATCCGGTTCCGGGAAGCCTCCACCAAGGCGAGCCGCAAGTCTCTCGCGGAGTACTCCACTCCATAGAAATAGCGAGCCAGCTTGCCCTCCGGTGTCAGGACCATGATTGCCGTGGCGTGCGCCCACTGGCCTGTCGCCCGGTCGAAGGCGTAGCGGAACCCCGCCGCGCGGGTCAGAGACTCAATGGATGATTCATCCCCGGTCAGGAAGCGCCAGCCCTTTTCGGCTCCCGGCCGGTGGTAGCGCTCGAGGTACGTTTTCTTCTTCGCGGCCGCCAGCGCCGGAGTCTCGCGCGCATCGAAGCTGACGGTCACGACGTTGAACTGGTCGCCTGCATTGAACGAGATGCCGCCCATGACTCGGACGAGCCCGTTCAACACCAGCGTGCACAGCATCGGGCACTCGTAGTAGACCAGCGAGAGGATGACCGGCCGATCCCCGAAATAGTCACCGAGCCGCACGATCTTCCCGGTCTCGTCACGGAACGGAAGGTCCAGCGGTACCTGCTGGTCCAGCCTTTGATCGATACCCACGTTACGAAGAGCGAGTGGGCGCTCGCCCTGTGCGAAAGCGCCGCTGACCAGCAACAAACAAACTGCCAGGCTTCTCATCGGATTTCCTCCGCGGTGGGGCGGCTCACCGGAGCCGCGGCCGGCCCCCTGACCGGCGCCCGCACCGGCAGGCCGCGTTGGGCGAGCAATTCGATGGCCCGGTCAACGGGGATTCGAACAATCCCAGCGCTGCGGTCGATCCAGCCGTAGCTGTAGAGCACCGCGTCCTCCGCCCTGCGTTTCTGCGCCAGGTCTGCCTGCGGGGTGAGCTGGAGGCGCGGCGCCGGAGGAATCTCGCGCGCTCCCGCCAAGGGCGAAGCAGGCGAACCCGGCGGTTGGTGCGACGCGAAATAGCCGAACAGCAACCACATGGCTATCAGGGAAAGCGCAACGGTGAGCGAGATCGCCGCCCCGAACAGCACCAGACGTCCCACTTCGACATCCCGGCGCTCGTGGCCGGCAACCAGGTTTTCAATCGGCTCAGGCACTTTGTTTCAAGACCTCGCGCAATAATGGATCGTGAAGCGGCAGCAACGGTCTCCGCTTGAGTTGCCAGACAAACACCGCCATCCAGATCCCACCCATGGCGACCGGGGCCACCCAGTCTAGCCAGTGGAATCGCAGCCCGCCGCGGTCGAAAGCCGGCTCGACCGTCCAGAACAGGTCAACCAGGCGGGTCACCAGCACAGCGGCTGCCAGCACGGAGAGCACCCGGATCCTGCGCTTCACGCCCCGAAACAACAACAGCAGGAACGGTACCGCAAAATGAAACGCAATCAGTAGAACCACGATCCATTCCCAGCCCCCTTTCACCCGGTGCAGGTACCACGTGATCTCGTCCGGCAGGTTGCCGTACCAAATGATCAGGAACTGGGCGAACGCCATGTAGGCCCACAAAACGACGAAGGTCAGAAAGAGGTTGCCCAGATCGTTCATATACCTCGACGACAGGATTTCCGACAGGGACGAGCGGCTCGCCACCAGCATGAGCAAGGCGATCGCAAAGGCCAGGGCCGCGAGCACCTGCCCGATCATGAACAGCGCGCTGAAAATGGTCGAGAACCAGTCGGGTTCGAGTGACATGACCCAATCGACGGAAGCCAGCGTCACCGTGAGGCCATAGAGAACCAGGCCCGGCCCGCTCAAGTTGTTCAGCCGGCGCCGCAGGGCCGGATCCGCTGAGTGATCCTGCCGGCTCGACCACTTGTTCAGAAAGTACGCCAACAAGATCCACAAGGCGAAGTAGACGGCTGTTCGAGCCACGAAGAACGGGACATTCAGGTAGATCCGCTTGTGTTGGAGCAGCCGGTCGGCGGCTACTGCGCCGGGATTTGTCCACACGTAGATGTGCCTGAGGCCCAGCAGAACCGGCGCCACGAACAGCACCATCAGCGGCAGGGTCCTGGTGCCCGACTCCAGCATGCGCCGGATCAGGAACCCCCATCCCCCACCCACCAGGTGGTGGAGCATGACCAGTGCAAGACATCCCAGCGAGATCCCGCTCCAGAACAGATAGGCCAGCAGGTAAGAGCGAAAGAACTGCTGGGGGGTGTACAGGGCCCCCGCAGCGCAGGCCACGGCCGCTACGATGCCTACAAGCAGCGAGCCGTGCTGGATGCGGTCCAGTTGCTGGAGCAGTGGGTCCCGGTTGTTCATTTCTCCGCTCCCGGAAGTCTCTGCCGCTCCTCGGCGGGCACGTCCGCAAGCGTGGCGTGCTGGCTGAACTGGAGTGCGCGAATGTAGGCGATGATGGCCCAGCGGTCCCGCGCGGGGATGCGCGAGGCGTAGCTGGCCATGGCGCCAAAGCCGTTGGTGACTACGTCGAAGAAGTGGCCGGGAGTCGCTTCCCGCAACCGGTCGATATGGTAGGAGGGTGGTGCGCGCAGTCCACGTTCCACCACCATGCCGTCACCGTTCCCCAACCGTCCGTGGCAGGGCGAGCAGAAGATGTTGTAACGCTCCCGGCCTCGCTCCAGCACGGCGCGCGTCACCGGAAAAGGAAACGTCTTCACCAGCTCCTTGCCCGCTTTTCCCGCATAGAATTCCTGGTCGGTGCGCAGTTGCCCGCGCGCTACGGCGCCCTCCACCCGGGGTCTCGCCGACAAGCCGTCGGCGAATAAGTCGCTGGCCGCCAGCGGCTTGTACCTGGGCTGATCGCCCATCTTCTGGCGGCATCCCGCGGCGAGGACCAGCAGCGCTGCAAGCGGCCACCAGGCGCGGTTCCCTCTCACGGCTCAACCTCCGATACTCCTCGCGAGTTCAGACTCTCCAGAAACCACCTGGTGCGCTGGCCATCGAACCGCGGGTCAGCCGCCTCGATGCAGAGAAAGAAGCGATCGCGGGTCGCCAGTGCAAAGCGCGGCACGTTGAATACCGGGTGATAGGGCATGGGCAGACGGTTCAGCCCCAGCATGCCCAGCACCGCCCCCAAGGCCGCGAACAACACCGCCATCTCGAAGGTAACCGGGATGAACGATGGCCAACTGTTGTAGGGACGTCCGCCCACGTTCAGCGGATAACTGATCACCGAGATCCAGTATTGGAGATAGAACCCGCTCAGGCAGCCGAGGATTCCCCCTATCAGCACGATCAGCGGGATGCGCGTGCGCCGGAAACCGATGGCATCCGCCAGTCCTTCCACCGGGTAGGGCGTGTAGGCGTCCATCTTCCGATATCCCTCCTGGTAGGCGCGCCGCGCCGCATCCACAAGGTCCTCCGGATTGTCGAATTCGGCCATCAGCCCGTAGAGCGCACTCACGTCTTGGACCTCGCGTACTCAGGCTTGGCGACAAGCTGGCGCAGCTCGAAAATGGAAATCGCCGGCAGCAAACGGACAAACAGGATCATCAAGAAGAGAAACAGCCCGATCGAGCCGAACAGTGTCGCCCAGTCCCAGATTGTGGGGTAGTACATACCCCAAGAGGACGGCAGGAAGTCGCGGTGCAGCCCTACCACGATGATCATGAAGCGCTCCAGCCACATGCCCACGTTCACGAGCATGGCCACGGCGAACAGGGCGGGCACGCTGGACCGCACGCGGCGGGACCAGCAGGCCTGCACCGCCAGCACGTTCGTAGCCATGACCGCCCAGAAGACCCAGGCGTATGGCCCGAGCACGCGGTTGACCATCATGAACTGCTCGTAGCGATTTCCGCTGTACCAGGCCATCAGGGCTTCCATGAAGTACCCGTAGGCCACGATCAGGCCGGTCGCCAGCAGCACCTTGGCCATGTTCTGGAGGTGCCGCGGGGTGATGAAATCCTCGAGGTGATAGACCGCGCGCAGCGGGATGGCCAGCGTCAGCACCATGGCGAAGCCGGAGTAGATCGCGCCAGCCACGAAGTAGGGCGGGAAGATGGTGCTGTGCCAGCCAGGAAGAATGGCGACGGCGAAGTCGAGGCTCACCACGCTGTGAACCGAAACGACCAGCGGCGTGGCGATTCCCGCCAGCAGCCGGTAGGCGTCCTCGTAGCGACGCCAGTGGATAGCCGAGCCGCGCCAGCCCATCGCCAGCATCCCGTAGATCCCGCGCGGGAACCAGTGCCGCGCCTGGTCGCGCAGGCTGGCCAGATCCGGGATTAGCCCCACAAACCAGAACATGAAGGACACGGTGGCGTAGGTGGAGACGGCGAAGACGTCCCACACCAGGGGGCTGCGAAACTGCGGCCACACCCCCATCGTGCTGGGATACGGGAACAGCCAGTAGAAGTACCACGGACGCCCCAGGTGCAGTAACGGGAACATGCCCGCACAGGCCACCGCGAACAGCGTCATGGCCTCCGCGAACCGGTTGATGGAAGTGCGCCACTCCTGGTGCATCAGCAGGAGAATGGCGGAAATCAGCGTGCCGGCGTGCCCGATCCCAATCCACCACACGAAGTTGACGATCGCGAATCCCCAGCCCACCGGGATCCCGATCCCCCAGATACCCACTCCCCTGGCCAGCAGATAGGCGATGGCGACCTGCAGTATCATCACCAGCAGGAAGCTGACTGCGAAACCCGCCATCCAGGCCCGCGGCGTCCGCCGGCTGAGCACGATTCCGCCTATTTTGTCGGTGACCGAAGCGAAGCTGTGCCCCGGCGCGAGGACCGGCGGCTCCCTCAGCTCAATGGTGCGTGGGTCGCGCTCCGTCTCAGCCATCGGATTAGCCTCGTATCTCCGGGTTCGGGTTTCGCAGGCGCGCCAGATACGTAGTACGCGGGCGGGTGTTCAGGCCCGCCAGCAGCGCATAATTGCGCGGGTCGGCCTTGAGCCTGGCGAGGCGGCTGTTCGGATCGCTGAGATCGCCGAAGACGATCGCTTGCGCCGGGCACACCGCCTGGCAGGCGGTCACGATCTCCCCGTCCCGCACTTTGCGGTCCTCTTTCTCCGCCTCGATCTTGGCCGCGTTGATGCGCTGCACGCAGTATGTGCACTTCTCCATCACGCCGCGCGATCGCACCGTCACGTTGGGATTGCGCTGCGCCTTCAGGCTGGGCGTAGTCCAGTCGGCAAATTCGAAAAAGTTAAACCGCCGCACCTTGTAGGGACAGTTGTTGGAACAGTAGCGCGTGCCCACGCAGCGGTTGTAGATCATCTCGTTGAGGCCCTCGCTGCCATGCACCGTGGCGCCCACGGGGCAAACCACTTCGCACGGAGCGTTCTCGCAGTGCATGCACGGCACGGGCTGGTGAAAGATGGCCGGATCCTCCGGAGGGCCTTCGTAATAACGGTCCACCCGGATCCAGTGCATCGAGCGGCCCCGGCCCGCCTCCCTCTTGCCGACTACCGGGATGTTGTTCTCGGCCTGGCAGGCCAGCACGCAAGCCCCGCAGCCGATGCACGCGTTCAGGTCGATGGCCATGCCCCAGGCGTAACCCTCCTGAGGATGGCCGGGATACAAGGTGAGGCCGGGCGGTGGAGACTCTTCCACCTGCTGGGCGAATCGCGGGTTCTTCTGAAACTCGCCGAGCGTGCCTGCCCGGATCAGATTCCGGCTCTCCATACTGAAGTGGTGCTGGGTGGAGACCAGCGAATAACGGTCACCGGTTCGGCGGATTTCGAGGCCCGCACTGAACCAGGGCTCATCCGCGGTGCGGAGCAGGTACGCATTGAAGCCGGCGCCCGTCCCCACGCGGCCGGCGCGCGTGCGCCCGTAGCCAAGCTGTACGGTGACGGAGTCGTCGGCATGCCCGGGCATGATCCAGACGGGTGCGCGCACCGAAGCCCCTCGGTAGCGAAGTTCAACCACCGCCTCGTTGTGCAAGCCTAAGCGCTGGGCGGTCGCGGGGCTGACCAGGGCGGCATTGTCCCAGGTGAGCTTAGTCAGGGGTTTAGGCATCTCCTGGAGCCAGCCATTGTTAGCGAAGCTGCCGTCCCAGATGGTCGGGTCCGGACGAAAAGCGATCTCCAGCCCGCGGCCGGGCTTCTGCGCCGGCAAGCTTTCCTTCAAGAAGCCTGCGCGCAGGGCCACTCGCTTCGGGGGCAGGCGGGTGCCCGCAACCAGGCCATCGTGCAGCGCAACCTGCCAGGATTCCTCGAAGATCTTCCAGCGGCCGTGCTTCTCCCAGTAGTCGCGGACGATGTCATGGCCCGACAGCGAGGCCTTCCCCGCCAGCGCAGCCAGCAGCTCGTGGGCTGATCTTCCGCCGTAGAGCGGCGCGATCAGCGGTTGGAGAATCGTCACCGTTCCGTCGAAGGCGCGGGCGTCGCTCCAGGACTCCAGGAAATGCGCCTCCGGAATATGCCAGTGGCACAGGGCCGACGTCTCGTCCTCGTACAGGCCCAGATGCACGCGCAGCTTCACCTTGGAAAGCTGCTCGGCAAAAGCCAGGTCCCTGGGCGCGGTGAAGACGGGATTGCCGCCCACAATGACCAGCAGATCTACCCGTCCGGCTTGCATGTCCCCGACAAGCTCGCGAAGAGACTGCATCTGATCGACCGGCATGGCCTCCACCGGATCGGTGTGGATCACGGTCCTGCCCTCAGCGCCCAGGGTGTGGTTGATGGCGTGAGCCAGGGCATGCACGACCGGCGGCTGTTGATCGCCCGCCACCACCAGGCTCGCGCCGCGGTGTTGCGCAAGGTCTCGTGCCACGGCTTCGGCAAATTGGTCGTGTGGGCCGGGGGAACCGGGAGAAGCGTCCTGGACGCCCAGCCGCTGGGCGACCTTTCGCGCAAACGATTCCACTTCGCCCGCGCGCAGGCCCAAGCGGTGGTCCGCCATCGAACCGGTTATTGATGGACAGCTTTCGACGACATAGAGGCGGTTCATTGCCACCGGCCCCTGCCCGACCCGGCGTCCGGCGGTGAAATCCCGGACGTAACGCAAGTTGGCCGGGCCCCAGCCCAGGAAATCCGCCTCGAGATCCAGAATCACCTGGGCCTGGTCGAAGCGGTATATGGTGTTCACATCCTGGCCGAAGGCCACGTGGGCGCCTGCGCGGGCGTGGTCCCTGGAGACGGGCTCGAACTGGTGCCATTTGGCGGACGAGAACTCGGCCAGCAGACTCCTGATCTGCTCGGCCAGGGTCGGCGAGGTCACCGTCCCGGTCAGCAGGCGAAGTCCCGCGCCCTTCTTCAAGTGCTGTTCTTCTCGCGCTACATTCAGCGCCGCCAGGAAGGTCATCCAACTGCTGAGCCTCCCCACGCGCGTTACTACCTGCGAGCGGTCCGGATCGTAAAGCGTCAGTACGGAGGCCTGTCCGAACACGTCCGTGGCGCCCAGGCTGGCGGGATGTTCCGGGTTTCCCTCCACCTTGGTGGGGCGGCCCAGATGACTTTCCACCAGTAGTCCTTTGGCGAAGCCGCCCATCGGCATGGCAGTCGCAAAGAACAGCGGCTTGCCAGGTACGAGATCCTCGGGCGCACGGACGTAGGGGACGATCTTCTCGGCGGGCGTACGGCAGGCCGTCATTCCGGCCAGCGTCAGCGATGCTCCCATCACTTTCAGCAGGTCGCGGCGGCTGACCGGGTCCGTCCCGCCGGAGGCCGGCTCAGGAAACTCGGCTTCAAGGAACCGCTGGAACTCAGCCGTTCCCGCCAGTTCATCCAGGCTTCTCCAGGTCTTGTTTCGCGCGTCTTTCTGAGTCATCGGTGACAGGTGTAGCAGTCGGTCAGTTTCCGGATGTTGTATTGCGCTACCAGCCTGCGTCCCAGACTGAGCTGGTCGGCAGGCGGGTTCCAGTCCATCTGGAAGACATACTCGCGCGGCCGGACGAAATGTTCCGGCTGGCGGTGGCACTCCAGACACCACTCCATCAGGAGGGTGTTGGCGCGCCAGGTAAGCGGCATCTGATCCACCCGCCCGTGACAGGTCGAGCAGCCGACACCCTTGTTCACGTGAATGCTGTGATCGAAGTAAACGAAATCCGGCAGCCTGTAGACCCTGGTCCACTGAAGTGGTTCCCCGGTCCGAAAACTCGCGCGAACCGGCTCCAGCACCGGCGCGTCGGCCCAGATCAGAGAGTGACAGCTCATGCAGGTCTCAGTCGGAGGAAGGCCGGCGTAGGAGGAGTTCTCGACCGAGGTGTGGCAGTAGCGGCAATCGATTCCCATCCCACCGGCGTGGTGTTTGTGGCTGAAGGGCACTGGCTGCTGCCGGGGAACGCCGACTTCCGTCTGGTAGCCGGAACGGTAGAGCGCCCAGAGCATCCCGCCCGTCACCGCCAGGGCCAAGACCGCCCCCAGGATGCTCGCCCTGGCGATGGTATTGGCGCTGCGATGAAATAGTTGTGCCATCCCAAAGCACTAGAGGACTGCTCTTTCGCCGTGTTTGGGCGCCGCTCAGCGACCGAGCCGCGCCAGGAAGCGACTCCTTGGGCAGCGGAGAGTACTACCCAGTTACCCTCTGCCCTCCAGATGCCCAGTCTTCTACCCTTTATTAGAGTGCCGCCTCCCCGTTTGGTTGCAGCTTTCTGCCCCCGCCTGGCCCCCTGGGAAAATGCTGCCCAGGCGGAGCGCCACCCCGGCGACGTGGTGACCGGCGACCTCGCGGAAGCAAGGTTGGCCCCCGGCCGGCCGAGCGGGCGGAGGTGGGGGCGGGTTTTGGACGGCCGCGGCGATCACAGCCAGAGGCGATCCACTAACATCAAAGCATAGAGCGAGGGGAGGTAGATCACGGACGCCAGAAGAACACCCCGAGCCCGCAGTGCGGTCCGCTCAATGGCCACGCGCGCCGTGGCGTACAGGAAGCCCAGCCCGAGCGCCAGCGCGCCGATGCCATACAGTCTTCCCGCCATCGACAGGTACGCCGGGAGCACGCTGGCCGGAATCAGCAGCACCGAGCCAATCAGCATTTGCCTGGCGGTCGATCTCCCATCCGGCTGCACCACGGGCAGGAAGGCGATTCCCGCGCGGCGGTAGTCCTCGCGATACATCCAGGCCATGGAAAGGAAGTGCGGGAACTGCCAGAAAAACAGGATGGCGAACAACACCCAGGCTTCCGCCGTCAGCGCCCCGCGGGCGGCCACGTAGCCGATCAGCGGCGGCATGGCGCCTGGCAGCGCGCCCACCGTGGTGGCGTGGGGAGTGCGTCGTTTCAGAGGCGTGTAAACGAACAGGTAGCAGGCCAGGGTGAGCAGGCCGCAGAAGGCCGCCACTCTGTTCGCGGCCAGCGCCAAGTCCGCGAATCCGAGGGCCGCCAGCAAGATGCCAAAACCCAATGCGCGCCGGGGGGTGACGCGGCCTGAGGGGATCGGCCGGCCGCGGGTGCGGCGCATCCTGGCGTCCCCCTCGCGCTCGTACCACTCGTTCAATGTGGCCGTCCCGGAAGCCATTAGGCCGGTACCCAAAAGCGTGTGAAGCAGCAGCGGAAAATGCCACTGCCCGCGCGCCCCGAAACAGTACCCCACCGCCGTGCTCATCAGGATGAGCCAGGTTACATTGGGCTTGGTGAGTTCGAGGTAATCTCTCATCACACTGGCGCGATGCGCCGCACATGGCGGCCGCACTGGATCGCAAACAGGAGGCTGGCCGCCATCATCAGGGCGCCCAGCGCCACGTGGGCCACCGTCAACACCACCATGACCTGCTCGGGCTGAATGCTATCTGCTGTTGAGATGCGGCTGATGTAGGCGCCGATTCCGGCCAATACCTGTAGAAATGCGACTGCCATCAGCAGCCGTGCGGCGCGCCCCAGCGCCGCATGAGCGCCGTGTTGTGTTAGAACGCTGATCCCCGCCACAAAGACCAAGACCGTGACTCCCATCGCTCCCACGACGTGTGGGATGATCCCGAAGGCTTTGTGCCGCACCGCGGCCCCCAGCACCAGTTGCGCCAGCACGCTGATCGGCGCGGCCACAGCCAGCCAGCGCAGCGGTGGCCAGCCGGAATCTTCCACTACCGGCGCCGCCTGCTTCCAGCGCGGCGAAGTGAACAGCGCGATGGCGGCCGTGGCGGAAAAGAAAAGCTGCGCCAGACACGCGTGCGCGATGCTCACCGGTTGGGGCAGCAGATACAAAACCGTCAGCCCGCCGAGCACCCCTTGCAGGACAACCGCCCCCAATACCGCTGCGCCCAGCCACCGCAGCCACCGGCGCGGCTCGCCGCGCCACAGCCAGATTGCCAGAACCACCGTGAGCAGCCCGACCGCGGTCGCCACCATCCGGTGCCCGTGTTCGTAGAAGATGCCGCCCTCCATGGCGGGCATCAGCTTGCCGTAAGACAGCGGCCAGTCGGGAACCGACAGTCCCGCGTTGTTGCTCGTGACCAGTCCACCGGCAATGACCAGCAGCAGCGACGAGGCCGTTACGAGAACCGCATAGCGGTGCAACCAGATGTTGTCCATAGAAGCTCAAGAAACTCAGAGGCTGGGAGCCGGGGGTCCGGCCCACGCTTTCATTCTAGCCGTTCGTGCGGGCGGCGTCATTCATCTGCTCAGATGACCGCCGCAGTCGCGGCGACACCGCCCTCGAAGTCCCACAGCAGGCTGCGGTCCTCGAACGATTCGAAGTCGAGGCGCGGAAAGCGAAGCGCTGATTGTGGGCCGACAAGCAGCCGATTGCGCCGTGAGAGTGGCGGAAGGCGCAAGCCGATGTTGCGCCGGTTCAACTCCTGCTCGATGACGGAGTGGCCGTTGAGCCAGTACGTGGCTTGGAACGGGAAGAAATGGACGACCTGCTCGGGGCGGGTAGGTAAAGGGAAGAAAGGGTTCC
>ERZ1292640.523-Hain-H43-02um-R1-523-length-31211-cov-13_pt2 | contig 14532 bp, 15 predicted proteins | sample MGYA00564404_ERZ1292640 | MGnify/ENA primary metagenome ERZ1292640 (study PRJEB36523, sample SAMEA6512636) | groundwater metagenome | collected 2019-01-08 | study: AquaDiva: Metagenomics assemblies of 32 groundwater samples
AAAAAAGAGCCCGAAAACAAGAATCCCGAGAACTCCGACTGGCCACATTTTGTTTTTTAGAGTATTTTTCATATTTTTTGTTTTATTTAACGTGGTATTTATTTTTTCACCGTGAGCATTGTCAGTAGTTCTTTGAGCTCTTCGTTCTTCTCCAGCACATACATCACCTTCACCGGATTGCCTCCAAAGGCTTCGCTGATGTACCTATCTGCGTTTTTGTTGTCTTTTTTCAAGTAATACGCAACGGCTATGTCAAAGTTGATGTCGCTTCTTAAAACTGCGCGGCTGTCGGCGTTGAGCGAATTATCTCCGGGGAGGAGTTTGAGGGCATTTCCAAAGTCTCTTATGGCCCGATCATACTTCCCCCCGATAAACTCAAACTTTCCCTGCCAATACTGCGCTTCCGCTTTGGTGGGCGCCAGGAATATGGCTTTGAACAAACTTGTTCTGACTTTTTCCCAGTTGGCTTCAAGGGTGCTTTTATCAGCCATGGCGCTTTTGGCGAAAACAAGATGGGCCATTTCGCTTGAGGGGTCGGTATCAAGAGCCATTTTGGCGTACTCAAAAGCCTGTTCGTTTTCTTGCTGAACGAGTTTTAGGGTGGAGAGGTCGGCGTACATTTCCGCCTTGAAAGCTCGGCTGTCGGAGAGAGGGATGGTTTTCAGGAAATACTTCTCCGCCATAGAGAGGTCCTTCGAAAGCATAGCGATGCCGGCATAGACTTTTACCTTGACCGAGTTATCCGTCTTGCCGGTGATGGCGTGCTCCGCTTGACTGTAAAAATCTCTGGCTTTGTCCGTTTCTCCTTTCAGCCAGTAGGTGTGGCCGATGCTGAAGAGGGTGTTGACCGACTTTTTGTCCAAAGAAAGGGATTTGTTGTAATAAAAAAGGGCGTTGTCGAAATCATTGACGATTTCGTACGAATAACCGAGAAGGTCGTAGAGGTACGAGCTTTGATAGGACTTTTCCAGCTTAAAGAGTATGTCCCTAGCTTTCTTGCTTGCTTCCGCCTCTCGTCCGCGCACACTGCCTTCGTCCAGATACGAATTGGCGAGCATCAGCTCCAACTCCGGAGCGGAATCGGCTTTGAGTTTTTCCGCGAGAATCTTTTGCGCTCCCGCATAATCGCCGCTATTGTTTAGACTGGCCGCTTCTTTGGCTGATTCTTTGTATTTGCTCCACCTTGACGGAACGTAGAAGAAAGCCAAGACAATTCCTATTATTAAAATGATGGCAACACCAATGGCTATTTCGATTATTTTCTTTTTGTCCACGTTGCCAGTGTTGTTCGCATTGTCTAAGTTGTTCATGTTTTGTTTTTAAACTAATTAATTATATAAATGCTTATGCTTCTATTATCGCCTTTCGCGAGATTGATGTCTAGTGTATAAGTATTTTAAGGCAAAAGGCCGACCTGAAACCCTTTTAGAATCTCAATTCGGCGGGGGGAATGCATTGGTGACGGCGCTACGCGCCGACCATATTTTTGGTTCGGAAACCCTTTTCGAAAATCTGCGGAGACGATCTCCGGAAGTTTGAACCAAAAACATGGCTCAAATTCAAGGATCTTGATAAAAGCATACGTGAATTGAGAGCCATGTTCAAGCAACATCCTCAATGGTTTGAGGTACCTAAACCGAAGTCAACGAAGGGCAGGAATGAGGTTGATTACTATGTTGGATCGTGAAGCGTGGTATCCCCGCTATCCTTCTTTAATTCTTCCTGTCCAGCTTCCAGTTCTAGCAAATCTAGACCCTTAATCTTTGGCATCGCTGTGGCACCGATGTGTCCGGTCATTCCTCCAATAATATTTGCTGTTCCCATAAGAAGTCTTTGCGCTTGAGCCTCTCTTTGGGCCCAAAATTTCTCGTATGCGATGCGTTCTTTCAGTACCTGCGCTCTCATTTCGGTATAGGTTTCCACCATTGCTTCCACTTGATGCACAAATTCATGGCTGGTCACAAAACCGAACAGCGCATCTGCCTTTGTGCCACGATTCTGCGCAAGAGCTTTTTGGAGACCAACATCCAGTAATCCCTTGCGGAGCAATGTTGCAAGAATTACTACAGAATTTGGCTTGCAAACCCAAACACCCCCAGTATTTCCCATATCTCCAGAAACCTGCTTAGGCATTACATTGCTCACAATGATAGGAACATTGCCTTTAGCGGATCGTAAGTTTTCCTTAATTGTTTGTATCCATTCTTCTTTCCAATTCTTATGGCTTTTACATTCCCATAAAATAATTCCACATTCTGATCCTCTCGGGCTTCGAACAGTCTGTCGAATATCACTTCCTTTTACACCCTTGCCTATAGGATCAATAATGTCATCACGAAATTCAGCCTTAAGAACTTGTTCCATATCAAGTTCTAAGACTTCCCCTTGAAGCTGTTGAGATCCTTGAGCCGCCTTTCGCTGAGCCTCGTCTAGTGCCTTTTGGGTATCTGACAATTTCTTGTCGCTTTCTGCGAGTTTAAGACGATATTTCTCATCAGCGTTTTTTGTGGCCTCTTCTCGAATTTTTGCTTCTTCTTTCGCCATTCGCTCCTGCATCTTCAACTCGGCGTTTTCTTTAGCCTTACGCTCTTCTCTTAGTTCTATCATTAGGTCGCTTAACTTTTCACGCAGTTCTTTGTTGGATTTCTTCTCGCTATCAGCTTCGGCTTTTAGCTCTTTTACTGCAAGATCATTCTCGGCTGTGCTTTTCTTTTTTATCGCAAGCGTCTCAGCTTCAAACTTTTTCTTTGCAATTTCAACTTCTGCTTCTGCAGCTTTTTTCGTAGCATCAGCTTCATATGCAAATTTCTTCCTTTCAATTTCCAGAGTCGATTCCACACTCTTGTGGGCTCTGGCGTCTGCCTCCTTTCGCACCTTCTCCAGTTCAGCCTCATGCTTCTTGTGTTCAGCCAAGAGGACTGTCTTTTCAATATCTTTGGTTAAAGCTTCTGAAAGCTCAATTTCCGTGCCACATTTTGTACAAGTGATTGTGGTCATTTTAATCAAGATTATTACCCTCGCTTCTGTCTGGATTTGAAACTGGCGTATTAAGCCCGTTTATCTTCCGCACGTGATAATCCGGGAACTTACCGCCTTCGATCTGCTTCACAAACTCAGTGCGGGACATGTTTTTGCCCGATTTATCGTCGTGAAAACGCTGATTGCGCCCCGAATCCTCCTCTACTGTAACGCGTACTGATTTAGCCATATTTATTAAAAGTTAATTGTGGATAAGTCGACTTGTTTAGGTTTATGTTAGGTATTATAATTCAGGTATGCAAAAGAAGTCAAGTGGAGGAATAGGAAAGGCATCAAAGAGGCAGGCGGAGATACTGGAATTCATTAGTATTTTTCGTAAAAAGAATGGGTATGCCCCATCTCTTGCAGAGATAGCTGAAAATTTCAGTTTATCTATACCCACTGTCCACCAACATGTATCTTATTTACGCCAAAAAAATCTTCTAACCTTTGAAAAAGGTAAAAGACGTTCCATTCAAGCCTTCAATATTCACAAGGCGGGAACGATAGAAATTCCCTTAATGGGTCTCATAGCCGCAGGAGGGCCCATTGAAGCAATTCGAGATCCTCGACCAATTGAGGTGCCAAGAAATATGCTTTCGGCAGGAGCAAATTATTACGCTCTAAAAATAGCGGGCACTAGCATGATCGAAGATGGAATTTTTGATGGAGATATTATTGTTGTGCGTGAACAATCTACTGTCGATGATGGTGAAAAAGCGGTCGCATATTTACCAGACAAAGATGCTGTGACACTTAAAAGAATTTATCACGAAAAGAACCGTATCAAACTTGTGCCTGCAAATAAAAAGATGAAACCTTTCTACGAAACAAATGTAGAAATACAAGGAAAGATGGTTGGAGTGCTTAGGAAAGAAATTTAATAAGTGATAAAATAAACTTATGAATTTTATTGCTAACGAAACTAAACAAAAACTTCGAGGAGGGTACTATACTCCTTTAGACCTTGCTGAGTTTCTCGTTCGTTGGGTGAAAGAAATAAAACCTAAAAAACTGTTGGAGCCGAGTTGTGGTGACGGCGTATTTTTTGAGGCACTCAAAAAAGTTGGGGGATTTAGTAATGTTGGTTTAATTGGGATTGAATTTAACGCAGATGAAGCAGTTAAATCAAGGAAAGTAACTCGCCATGATTTTTCACATGCAGAAATAAAAAACACAGATTTTCTTAATTGGTCAATTAAAGAACTGAAAAATAATCCAGCGAGCTTTGACGCAATAGTGGGTAACCCGCCTTTTATTCGTTATCAATACCTTCCTAAAGAATTCCAAGAAAAATCCGAAGAAATTTTTAATATATTAGGATTGCCTTTTACAAAACATACAAATGCATGGGTTCCTTTTATCCTGGCCTCAATGGCTTTATTAAAGCCTGGGGGACGCTTAGCGATGGTTATACCAGCTGAAATTATCCATGTTCTCCATGCACAATCCCTCCGATCATATTTAGGAAAAGAATGTAAGAGAATTGTAATTGTTGATCCTCAAGAACTTTGGTTTGATGATACCTTACAAGGAACAGTTTTATTATTGGCGGAAAAATTGCATGATCTGAGCGATAAGCCAGAAGGGGTAGGAATTTATCCAGTTAAAAATCGGGAATTTCTTAAATTAGATCCAAAAGAAGTATTTTCGGCTCCTAAATCTATAAATGGTAGAACGATAAAAGGTAAATGGACTTATGCACTGCTAGACCCTGAAATACGGAAATTGATTGATGATCTAGCGGATCACCAAAATGTCCACCAATTTAAAGACATTGCTGATGTAGATGTTGGGATTGTTACTGGAGCAAATGACTTTTTCTTAGTACCTGATGCAACTGTAAAAGAATTTGGGCTTAAGAAATGGGCTTACCCAATGTTTGGAAGAAGTGATCATTGTCCGGGAATTATTTATAACAAAGAACAACATAAAACAAATCAAGAGAGTGGTAAACCCACAAATTTTATCTGGTTTCCAGATGAAGCTGTAGCCATAAGTGCATCCGCACAGCAATATATAGAATATGGAGAGGAACAAAACTTACATACTCGGTATAAGTGTAGTGTACGCACACCTTGGTACTCGGTACCATCCGTTTATACAACTGAGGTAGGTATGCTGAAGCGTTCACATAATACCCCAAGACTTATTCTCAATGAGGTTGGTGCATTTACTACTGATACGGCTTATCGCATAAATACTCATACCGGTATTGATAGCAAAAAACTCATTGGTTTTTTTCTGAATTCCCTTACTGTACTTAGTGCGGAATTAGAAGGACGACACTACGGTGGAGGAGTACTTGAGCTAACTCCATCTGAAATTGAAAAATTACTTATACCACTGCCTAGAAATGTAGAAGTAGATCTAGTTACTCTAGATAGTGATGTTCGCAACGTACCTATTGAAGAAGTGTTAAAAAAACAAGATCGAAAGATTTTGAAAGCTTTAGGGTTAACAATTGAAAAACAAAATCAATTGTTAGGAGCGTGGAATAAGCTCCGTAATCGTCGTCAGAGAGTAGATGATTCGAGCATTGGTTAATCTATTTCAAGCAAGAATCGAGTAGGGTTTTCTTCGTCTCTGTATAACGAAAGTGTCCTTCCAATAAGATCGGGTTGAGCAATATATTGTTTAGCCTGGCCCCAACTTAAACGAGTCATAGCATTATGTTGTTTATAAGCGATGCTTTCAGTGCCTATTGTGTGAGCAATACGTAAGTGAAACTCTCCATAAGAAACTCCCCTAACAATTAGTTCAAATTCTGCCTCAGTTTCTTCGACAGTTTCTGTTGTACCTGTTTTCCATCCTAAGTGAGAAAACAGTTCTTCTCGAAAATAATGCCGATGATCGATACCTTCACCCAACAGACCTTTATCAAGACTTATTGATCCTGTTGGATTGGTGTTATTTCCACTTGGTATATTAAGATCTCGTTCAGTTAGAGATTTACTTTCCCACATCAACTTTAGTCGGTCTTTGTTTGTGATGGGTGATGGAGATGCACTTGGAATGGTAACTACGGGTGTTTGGGTTGCTTCTGTCTTTGTACGAATTCTTTTAATTGTACGATAACGGCGTGGGACGCTTAACTTAATACGAGAAATTATGTCGTTAGAAGGGTTAGTTCCTTTTACAGTTGGTCTAGGTGGTAATACCTCTAACTCATCCAAAACTCGTCCATTTTGTCTTAGTAATTCAAGTTGTTCTTCTGATGTTATCAGAGTTACATGTTCAGGGTCACTAGAAGATAGATTTATAAATTCATTTTCAATACTTTCTACTAATTCTTTTTCGGAAGTATCAGTTAGATCAAAATCCATTGCCATACCCGCCTCAATATTATTATTCAAACCTCCAAGTGTTAGGTTGGCACTACCAATCACTAGTCGCGCTTCATTAACTCCTCTAGCTAAATATATTTTTGGATGAAACACAATATTTCTTGCTCCAGTATCTACGGTGTAGATGATTGCACCCAAATTTAGTAATCGAGCAAGTCCTTGGTATGAGGTAATATCATTACGTATACCTGAAAAAACTTTAGTCTTGTTACTAAACGATCGAATCTCATTTTCTAGAAGAATAACTCCTTCTTCATTTATAAAAGCTACACTAAGGATGACTTGTTGAATTTCAGGAACTTCAAAAATACGCTTAATCGCGTCGACGTGAGTATTTGAAGTTAATCCTTGAAGAATGAATTTTCTTTTAATCATAATCTTTATTTTAGCCCAAGAACCCTCTATTTGCTCGGGTTCAAACTTGGACATCTGGCGGAGGCGGAGAGATTCGAACTCTCGATACCTTTCGGTATGCCACCTTTCCAAGATGGTGCACTAAACCGCTATGCGACGCCTCCAGAAATAACAAACAACAAATAATAAGTAACGAATAATAAATTCTTATTTTTTATATGTTATTTGTTATATGTTACTTTAAATTGATTTATACACCACCAAGCTGATAATCGCAAAAACTATCGCCAAATAGAGCAGATATGTGGCAATAACCAGAAAAGTCGGCAACTGAAAAGAAACCGCTATCAAAAGAGCCCCTATACCGAGAGACTGCAGAACCATTTTAACTTTCCCTGACAACTCCGCTTCTATCGGTATGCCCTCCACGCGTTTTCGGTAATAAGCGCTCCCGATAAGAAAGAGCTCGATTCCTATAATGGTAACCGCCAAATAAACGCTCAAAAAACGGGTTACCAAAATGAAAACGGCCACGCCTATGAGAAGTTTGTCCGCCAGCGGGTCAAATGTTTTTCCCCATTCCGTAACCTGGTTTCTGGTCCTGGCCAAAGATCCGTCAATGGCGTCGGAAAAAGCCGAGAATAAAAACAGAATCAAGCCGTAAAAATAAAACTCCTCTACAAAAAGAAAAGCCACAAACGGAAGAGAAACGAAACGAAACCAAGTAACGGCGTTCGGAGTAATCCACTTTGGAATAAACGGCAACAACGTGCGGGCCAAAATTTTATCGGTAAAAGTCAGGTTGTCCATAATGAGTTTACGGTTTTTAGTTTTCAGTTTTCAGTTTTCAGGAAAAGCGGTTACTTCCCTCAAGGTCATATTCAAAATTGAATCTTCCTTTCCAAACAAGAACTTGCCGACAAATTTTTTCTTACTCAAAAACAATGGAAACCAATGTATGTCGTCCGGCCACATTTTTTCAAAAGGAATCTCGTCTACATTAAACCATTGCGGTTCCATTTCTTCGCTCTCTGTCGGGTTTCCAATAAATTCATCTGAACAAAAAATGTGGACTTCCAGGATTTCCGGACTCCCTTCAAATTCAAACTTTATGATTCCAAGTTTTTCCAAATTGATTACTTCTATCCCAGCCTCTTCTGTTATTTCTCTTCGCGCAGCCGTCTCTATCGTTTCCCCCTCGTGTACCTTGCCTCCAAATCCATTAAAACGGCCTTGCCCAAACCCGCGCTTTTTCATACCCAACAACACCCTATCATTCTGACGTACAATGCAAAGCGTTAACAATTTCTTCTTATTTTCTTTGACGCTACTGTTCATGTTACGCGATGCAAATATGCGAATTTATGCGAATGATACTAATTAATTCTCGAACCAATTATTTATTATATGTTATTTGTTATTTGTTTTTTAATCTACCACCTGCCCGAAGCGCCGCCGCCGCCGGAAAATCCTCCGCCGAAACCGCCAAATCCGCCTCTGCCGCCGAAACCGCCTCCACTCAGGCCTCCGCCGCCAATCCACGGCCCGCCGCCCGCCCACCAACTTGGCTTTTTCCCTGCAATTTTACTTTTTCCATATTCGCGCGAAATCAGAAAATCAAAAAGAAGGCCGAGCGGAGTGAGGATAGCGCCAACAATGATCCCCGCCAGAATCGTCGTAAAAAATATGGCGACGAGACCGATAACTGCTCCCATTACGCCTCCCAGCCACCATGAACGCGACCGCGCCATTACCGACACCAGCCATTGAATAAACACGAAACCGAACCAAAAAATCAAAAAATCAACTTTAATGTTTGCCCACCATGGTGGCGCGGTTTCTCCGGCGCTAGCCGAGATTGCTTCCCCTTTTGTCGCGGTGATAATTTGAGTCACGCCATCTGAAATCCCGCCGTAATAATCTCCCTGTTTGAATTTGGGAGTTATCACATTCCTTATTATCCGGCCGGATTGCGCGTCCGTAAGCACCGGCTCAAGTCCGTAACCGACTTCTACGCGCATTTGCCGTTCGTCAATAGCGACAAGTAAAAGCGCGCCGTTGTCCTTGCCTTTTTTGCCTATACCCCACTCTTTAAAAAGACTTGTGGCGTAATTCTCTACCGTATCGCCGTTCAAATTTTTAATTATGACGACGGAAATTTCGTTGCCGGTTGACTGCTCGTTTTGCGCAAGCGTCGCTTCAAGCGTTGCTTTTTGTTCAACGGATAATATTCCGGCAAAATCATTCACAAGGCCGGACGGCTTTCCAGGACTGACATAGGCAAAAACCACCACCGGTATTAAAATCGCGATCACCAACGACACTTTCGCAAAGCCTATTTTCATTTTTTTCTAACTTTCGCTGGGTGACGAAACTTTGCCTATAAGCAAAGTTTCGTCACAAATCTGTTATCCCAACTTTCCACTTTCCACTTTCTAACTAGAGTTGTACCTTCGGCGCACTCTCCGCGCCTTTTGCGGCTTCAAAATAATCGCGCGCGGTAAAATTAAACGTCTTGGCAATAAGCGAGGATGGCACTGTTTGCGTCTTTGTATTGTAGACGCGCACCGAATCATTGAATCTCTGGCGCTCCACGCTAATTCTATTTTCCGTTCCTTCAAGCTGGGTCATAAGCGTTTGCACGGTTTCCGACGACTTAAGCTGGGGATAATTTTCCATCACCACAAGAAGTCTTGCTAGCGCGCTTTCCACTCCGGTCGCGGCGGCAACTTTTTCATTAACACTTCCCGCTCCGGCATAGCGCGTGCGGGCTTCGGCCAAATCGCCGAACACCTTTTGTTCCTGTTTCATCGCGCCCTGAACTGACGCAACCAGGTTAGGAATCAAATCGAACCGGCGTTGATACTGGGCCTCCACCTGCGCCCACTGACCATCAATATTCTGTCCCAAAGAAATAAAACTGTTATAAGTCCCAACACCATAAAGCGCGATAATCACAACTACTGCCAAAATAATCAAAAGTGTTTTGTTTTTCCCAAAAAAAGTTGATTCCATAGATGTTGTTAAATAATTAATAAGTTAATAAGTTAATAAGTTAATAATAAAATAACCAATAGCTAAATAATTATACTTCAATAATAACAAAATTGCTCGGCACGTCAACACCTACGAAATTTTCCATAGAGTATTAATTTCCAGCGATAGCGGAATATTAATACTTTTGATAGAATAACAAAAATACATTTATGCCGAGATTTAAGGCAAAAGGTGGAGGAGCCATACAAAAGAAAATTATGCTTCTTCTGTTGTCTGGTTTGGCCCTTGGTCTTACTCGGTCCCCGAATAAATATTTTCGAATTTTGAAATTAGCCAGGCGGGAATGGAGAGAGATTGATCGCAGATCCTTAAATCAGGCAATTAAATCTCTTTATGAATCCCGTTTGGTAAAAACAAAAAGCAACAAAGACGGAACTTTCACACTCATACTCTCCGATATGGGAAAGACTGTGGCCCTTACTTATGATATAGATTCAATGACTATCAGTAAACCGCAACACTGGGACGGTAACTGGAGGATAGTCTTGTTTGACATTCCCGAGCGCCTTAAAAAAATCCGCGATTCCGTACGGCATCATTTGAAAAATTTAAAGTTCTTTGAATTTCAAAAATCAGTATTTGTCCATCCATTCCCATGCGAAAAAGAAATTGAATATATCGTAGAATTTTACAATATTCGCAAGCATGTTAGATTTATTACCGCACACAATATAGATAACGAGCTGCACCTAAAGAAAAATTTCGGTTTACTTTAGTTCTTTGGAGAAAACCCAAAGTATTAATTTTCAGCGATAGCGGAATATTAATACTTTGGGAAAGACATCAAAATGGGGCGTTCTGGGTTTCACGGAGTCTCACGTTTGACAAAAATAAGAAAAAAGAGAAGTATGTCGGCAGGCGCGCTCTTTGAGAAAATCTTAGGGCGTTTTTGTGGTAAAACCATAGCCCGATTCCTTGAGTGGACAGTGGGCGATTGGAGGTTCAAAATGAACGACGCAGTTGATAGCGCAACACAACGGGAGAACCAGATTGTAGAGCTTTTCAACAACCACCTGGCAAAAGGGCGGCTACTTGTCCGCTACTCAATGACCGCCAGTCACAAGAGTGAAGAATTCCGGGTCGAGATGGTAGACATCGAAAAAGTAGTGTTCACGGGTGACGAGTACACCGGTCTGGTTTGCCTAGCGTACCGAGGTGGTATTTTCGGTTCAAATATCCAAATGCAAGAATTCCAATGCCAGGTGATCGGTCCTTTTGGAAGGCATAAGATACCCATAATCAATGTCTTTCGTTCTCTGGCAAATAAATGGGAAACTCTCGGTGACCCGGTAGTCATCGACGGCAAGTGCCGATGGATGGAACCCGGCGATTTCGTGGGATGCGTGAAACCGGTGGCTTACATAAAAGGGCTCTCAAAAATACTCCCGGCTTCAAATTCCTCCTGGGTCTTCCCGTTCATGTGCTTGTTCGCCGGGCAATTCCGTTCGTTGGTACATAACAATTACACGGGAGAGGGAAAGGATCAGTTCACGATGTTCGTACTCGATAAATTCATTGATCGGTTCCACTCGTTCTTCGTCCAGCAATGCTGGTATGAGGCACTCGGTAAGCCAATCGACTGAATACGGCAACAAAAAACCGGGCAACGCCCGGCTTTTTTATTCGCGACATAAAGCGAGGGGGGGTATTCTTTCCCGCTTCCGAGCCAAGGAGGTTAGGTTAATACCGCGCGATCTCTGTCAGAGGGGCCTATATTTTACTCAAATGATACTTTAAATACATTACATAGGGCAGCCCTATGTATCATGTAGTGTTAGTAATCCATTCCCATGCCACCGCCAGGAGGAGGTGGAGATTTGGGCTCGGGGATCTCGGCGATGGCCGCTTCAGTGGTGAGAAGCATGGCCGCGGCGGAAGAGGCGTTTTCCACGCAATTCCTCGTGACTTTTACCGGATCAATGATGCCGGCCAAAATCATATCGGGAATTACTTCATCCGCGAGCGCGTCGTATCCGGTGTTTCCTTTGCCTTTTTTAACCTTCTCAACGATAACCGAACCGTCGTCACGGCCGGCGTTTATGGCGATCTGCTTAAGCGGTGATTCCAGCGCCTTAAGCAAAATCTGAAATCCTACCTGGAATTCTTTTTCAAAACTGGACACGGGAGATTTTCTCGCGCTGTGTTCAAGCTTGGCCGCGGCCTTGATGAGAGCCACTCCTCCGCCGGGAACAATCCCCTCTTCAATAGCGGCTTTGGTGGCGTTTACCGCGTCTTCAATTTTAAGCTTCAGGTATTTCATTTCCGTCTCCGTGGCCGCGCCGACTTTGATAACAGCTACCCCGCCGGAAAGTTTGGCCAGCCTTTCTTCGATTTTTTCCAAATCAAATTTGGATTCGATATTTTCTTTCATCTTGCGAAGCTGGGCTATGCGGGCATCAATGTCCGACTTTTTGCCCTTGCCGCCGACAATAGTGGTGGTGTCCTTGGTGGCGATTATTTTATTAGCCCTCCCGAACATGGAGATGTCGGCTTTGTCTATTTTGACACCGAGCTCCTCGGAAATAATCTTGCCTCCGGTCAAAACCGCGATATCCGCGAGCATGTCTTTTTTCTTGTCGCCATAGCCGGGCGCCTTGACCGCCAGCACCGAAAATGTCCCTCGAAGCTTGTTTACCACAAAAGTGGCCATGGCTTCGCCGTCAACATCGTCGGCGATAATGACAAGTTCCTTTCGTCCGCTTTGGGCCAATTTTTCCAAAAGCGGAAGTATTTCGGCGATAGTTGAAATCTTTTTGTCCGTGATTAAAATCGGCACGTCGCGGTATTCGGCTTCCATTCTTTCGGCGTTCGTAATCATGTATGGCGAAACGTACCCTTTGTCAAACTGCATTCCTTCCACAACTTCCGATTCAACGCTGAACGACTGCGATTCTTCAACGGTTACCACGCCATCCTTGCCGACCTTGTTTATAGTCTCGGCGATAATTTTTCCAAGCTCGAAAGATTCGGCGGCAATGGTCGCTACTTGTATTATTTCTTCTTTGCTTTTTATAGGCTTGGCTATGGCGCGGAGCGCTTTTACCACTTCTTCGGCTGCGGTTTCTATGCCCAACTTAATGCCCATAGCGTTCACGCCCATGGCCGTCTGCTTAATTCCTTCCTTAATAATCGCCTGTGTCAAAACAACCGCGGTGGTGGTACCGTCGCCGGCGGTATCATTGGTCTTCTGGGCCACTTCTTTCACTATTTCGGCGCCCATGTTCTCAATTTTATTGGGAAGAGTGATTTCTTTGGCAATGGAAACACCGTCATTGGTGATAGTCGGCGCGCCGTAACCCTTGTCCAAAACCACATTATGCCCGCGCGGACCAAGTGTAATTTTGACCGCGTCGGCCACTTTGTCCACCCCCCGCTTGAGAGCTTGTCTTGCTTCTTCGTTGAAAATAATTTGTTTAGCCATAGTTGAAATTAAAAACTCAAAACTAAAAGTGAAAAAATTGAATTAAAATTTTGGTATCTTTTTTAAGCTTTTTGTTTTTAGTTTTTAGTTTATTTGATAATCGCCAACACATTCTCTTCCCGCAAGATAAAATATTCCTCTCCATCAACCTTTATTTCATCCGGTCCGTATTTGGAAAAAAGAACCGTGTCGCCGACCTTGACGCGCAAGGGAATTATTTTGCCTTCGTCGTTCTGACGGCCGGCGCCCACGGAAATTACTTTACCCTGTTCCGGGCGTTCTTTGGATACCGTATCCGGAATAATAATCCCCGACTTTGTCTTTTTGGCATCGTCTGGAGACACAGGTTTTACTAATATTCTGTCTCCGAGCGGCACAATCTTGCTGTTGTTTTTCATACGAAAATATATGCTGCCAAACGGCAGAATTAATTATTAAATGACATGTTAAGTGATGACAGGATAATACAAAACACTTTTTGTGTAAACCTTGACTTTCCGGTTGGGGTATGCTTATATTAAAAGTAGCTTCACAAACCCTCCCCAGTAACCGAAAGGTGAACGGTGGGCTGTTTTTTATTTGTTTATTGTTAATCGTAAATCGTAGGTCGTAAGTTGTGGGTTGTTTTAAATCCCAAACAGTTGTTTTAATTTTTTGTTTACTAGGGAAAGATACTGGCTTTCCAAAACACCTAACTCTCCAAGCACGATTTTCTTTTGGAGTGTAGCGATTTTATCTACCTTGATTGCGGAGTCAATTTTAAGACCATTTTTGAGTGACAATTTAACCCGTACATCAAAAATTCCAGTTTTTGTTTTAAGTGATGATATAAAAGCAACTATGCAATCTTCACCACGCCGTGAATCATAAAGCGCCAAAGCCGGCCTGACTTTTTGTCCGGACAAGTCGGTAAACGGAAAAGGGACCAAAACAATCGTACCCTTAGGCATATTTTTTCTTGAGACTATTCATGGAATACAATTCCGGCTCATTTTTTAGAAAGTCAAAACTTTTTGAATATGCGTTTATGTTGGTAATATCATTCACCTCGCTATTGTATACGTCTGGGAATTGAACAAGGAGGACATCTATCATTTTATGCCGTCCGATGGCGAATATCTCACCATGGTACTTAACCCGGTTTATGATGGAACTCATATGTTTCCGCGCATTGGTTGTGGTAATTATTTTCATATGTACATATTGTACAAAATATGGAGTTTAAATGCAAGAAACGCATACGTGTATAACAATGCGGCATGTAACTCGTGCCCCCTCCAAATAAAGGGTATTGAACCAGAGGGCAAGCCCTGCACCCGCTAAGGTGCTCGCTCC
>ERZ1292640.1643-Hain-H43-02um-R1-1643-length-18365-cov-10_pt1 | contig 14524 bp, 12 predicted proteins | sample MGYA00564404_ERZ1292640 | MGnify/ENA primary metagenome ERZ1292640 (study PRJEB36523, sample SAMEA6512636) | groundwater metagenome | collected 2019-01-08 | study: AquaDiva: Metagenomics assemblies of 32 groundwater samples
TGGTGATCCTCTCGCGCAACGACCCGGTCTCGGGCATGCGGGTGTTCCGCTCGGCCCAGCATTACGGGCTGGCCATCCAGCGCGGCACCTTCAACCGTGGCGAGCCGCCGTGGCGCTACCTGAAACCCCTGCATGCCAACCTGTTTTTGTCGACCCACCTCAGCGATGTGCGCGAGGCGCTGGCGGCCGGCGTGCCTGCCGCACAGGTCTATCCGCAGTCGGCCCATGCCAGCGACCAGCACCCCCATGAAGTGCGCATCGCATTCGACGGCGACGCGGTGATTTTTTCCGACGAGGCCGAACGTGTGTTCCAGTCACACGGCCTGTCGGCCTTCCAGGCGCACGAACGCGACAAGGCCACGCAGCCGCTGCTGGCCGGGCCCTTCAAGCCGCTGCTCGAAGCGCTGCACCGCCTGCAGCAGGTGGGTACATCGCGCATGCGCATACGCACGGCGCTGGTCACGGCGCGCAGCGCGCCGGCGCATGAACGTGCGATCCGCACGCTGATGGACTGGAACATCGAGGTCGATGAAGCCATGTTTCTCGGCGGACTGGCCAAGGGCGAGTTTTTGCGCGAGTTCGAGCCCGACTTCTTCTTCGACGACCAGACCGGCCATGTCGATTCGGCCTCGCAACATGTGCCTTCCGGCCATGTGGTCAGTGGCGTGTCGAACCAGCTGTCGTGAGCCTGCCACCCGCGCTTATTTGCCCTGAAACCGCGCCGCGCGTTTTTCCACAAACGAGCGCACACCTTCTGCGGCGTCTTCACTGCGCGACAGGCCCTGCTGCACCGCAATGAAGTCCTGCATGGCCAGCACCGGGCCGTGTTCCACCGCCTTGAGTGCATTTTTTCGCGTGGCCACCACCGCCAGCGGCGCCTGGGCCGCAATGGCCTCGGCAATCCGCAGGGCCTCGTCCAGCGCCTGACCGGCGGGCACCACCTTCTGCACGAAGTTCAGCCGCAGGGCCTCGGCGCTGCCGAACTCGTCGCCGGTCAGCAGGTGCAGCAGCGCATTGCCCAGACCGGCACGTTCGGCCATGCGCAGCGTGGCGCCGCCAGTGGCCATGATGCCGCGCTTGACCTCGAGCTGCGAAAACCGGCAGTCGTCGGCCGCCACCACAATGTCGGCCGCCAGCATCAGCTCGATGCCCAGGGTGTAGGTGATGCCCTGCACCGCGACCACCATGGGTTTGCTGCGGCGCCGGTAGCCCTCCATGCCCAGATTGAGTGGGTCGACCAGGCCCAGCGGCACGGCTTTTTCGCCGCGCTGCATCAGCGGCGCAATCGTCGGCAGGTCCAGCCCGGCGGTGAAGTGATCGCCCAGCGCGTGCAACACACCCACGCGCAGCGCCGGGTCGTCGTCCAGCCGCGTGTAGGCTTCGCCCAGCTCGCGAAACATCTTCGGCGTGAAGCCGTTGCGCTTGGCCGGGCGGTTGATGGCGATCAACAGCAGGGGGCCGCGCACGGCGCAATCTATGCTGCCTTCGGGGGAAGGGGACGTGGAGGTGTTCATGCCGGCATCCTAGCGACTTCCCGCGCGGCGGCCATTCACTCGCGCGACAGGCGGCACTACACTGGCTTTCATTTCCGCCTCCAAGGATGACTGACATGCCCCTGACGCCCCTGGTCCCCGCCGTGCACGGCAAGTTTGCCGCCTTCCAGGACTTCTGCCGCAAGGCCTGGGCGCTGACACGGCCCTACTTCCAGTCAGAGGACAAATGGAAGGCGCGCGGCCTGCTGGTCGCCATCGTGCTGCTCAACCTCGGCGCCGTGTACATGCTGGTGCTGATCAACGAGTGGAACCGGGTGTTCTACGACGCGCTGCAGGACAAGAACCAGCCGGTGTTCTGGGAACAGCTCGGGCGTTTCACCTACCTGGCCTTTGCCTTCATCATCATCGCGGTCTACCGCTTTTACCTGACGCAGCTGCTGGAGATTCGCTGGCGCGCCTGGATGACGGCCCACTACCTGCAGCGCTGGCTGGCCGACCATGCCTTCTACCGGATGGAGCTGGCCCGTTATGCGAGTAATGGCGTGAATGGCAATGGGGGCAATGGCACGGCCGCACCGGACAACCCCGACCAGCGCATCCAGGAAGACCTGAACCTGTTCACCACCTACACCATCTCCCTGAGCATGGGCCTGCTCAACGCCGTGGTGACGCTGTTGAGTTTTGTCGGCATCCTCTGGAGCCTGTCGGGGCCGTTTGGCTTCACGCTGGGCGGCACCAGTTTCAACATTCCCGGCTTCATGGTCTGGATGGCGGTGCTGTACTGCGCGGCCGGCAGCATCATCACGCACTACATCGGCCGGCCGCAGATCCGGCTCAATTTCCTGCAGCAGCGTTACGAGGCCGACTTCCGCCACCACCTGGTGCGGGTGCGCGAATACAGCGAATCGATTGCGCTCGACAAGGGCGAGGCGGTCGAGCGCGTGCACCTGGAAGGCCGTTTTTCCACCGTGCTGGGCAACTACCTGACCCTGATCAAGAAACAGAAAAACCTGATCTGGTTCACCAATTTCTTCGGCCAGGCGGCCGTGGTGTTCCCCTTTGTCGTGGCCGCCCCGCGCTTTTTCAGCGGCGCCATCCAGCTCGGCCAGCTGATGCAGATCTCGTCGGCCTTCGGCCGTGTGCAGGACTCGCTGAGCTGGTTTGTCGACAACTACAGCAGCCTGGCCGCCTGGCGCGCCACGACCGACCGTCTCACCAGTTTTGAAGAGAGTTTTACGGCCCTGGCCCAAGCACGGCAGGCGCAGACAGCTATGAATTCAGTAGCAATCAGCGACTCCTCCACCAGCCTGGACACGCAGGACCTGACGCTGGCGCTGCCCACCGGGGCGGTGTTACTGGAAGGTGTCTCGCTGCATGCCGAGGCCGGGGAGAACGTGTTGATCAAGGGTCCGTCGGGCAGCGGCAAATCGACGCTGTTTCGCGCGCTGGCCGGCATCTGGCCCTTCAGCCGCGGCTCTACCCGTCTGCCGGCCAACACCATGTTCATCCCGCAACGCCCCTACTTCCCGAACGGCAGCCTGCGCGACGCGCTGGCCTACCCGCAACCGGCCGCCAGCTACAGCGACGCGCAACTGCGGCAGGCGCTGGAAGACGCGCTGCTGCCGAAGTTGATGCACCGACTGGACGATGAAGACGCCTGGAGCCAGAAACTCTCGGGCGGGGAGCAGCAGCGCCTGGCGATTGCCCGCGTGCTGCTGAAAAAGCCAAGCTGGCTGTTTGCCGACGAAGCCACCAGCGCGCTCGACGAGGATGCCGAAAAAACGCTGTACGAACGGCTGCTGGCCCAAACCAGGCAAGCGGGAGGCGCTATTGTTTCCATAGCGCACCGCCCCACGGTGGCCGCGTTTCACGGCAAGCGCTGGGAGCTTGAAAAACTGCCGGAGGGCGCACCCGCGCTGTACCGGCTGACCGAAACCCGCGCCTGATCAGCGCCCGGCCGAAGTGGCCTCATGGGCCTCGTAGGCCGCATAACCCCGCAAGCGCAGCTCGCAGGCCGGGCACTGACCGCAGCCATAACCCCAGGCGTGGCGGTGCGCACGGTCGCCGAGGTAGCAGGTGTGGGTGTGTTCGATGATGAGTTGCACCAGCGCCCGGCCACCCAGTGCCTCGGCCAGCGCCCAGGTGGCCGCCTTGTCTATCCACATCAGCGGCGTCTCGATCAGGAAACGTTTGTCCATGCCCAGCGACAAGGCGAGTTGCATGGCTTTCATGGTGTCGTCGCGGCAGTCGGGGTAGCCTGAAAAATCGGTCTCGCAGACCCCGGTGACCAGTACCTGCAGGTCGCGCCGATAGGCCAGCGCCGCCGCCAGTGTCAGGAACAGCAGGTTGCGCCCCGGCACAAAGGTGTTGGGCAGGCCCGAACTCTCCATCTTGAAAGCCGTGTCGCGTGTCAGTGAGGTCTCGCTGACCTGCCCCAGCACGGCAAGGTCGAGAAAATGATCCTCGCCAAGCCTGGACGCCCACTGCGGAAACTGCGCCCTGATCTCGCGCAGCACCACCAGGCGCGCCTGCAGCTCCACGCTATGGCGCTGGCCGTAGTCGAAACCCACGGTTTCCACACGCTCGTATTTCGACAGCGCCTGTGCCAGGCAGGTGGTGGAGTCCTGCCCACCGGAGAACAGGACGAGGGCGGTGGTGTGCATGGGGAAAAGTCGGTACGTTGTGCGGGAGCGGCTATTGTGCCGCGCCGCCTAAAACCGGTAATTCGCCGACACGCTCAACACGTGATTGCGGCCGGCGGCCGGTTCGAAATAGCGGCCATTGCCTTCATTGACGATGACCGAGCCCGCATAGCGGCGGTCGGTCAGGTTGTCGATGCGGGCCCCGGCCGACAGGGTCCAGCGATTGATCTCGGCCACGTAGCCGACGTGGGCGCCCAGCGTGACAAAAGACGCCGCCGCATCGCTGTTGGCATCGTTGACGGCCACGCTGCCGAGGTAACGCGCATCGACGCCGGCACGCCAGCCGGTCGGCGGCCGCCAGCCCAGCTCGGCGGCCAGAGCGGTGCGGGCCGTGCCCGGGATGCGATTGCCGGCGGGCACCAGAGGCGCCGGACACAGCACGGCATTGCCGACGCAGGCGAAGCCGTCGCGGTAGCGGGCATCGAGCAGCGTGTAGGACAGCTGCGCCAGCCAGTGGCGCGCCGGCGCGATGCTGCCGGCCAGCTCCAGCCCGCGGCGGCGCGTGGCACCGGCGTTCTGGAAGGTGCTGCGACCGCCGACGTTGCTCTGCGTGACGATTTCGTCCCGGGTCGCGGTGTGAAAAACCGCCAGCGTGGCTTCGATGCGCGGCATGGCGCCGGCCACACTGCGCCACTTGAGACCCGCCTCCAGGTTGTCGCTGCGTGACGGGCGCAGCGCAAAGTTCAGTCCGGTCCCGGCCGGCCGGTAGGCCAGCTCGTTGAAGGTCGGCGTTTCGAAACCGCGGCCGGCGGCCACGTACACACGCCACTGCGCCGACGGCGCATAGGTGATGCCGGCCGCCGGCAAGGTGGCGCTGTAGCGCAGGCTGCCGCTGTCGTCGCCATTGGTCCCGACGACGTAGCGGTCGGCGGAACTGAAACGCACCAGGCTGTGGCGCACACCGGCATTCACGGTCCAGTGGGCCGCCGGCTTCCAGGTGGCTTGCAGGTAGGGGTCCAGGCTGGTGACGCGGTTGTCTTCCTCGCGCCGCAAGGCGCCCTGCACGCCTGGTGTTGTTCCCTGGAAGTTCTGCCAGCCACGCCGCGTTTCCTTCATCGCGTCATAGGCCAGGCCACCGACGATCACCAGCGGGCGCTGCGCCAACAGCGTCCGGGTGGTCCAGCGCAGGTCCAGCCCGCCGTAGTCGCGCGCCAGGCCGATCACACCGCCGGGGTGCAGCGGGTTGGCCTGCACGCCCGTGGGGATGGCCTGGAACTGCGTGGTGGCGCGCTCGCCGCCGTACACCATCAGCCGCCACTGGTGGTCAGTATCGACACGCTGCTCGTACACCGCACCGAGCTGGCTCTGGCGCACGGTCTTGCGGGTGTTGAAGGTGGTCGCCGAGGCATCGGCACTGCGCGGTGCAACATCGAACTGCGCGCGGCTCAGGCCCAGCGGATCCTGCGCCTCCACCGACACGGTGTTGGCCAGCAGGGTCAGCTTGCGATCGCTGTCCAGCGCCCAGTCCAGCCGCAGGTTGGCCCCCTCGCGCTCGGCGGCGCTGTGCGCGCGATAACCGTCGGTGCTCAGCCGGCCGGCGCTCAGCATGTACCCCAGGGCCCCGGCGGCACCGCTGGCCTTGGCGTCGAAACGCCTGAGGCCATGGGAGCCGGTCGCTGCGCTGCTGCTCAACACCGGGCTGCCCTGACCTCCTTCGGTGAAGACCTGCAAAACGCCGCCCGACGAGTTGCCGTACAGCGCCGAAAAAGGGCCGCGCAAGACTTCCAGTCGCCCGACCGAAGCGAGGTCGATGTGCGAGAGCTGGCCCTGGCCGTCGGGCATGGTCGCGGGAATGCCGTCCACATACAGGCGCACGCCGCGCACGCCAAAGGTCGAACGTGCGCCAAAGCCGCGCACCGACAGTTGCAGGTCCTGCGCCTGGTTCTGCCGGTCCCGCGCCAGCAGGCCGGGCACCAGCGCCAGGCTTTCCGACAGGTTGAGCTGTGCCCGCCCATCGGTGCGGATGCGTTCGCCATCGACCACATCCACCGAGGCCGGCACGTCGAAGGGCGGCAGTTCGGTGCGGGTGGCGGTGACGCTGATGGGTGCCAGTGTCTGCGCGTTGGACGGGACGGCTCCGGCCAAGGCCAGGCAGGCCAAAACAGGGGACAGGTGGGAGCGGACAGGTTTCACAACAGGACAGTGCGTTTGATGCGCTGATTCTGCCTGCCGGTGAACCCGGCCGGCATACCTCACCCGTATAGCCCTGCCAAGTAGGGATCAAACCCCGAGAAAGCCAAACCCCAGTTCCGGCCGCTGGCCGTCGATCAACTCGGCGATGGCCTTGCCCGACCCGGCGCCGTGGGTCCAGCCCAGCGTGCCGTGGCCGGCGTTCACCCAGAGCTTGCCGACCTTTGTCCTGCCGATGTATGGAATGTTGGTCGGGGTGGCGGGGCGCAGGCCTGTCCAGAAGTTGGGCTGGCCGCCCTGTGCCTCATTGCGGGTGTCGCACACGCCCGGCAACACCTGCTCGATGCGGTCGGCCAGCATCTGGCAACGCGCCCGGGCCAGCGGCGTGTCCAGCGACAGGTCGTAACCCGCCACCTCGATGGTGCCGGCGACACGCAGGGTGTCGCCCAGACGGCTGATGGCGCACTTGACCTCGTCGTCGATGGTGCTGACCCAGGGCGCGAGTTCGGGCTTGAGCAGCTTGAAGGTGGCGCTGTAGCCCTTGCCGGGGTAGATGGACAGGTCCACACCGACCGTGCGCAACAGGGGCGCCGACCAGGAACCGCAGGCCACGACGAAGGCATCGGCCTGACGGGCCAGCAACTCCCCGGTGCTGCGTTTCCTGAGCTGGACCGCGCTGATCTCGCCGGCGATTTTCTCCAGCCGCACGATGTCGTGCTCGTAGACAAACTGCACGCCGGCCGCTTCGCAGCGTTGCGCCAGCTCCTGGGTGAAGACCCGGGCGTCACCGCTTTCGTCGCTGGCGGTGTAGGTGCCGCCCACGATGTGATCGGCAAACGAGCGGTAGGCCGGTTCGATCTCGAACAGCTCGCTGCGGTTGATCACCCGGCGGTCCACGCCGAAACCCCGCATCAGCGCGGCGGCCTGCGCTGCCGCGTCAAACGACTTCTGGTCGGTGTAGTAATGCGCGATGCCGCGCTCCAGCCGGTTGTAGCTTATGCCGGTGCCCTGCACGATGTCCTTGAGGGCCACGTGGCTGTAGGCGCCCAGCGCCACAATCTGCTCGACATTGCGGCGAAAGGCCGCGTCGGTGCACTGGCTCAAAAACTGCAGGCCCCAGCGCCACTGGCGCCAGTCCAGCCGGGGCCGGAACAGCAGCGGTGCGTCCTTGCGAAACATCCATTTCAGCAGCTTGGCCGGCGCCTCCGGGTTGGCCCAAGGCTCGCAGTAGCTGACGGAGATCTGCGCTGCATTGGCAAAACTGGTTTCCATGGCAGCGCCGCTCTGGCGTTCGACCACCGTCACCTCGTGCCCCCGCTGGGCCAGATGCCAGGCCGTACTGACACCGATGATTCCCGCGCCCAAAACAATGATTTTCATGGGCGCTAGTCTGGATGAGCTTGCCGCAAATTAACAGCCTCGTTAAACTCTTTGGCAAATCATTAGGAAGGCTAATAGGCCTATGTACGATCCCCTTGCCCTCGAATGCCTGGCCGCCATTGTTGAAGAAGGCGGTTTCGAGCGCGCCGCCCAGCGCCTGAACGTCACGCAATCGGCCATCTCGCAGCGCCTGCGGGTGCTGGAGGGCCAGGTCGGCGCCATCCTGATCGTGCGCAGCCGGCCGCTGAAGGCCACCTCGGCCGGCAAGCTGCTGCTCAAACACACGCGTCAGCTGCGCCTGATACGCGCGGACCTGGAGCGCGACCTCAAGGAGTTGGCGCCGGGCTTGTCGGGCGGCGGCCGCGAGGAAGAGCGCATCTCGATTGCGGTCAATGCAGACAGCATTGCCAGCTGGGCACTCGACGCCCTGACCGGCCTGGTCAGGCAGGGTCTGCCGGTCGAGATCATCGTCGACGACCAGGATTTCACGCACGACTGGCTGCGCCAGGGTCATGTGCTGGGTTGCGTCACCACCCTGAAGCAGGCCCTGCGCGGCTGCAAGGTGGCCCAGCTCGGTGCCATGAACTATGTCGCCGTGGCCGAACCGGCTTATGCAAAAAACCACCTGCCCGGCGGGCTGGACGCTTCGAATTTCCGCGCCCTCACCTATGTGGCTTTCAACCGCAAGGACGATATGCAAAGCGAGTTTGTCGCCCGGGCTGTCGGACTCAAGCGGGTTTCGCTGAGCCAGCTGTTTGTTCCCAGCTCCGAGGGGCAACTGCGCGCCGCCCTGGCAGGGTGGGGCGTCAGCGTGCTGCCGGAACTGCTGGTGCGCGGTTTGATCGACGACGGCGAGCTGGTCAATGTCGCGCCCCAGCACACGCTGCCGGTGCAGCTGTTCTGGCACTGCTGGAACCTCGAGTCGGCGGTACTGGACTCGATTTCCGCCGCCCTGACCTCCGAAGCCGACAAACTGCTGCACTGAGCCCGGCCGTCTTTGCGCGAAAATGGCGGTTTGTCATCCCACCAAGACCCGCCATGAACATCGAAAAAGACACCGCCGTCACCCTGCGCTTCAAGGTCTCCGAAATCGGGGGCAAGCTGATTGAAGAAAGCAAGGAGCCCATGGTTTACCTGCACGGAGGTTATGGCAACACCTTGCCAAAGATCGAGGAAGCGCTGGAAGGAAAAACGCGCGGCTACCAGACCACACTGGAACTGCAGCCCGAAGACGCCTTTGGCCTGCGTGACGAGGCGCTGCTGCGGACCATTCCCAAAAGCCAGTTCCCGCCCGGCGTGAAAGTTGGTGGCCAGCTCGAAGGCCGCGACAACGACGGCAAGGTGCATGCCTTCACCGTGACAAAAATCAAGGGCGACACGGTCCTGATGGACGGCAACCACCCGCTGGCCGGCAAGGCCCTGCGTTTCAGCCTGACCGTCACTGATGTGCGCAAGGCCAGCGATGAAGAAATTGCGCACCGCCATGTGCATGGCGAGCACGGGCACCATCACTGAACGAAACGGCCAGGCAGCCCGTCAGGCCTGTGGCCTCAAGCCTTCCTGAGGTAACACGCCTTGAGCATGAAGCTGCCGGCGTCCATCTTGCAATCCACCTCATGGTCGCCGCCGACCAGGCGGATGCTCTTGACCTTGGTGCCCATCTTGAGGGTGATGGACGACCCCTTGACCTTGAGGTCCTTGATCAGCACCACGGCATCGCCGTCGGCCAGCACCTTGCCATTGCTGTCCCTGACCACCGCGCTTGTGTCGTCGTCGGCAGCCACGCTTTCGACCATCGGCCATTCATGGCCGCAATCGGCGCACACAAGGTTGTCGCCATCAGGGTAGGTGTTTTCCTGGCCGCACTGGGGGCAGGCTGGTGTATGGGGCATGCTCACTCCACCGTCACGCTTTTGGCGAGATTGCGCGGCTTGTCGACATCCGTGCCGCGGGCCACGGCGGTGTGATACGCCAGCAACTGCAGCGGCACCACATGCAGCAGCGGGCTCAGGGCGCCGTAGTGCTCCGGCATGCGGATGACGTGGATGCCGTCGCTGCTCTCGATTTTGGTGTCGGCGTCGGCCAGCACGTAGAGCACGCCGCCGCGGGCGCGCACTTCCTGCATGTTGCTCTTGAGTTTTTCCAGCAAGGTGTCGTTGGGCGCGACGGTGACCACCGGCATGGCGCTGGTGACGAGCGCCAGCGGGCCGTGCTTGAGTTCACCGGCCGGGTAGGCCTCGGCGTGGATATAGCTGATTTCCTTGAGCTTGAGCGCGCCTTCGAGTGCAATCGGGTAATGCAGGCCGCGCCCCAGGAACAGGGCGTTTTCCATCTTTGCAAAATCTTCGGCCCAGCTGATGACCTGCGGCTCGAGCGCCAGCACGGCTTGCAAGGCGGCCGGCAAGTGGCGCATGGCCTTGAGGTGGCCCTCTTCCTCCTGCTCACTCAACCGGCCTTTGCTCTGGGCCAGTGCCAGCGTGAGAAGGAACAGCCCCGCCAACTGGGTCGTGAAGGCTTTCGTCGATGCCACACCGATCTCGACGCCGGCGCGCGTGATGTAGGCCAGCTTGCACTCGCGCACCATGGCGGAGGTGGACACATTGCAGATGGTCAGCGTCTGCGTCATGCCCAGTGATTGCGCGTGGCGCAAAGCGGCCAGCGTGTCGGCGGTTTCGCCGCTTTGCGTGATGGTGACCACCAGCGTTTTGGGATTGGGCACCGAGGTGCGGTAACGGTACTCGCTGGCCACTTCCACCTGCGTCGGTATCCGGGCGATGGACTCCAGCCAGTACTTGGCGGCGCAGCCGCTGTAGTAGCTGGTGCCGCAGGCCAGGATGAGCACGGAGTCGATGTCCTTGAACACGCGGTAGGCGTCGTCGCCGAAGAGTTCGGGAACGATCCCCTCGACGCCTTCGAGCGTGTCGGCGATGGCGCGCGGCTGTTCGAAAATTTCCTTTTGCATATAGTGGCGGTAAGGGCCGAGCTCGGCCGCGCCGCTGTGCGCCTGCACGGTTTTGACTTCGCGCTGGACGGCCTTGTGGTCACGGTTGATTACCCAGTATTTGCCCAGCTGGATGTCGACCATGTCGCCTTCTTCCAGGTAGAGGATCTGGTCGGTCACGCCGGCCAGGGCCATCGCGTCGCTGGCCAGAAAGGTCTCGCTGCCGTCCTTGCCGACCCCCAGGATCAGCGGCGAGCCCGAACGGGCGCCCACCACACGGTGCGGCTCGTCCTTGCAGAAAGCGGCAATCGCATAGGCGCCATGCAGGCGAGCGGTGGTGGCCTGCAGGGCCTCGAACAGATCACCGTCATAGAGGCTGTCCATCAGGTGCACGATCACTTCGGTGTCGGTCTGGCTGGCAAACACATATCCCCTGGCCTGCAGCTCTGCACGCAATTCATCGTGGTTTTCGATGATGCCGTTGTGCACCAGCGCCACCCGGCCCGGCTTTTGCGCAGCGTCCCCGGTGCCATGGCTGAAGTGGGGGTGGGCGTTGTGCACGGCTGGCGCGCCATGCGTGGCCCAGCGTGTGTGGGCAATGCCGGTGCCGCTTTCGAGCTTGTCAGCGCTCACCTGCTCCATCAACTCGGCCACGCGGGATGTGCTGCGCGCCCTCTCCAGGCCGTCGGCATAGACCGCCACACCGCAGGAGTCATATCCCCGGTACTCCAGCCTTTGCAGGCCCTGCACAAGGATGGGAACAATATTTCTTGTCGAAACCGACGCCACAATGCCGCACATAAACCGCTCCTGAAAAAACAATAGGCGGATGCTATGCGCTTTTAATTTTCCATGATCGTCAAAATTTAACTAATAATGAAAGTAAATTTCATAATAGTATAGCTATGAAATAATATTTCTCAATCATTAGATCTATGGAATAAAAATGAATATTTCCATCGACGGGATTGACGTCAAACTGCTTGAAGCCTTGCAGGACGATGCCTCGCAGAGCAACCAGGCCCTGGCCGCACGCGCCCATATCTCACCGCCCACCTGCCTGCGGCGTATCAAGCGGCTGCGTGACGCCGGCCTGATCGAACGCGAAATCGCCATCCTCCACGCCGACAAGCTGGCCGGCACACTGGGCCACGGCCTGACGGCGCTGGTGGAGATCACCCTGGACCGCCAGGGCGCCGAGCAGCAGGAAGTGTTTGAAGCCCGGGTGGTGCTCGACGGCGCCGTCCAGCAGTGTTACCGCGTCTCGCCGGGCCCGGACTTCATCCTGGTGGTGCATGTGCGTGACATGCCGGCTTACCTGGCGCTCGCGCAGCGCCTGTTCACCAGCGACGTCAATGTGCGCAATGTGAAGGCCTTTTTCAGCATCAAACGCTCGAAGTTTGAGCCAAAACTGCTTCTATCCCAATAGATACGTGCGTAAGCAGCTATGAATTAAATAGCATGCTTACACGACCCCACGGGCGGGGGCCATCGCCACGTCCGCCAGATCGGCCTGCTCCACCTACGCGCCGGGCTTGTTTTTGACCGGCCGCTGCCAGTTGGCAATGTTGACCTGCTTGCCGCGCGCCACGCTCAGGGCGCCGGGCGGCGTGTCCTTGGTGATCGTCGAGCCGCCGCCGACGGTGCCGCCTGCGCCTATCGTGACGGGGGCCACCAGCACGCAGTTGCTGCCGATGTGCACGTCGGCTTCGATCACGGTGCGGTGTTTGTTGGCGCCGTCGTAGTTCGCGGTGATGCTGCCGGCGCCGTAGTTGACGCGTTCCCCCACCGTGGCGTCACCGAGGTAGGCCAGGTGGTTGGCCTTGGCGCCTTTGGCCAGCGTGGAGTTTTTCACTTCGACAAAATTGCCGATGTGCACCTCGGCGCCCAGCTGCGCGCCGGGGCGCAGGCGGGCAAACGGGCCAATCAGCGCGCCCGCGCCGACCTGCACGCCGAGCGTTTCACCGTCGATGTGTGTGAAGGGGTGGATCACCGCGCCGGCGGCGATGGCGGCGTTGGCGATGCAGCAGTTGGCGCCTATGCGGACGTCGTCACCGAGGGTCACCCGGCCTTCGAACACGCAGTTGACATCGATTTCCACATCCTGCCCGCAGGCCAGCGTGCCGCGCACGTCAAACCGCGCCGGGTCGCTGATGCGCACGCCCTGCTCCATCAGGGCCGTGGCCTGGCGCAGCTGGTACACACGTTCGAGTTCCGCCAGTTGCACCGGGCTGTTGACACCGGCGACCTGCGCAGCGTCCGTTATCTGGTGCGCGACCACGGCCACGCCATCGGCAACGGCAAACTTCACGATGTCGGTCAGGTAATACTCGTTCTGCGCGTTTTTGTTGTCCAGCCGGGCCAGCCAGCTGCGCAGCAAACGCGTGGGCACGGCCATGATGCCGCTGTAGATTTCGCGGATCTCGCGCTGGGTGTCCGTTGCATCCTTGTGTTCGACAATGGCGCGTACCTGGGCGGAGGGTTCTGCACCGGCGCGGACGATACGCCCGTATCCCGTCGGGTCGGCCATGCTGAGCGTGAGCAGGGCCAGGCGCTGGCCGTCGCACTGCGCCAGCAGGGCCTGCAGGGTGGCGGCCTGGGTCAGGGGCACGTCGCCCGACAGCACCAGCGTGACACCGTCGTCCGCCAGCAGTGGCAGCGCCTGCTGCACCGCGTGGCCGGTGCCCAGCTGGGGCTCCTGGCGCGCAAACTGCAGTTTGGGCATGGCATTCACGGCGGCGACGGCCTGCGCCATACTGTTGCATGCGGACTCCACTTCGGCGGCACCGTGGCCGGTGATGACCACCGCCTGCCGGGCCGATAACCGCGTTGCGCAGTCAATCACATGCGCCAGCAAGGCACGGCCGCCCAATCGGTGCAACACTTTGGGTAATGCGCTTTTCATCCGCGTGCCTTTGCCCGCGGCCATGATGACGACATCAACTGGAACTGGAGTGGCCATGAAGTTTCCTGTGAATTGGGGGTCTCGAAAGTGGCGTCCGGCCAGGCCGGAACTGAAACGCAGCACCCAGATTATCGGTGTGCTGCTGCTGAGCGGGACACTGCTGGCCTGCAGTGCGGTCAAATTCGCCTACAACCAGGCGACCGAGCTGGCGTACTGGCAGCTCAACAGCTACTTCGAATTCGACGACACCCAAAAGCCCCTGGTCCGGGAAGAACTGGCACGCCTGCATCAATGGCACCGGCAAACACAGCTGCCAGCCTATGTCGAAACACTGGAGAAATGGAAGGCCTGGCTGCCCGCCGAGATCGACGAGGCGCGGGCCTGCGGCATCTTTGAGGAGGTGAAAACCCGCCTGCAAGCCATTTCGGACCGCGCCGCGCCTGCCATGGGTAGCGTGGTGGGTAGGCTGGGGCCGGAGCAGCTGGAGGCCCTGAAGCGGAAATTCTCGAAACTCAATACGGAGTACCGTGACGATTTTCTGGAGGGCAGCCCCGAAGACCTGATCAACCGGCGGCAGAAGAAAGCGGTCAGCCGTGCCGAGATGCTGTACGGTACGCTGGACGACAGGCAACTGGCGGTGCTGCGCAGCCGCATTTCGCAGTCGGTGTTTGACGCGCGGCTTTCGCTGGCCGAATACCAGCGCCGCCAGCGGGACGCCTTGCAGAGCTTGGGGCCGCTGATTGCCGGCCGCGCCACTTCCGAGCAAGCCAGGCCGCTCATGCAGGCCTACTTTGACCGAGCCGTCAATTCGCCGGACCCGGCCTACCGCAGTTACCAGGAGCGGCTGACGCGCGACAGCTGCAAAACCTTTGCAGCGCTGCACAACAGCACGACGGTGGCGCAACGCGTCAGGGCGGTGCAAACGCTGCAGGGCTACGCGCAGGACTTCGGCATTCTGGTCGCCGGGCGCTGA
>ERZ1292640.2556-Hain-H43-02um-R1-2556-length-14519-cov-6_pt1 | contig 14519 bp, 18 predicted proteins | sample MGYA00564404_ERZ1292640 | MGnify/ENA primary metagenome ERZ1292640 (study PRJEB36523, sample SAMEA6512636) | groundwater metagenome | collected 2019-01-08 | study: AquaDiva: Metagenomics assemblies of 32 groundwater samples
CCAAAAACCTCTCGTCACGGCTACTGAATGAAGCTATATCGCAACACGTCTATTAACTAATATCTATGTCACTACACATTCTCAAAAAACCAACGAATTACTCTTTTGAAAAAGTCGGCATAAAAGGAAAAGTATTTCCTGTTGCGACTATTGCAAAGAAAACTGGCGTATGCATTATTGAAACCAAGAAGGGCCACGAGTCGACTATTATCGAGCACGAATGCGACTTCATCTATTACATTTTGGAGGGTGAAGGATATTTTGAAATAAATGGAGAAAAAGAAAACTTCGTGAAAGAAGATTTAGTAGTTATTCCTGCCGGATCAACGTTTACGTATAAAGGAAACTGCAAAATGCTTCTTATTACTACTCCTGCATTTTACCCGGAGCAGGAAGAGGCTGTATAGTATACCTATATGGATACATATAATTGGTATTCTCAACTCATCAAGCCCTCATGGGCGCCACCGTCATGGCTTTTTGGTCCCGTATGGTCGATTTTGTATATTTTAATCGCGGTTTCTTTTGGTGCGGTGTTTTGGCGATTGTGGAGTAAGAAAAAAAAGAAAAAGTTGGCTATAATAATTGCATTGCCATTCGCATTGAACCTTATATTTAATGCATTGTTTACCCCAATCCAATTCGGATTACAAAATAATATTCTTGCGGCAATTGACATTCTTTTCGTACTTGCCACGTTGGTGTGGGCAATGAAGTTTATTTATCCCTACGCACGATGGATTACCTATATGCAAATTCCATATCTTCTATGGGTTTCTTTTGCGACTGTTTTACAATTAACCATAACGTATTTAAACAGATGACGTTTTCTTCAACGTTTCTTAAGTCAATCCTCGTTTATCATTGAAGTGGTTGTGCACGAAAAACATGATAAAATGAGGCAGGATAAATGTTTTTAATTTGGAGAGGTCGCATAGTGGCCTAGTGCAGAGGTTTACTAAACCTCCGTAACGCAAGTTACCGCGAGTTCGAATCTCGCCCTCTCCGCTTTCACCTCGCCGAAGTTCCGCCAAAGGCGGAACGAAGGCTGGATTCGGCTCGGTTTCAGCGAGATAAATCCGCTTCACTTCGACGTAGTTTTAACGAAGTCGAGTTTCTCAACGTAGTATTATATGTATATATGTTTTATTGCTATATTCTTTTATGTTCAGATAATAAAACATATATTGGCGGCACAAATGATTTGAAAGATAGAATATCTAGACATCAGAAAGGATACATAGCAGCCACAAAGAACAGGATGCCGGTAAAGTTAATAACTTATTTTGCATTTAATGCAGAACACACAGCTTTTACATTTGAACAATATCTCAAATCTGGTTCAGGAAGAGCATTCTTGAAGAAGCATAGTATTATTAGTCGTATATGAAACTAATTCTCATTGATGGAGGCCCTGCATCCGGAAAAAATACTCTTGGGACATTACTTGTTGAAAAACTCAAAAAACTTGAAAATAACGTTATCCTTATGGATTTAGATACGTTTGTCGAGCAAATTAACCCTTCCTGGATTTGGAAAAGTAAATTACTTGAAGAAACAGATCAATCGAAAGCACGAAAGAACTTCGCCAATACAATAAATAGATATCTTTTGGAAGACTATACAATTATCGTCATCGGCGAACGATTTTTGACGAAGGATGACATCTCTTTCTTTATGAGCCGACTAAATATAAATTGCCCTGTACAGTTGTATCATTTATGTGTGCCGTTTGCCTTACGAAGAAAAAGGCTTCATGAGCGAGGCCCTCATTCACATATTGATCTAGAAAAGGATCAAAAAGAACGGGATATGGTTTTGTCATGGCCTGGATATGTTTACGATAACATCAACACGCCTGAGGTTGACACTGATCGATTGGCGACACTTATTCAAGATTCAAAAGGAACTATTGATATTGTTTTGCCTGAAAAATAGGTTATATCATTATAAATAGTTCTCCGCTTTCATCCGCCGAAGTCTAAAGGGCGAAGGAGGGCAATAGTATGAACATACAAGCACTTGTATTTGATCTCGATGGGACCGCAATTTCTTCTCGTCCTGATGGCATGCCCTCAAAGCGAGTGATTGATGCAGTCAAGAAAGCACAAAAATTGTGTCATGTGTCGATTGCTACAGGGAGATCATACAAAGCGACTAAATCAATAATGCATGCGTTAGACATTGACGATTTATGTATTTTAGACGGAGGAGCTTCCTTGTATTCATGTAAAACAAATCAATTTGTCTGGAAACAAGCGATGGATCCGATTTCATTGCAACAGGTATTTTTTAAGTTAAAGAAGTTGGGGGATTATGAAGTTGATGATGATAGGGAAGTAACCAGATAGTCTCTTTTAACGTATCATCCCCAAATACCTCTTTGTTTGTCCTGTATTTTTGCGGTGTCGAAAGATGAAGCACGAGAGATAGTTGAGATCGTCAAAGAAACCAGCGGACTAGTGGCACACGCAATGGGTTCTTGGACGATTGGAAAATATGATGTCCATATTACGCATGAATTAGCGACCAAAAAACATGCGTTACAAGCATTGTTATCTTGTTTAAATGTAAATCATAAGAATGTCATGGTCGTGGGAGACGGGGGTAATGATTTGCCGCTTTTTGAATTAGCAGGACTCAAGGTTGCTATGGGCAATGCGGCTGAAGAATTGAAAAAAGCGGCGGATTGGATAGCGCCAACGGTAGATGAGGATGGGCTTGCTGTCGCGATAGAAAAATATATCCTCCATGATACAATGAGTTGACCATGATCGTTACCACCACAGCGCCATATACCAGAGAAGAGATTGAAAAACTGAAAGAGCAATTTGGTACATACATAAAAACCGTTATAGACATAAAACAAAAGATTTGTAGTGCTGGGTGCGATCGACATTTCGATTCCGAACAAATTTTACTTCAAAGCGGATCGCATCAGGTAGATGTGTGGGGCGGTGGTATAGATTTAGAAACAAAAATCATAGACTTCAATTCATTTATTAATATTCGGCTGAGTGATAATAATCATAGCAATGAAATTCAAGATAGTACAATTCGTGATGAATATAAAAAACTCACAGAATATTTTTTTCAAACAGTCCTATGAATGATACATATTACTCAATTAGTTCATTGGCTATGGATCTTAAGCGTGTGGCACTTGGATATCACGCTGGTTCATACAAAACAGCGAAACGTTTTTCTCAAGAAGCGCTGAAACGTAAAAGTGAAATAGATACAGAGAATATAAAGCCATATCTTCAAAAATTATTACAGACATTGCCGAAAATTTTAGAGCAGCAAGATGTTGGTCGAGTGGCAGAGGACGCGCTGATGTATTCGACCCTATTTCAAAATTACGCAGTGACGCACATGGTGTCGAGTAAGACAAAATACCGTGAATAACAGGCGATTTCTTGCAATATAATGCAACATCTTGCAACATTATGCAACATCTCTTTAAATCATGATAACCAAAAAGTCACATTTTCATTTTGCTTCGCAATTAGTGAGAATTTTGGATACTCGATTTTCATGCACTACAACAGCGCGTTGTATTCTAAAATCAACGCGACGTCTTTGTTTTCCAGCGGCTTGGTCTCACGCATGAGGGAAAGCACGGTCTCAAGAATCATTTTTTGTCTGATGAGTTTATTATGATACGCGCCGGTGTAGCGGGGATTTCTTTTTATGCGTGCAACTAACCACACGAATGGATGAAGGTTTTTTTTGACCGCGATGAGTTCTTTTTCATAGAGCAGGCGATCTTTGTCTTTGTATCCTAAATATTCGTCGCGACCGCCAGGGATGGCGAAAAGTTGTACCGCGTAATTGACATAATATTGTTTGTACGGGCCATCGACTATAGCAGCCCCCGTCTCGGTGAGCGTCGGGTCGAGAAGATTATTTCTGTGTGTCGTACTATTCATAAATCCTGCGACAAAGTTTTGGGCAGATGAGCCGCCCATCCCGATATTTTCTGATGCATACACAAATGCATATTCAAGCTTTGGCAGTACCGTCCCAAGTTCTATACCCTCAAATGGATCTTGATGAGAGAAATTTTCATGTTTGCGTATCACCTCCGCCCGCATGGCTGCAGCTTTCATAAGCGTCGTACTTAACCGCAAAAGCGGCGCGCCGGCTTTTTCCCGGACATTATTTATTTCGTTGATAAAATCGATTGGGTCTATCGCTTGTGCGCCAAGGACTGATTGGCTTATGTTTGTGAGGGCGAGTGGTCCGCTATAGGAAAGTTCTTTGGTAATCGTTGGTACGGGCAGTGGTAAAAGAGACGTCGGTCGGGGCGATATCCGAAAGCCAATGACAAAGCCTATGGTCAGAATCCCGCTTATTATTGCGTTTTGTAAAGGATGAATGGTCACAAGAAAAGTATACCAGAGAAAAACAGCGTGAAGAGCGAGCGATTTGTGCGTTTGAAAATTGGTCGTATTTCGAGTGTTAGTTTGCCTACAAAGTTAGGGGGAGTATAATTTTTATAGCATGAAAAAAATTATTACCCAAGGTCTTCAGATAGCCGTCATCAAAGATAATAAAGAAGAATATATTTCTTTGACAGATATGGCTAAATTCAAGGATCGTGAAGCGACCGGTATTGTAATAGCAAACTGGTTGTCTACGAAGTACACGATTCAATTCATGGGAACATGGGAACATGTGCACAATCCACGTTTTAATGTTATGGAATTCCATAACATTAAAAATGAAGCAGGCTCGAATGGATTTATCCTATCTTCTTCGCGGTGGATTCAAAAAACAAACGCAATTGGTATTCGGTCTTCTACTGGTAGATATGGAGGAACGTTCGCCCACAGAGACATAGCCTTTGAATTTGCTACATGGTTATCTCCGGAGTTTAAGCTTTATTTGATTAAAGAATTTCAAAGGCTAAAGCAAGAAGAAAATAAAAAACTAGAATTAGGTTGGGATATTAAGCGACAGCTAACTAAAATTAACTACCGTATCCACACAGATTCAATAAAAGAGAACATCATTCCAAATATTGTTTCTAAAAAATTAATTCAAATCACGTATGCAAATGAAGCGGATGTGCTTAATATTGCTCTGTTTGGAAAAACCGCCAAACAATGGAGGGATGAAAATTCAAACAAGGACGGGAATATCCGTGACTATGCCGATGTCACTCAGCTTGTCGTGTTGGCAAATCTGGAGGGAATGAATGCTGAATTGATTAGGCAAGAGCTCTCTTAGCCAAAGCGTTTAGTCCAGCTCAATCAGATTGCTATTGGCCAGATGCATTCTTTGATAGGCAGCAGCAGCGTGAAGAAGTTGCAGGGTTGAAGTGGGTTGATCGACCTCGCGAAAAGCTTCTGGATATTCATGTTTTGGATCATGTCATCGTGTTTTCAAAAGAGTACGTAAGCTTGAAAGAAAAAGGATTGATCTAATACTATTCACATAGACGAATGACATCATAAAAGATATCATTTAAGCGTATGAAAAACCTTCTGGACTATACATTTGAAGATCATTTGAAAAAACAGCTGAAATCGCCTGCGTTTCGTGTAGCATGGGAAGAATCAGAAGTTGAGTATCTACTTGCAAAACAACTTATAGAAAAAAGAATGAAAAAGAAAATGTCTCAACGAGAACTAGCAAAAAGAGCCAGAACCACACAAGCCATAATTTCTCGTATAGAAACCATGAATGCAAATCCGTCACTAAATACCCTTCAGCGAATTGCCACAGTACTTAGCGCCAAGCTTCACATTTCATTTCAATAGGATTTTTTCTACTGATGGTGGGTGAAGAGGAGTTGGTGCGGTATAATACCGGCAGATGACACGAGACCCTGAATATCAACGATTTTTGGATTACATGAGCGGAAGACTTCCTGATCCATACCCCCAAGATAAAATGGTGAAGGCCACAAAAAAGGATAAAGGATGGATCAAACAACGGCAAGTAGCTCGCGGTCACAATCACAAAGGCGGAGGCATAGCGACGCTTGAGGAATTACGGCTTATCAAGCGGAAAGATCCCCGGCTGGTTGTTACCAGAGAAGAATTGCTCCGTGCATCCCGCGTCTGGCGCTGATATAGATTTTTCCCCTCCTATTTATTTAAAAGTTTTTCTAAAAATTTCAGGATCGATCGTATTTCGAGCGTGTCGAGTGTATAATTTATGTAATCCTATGAAAAATCTACAGCCTCAATCACAAATAATCATCTATACATCAGAAACCGGCGAGACGAAGATTGATGTGCGATTTGATGGTACTACTGTGTGGCTGACTCAAAAACTTTTATCAAAACTTTTTGGTGTTACTATTCCTACAATCAATGAGCATATCAAAAATATATATAAAGAAGGTGAATTAAATAAGAGTTCAACTGTTCGGAAATTCCTAATAGTTCAAAAGGAAGGCGCACGTCACGTAGAAAGAGAGCCTGATTTTTATAATCTTGACATGATTATTTCAGTCGGCTATCGTGTCAAAAGTCGTATCGCTACCGCATTTCGTCAATGGGCAACCCTACGGTTGCGCGAATACATCGTCAAGGGGTTTGTGATGGATGATGAACGACTGAAAAATCCCGATCTTCCCTTTGATTATTTTGAAGAACTTACTCGTCGTATAGCAGATATCCGTACGTCAGAGAAAAGATTTTATAGAAAAATAACCGATATTTATGCCACCAGCATCGACTATGATCCACTCGACAAGAAAAGTATTTTGTTTTTCAAAACAGTACAAAATAAAGTTCATTACGCAATTACAGGAAGTACTGCAGCGGAAATTGTAGCCAGCAGAGTAGATAGTAAAAAACCAAATGTAGGCCTGACAAACTTTAGGGGAAGTAAACCGACAAAAGAAGAGATTGTTATTGCCAAAAATTATTTGAGCGAGCAAGAACTTCTCGTTTTAAATAATCTTGTCGAGCAATACCTCGTATTTGCACAAGGGCAGGCCATGCAGAGAGTACCAATGTACATGAAAGACTGGATAGATAAGCTCCACGCGTTTTTACAGATTAATGATAAGGATATTTTAAAAGACGCCGGTAACGTCTCGCATGAGTTGGCAGTTGAAATAGCCGAAAAGAATTTTGATGCATATAAGAAAAGAGAGATAAAAGACATGAGTAAAGACTTTGACTTGGAAGCATCACATGCACTTGAAATAGTAAAGAAAACGAAAAGGAAAAAACAAAAATAATTTATATGGTAAAAATTAAAGATCTTCCACGAGTAGATAGACCTCGCGAAAAGCTTCTGAAATATGGACCGGTAAAGCTGTCGACGACAGAGCTACTCGCGATTTTACTTCGCACTGGCATTAAAGGGGTGAATGTCATTGAACTATCTAATAAAATTCTGACGCTCGTTGGGACAGAAAATATTCAATACATCACCATTTCTGATTTACGAAAAATTAAAGGGTTAGGGCCAGTAAAGTGTGCAGAAATTATTGCGTGTATCGAGTTAGGGAAGCGGTTATTGCAGGAAAAGCAACCGCTCATCGCGATTTCTCCACAAGCTGTTTTTGATTCACTCAAAGATATCCGTGGACTAAAAAAAGAACATTTCATCGCTATTTATCTGGATACCAAAAATCAAGAAATAGCTAGAGAAGTTATTTCCATCGGCACCCTAAACGCCAGCCTCGTACATCCACGGGAGATTTTTGAACCAGCAATCGGTAACCTCGCCGCAAGCATCATCCTCGTCCATAATCATCCGTCAGGAGACACGAAACCATCAGAAGAGGATATACTTGTTACGAAAAAACTTGTCGATTCTGGCAAGCTTCTAGATATTCACGTTTTGGATCACATCATTGTTACAAATGCAGGCTATACAAGCTTTAAGGAACGAGAACTTTTATAATACAATATATTGTATATGGATACGTTATGTGCTTTTATCAGTTATTCTTCTGTTGACAAATATCTTGCTGGAAGACTAAAGAATTTATTGCAGTGGTATGGTGGTTATGAAATATTTGTGGCGCATGATGACCTAACCGGCGGAACAATTTTTGCTGAAGAAATTACTAAATATATTACCCGCGCAGAGTTTTTTATTCCGCTATTAACCCAATCCTTTAAAGAATCTGACTTTACTAATCAAGAAACTGGCATGGCTGTAGTATTAGATAAAGAAATAATCCCTGTTAAATTAGAAGCCATTAATCCATATGGTTTTATTAACAAATACCATGCGCTTCAATTGAAGCCTATGAAATCGCAATATCCTCATCATGATGTAGATAATTTAAAAGAAGTTGCTATTGCAATCTGCAAAATTAGTTTATCCTATGAGAAAAACGGGTCAATATATACAAAAGCGAAGACCTCAATAGCCCACGCTTTCTGTACCAGCTCGGATTTTTATCATACAATTGCTATTCTTCAGATTATTGGTCAATGTGATGATTTTACTAAAGAAGAGCTTAAAGAGATTACGGAGGCAATAAAAACAAATAGGTGTGTGTATGACGCCAGAGGAATAAGTGAGTTTAAGAAATTTTTGACTAAGACCTACAAAATTAAACTTGACTAGTAATGTGTATATGCTAAGCTGTAAGTAATTCTATGAAAGCTAAACAAACAAAACAATCGGAAAAACAAATATACGATCGATTCATAAAAATGGCGAATAAAGCTGAAGTGCAGGCACGAACGTTTATTGAAAAAAATATCAAGATTAATCCTCAGGCACGAGTGAAATATTCCCTCTAGTTATCTACATAAAGCCTCGGATTACACCCCAAAAGGTTTATCGACCCAGAACGTTGGGAGGAGTATAATTCAAGTCATGAAGGATTTTTCGGAACAAGATATCTGTTCAAAGTATATTCTTCCCTCGGTGATCGCCTCTGGGTGGGATTTAGAGCGTCAAATTCGCGAACAATACAGCTTCACCGCCGGCCAGATCACGGTGCGAGGTAAAACAGTGATCCGCGGAGAAAAAAAACGTGTAGATTTCATTTTGTATCATCGGGGCCATCTGCCCTTGGCGATTATTGAAGCCAAGGATAACAACCATTCGGTCGGCGACGGCATGCAGCAAGGACTTGATTACGCCGAGGCGCTTGACGTGCCTTTTGTTTATAGTTCTAACGGAGATGCTTTTTTGGAGCATGATCGTTTGGTAAAAGCAGGCCCGATTGAGCGTGAGCTTAGGTTACGTGAGTTTCCTTCTCCTGACGCGCTTTATAATCGATATGTAAAAGCAAAGGGATTCGCACGCGATCAGGAGCGGATTATCGTTCAGGAAAACTATCAGGAAATCGACGGTAAGTCACCGCGTTATTACCAGCAAGTTTCTATTAACCGTGCCACAGAAGCTATTGTCAAAGGTCAGAACCGTCTACTGCTCGTCATGGCTACCGGCACGGGTAAGACGTATGCCGCGTTTCAAATCATCTGGCGTCTCTGGAAAGCAGGGGTAAAGAAAAGGATTCTCTTTTTGGTTGACCGTAATATCCTGGCAGATCAACCGATTATGAATGACTTCCGTCACTTTGGCGACAAAATGATCAAAATCCAACACCGCAACGTAGATAAAGCATATGAGGTGTATCTTGGTCTGTATCAAGGTTTAACCGGCATTGAGGAAGAAAAAAATATTTTCAAACAATTCTCGCCTGACTTTTTTGATCTCGTCATCGTGGATGAATGCCATCGTGGCAGCGCTCGCGAAGACTCTGCATGGAGGGAAATTCTTGCCTATTACAAAAATTCCACTCAGATCGGGTTAACTGCCACACCCAAAGAAACCACAGATATCTCCACTCAGATGTATTTTGGCGATCCGGTATACACCTACTCGCTCAAACAGGGCATTGAGGATGGGTTTTTGGCTCCGTATAAAGTTATTCGCGTTACCCTTGACCGGGATGTAGAAGGGTATCGGCCTATATCTGGACAACTTGATAAATATGATCATCCATTACCCGACAAAATCTATAATCAGAGCGACTTTGATCGCAAAATTGTACTGGAAGAGCGGACAAAGGTTGTGGCTCAAAAAATTACCGAGTATTTAAAAATTACCAATCGGATGCAGAAAACCATTGTCTTCTGCGTTGATACTGAGCACGCCGAGCGTATGCGTCAGGAATTAGTAAATGCCAATGCGGATATGGTGCGCGAGCATGGAAACTATGTTGTGCGTATCACTGGTAACGACGAGCAGGGCGTTAAAGAACTGGATAAATTTATCGATCCGGAAAGCCCGTACCCGGTTATCGCCACCACATCAAAATTGCTTACGACGGGTGTTGATACACAAACGGTCTCTCTCATCGTCATAGATCAAAATATCAACTCCATGATCGAATTCAAGCAGATTATCGGTCGCGGTACGCGGGTGCGTGAGGACTACGGCAAGATGTTTTTTACGATTATGGACTTTCGGGGTGCAACTGAACTGTTTTCCGATCCAACGTTTGACGGTTTTCCGGTGGTCATCTATAAAGTTAAAGAGAAAGACCCAATCGTGCTACCGGAAATCGAGGACGGACCGGAAGTTGATCCGGAGGACAAGCATATCATTGACTACGGCCCGTCTGAAACGGGAACCGGTATGATTGCCGACGCACCGACAAAATACTATCCGTTAGGCGTGGAAGTCAAAGTTATTAACGAACGCGTGCAATACATGGACGAGCGTGGCAAGTTGATAACGGAGTCACTCAAGGACTACACCAAGCGCAATATTCTCAAAGAATACGCCTCGCTGGATCACTTTCTGAATGCCTGGACAAAAGCCGAACAAAAAGAAGCGATTATCAATGAGCTTGAAGCCCACGGCGTGTTCTTCCACGAGCTTGCCGCCGAGGTTGGCAAGGATTTAGATGCGTTTGATCTGGTGTGCCACGTGGCCTGGGGTAAACGGCCGCTCACGCGCAAGCAGCGCGTAGCCCGCGCCCGCAAGCAGGATTACTTTGCTACATACGAAGGGAAAGCCCGTGAAGTCATAGATGCGCTTCTGGTAAAATACGCAGATCAGGGCATCACTGCCATTGATGATATTGGCGATCTTACCGTCAGTCCGTTTGATGAGTTCGGTACGCCGTATGAAATCGTAAATAATATTTTTGGCGGCCGCGAACAATATTTATTTGCAGTACATCAAGTACAACAAGCCCTGTATGCCTAATATTCAACCCGTCATCAAATTCATTCAGGACATTATGCGCAAAGATGCGGGAGTTGACGGTGATGCTCAGCGTTTAAGCCAGCTCGTCTGGATGCTGTTTTTGAAGATTTTCGACGATCAGGAAAAATATCGCGAGCTCATCAATCCCACATACCGGTCGCCGCTTCCTCAGGATCTTCGCTGGCGTAATTGGGCGACTGACCCGGAAGGTATGACGGGAGATAAGTTGCTGGATTTTATCAATAACCAGCTTTTCAAACGACTCAAAGACCTATCGTTTAACGAGAGTGATGACCCGCGGGGTTTTATCGTCCGCGAAGTGTTTGCAGACAGTTACAATTATATGAAGTCTGGTACGCTCATCCGGCAGGTGATCAATAAGCTCAATGAAGTAGATTTCAACAGCGCCGAAGATCGCCATCATTTTAATGAAATTTACGAGCATCTCTTAAAAGAACTTCAAGGCGCAGGCAATGCCGGAGAGTATTACACTCCCCGTCCGCTGACGCGCTTTGTGGTGGAAATGGTCAACCCTAAGCTTAGGGATACGATTTTGGATCCGGCCTGCGGTACCGGTGGGTTTTTGATTGACACCATTGAGTTTATTCGCAAGAACGAAGTGAAAACGCAGAAAGACGAAAAAATGCTGCAAAATTCAATTCACGGCGTAGAGCTCAAGCCACTTCCGCATTTACTGGCGATGACCAACATGATTTTGCATGGCGTGGATACCCCCAAACACTTGCGTCGTGGTGACATGCTTTCCCAACCTCTGCGGGAGTACGGACCCAAGGACCGCGTGAATGTGATTGTGGCTAATCCGCCGTTTGGCGGCGCGGTTAAAGACGGAGTGGAGAAAAATTTCCCGGCCGAGTTTCGTACCAAAGAAACTGCGGATTTGTTTTTAGTCTTGTTTATCCATTTATTGAAGCCCAATGGCCGCTGTGGAATAATTCTTCCCGACGGTTCGCTGTTTGGTGAAGGAGTAAAGACGGCGATTAAGAAAAAATTGCTTGAGGAATGCAATTTACATACGATTGTTCGTTTGCCGCAGGGCGTGTTCAATCCTTATGCGGGCGTAAACACTAATCTGTTGTTTTTTGAAAAAGGCAATCCAACGAAAGAAGTTTGGTTTTATGAACTTCCACTTCCCGAAGGCTTGCGCCAATACACCAAAGGCCGACCGATCCAGCATGAGGAGTTCGATCCTATCCGCCGTTGGTGGAGTGACCGTCAATCCAACGGCCATGCCTGGAAAGTTTCAATAAAAGAAATTCAAGAGCGTAACTACAACCTGGACTTCAAAAACCCGAAGCGCCAGGAGGCAGTTGACCACAAAGCACCAAAGGAATTATTGGAGGGGATCAACGAAAAAGAAAAACAAATTAGCCATATAATGAACGAGATTGAAAATATTCTTTAATGTCAAGAAAAATATGCAAACATATATTTTTAAATCATCTGTATTTCGTACAAAGAGCGTCGCTCGGGATATTGAGGTTCCGGTAGGCACGAATCTTTACAAATTAGCGGGGGCAATCATTGCTGCGTACGGTTTTTATTTTGACCATTGTTTCGGTTTTTTTAGCACCATTGCCGAAAGTCGCTACTTTGACTCTGACAGAAAATATGAACTGTTTACGGATTTGATAGAAGAAGGCGAGGATCTCGAGCCAACCGGCGCTGGAAGTGTGAAGCAAACAAAGGTTTCCGACGTCTGGAAAAACGTCGGTGAAAAAATGCTCTTTATGTTTGACTACGGCGATAACTGGCTGTTCGTCGTTGAGCTGATCGGATTTGGTATCAAAGATCCAAAAGTGCACTATCCGCGTGTCGTAAAAAGGGTTGGCAAATCGCCGGAACAGTATCCGGATGTTGAGGAATAGAGATGCCCACGAATAGGTAAACCTATAGAGCGGAGGAAACAGCAACCCACAGAAAGCCGAAAAGATTTTGAAAGAAATTGAAGCAGTTGAGAATAATCCCGTATCGGAACTAAGTAAAATTAAAAAAAAATATTATGACAGATCAAACCAATAACCCAGTGACCGGCGTTTCCAAGCAGATATTTGATCAATTTCTCAAAAAATTAGAAGAGAAAAAGACCGCAGCCGATGTAGTTAGTCGGCTTAATAAAGCCCTGATAGAGCAGGGAGATGTTTCGGAAACCGCAATAAAAACAGCGCTCTTTTCTGATAATAATACCAACACATGATTTTGGTTGAAAAAATTACAATTGAAGAATTTAGGGGTATTCGCAAACTTACACTGAATTTTAAGGGTAAGAATTTTGCTGTGTGCGGCCCAAACGGAACAGGGAAAAGTGGTGTGGTTGATGCACTTGAGTTTGGTCTTACAGGAAATATTTCTCGTTTATCGGGTAAGGGTACGGGAGGAATCACACTTAAAGATCACGCGCCTCATGTGGATAGCCGCAATAATCCAGAAAAAGCACGGGTGTTGCTTACCCTGCGTATTCCATCTTTGAATAACAAACATGTCACCATTGAGAGAAATGTAAAGGATGCTCTTGCTCCCAAAGTAATTCCCAATACAACTGATGTATTAGAAATTTTGAAACAGCTAGAAGGCCATCCTGAATTTGTTTTGTCGAGGCGCGAATTGATCACATACATATTAGCAACCCCGGGTGATCGATCTGCAGAAGTACAGGCACTTCTGCGACTTGATCAGGTTGGCGAATTAAGAAGTACGCTTAAAACAATCTCCAATTTTTGTAATCGCGAAGAGATAGACCTTATAAAGGTCCGTATACAAACGCAAGATCATTTGGCCCTAGCATTGGAGATTCCAGAGTTAGTCACAGAAAAACTTCTTGAAGCAGTTAATTCACGACGAACTGTTCTTGGGTTAGGGTTTATTGAAACGCTCACCGGTACCACATCTCTACGTGACGGGTTAGAGACTAGCACAAAAGCAGCAGTTCCTTCAAAAATCAACAAAACCCAAGCACTATGTGATATGAAGAGGGTTCGTGAATTACTTCAAAGGTTGTGCGCCGACGAAACAAGTACGGAATGTAATGATTTATTGGATAGAATAACGGTGTTAAGTACAGACCCGACTGTTGCAGATAATGTCTCACGGGAGAAATTTTTGCGTACAGCTATTAATCTCATTACCGAAAATTCTTGCCCCGTGTGTGATACGGAATGGGACATTTCAACGCTACGGAATATTATTGGAAAAAAATTAAAAGGATTTGAAGAGATAACAAAAACACGTACCACTCTTGAACAAAGATTAATACCTATTACTGACGTTTTAGGAGAACTTGATGACGCCCTAGTGTCCCTCGAACGACATGCAAAAGTCATGGCCACCGAGCAAATTACGCCGCTGGA
>ERZ1292640.949-Hain-H43-02um-R1-949-length-23996-cov-8_pt2 | contig 14519 bp, 13 predicted proteins | sample MGYA00564404_ERZ1292640 | MGnify/ENA primary metagenome ERZ1292640 (study PRJEB36523, sample SAMEA6512636) | groundwater metagenome | collected 2019-01-08 | study: AquaDiva: Metagenomics assemblies of 32 groundwater samples
GCGGACCGACCGCCCGTTGACCTGTTGGATTACGTCGCCTTCCCGCAGGCCGGCGGATGCCGCCGCGCCCGACGGGTCGACATCGGTGATCACCACGCCCTCGGCGTCGCGATCGAGCTCGAGCCGATCGGCGAGCTGGGGCGTCAGCGGCTCGATGACCATGCCGAACTTGCCCGAGCCGTTGCCCCGGCTGCCCTCGGAGCGGGCCGCCGCCTCTTTCGTGGCCGCCATCTCCTCGAGCGTCGCCCTCATCTCGCTCGACTTGCCTTCGCGCAGCACCTGCAGCGTGACGGTGCTGCCCGGCCTGGTCGCGGCAATCTCGTTGCGGAACGTGTTGGTGTCGACCACCGGCCGACCCTGGTAACTCAGGATCACGTCACCGCGCTTGAGACCCGCACGCGCCGCGGCGCCACCCGGCGTGACGTCGCTCACCAGCGCGCCTTCAGCCTTTGGCAGGCCCAGGCCCGCCGCCAGGTCGCCCGTCACGCCCTGCACCGTGACACCCAGGCGGCCGCGCTGCACCCGCCCGTTGCTGACGAGCTGATCCATCACGTTCTTCGCCATGTTCGACGGCACCGCGAACCCGATGCCGATGTTGCCGCCCGACGGCGACAGGATCTGCGAGTTGATCCCCACCAGCTCGCCCGCGGTGTTCACGAGCGCGCCGCCCGAGTTGCCCTGGTTAATCGGCGCATCGGTCTGCAGGAAGTCCTCGTAACTGCCGTCGCCCAGGCCGGTCGCCCGGCCCTTGGCGCTGACGATGCCCATGGTCACCGTCTGGCCAACACCCAGCGGATTGCCGACCGCCAGCACCAGGTCACCGACCCGCATCGCCGACGAATCGCCAATCGCCACCACCGGCAGGTTGGCCGCGTCGATCTTGATGACCGCCAGGTCGCTCGGCTCGTCGGCGCCAATCAGCTTCGCATCCAGCACCCGTCGATCCGACAGCTCCACCTGGATGCGCGACGATTCCTCGACGACATGGTTGTTGGTCAGGATGTATCCATCGCCGCTGAGGATCACCCCGGATCCCAGCCCGCGCTGCAACGGCGGCGGCACCGGGCGCCCGCGCCGCTGCCCGCGCTGGCCGAACAGGTCACCGAAGGGAAAGCCCTCCGGCACTTGCGGCAACTGCGTCAACTGCGGCGACGCGTTGCGCTCCGTGCGAATCGTCACCACGCCGGGCGTCACCTTCGACACGACGTCGGCGAAGCCCTGCGTGACGATGCGGCCCTGGCCGGTGGCCGGCGTCACGGTCTCGGGCGCGGCAATGGCGGCCTGGGCGGTGGGACTGGCCGGAAGGCCGGTCCAGGCCCCCAGGCTCGCGGCGCCCAGGGCCAGTAGAACGGCACCGACTCTCAATTGTGAACGGGACATTGCACCCTCCTGTTTCATCCTCATGTCCAGTAAGACGTCGGAGGGCCTTGCAGAAGCGTTACCGGCGGATTACATCGGTGTAAGGAAGGAAGGTGCCTAGGGTGCCGGGGGCTGATACGGGAGAGCGATCGTGAACGTCGAGCCGCGGCCGGGCTGGCTTTCGACGGTCACCGTGCCGCCTTGCGCTTCGACCGAGGCGCGCACGAGGCTCAGGCCGAGACCGAGCCCGCGCGTCGTGCGGCTCTGGTCGCCACGGTACAGCCGGTCCCAGATCCGCGGGATCTCGTGTTCCGGGATGCCCGCGCCGGTGTCTTTCACGCTGACCCTCACGGCGCCGTTGACCTGGCGGGCCTCGACATCCACCCGTCCGCCGGCCGGTGTGTATTTGATCGCGTTGTCGACGAGGTTGGCGAGCGCCTGGCGCAGTCGTTCGCGATCGGCGCGGACGACCAGGGTGTCGGGCACCGACTCGGCCAGCACGACGCCGGCGTCCTCGGCGGTGTCTTCGTAAACCGCCGTCACCTCCGCCGCGAGTTCCGCCAGGGCCACCTCAGACAGGTTCAACTTCATCGTCCCCGTCTCGGCTTCGGAGATGTCCATCAGCGTGGTCAGCATCGACAGCACGCGGTCGGACTCTTCGAGGCAGTCGGAGAGCGCTTCGCGATGGCGCGCCGGGTCGGTGGTGGCCAGCGCCGATTCAGCGGTGACGCGCAGGCGCGTCATCGGCGTCCGCAGGTCGTGTGCGACGTGATCCAGCGCGTTGCGCATTCCGTGGATCAGCGTCGTGATTCGAGCCAGCATGGCGTTGAACAACCCGCTCAGCTCATCCACCGCATCGTCGGTGCCGTAGACCGGGACGCGGTCGTCGGTCTGGCCGGTGCGGAGAATGCGCTCCACCGCGTCGCGGAGGTCGCGCAGCGGCTTCAGCGTGGAGCGCGTGAGAAACAGGCCGCCGACAATGCCGATGGCGACGGCCGCCGCCGCGCCCAGCAACAGCACGCGGCGGAAGTTCGAGAGCAACTGGTCGCGCGTCTCGCTGGTCTTGCCGACCTGCAGCACGGTGCCGCCGCCGAGCGGCAGCGTCGCAATCTCGAGCACGGCGTTACGGTCGCGCGCGCGGACCTGGCCCCAGATGTCGTTGGGCCCGCCCGGCAGTTCCGCGAGGTCGAAGGCACCCCACGTCTCGGGCAGCGAGTAGAGCAGCACGTCCTGGAAGGGGCCGACGAGGCGCACGAACAGCGGTTCCCGTTCACCCGAGCGCTGCTCGATCTCGATGGCGCGGGCCAGCGCCGGCAGCCCGCCCGCCTGGTAGCGCGTGGCGTACTCGCGCAGCGTGGACTGGATGATGTCGTGGTCGCGGGTCTCGAGCGACGCCGCGAGCAGGCCGTAGGTGAGGCCGACAATGACGAAGGTGCTTGCCAGGAACGTGCCGAGGTACCACGCCGCCAGGCGGAGGCCGAGCGCCTGGCTGGCGCGCTCAATCCAGCTTGAGGACATAGCCGGCACCGCGCACCGTGTGAATCAGCTTCGGGGCGAACCCCTCATCGACCTTGTCGCGCAGGCGCGACACCAGCACGTCGACGACGTTGGTGCCGGGGTCGAACGAGTAGCCCCACACGTGAGACAGGATCATGGTCTTTGACAGCACCCGGCCGGGATGCCGCATCAGGTATTCGAGCAGCGCAAATTCGCGAGGGCGGAGATCCAGGGACTTGCCCGCCCGCTCCACTCGTCGTGACAGCAGGTCGAGCGACAGGTCGCCGAGCACCAGCCGCGTGGGCTCGGGCGTGCCGCCGGCGCGCCGCAGCAACGCCTGGACCCGCGCCAGCAGCTCGGCAAAGGCGAACGGCTTGGTGAGGTAGTCGTCGCCGCCGGCCTGCAGGCCTTTGACGCGATCGTCCACGGTGTGCCGCGCACTGAGGATCAGCACCGGCACTCGCACCTTCTTCGCGCGCAGTTCTTCGATGAGCGCCAGGCCGTCCAGGCCCGGCAACATCACGTCGATCACCGCCGCGTCGTGGCCGCCGGTCAGGGCTTTCTGCAAGCCTTCGGGCCCGGTCGCCGCCACGTCAACGACAAAGCCGGCTTCGCGCAGTCCCTGCGCCACGAAGTCGGCGATCACGGTGTCGTCTTCCGCGACGAGGATGCGCATGGACTGGGTCTCAGGGCCTGGGCTTGTGTGCCGCGAAGAACGCGTTGATCGCCGCGAGCAGTTGCGGCGCGTCCTTGCGGGTGACCCAGGCGATCACGCCGTCCTGGCTCACGGCCACGTCCTTGTTGGCCGCCACGCTCGTCAGTTCGCGCTGCCGTGCCTCGAACAGGTAGTCGTCGGCCAGCGTTGCCGGGAAGGTCCCCTCGTTGACGCGGTCGAGCAGATCCTCGTCGGTCAGCTTCTCGTCGGCGAACGCGATCTTTCCGGGCGGGCGCTTGATCTGCTTGAGTTGTTCGTTCAGCCGCACGAGGCTGGCGTGATGGTCGCTGGACTTGCGCACGTGGATCGTGCGCCCGCCCACATCCTCGAGGCTGACGACCGGGCGCTGGCCGGTGCCGGTGACGATCAGCTCGCGAATGCCGCTGCGGGTGGGCGTGGCGAACGCGACCTGGTCGTCGCGCTCGAAGGTCTGCCGCAGGTTGGCGGCAATGTCGCCGCGCCCGGCCAGCAGGTCCTTCACCAGCGCGTCCTCGGGCGTGGGAATGAAGACCACCTCGAGCGGCCGCGCCGCGGCGCCGCGGCGGTTGTTGACGAAACGCGCGAATGCCACACCCGTGTCGAAGGTGGCGCCGCGTTGCAGGTTGTTGTCGATCGCGTAATAGGTCCGGCTGAACGGGACGAGAATGCGAATGCGACCGCGGGTGGCGATGGCATCGAGGTCGCCAGTTGCCGGCGCCTTCAGCGCAGCCAGGGCTTCGGCCGACGGCGCAGGTTCCGCCGTCGCTTCCGGTATTACTTCGCGCGCGATGGTCGCCGGCGCGGCGGGCGCAGCCTCTGGTGGCGGTGGCTCGGGCGGCGCCCCGCATGCCGGCAGAGCCAGCGCAGTCGACAGGACGAGAGCCCGGCGCAGGGCGGAGGTCATGAACGCGATTTTCTCACGCCCCTGCGTTAGCATGGGCAGGAATGGACGCCCGCCCGCTACTGGTGGAAGTTGCCCGCGCGCTGCGCTTGGCCAAGCTGGAGGCGGTCCTGATTGGCAATGCCGCGGCGGCGCTACGCGGTGTGCCCCTGACAACACTCGACCTGGATTTCCTGTTTCGCAAGACCACCGGCAGCGTGGCGAAGTTGCGGCGGGTCGCCGACACGCTGTCGGCGACGGTGATGCGGCCATACTATCCAGCCTCGGACTTGTACCGAATCGTGCGGGACGAAGACGGCCTGCAGCTCGATTTCATGGCCCGCATCCACGGGCCGCGCAGCTACGAGGGCTTGCGCGATCGTGCCGGCATCATCACCATCGACGGCGAATCCCTCCGGGTGGCAGCACTGGCTGATATCATCAAAAGCAAGCGTGCCGCGGGCCGCCCTCGCGACCTGGCGGTGATCCCTATCCTGGAACGTGCACATGAAGCGGCAACGCCCAAGCCGAAGACAGCAGCTAAACGCGCTCGCAAGAGAAGCTGACCGCGCCGAAGCGGAGATGATCCGGCGGTGGCAGGCATTGGCCCCGGAGAAGCGGACGCATTTCTTGCGCCGGCGCGTCGGTTTGCGGGCGACCGCTCGGTAGTGATCCCCGGCATCAATTATCCCTGGACGGTCGTCGACGGCCGGCCCAACTACGGCTGCGATTTCGGCCGCAACATCTGGAACAGCCACACCGGCGGGTCGACACACGAGGATGAGGTGCGCGCAAAAACAAAAAGGCCAACCCTAGGGTTGGCCTTTCATTTTGGTGCGGAAGAGAGGACTCGAACCTCCACGGGATTGCTCCCGCTAGCACCTCAAGCTAGTGCGTCTGCCAATTCCGCCACTCCCGCAGGCAGATACAAAGTATAGACCAACTTACGGCGTGGTGTTACCCGGCGCCGGAGTCGTGGGCTGCGCGGCCGGAGGCGGCGCAGGCGTGGTGGCCGCGGGCGCTGCCGGCGCGGGTGCCAGCGCGGGTCCGTCGATGCCGCCCACGACCGATCCGGGACCGCGCTGGCCCCACACCGTGAGCGTAATCGCGCCAATGACGAACAGCGCCGCGAGCACCGAGGTCGCCCGCGTGAGCAACGTTGCGCCTGAACGCGCGCCGAACACCGCCTGGCTGCTGCCGCCGCCAAACGCGTTTGCGATATCGCCGCCCTTGCCCTGCTGCAGCAGGATCGTGAGGATCAGCAGCGCGCAGACAATGACGTACAAAGTGACAATGACGTAATAAACCATGGCTAGAACCTCTAATTATATGACCGCGCCGCGGATGATGGCAAGGAAGCTCTTGGGGTCGAGGCTGGCGCCGCCCACGAGCGCCCCGTCGACGTCGGGTTCGGCGATGAGCTTGGCGATGTTGTCGGGCTTCACACTTCCGCCATACAGGATGCGGCAGCGATCCGAGGAATCGAGGCCAAACCACTGCTTCAGGCGCTGGCGGATGTGAAAATGGGCCTCGCCGGCCTGGGCGGGCGTGGCATTGCGGCCGGTGCCGATGGCCCACACCGGCTCGTAGGCCAGCACCATGGCCGCCAGCTGCTCGCCGGTCGCGCCATCCAGCCCTTCCTTGATCTGCCGATCGAGCACCGCGAGCGTCTCGTTCCGATCGCGCTGTTCCAGCGTCTCGCCGATGCAGACCACCGGCGTCATGCCCGCGGCGAGCACGGCGTTCATCTTCTTGTTGACCGTGGCGTTGGTCTCGCCGAACAGCGTGCGGCGCTCGGAGTGGCCGACAATCACGAACCGCGCGCCGGCCTCGCGCACCATGCCCGCGCTCACCTCGCCGGTGAACGCGCCGTCACGCTCCCAGTGGACGTTCTGCGCCCCGACACCGAGGGCGCTGCCGGCCGCCGCGTGCGCGGCCGCCTGCAGCGACGTGAACGGCGGCGCGATCATTACGTCGACGCCGTGCACACCCGCCAGCAACCCGCGCAACTCCACGACGTACGCCGCCGTCTCGGCCGCGGTCTTGAACATCTTGAAGTTGCCAGCGATCAGTGGTGTGCGCATGGGCAGTCTCAGGTGAAGACCTCTTCACTTCTTGTCCGGCAGCGCGGCAACGCCCGGCAGGACCGCGCCGCCGAGGAACTCCAGCGATGCACCGCCACCGGTCGAAATGTGCGTCATCTTGTCGGCAACGCCGGCCGCATTGATGGCGGCCACCGAGTCGCCGCCGCCGATGATGGTCGTGCCCTTGACCTGGGCCATGGCATGCGCGACTGCCATGGTGCCAGCGGCGAACGGCGCCACCTCGAACACGCCCATTGGGCCGTTCCACACCACCGTCTTCGCATCCGCGAGCAGGCCGGCGTAGAGCCGCGACGTCTCGGGGCCGATGTCGAGGCCCATGCGATCGCCGATCGCCGCATCGCCGACTTTCAGCACCGCCGTCGCCGCGGCCGCGTCGATCTTCTCCGCGACGACATGGTCGACGGGCAACTGCAGCACCACGCCGCGCGCTTGCGCGTGCGCGATGATGGTGCGTGCCTCGTCCAGCTTGTCGTCCTCGACCAGCGACTTGCCGACCGGCATCCCCAGGGCCTTGAAGAAGGTGTACGCCATCGCGCCGCCAATCAACAGGCGGTCGACCCGGCCCAGCATGCTGTCGATGACGTCGATCTTGTCCGACACCTTGGCGCCGCCAATCACCGCGACGAACGGGCGATCCGGGTTGCCGAGCGCGAGGCCGAGATAGGTCAGCTCCTTCTCCATCAACAGCCCGGCGCCGGCCAGGTCGCCGAAGTGCGGGACCATTGCCGAGACCGAGGCGTGCGCCCGGTGCGCGGCGCCAAACGCATCGTCGATATAGACCTCGGCCAGCGACGCCAGCTCCTCGGCGAAGCCGGGATCGTTCTGCTCTTCCTCGGCGTGGAAGCGCAAGTTCTCGAGCAGCACGAGCCGCGGCCCGCCCGGCGCGTGCGCCTGGTCGACGGCGCGCCCGGCCGAGTGGCCCAGGCAGTCGTCGGCGAAGACGACTTGGCGCTTCAACAGCTTCTCGAGGCGCGCGGCCACCGGCTTGAGGCTGAACTCGGGCGCCGGCTTGCCCTTGGGCCGCCCGAGGTGCGAGGCGAGAATGGCGGTGCCGCCGTGATCGAGCACGTGCTGGATCGTCGGAATCGACGCCGTGATCCGCGTGTCGTCGGTGATCGCGCCGTTCTTCAGCGGCACGTTGAAGTCGACGCGCACGAAGACGCGCTTGCCGCGGACGGCGAAGTCTCGAATCGAATGTTTGGTCATACAAGGGCTGGTTGGGCTGGTGGGGCTGGTGGGGTTGGTTGGGCTGGATCGTAACCCGCCCCACCCGCCCTACCCAGCCTGACCGGCCGTCAGAGCTTTTTCAACAGATCGACGCAGCGGTTGGAATAGCCCCACTCGTTGTCGTACCACGCCATCACCTTGATGAAGTCGCCGTCGAGCACCTTGGTGTAGGCGGCGTCGATCATCGACGAGTGCGGGTTGCCGCGGAAGTCGATCGACACCAGCGGCTCGGTCACGAACTGCATGATGCCGGCCATGGGGCCGTCGGCCGCGGCCTTCAGCGCCGCATTGATCTCGTCCGCCGTCGCGTTCCGCTCGAGGATGGCGACCAGGTCGACGACCGAGACGTTCGGCGTCGGGACGCGCATCGAGATGCCGTCCAGCTTGCCCTTGAGCGCGGGCAGCACTTCGCCCACCGCCTTGGCCGCGCCGGTCGTCGTCGGGATGATCGACAGCGCCGCCGCCCGGGCCCGGCGCAGGTCCTTGTGCGGCAGGTCGAGCAGGTTCTGGTCGTTGGTATAGGCGTGGACGGTGGTCATCCAGCCCTTGCGAATGCCGAAGCTTTCGTGCAGCACCTTGGCCAGCGGCGCCACGCAGTTGGTGGTGCACGACGCATTCGAGATGATGTGGTGCTTCGCCGCGTCGTAGTCGCCGTCGTTGACGCCGAGTACCACGGTGACATCGGGATTGGTGGCCGGTGCGGTGATGATCACCTTGCGCGCGCCGGCGGCCAGGTGCTTGGCGGCATCGTCGCGCTTGGTGAACTTGCCCGTGCACTCGAACACGACATCGACCCCGAGATCCTTCCACGGCAGCGCCGCGGGATCTTTCGAGGCCAGCACCTTGAACTTGTCGCTGCCCACTTGAATGGTGTCGCCACTCGCGCTGACCGGCACCGTCAGGTTGCCCAGCACCGAGTCGTACTTGAGCAGGTGCGCCAGCGTGGCGGCGTCCGTAATGTCGTTGACGGCGACGACGTCGACATCGTGGTGGGCGAGGGCGGCTCGCATGATGTTGCGGCCGATTCGTCCGAAACCGTTGATGCCTACCTTGATGGCCATGAATGCATCCTCCGCGGTGCGCTCACAGTAAGCTTTCTCGGAGCGCGACCAAACGACAAATTGTACTTCGGGGTTCGACAAACCAGAAGGTTTGTCGCTACAATCATTCCTAAGTCCTTTAATGTATAGCCTTTACAGCGTCCTCGTGCTGGCGATTGTGGTGGTCGCCTCCCCGTGGTTCGTTTACCAGGCGCTGCGCTACAAGAAATATGTCGGCAGCCTGGGACAACGGATGGGCTATCTGCCCGTGTCGTTCAACCTGGACGGCGACCCGTCGATCTGGATCCACGCCGTCTCGGTGGGCGAAGTGCTCACGGCCCGCCCGCTGATCAGCGACCTGAAACGGCGCCACCCCGGCCTGCGGATGTTCCTGTCGACCACCACGCTGGCCGGCCAGCAACTGGCCCGCCGCAGCGTGCAGGACGTCGACGCCGTCTTCTACTTTCCTTTCGACCTTGGCATCTTCGTCAAGCGCACGCTCGACCTGGTGCGGCCGCGGCTGTTCATCATGATGGAGACCGAGATCTGGCCCAACCTGCTGCGCGAGTGCCGCCAGCGCGGCGTCAAGACCGCCGTTGTCAACGGCCGGCTGTCGCCGCGGTCGTTCCCGCGCTACAAGATGGTGCGCCCGATGATGCGGCGCGTGCTCGATCACATCGACCGGTTCTGCGTCCAGAGCGAGGAGTCGGCGCGCCGCTTCATCGACCTCGGCGCCGATCCCGCCCGCGTCGTCGTCACCGGCAGCCTCAAGTTCGATTCGCTCGACCTGCCCTCGACCGCGCCGCAAGCGCGGGCGCGCGATCGGGTGCTCCGCTACTTCCGCCTGTCGCCGGCGCGTCCTGTGATCGTGGCCGGCAGCACCATGAAGGGCGAAGAGGCCGCCGTGTTGCGGGCTTTTCGCCGCGTGCGGGCGAGTGCGCCGAATACGCTGCTGGTGCTGGCGCCGCGCAACCCGGAGCGTTTCGGCGAAGCCGAACAACTGGCGCGTGGCGAAGGCTGGAAGGTCGCGCGCCGCAGCGACCTTGCCATCGACTCGGAACCCCGCGTCGACATTGTCGTGCTCGACACGATTGGTGAACTGGCCACGGTCTACCAGGTCGCCACCGTCGTGTTCGTGGGCGGCAGCCTGGTGGCCACCGGCGGCCACAACGTGCTCGAGCCCGCCGTGTTCGGCAAGCCAATCGTGTTCGGGCCGCACATGGAGAACTTCATCGAGATCGCCGAGGCGTTCATCAGCAACGGCGCCGGCGTGCAGGTGCGCGACGACCGCGGGCTCGAGGACGCGTTTGTCTCGCTGATGGGCGATCCGGTCCGCCGCGCGCGCCTCGGCGCCGCCGCCCGGGCGCTGGTCGAGGCCAATCGCGGCGCCAAGGAGAAGAGCGTCGCGGTGCTGGCCGCGCTGCTCCCCCAGGAAGTGCGTTCCTATCCGGCCAACGTCCGGCCCTTCAGACCCCTTGCTTGATACCCTCTACGGGCAAGTGATGCGCGTCCGCCGGCGGTGGGTCGAACAGCACCCCGAACGGCGGCAGCACCTCTCGCGGCCGGTGATCAGCGTCGGCAACCTGTCAATGGGCGGCACCGGCAAGTCGCCGGTCGTGGCCGCGATCGCGCAGTGGTTGCTCGATCACGGTGAGCGGCCCGCCATCCTCAGCCGCGGCTACGGCCGCGCCGACGCCGCCGACGGTGTGGTCGTCGTCTCGGACGGCACGCGCGTGCTCGCGGGTGTCGATCGATCCGGTGACGAACCCCAGATGCTGGCGCGGCAGGTTCCCGGCGCCGCGGTGTGCGTCTCGCCGGATCGCCACCTGGCCGGCGTGCTGGCCGAACGCCAGCTTGGCTGCACCGTTCACATCCTGGACGATGGCTTTCAGCACCTGCAACTGGCGCGCGACCTGGACGTGCTGGTAACGACGCTGGGGGAGATCCCGCAGGGGCGGGTGATCCCGATGGGCCGGCTGCGCGAGCCGATCGATGCGGCCGCGCGCGCGCAAGTGCTCGTCGTGTCGGACGCGACTGCCGGCGCCGCCGCGACGGAGGCATGGTCACTCGGCATTTCGCAGTCATGCGGAGCAACCCGTGCACTCGGCGCGCCGCTGTGGGCAGGGATCGGGGATCCCTTCGACTCCGCTCAGGGCAGGCAGGGATCGGGGATCGGGACGTCGGCCACGACGGTTCTCGCCGTCGCCGGCATTGCCCATCCGTCACGGTTCGTGGCGAGTCTTCGCGACTCGGGATGGACCGTCGCCGACTCGGTCCTCTTCCCAGACCATCACCGCTACACGCGCTCCGACCTCGATCGCATTGCGGCTGCGGTGAAGCAATGCGGCGCCGGCGCGGTGTTCACGACCGACAAGGACGCGGTTCGCTTCGAGCCGCTGGGCGCACTGCCATTCCCGTTGTATCGCGTGCCGCTGGTCGTGACCTTTGAGCCGGCCGAAGCGCTGTTCGGGTCAGTGCAGGCGGTGCTGTCCAAGCCCCATCTCCCAAGCCCCAAGCCCCAGGTCCCAAGCCTCCATGCGTGAGACCCTCGAGTACTGGGCGGTCGTCGCCGTCCGGGCCGTCGCGCGGCGGCTGCCCGACGGCATGGTCTGCGTGTGGGGCAGCACGCTCGGGCTGCTGTTCTACGTGCTCGACGCGCCGCACCGGCGAGTGGCCCTGGCCAATCTCGACCAGTGCTTCCCCAAGCGGCCGGCGCGCGAGCGCCGGGCCATTGCCCGGGCGACGTTCGCGCACTTCGGCCAGGTGCTGCTGAAGCTGCTGACGTTCAGCGCGCTGACGCCGGAGCAAATGCTGGCGCGGGCCGAGTACGAAGGCGACGAACGGGTGCGACTGGCCTACGCCAAGGGCAAGGGCGTGTTGTTCTTCACCGGCCACTTCGGCTTCTGGGAATTGCAGGCCATCGCGCACGGCGTGAAGCTGCGGCCGATCGGCGTGCTGGCGCGCGCGCTCGACAACGCGCCGCTCAACGGGCTGCTAGAACGCATGCGGACCGGCACCGGCAACTCGGTGATCTATCGCCAGGGCGCCGTGCGGCGGGTGTTGCGATTGCTGGCCGCCGGCGAGGGCGTGGCGCTGTTGATCGATCAGCACATGCACAGTCCCGACGCCATCTGGGTCAACTTCTTCCGGCGTCCAGCGGCCACCACGTCGACGCTGGCGGCACTGGCGCTGCGCACCGGCGCCGCCGTGATTCCGGTGTTTGCCTTGCCGCTGCCCGGCGGCCGCTATCGCTTCATTTACGAATCGCCGGTCGAACCCCCGCCGGGCGACGGGCCCGAGGCCATTCGCGAGTTCACGCAGCGTTGCACCGACGTGCTGGAAATGCACGTGCGCAAGCATCCGGAACTGTGGCTGTGGATGCATCGCCGCTGGCGAGACGCGCCGATTCCCGAGACGCCGGGGATGTTTCCGAAGGCGAAGCACGAAGAACGAACAAGAAATAGCGAAGCGGCAAGCCCCAAGCCCCAGGACCCAAGTCATCAGGGCTCGGAGGGCAGCGATTCATGAGCCCCGACCGGATCGTCGTGGTCTCGCCCAACTGGCTTGGCGATGCCGTGATGGCGCTGCCGGCGATTGCCGACGTGCGCCGGCACTATCCCTCGGCGCACCTGGCGATTGCGGCGCGCGGCTCGGTCGCGCCGGTCTTCACCATGGTCGAAGGCGTGGACGAGGTGGTGACGCTGCCGGGCCGCGGCGGCTGGCGCGCGGTCACGAGCTGGCAACAGGATGTGTCCGTGCTTGCTGCCGGACGGTTCGACGCGGCCTTGCTGTTTCCCAATGCGTTCGCGGCCGCGCTCGTTGCCGCCAAATCAGGCATTGCCGAGCGCTGGGGATACGCGACCGACTGGCGCGGGCGGTTTCTGACCCGCGCGGTGCCGAAGCCGCCAATGCCCTTGCACCAGGGCGCGTATTACCAGGCGCTGACCACCGCGCTCGGGATGCCGCCGGGGCCCTTGCATGCGCGCGTGCGGCCCGACACCGATCGCGCCCGGCAGTTGCTGCGCGACATCGGCCTGGATCTCGACGAACCTTTCGCGGTGTTCGCGCCTGGCGCCGCCTACGGCCGCGCCAAGCAGTGGTTGCCGGAGCGGTTTGCCGAGTTGGCGCATATGTTGATCGTGAAGCGGGGCTGGAGCGTGCTGATGGTCGGTGCCAACGCCGACCGCGCGGTCTGCCGGGAGATCGCACTGCGTCTCCCGGCGGCCGGCACCCGGCTGAACCGGCTGATCGACTTCGCGGGCAAGAGCGACCTGGCCACGCTGGCCGGCATCCTGGCCGTGGCGCGCGCCGTGATCTCGAACGACTCTGGCGCCATGCACCTGGCCGGCGCCGTCGGCACGCACGTCGTCGCGCCGTTCGGCGCCACCAACGAGACCCGCACGTCGCCGCTGGCCGCCGGCCCCGACACGCCGGCGCCAACCATCCTCACGCATCCGGTATTCTGCCGCCCTTGCATGCTGCGCGAGTGCCCCATCGACCATCGCTGCATGCGCGGCATCACCGCAGAAAAGGCGTTCGCATCGCTGCCATGAAGAAAGCCATCTTCCTCGACCGCGACGGCACCTTGAACGTCGACGTCGGCTACCTGCATCAGCTCAAGGACCTCGAGTTGTTTCCGTGGACCGTGGACGCGCTGCGCCTGTTGAAGCGGGCCGGCTACGAGTTGATTATCGTCACCAACCAGTCGGGCCTCGCGCAAGGGCTGATCGCCCCCGGGTTCGTCGAGATTTGCCACGACGAAATGCGGCGGCGGCTGCAGGCCGGTGGCGCGGACCTGGACGCGCTCTATTACTGCCCGCACCATCCGCGCGGCTCGGTGGCGGGGTTGAGCGTCGACTGCCGGTGCCGCAAGCCATCGCCGGGAATGATTGACAATGCGGTCCGCGATCGCGGGATCGATCCCAAGGCGTCGTGGGTGATCGGCGACAAGTGGCTCGACGTCAACCTGGGGCACGCGGTCGGCGCGCGGTCGATCCTGGTGCGCACCGGGTGGGGCGAAGAGCAGGAACAGAAACGGCCGGCCGGACAGAAGGTCGAGGCGGTGTGCGACAATCTCATGCACGCCGTCTCCGTCATCCTGGCGGCACAGTGATGCCTACCGACCGCCTGTCCAGCCTTATCGCCTCGTTCCGCGGCAAGCGGCTCCTGGTCTTCGGCGATTTGATCGCCGACGAGTACGTCTACGGCCGCGTTGCCCGCGTGTCGCGCGAGGCGCCCGTGCTGATCCTCGAGTACGACACCACCGAGATTGTTCCCGGCGGCGCCGGCAATGCGGCCAACAACGTCGCCAGCCTCGGCGCGGCGGTGACCCTGGTGTCGCTGGTCGGGCGCGACGAGCCGGGGCGCCGGCTGTTCAAGGTGCTGCCGAAAGGCGTCGAGCGCGAAGGCCTGGCGCGGCCCGGCGGTTACCGGACGCCCGTGAAGACCCGCATCCTGGCCGGCGGCATCCATTCCGCGAAGCAGCAGGTGGTGCGCATCGACCGGTTCGCCAGCGAGCCGGTGTCAGAGGCGCATCGCGCCGCCGCCGAACGGGTGGCGCGCAAGGCCGTCCGCGGCGCCGACGCCGTGCTGGTTTCCGACTACGGCTCGGGCCTGGTGACGCCGAAGTTCGTCCACGAACTGGCCGGGCTGATCGGGAAACAGACTCCCATCTTGATCGACTCGCGCTACGCGCTGACGAAGTATCGCGGCCTCAC
>ERZ1292640.2558-Hain-H43-02um-R1-2558-length-14515-cov-6_pt1 | contig 14515 bp, 12 predicted proteins | sample MGYA00564404_ERZ1292640 | MGnify/ENA primary metagenome ERZ1292640 (study PRJEB36523, sample SAMEA6512636) | groundwater metagenome | collected 2019-01-08 | study: AquaDiva: Metagenomics assemblies of 32 groundwater samples
GGGCGTTCGCCATTTCAGCCGCCATCGCCACCACCAGAACCCACGCCAGGCGCGGACGGCGCACGGCCATCGCGTCGAGCCGAAGGGCCGCAAGGCCCGCCAGGCCGAACGCCGCCAGCACACCGAACCGGGCCGGAGCCCTGACGGCCTGGAAGCCGAATACGTGTTCGTGCAACCAGGCGTAGAGCGGCCGAACCCCGTCGGGGCCAAGCGACAAAATCACGCCGGTGACCGCGACAGCCACAAACGGCCACGCCGCCGCGCGGCGCCGGCGCCACGCCTGCCAAATCGCGGCCAGCGCGAGCGCGGTCACCACGAATCCGACAAACAGCTCGCGCTCGACGCCGACGCGTTCGCCCCGGCCCTCGGCCGACCGAGCCGGGCGCAGCAGGCCGGTACGCCCGTAGAGCGCGTTCGTCTGCGGCGCCCTCAGGTAGCTGGTTGGAGTGGCCGCATTCAACGACGCCTGGTACAGGTTGCGAGTGAAGCCCTCGCCCCGTTGCACGTCGAGATAGGGCCAGATCACTGGCGCGACGACGATCAGACCGACCACGCCGGCCAGAACGTAGCGGCGCAGCAGTCGGGTGTTTCGCCACCGGCCGACCGCGACACCCAGCACGACGGCGGCGACGACCAGACCCACCGCGCCGATCACTCCGTAGTACACCGAGGTGACCGCTTGCAGACCTGCCGTCAACCCCAGCCACACGGCATCCCTGCGCCGGCGGCTGGCGATCAGCCGGTGCAGGCACCACATCGAGAGCGGCAGGAAGTAGAGGCCTTGAAGCTGCAAGTGGATCAGGTGCGCGGTGTGGAACGGCCAGAACCCCCACACCAGTCCAGCCGCCAGCGGCGCCACCAACGATTGGTTCAGGGACCGGGTGAAGGCAAACATCGCCAGCGCCGATGCCACCAGCGAGAGCACCAGCACGAGGTTGTAGCACAGCACCACCGATTCGGTGACCATGTACACCGGCAAGATGAGGACGGCGGGCAACAGCAGATGATCCGAATACGCCAGGGTGCGGCGCGCCGGATAGAAGATTGGCGCGTCAAACACGCGCCCGGTGATCACGGCCGCCGGGTCCTGCGAGAGTGTCTGGAGATCCCAGCCGAGAATCCAGAGATTCAGATAGGGATCGCCGGCGCTCTGAGGTGCGGCTAGCACCTGTGTGGGTGCAGCCGCCAAGGGCCACGTATACAGCACCGCGGCCGCGACGTACACCACCAGGGCGATGCGCCACGGGTGCCGCATCATGTGGCGTGACCGCTTCGGTCGAGCAGCTCCCGAACCAGACGGTCAACCACTTGAGGATTGGCGCGCCCCTGGCTCGCCTTGATCACCTGACCTACCAAGAACCCGGCAACCGAGCGGCGGCCCGACCGAAACTGCGCGACCTGGTCCGGCAACTGCGCCAGCGTCCGTTCGACGAGACCACGCAGCGTGTCGAGGTCAGATTCCTGCAGCAGTCCGGCCGTGCGCGCGATACGCTCCGGAGATCCGCCGCTTGCAAACAGCTGAGCGAACACCTGTTTGGCTGCCGTCGCGGAGAGGCGGCCCTGCGCCACGAGGACGATCAACGCGGACAAGCTGTCTGGCGTGATGGCGGCTTGCTCCAGCCCGATCGAGGTCTCGGCCAGACGCCGGGTCAACTCGCCCCTGATCCAGTGGAGCACCGCGAGCGGATCGACGGATGCGGCGACGGTCCGTTCGAAAAACGCGGTGAGTGAGTCCGACTGTGCCAGAAACGTCGCGGCGTCTCGATCGAGGCCGTACCGCTCCGCTATCCGCAGACAGCGGGCCTCCGGCAGTTCCGGCAGCGCGCCACGCAGACGTTCGACCTGGGCGGCCTCGACGCGCAGCAACGGAAGATCCGGCTCCGGGAAGTACCGGTAATCGTGGGCTTCTTCCTTGCTCCGCATTTGCACCGTGCGGCCACTACGCTCGTCCCACAGGCGGGTTCCGGGCTCGAGCGCCTCACCGCGGGCAAGGGCGGTCACCTGGCGATCCACTTCGAAGTCGAGCGCCCGCTGCAGGAATCGGAACGAGTTGAGGTTTTTCACCTCGGTCTTCACACCCAGTGACGGGTCACCCACCTGCCGAACCGACACATTCGCATCGCAGCGAAGGCTGCCCTGCTCCATGTTGCCGTCCGACACACCGGCGGCCACGAGCACCGCGCGGAGGCGGCGAAAAAAGTCCGCAGCCTCGCCGGCCGACCGCATGTCGGGCGCCGTCACGATTTCGGCCAGCGGCACGCCGCTGCGATTGAAGTCCAGGTAGGTGAACTGATCCGAGTCCTCGAATCCCTCGTGCACCGACTTGCCGGCATCCTCTTCCAGATGGAGACGGACGATGCGCACGCGCTGTGTGCCGGCGCCGGTCGTCCACGCCAGCTCGCCATCCAGAGCCAACGGTCTGTCGAACTGCGTGATCTGGTACCCCTTGGGCAGGTCAGGATAGAAGTAGTTTTTCCGCGCGAACGTCGAGACCGGTTGTACCCGGCATCCCAGCGCCAGGGCGGCCGTGACTCCGAGTTCGACGGCCCGCGCGTTCAGCACCGGCAGCGCACCGGGCAGGCCCAGACACACGGGACAGGTCAGACTGTTGGGGGCAGCCTGGGACGTGGTGGCGCAGCCACAGAACATCTTGGTGGCCGTGAGCAGCTGCGCGTGGATCTCAAGGCCGATGACAGTTTCGTACATGAGCGGCGAGGTGCCAGGTGACCGTGTGAGTCGCAAGCGCGCCAGCCACGAGTATAACCGACGCGGCGCGGCAGATTACCGGGTGCAAACTAGGGAGCTAAGGTCCGGGCCTGGACCGGCCGATAGTGCAATCGTGCGAAATGCTGCTGACCGTCTGAGCATGTTCCGGACCACCGTGGGCGCCAACTGGCATCGCGCCGCCGCCTTAGTTGGTCTTACGCTTCTCCTTCACGGCTGTGCAACGAGGCGGGGCGCAGATGCCCCGCCGCTCAGCGTTGCCCCGCCGCTGGCCACCGCCATGCCGGCGGAGGCGGCGTCACCCTTGAACCCGCCCCCGGTGGCAGGGCTGCCAATGGTGCGTGTTCGCGTGACGGACGCACATGGCACGCGCGTGGTGTCCATGACGCTGGACGAGTACGTGCTTGGGGCCGTTCGAGCGGAGCTTCCACCGCGCACGGTGCCCTCCGATGCCGCCGGCCGTCTCCTGCAGGTACAGGCGGTCGTGTCGCGGACCTATGGGCTGGCCAACCTGGGCCGGCACAAGTCCGAGGGGTTCGATTTGTGCGACAGCACGCACTGCCAGATGTACCGGGAGAGGGTCGCAGGTGAAGGTGACCGTGATCCGGCTGCGATGGCGGTGTCGGCGACCCGGGGACAGGTCATCACCTATGAGGGGCGCGTGATCCAGGCATTGTTTCACTCCAACTGCGGCGGACACACGACGTCGGCTGGTTCGGTGTGGGGCGGCCCTGAGGTTCCATACCTGCGCCCGGTCCCAGACTGGTTCTGCACCCGCGCGCCGAACAATGTGTGGTCGTTCACCACCGACGAGGCCAGTTTGCGGCAAGCGCTCAATGGCGATGCGCGCACCCAGATCGGCATGCGCCTGGATCGGATCGACATCGTCGAGCGCGATCCGTCGGGCCGTGCGGTCTTGATTGCCATGGCGGGTACGCGCGCGCCATTGGTCCGCGCAGAGGAGTTCCGAACGGTCCTACGCCGGGTATTCGGACAGGGCTCCATCCGCAGCACCTGGTTCTCTGTGACGCGCAACGGCGAACGATTCGTGTTCAGCGGCGTGGGGTACGGGCACGGCGTGGGGCTCTGTCAGACGGGGGCCGCGCTGCGCGCCGAGGCGGGACAGTCGCCGACCGACATCATTGCGCACTATTTCCCGGGAACGCGAATGATCCCGGCCGCCGCCGTGCTGGGTATCACGGCGGTGGTGGCCAGCGGCCTCGAGCCATAACTGCGGACAACTAAAGTCTTTTTCATCAACAACTTGGCGTAACAGCCATGGGTCGGCTACCATCAGTCTGACTCGTCATTTCCGCATGGGTCGGTAAACAACTCGTGCGAACACGGCGTAGACAGGATCAGATACCAGTGGCCGCCACGCAGGATCCGCGGTTCGTTGCTCGAGCAGGCTCGATCCCAATAGACCGAGGCCTGGAGGGATCGCGATTCCCGGTGCGTGTCGGTGACCGGGCTGCGCCGACCTGCTCGGAAGAAGCCAGGCGCGTAAAGGCGCTGGTGCTGGCCGGCGACACCCACCAAGCGCACGAGGCGTTTGCCGATTTGGTGGCAACGTTTCAGCGGCAGGCATCGCGGCTGGCGTTGTATCTGTTGCGGGACGTGGCCGAGGCGGATGAGGCGGTGCAGGACACCTTCGTGAAGGTGTTCATGCACATCACGTCGTACCGCGAGGATCTGTCGTTCGACGCGTGGTTCACTCGGATCCTCGCCAATACGTGCCGGGATCGCAAGAAGGCCCGCCGCCGCCGCCAGCGCTGGGAAGTGACCGGCACCGACCGGCATCCGGAGTACGGCCCCCGTATGGAACGGATGGCCGCCTCCACGCGGACGCCGGAGGATCTTGTGTTGGGTGAGGAACGCCGAAACATGATCATGACGGCGATCGATGCTCTGCCGGAACGCCAGCGCACCGTGCTGCTGATGTGCCACACAGAAGGCCAGTCGCCCCGGGAAGTTGGGGCACTGACCGGGCTCACCGAATCGACCGTCCGAGTTCACCTGTTCAGAGCGCTGCGCAAGTTGCGAGCGGCGCTGGAGGGAAGCCGTGTTCGCCGGTAAGCGTCACGCAGACGACAATGCGCTCGTCCGTCGGTATCTGGCGGACCGCGGCCTGGACGCCCTGGGTACCGGCGATGAGCCGTTGCTGCGCCACCTGGCCCAGTGCCCATCGTGTTCGTCGCGGTACGAGGCTGTCCAGGCGCTGTTGGACGACAGCCGAGAAGTCCCGGTGGCAGACGCGGATGCCGCCTTCACCGTCGATCGACTGGCGCATCAGCGCGACCGTATCCTGCGGCGCGTCGAGGCCCACATCACCGGAGCGCGGGTCCTGTCCTTCCCGGCTGCGATGCAGGCGTCCGCGTCACCGTGGCGTTCGCCAGCCGCCATGCGCTGGATCACGGCTGCGGCCGCCGCCGGGCTGATCGTGGGACTGACGGCTGGACGCTACTGGCACGTTGACGCAGGAACGGGCGGCACCCAGGAGGTTCGCCGGAGCGCGCCGGCCTCAGCTGGATCGCCCGGCCGGGCGACGCCCGTGATTCGGGCCGTGAATCTGCGCAGCGTCGCCGCCGATGACGACCTGCTCTCGGCCGTCGACATGGCGCTGGCTGGGCCTGGCACCGATGAACTGCGTGCTATTGACGCCTTCACTTTGCGACAGCCCGATGTACCGCGAGCCAAAAAGAACTAGAATTCTCGTGGTATGGCCCAGCCGGCGACAATCCTGATCGGTCCACCTGAACTTTCGGCCGTGCTTCAGGCGCAGCCGGAGGTGCAGGGCACCGAACTGCTGGTGTTCTCCGATACCGACGCGCGCGCTGCCCTTGAAGCCATTACGGATCGCCGGCCCCGGATCATCGCTGTACCCAAGCCCTTTCTGGCGACGACTCGAGGCCAGGCGTTAATTCACCGTGTGGAGGCCGATTCCAACCTCGCCGACACCCGGATCTGGATTGTGTCGCCAGACGGCGCCGCCCCGCTGCCGTCCACTCTGACGCCGGCGGTCGAGTTCACGCTGAATGCTGAAGTGAGGCTCGATCACACCGGCACGCGCCGCGCACCGCGCGTCCGGGTTCGGTCCGACATCGAGATCAACGTGGATGGCAATACGGCGCGCTTGATCGATTTGTCAGGCCTGGGTGCGCAGGTGATCTCTCCCACGATTCTGCGTCCGAATCAGCGGGTCCGCGTGGCGCTGCCCAGCGAGCCGGGCGTGGCCAGGGTCGTGGCCGTTGTCGCGTGGGCCGCCTTCGAGCTCCCGAAGGGACGCCCCGAACCGCAGTATCGGGCGGGACTGGAATTCAAGAACCACGATCCCTCGCCGTTCGAACAGGTCTGTGTCAGCTATGCGGTCATCGATATCGAGACCAAGGCACGCTAGTCAGGTCGAGAACCAGCGGGCGGCCAGCGCCTCGTCTTTGACGATGGTGTCCTCGCGAGCCGCGCCGGTTGACACCAGCACAACCGGGACGCCCGTCAGCTGCGCCAGGCGGTCAAGATAGGCCCTCGCTTCATCGGGAAGATCGGTGTCGCGACGGACGCCGGCCGTCGGTGTCCTCCACCCAGGCATCGTTTCGAGTATGGGCACGCACCGCTGCAGCCGCCGGAGGTCGGCTGGAATCTCCGCCAGGATCCGATCGTCGCATCGATAGGCGACGCAGATGGGCACTTCCGGCAGACCATCGAGCACATCAAGTTTCGTGATGGCCAGTGCGTCCAGCCCATTCACGCGGGCCGAGTGCCGGAGGACCACGGCATCGAACCATCCGCAGCGGCGCGGACGCCCGGTGACCGCCCCGTACTCCTGGCCGCGATCGCGAAGGGTGGTCCCCGCCGCATCGTGAAGTTCGGATGGGAACGGCCCCTCCCCGACGCGAGTGGTATAGGCCTTGGCAATGCCAAGCACTGCGTGCACCGCCCGAGGTCCCACACCCAGGCCCGTGCAGGCGCCGCCGGCCGTCGCGCTCGATGAGGTGACGTAGGGATACGTACCGTGGTCGATGTCGAGCATGGTGCCTTGCGCACCCTCGAACAGGATGGACCGCCCCTCGGTCATCAGGCGTGCCAGAAGCACCGGCACGTCGGTCAGCAACGGCTGAACACGGGCGGCGAGTGCCTCCGTCTCTGCGACCACTTCGCGCCAGTCGAGCGCGGTGTCGCCGGCCATGCGATTCCTGATCTCCACGCCGGCGCGAATGTGATCGGCCAGCACCGCCGCGTCAGTGAGATCGGAGGTGCGAAGGCCTCTGCGCCCCACCTTGTCTTCGTAGGCTGGTCCGATGCCACGTGAGGTTGTGCCGATTTTCCGGGAGCCGCGGCTCGCCTCGCTCAGTGTGTCGAGGTCGCGATGATACGGCAGGATCACATGCGCCCGATCGCTCACCAGGACGCGGCCCTCAACCGCGATGCCCGCGCGAACCAGCTCGTCCAGTTCATCGAACATCGCCCGCAGATCCACGACCACGCCGTTGCCGATCACGCAGGTGACGCCTGGGTGCAGGATGCCTGAGGGAATCAGCCGCAGCACGAACCGACGCCCATCCACGTGCACCGTATGGCCAGCGTTGTGGCCGCCTTGATAGCGCGCCACCACCGAGAATCGGGGCGCCAGAAGGTCGACGATCTTTCCCTTGCCTTCGTCTCCCCACTGCGCACCGACCACGGCGATATTCATCGACATTCCGGCCCCCTGCGTGCGATCACGCACATCCATCGACACGCAGGCCGGATGTTAGCACAGGACCGGCATCGCCCTTTGAGGCAGGCTTGTGTAGGCTAGGTGGTCTCGGGCGCGGCGCCCGGCGTCGGTCGCGGTCGTTCGGGCGTGCCAGTTGACATTGCCGGCGCGGCTTCATAAGTTCTAGGGCTGATGCCCCAGATGCACAGGACGTACGAATCATGACCACTGCCACCGCCCGTCCGGTTCGCGCACCTCGCGGCACCACGCTGTCCTGCAAGGGCTGGCCTCAGGAAGCGGCGCTGCGCATGCTGATGAACAACCTCGATCCGGATGTCGCGGAGCATCCCGACCGGCTGATCGTCTATGGCGGCACGGGCCGGGCCGCACGCAGTTGGGACTGCTTTGACGCGATTGTCCGATCGCTCAGGCGGCTGGGCCACGACGAAACGCTGCTGGTGCAATCGGGCAAGCCGGTGGGCGTGTTCCGCACGCACAGCGGCGCCCCACGGGTGCTGATCGCCAACGCCCTCATCGTGCCGGCGTGGGCGACGTTCGACAACTTCCGCGATCTTGAAGATCGCGGCTTGACGATGTTCGGACAGATGACCGCAGGAAGCTGGATCTACATCGGCACCCAGGGCATTCTGCAAGGCACCTACGAGACACTGGCGGCCGTGGGACGACAGCACTTCAACGCCGACCTGTCGGGACGCCTGTTCGTGTCGGCGGGGTTGGGCGGCATGGGCGGGGCCCAGCCTCTGGCGGCCACCATGAATGGCGCGGCGGCGCTGGTGATCGAAGTGGATCGCTCGCGCATCGACCGACGGCTGGCCACCCGCTATGTGGATGAAGCCACCGACAGCCTGGACGACGCCGTGGCCCGCGTGGCCCGGTGGAAGCGGGACCGCGTAGGCCGCTCGGTGGCGTTGTGTGCCAACGCCGCCGACGTGCTGCCGGCGCTGCTGGCGCGTGGACTGGTGCCAGACGTGCTGACCGATCAGACATCCGCCCACGATCCGCTGAACGGCTACGTGCCGAACGGGATGTCGCTCTCCGAGGCCATCGATCTGCGGCAGCGCGATCCGGCCGCCTACGTCACGCGTTCGGTGGCCGCCATGGCGGGTCACGTGCGTGCCATGCTGGAGCTTCGGCAGCAGGGCGCCGTCACCTTCGACTACGGCAACAACATCCGTGCGCAAGCCGTCAAAGGCGGCGTCGTCAACGCGTTCGACATCCCGGGCTTCGTCCCGTCCTACATCCGACCGTTGTTCTGTGAAGGAAAGGGTCCATTTCGTTGGGCGGCGCTCTCGGGCGATCCGGCCGACATCCATGCCACCGATCAAGCGGCGCTCGAAATGTTCGCCGATAACGCCCCATTGTGCCGGTGGATTCGGATGGCCTCAACGCGTGTGGCCTTTCAGGGCTTGCCGGCTCGCATTTTCTGGCTCGGGTACGGCGAACGGGCGCGCTTCGGCCTGAAGATCAACGCGATGGTGCGTTCGGGCGTGGTCAAAGCGCCCATCGTGATCGGCCGCGATCATCTGGATTGTGGATCGGTGGCATCACCCAATCGCGAGACGGAGGGCATGCGGGACGGCAGCGATGCGATTGCCGACTGGCCGGTGCTGAATGCGCTGCTCAACACCGCCGCCGGAGCCACGTGGGTGTCGGTGCACCACGGCGGTGGTGTGGGCATCGGCTACTCGTTGCACGCCGGCATGGTCATTGTCGCTGATGGCACCCGGGAGGCGGATGAGAAGCTGGAGCGCGTACTGACGTGCGATCCGGGCATCGGCGTGGCCCGCCACGTGGATGCGGGATACCCGGAAGCCGTCGCCACCGCCGTTCAAGGCGGCGTCCAGATTCCGATGTTGCGTCCATGACGCCGACGACTCCCGCGTTCGACGGCCTGGTGATGGCCGCGCTCGAGCAATCGCCCTCGCGCATTCCGGTGATTCTCGGCCCCTGCGGCGCCGGTCGCACCTCGATCTTGCATCGGATCAGGAAGCACCTCGGCGAATCGGCGTGCCAGTATGTGGCGCTGGAACAGGTGGTCTCCACGCCGGAGCGGTTTCTGGATGCCCTGACCGGACAGTCGCCGTTCGGATGGGTGCCGGGCAGCAGAGGAGCCGACGGTCCGGAAGCCGCGTATCGGGGCGTTTGCGACTACTTCGACCAGGCTCGTGCGGCAGGCGGAGCGCCCGCCACGTTCCTGCTCGACGAGGCACTCGAGCTGCGCGGTTTCGAGAACTTTCCGGGTCTGCGACGCGTGATGGCTGACACGCTCTCGTTGTTGGCAGACAGCCCGAACCGGTTTGTCCTGACCTCCAGGTTCGTGTCTCGAGCCCTCACGCTGCTTCGTGACGGGTCTGACCGATTCGTGGTGATGCACGCGCCGGCGGTATCGGGCCCAGCCCTAGCGGCCGATCTCCTGAGGCTGCCGGGTGTCCGCCTCGATACCGCTGAGGATTTTTCCCGCGTCATCGTGGCGCTGTCGAATGGGCGCGTCGCGTACGCCTATGCGATCGTGGGCGCGCTTGGACAGGCCGGAGTGTGCGCCAAGGATCCGGTGTCGGCGTTTGTCGCCCTCCTGTCTCCCGGTGGCGCCCTGGCCATTCGCTGCCGCGACAGCTACGAGTTCCGTCTGCACCGGGCGCGCGGCTATGGCGCGTTGAAGGCGATTCTCGGGATTCTGTCCGAAGAAGAGCCGCTCACGCTGACCGAAATCTCTCAGCGGATGCACCGCACTCCGGGATCGACGAAGGACTACCTCGGCTGGCTCCAGAACGTCGATCTGGTCGCCGTCCACCGTAAGCGGTACAGCTTCGCGGATCCCGTCTTGCGGCTCTGGATTCGTCTGCACACGGCGTGTGATGCACCCAACGACGATCGCGTATCCGAAGAAGTGCAGCGGTACGCCCTGACGCGGCTGTCTGGCTCTGAGCCACGCGAGACTACGGCGTGAAATGCTGGATCGCGAGGCGGGCGGCTTCCTGCTCGGCTTCCTTCTTGGTACGGCCCTCTGCGACAGCCACCACCGCGCCACGCACGCGCAACTCGATGTGAAAGACCTTGCGGTGGGCCGGTCCCATCTCGGCGGTGACCACGTACTCGGGTAAGGACTCCCCGCTGGCCTGCAGCAGCTCCTGGAGGGCGGACTTGGAGTCGTCGCCTTGCGCGCCGCGTGTGGCGAGTTCTCCAATCAAGGCGTCGAACTCGGCCGTGATGAAGGCGCGTGCAACGTCCACGCCGCCGTCCAGGTGGAGCGCGGCAATCAGCGCCTCGTACCCGTCGGCCAGCAGTGTGTGTTTTCGCCGGCCACCGGTTTTCTCTTCGCCGCGACCGAGCAACAGGTGATCCCCGAGCTGGAGGCGCTCGGCTCGCCGCGCCAGCGCGGGCGCTGACACGAGTGCCGCCTTCATCTTCGACTTCTGACCCTCGTCGGATTCGGGAAACCGGTGAAACAGCAGGTCAGCCACGACGAAACCGAGCACCGCGTCTCCCAGGAATTCCAGCGACTCGTTGTCGAAGACACCGCCGGTCACGTCCTCGCGGGCGCGCGATCGATGTGTGAGGGCATGCTCCAGCAGTCCGCGATCGCGGAACCGGTACCCGATGGCGGCCTCCAGCGCGTCGAACTCGTCGCGAATGCGCACGCCGGGGTTCACGCCATCGCCGACCCGGTAGTCGGCGATCAGTCGGCCGGCCTGTTCGGCATCTTCGGCGCTGACCGACACCCGGACTTCCCCCAACCCGTCCATGGCCAGCGGGAATACGGCATGCGGGGCGTCGGAGACCACCGCCGCGTGGATGCCATGCGCGTCGAGCAGGCCGCAGACGATGCTGGCTTCGATCTCGGAGGGTGTGCGGAACACGACAACAGGATCTGCCATGCTACGTGCTCGTTCCGCATTCGGGGCCGTCGTTCGGCTGGTCCACTTTCAACAGGATCATCGTCATGTCGTCATGTTGCGGCGCACCGCCGACAAACGCCTCGATCTCGCGCAGCACGCGTTCGCGCAGTTCTTCGAACGCCAGGTGACCGTGTTTCTCGATGAGCCGGGCCAGGCGAGGCTCGCCAAAACACTCAGAGCTCTCGTCCATCGCCTCGCTGATGCCGTCGGTGAACAGCATCAGCAAGTCGCCGGGCAGCAGATGGAGCGTCTCTTCGCACAGCAGCAAGTCGAACATCTCACCGCGGTCGAGCTTCAGCCCGAGCACCATGCCGTCGGGCGTCAGGATCTGGACCGACGGATCGGCCTGGTCGGCGCGCTGCAGATACATCAGGGGCGTGTGGCCCGCTCTGGCGTACGTGAAGGTCCGGCGCGCCGGGTCGAAGACCGCGTACGTCATGGTGATGAAACTGCGGCTGTCGAGGTGATCGGAAATCAGCCGGTTCGCCGTCATCAGCAGTTGCCGGGGCGAGGTGTGGATCTGGCTGAGAGACAGCATCAGCCCCTTGAGTTCCGCCATGTAGAGCGCGGCCGACATCCCTTTGCCCGACACATCGGCGATGATCAAGCCCACGCGGCCGTCGGGCAGCGGCAGCACGTCGTAATAGTCGCCGCCAACCTCGCGGGCGGGCACGCAGACGGCCGACACCGCCAGGCCGGGAATCTGAAGCGGCCCGTGCGGCAAGAGCGACATCTGGATCTCGCGCGCCAGCCGCATCTCTTCTTCGAGCCGTTTTTTTTCGGCGGCCGTCCGCAGCAGATCCTCGATGCTGCCGGTCATCTGGTTGAACGAATCGGCCAGCTCGCCCAACTGATCCTTGGCCAGCACGGGGATGCGATGGCCGAAATCGCCTTGCCTGACGCGCTCGGTTCCGGCAAACAACTCGTGGATCGACCCCGTGATGGATCGCGCCAGTTCCCAGCCCAGGGCGAGCGCAGCCACCTCGATAATCAGAAACAGGATGGACACTAGCAGCAGCACGACGACCAGCTGATCGCCGACACTGCGAGTGCCGGGAGACGCTTGCGAGACAGACAGCCGGGCATAGATCTCGCGCACGCTGACGCCGACCTGGATCGTCAGCGGCTTTGCCGTCCCCGTGCTCCATTCCACGTGGTCCAGAAGCGCCACTGACGTAAACCGTGACGGCTGACCCGGGTGTGGCTTGGGCAAGGACGGCAACATGGGGGTCGGCGCTTGTCGCCCGCGGGAGTCCGGCGATTCGTCAACCAGGCTGGCCTGCCCGATGACCAGACCAGTGGCGGTCTCCATTCTCCCCTTCACGGCGTCTGAAAACGGCAGATCGGCAACGACGGCGAACCCGGCCTGACTGCCCACCAGCGATACCGCTCGAATAACCAACTGGACGTCTCCATCGGCCGCCCTGACTGGCCCGGTCTGGTGGGCCAGTACGCCGGAGAATCCGCCGCAGGTGATCCAGGCCGGGATCTCGTCTGGCACGACGAGAGGCTGCTGCGGTCCGGCGCCCAGTCGCAACGAGGCCAGAGGGTGCCGTCGGGCGGCCCCAGGGCGATTGGCATCGGAGGCGGCGGGCTGGTCTCGGGGCGGACACCGGCGATCAGCCACGGGCACGATGGCGAGTGACATGCCGGGGTAGAGTCGCGCGTCGGCGGCCTGGCGCCGGTGCAGCAACGCCTGCGCGGAAGCCGCGTCTGGCATCCGGGCCAATTCGATCGCCGCACTGCCGGTCAGGTAGGTCGCTTCTTCCGCCAGGTCACCGAGCGCGGACCGAATCAGATACGCGCTCAGGTTCCAGAACAACAGCCACGCGGCCAGGACGCCGAAGATCACGATCAGGATAGCCGGCACGACGCCGATGAAGATGTAAGAGATGATCAGCTTGCGCCGCACGCGCCAGAGCAGGTGTTGGCGGGCGACGTGAACCAGCTTGAACCCGACGATGGCGGTGCCGGCGGCCAGGGCGACGCCACCTGCGGTGCTGAGCCACTGAACCGCCGCGCCGACTGCGGGCAGCGTGGCGCCGAGGCCGGAGGCCAGCAGCTTCGCGGCCCCGCCACCCAGCAGGAGACGTCCGGACAGGCGGTGCAGGAAAAACGACCGCACGACCGCGACGATCGAGCGCGCCGACGTGGGCGACGGCGGGGGTTCCGGCGAGGCGGACATCATCAGGAGTTCTCGTGGATGATAGCTGAGACAACCGACTCGCGCACCCACTCCAGATAGGCCTCGCCGCCGTCAGCGCAGGTCAGCACCAGGAACTCCGGCACCTCGTATGGGTGTAGGTGCGCAAATCGGGTCTTCACATCGCTCACACGGCCGGCCGTCGTCTTGATCATCACCTGGCGCTCGTGGTCGGTTTGCACGCGTTCCTGCCAGCGGAAGGTCGAGGTGATCTCCCCATACACGCTCACGCACGCAGCCAGACGCTCGTCAACCAGAGCCCGGGCGAATGCGTCGGCATCGGCACTGATGGGCAGCGTCGTCAGGATTACGACGCAGTCAGACGACTCCACAGAGAGGCTCCTTGCCGCGCGTGCGGGGTCAAAATTTTCCTTGTACAAACGCGCGACTTAGGGTACAACAGAAGCCTCATGACTGCCACGCGCGTTCAGCCACCGGTGCCGCGGCGCGAGACCCGAAAGGGATATCGTGGACGCCGAACCGTCGTGACCGGACTGGCATTCGTGGTCTGCTTCCTGGTCGTCAGCACGCTGGTTGGCGACAGCGGACTGGTGGCCGTCTTCCGCGCCGAGCAGCAGCGCGCCGAGCTGGCCAACGACGTCGAACGCATCAGGCTCGAGAACGAACGGCTGCGCGAACAAGTTCGCCGGCTTCGCGACGACCCGGCGGCCATCGAGGAAATCGCTCGACGCGAACTGGGTTTGATCAAGCCCGGGGAGCGGGTGTTCATCATCCGCGACATCACGCCTGGCGCCACCCGCTAAGCTTCGGCCTCCAGCTTCTCCTGTTCACGCTGACGGCCGCCCGGCACGCGTCTGTTCTGGTCCACGGTTAGTGCCGCCGATGCCAGCGGCACATGTTTGACCCTCCCCTGCCGGCGTGGTATCCTGAGATGTTGTTGAGCGCTCGATGCGCTCACGTGACGCGGGGTGGAGCAGTCCGGTAGCTCGTTGGGCTCATAACCCAAAGGTCGGGGGT
>ERZ1292640.2559-Hain-H43-02um-R1-2559-length-14512-cov-46_pt1 | contig 14512 bp, 13 predicted proteins | sample MGYA00564404_ERZ1292640 | MGnify/ENA primary metagenome ERZ1292640 (study PRJEB36523, sample SAMEA6512636) | groundwater metagenome | collected 2019-01-08 | study: AquaDiva: Metagenomics assemblies of 32 groundwater samples
CTGTCAGTGCACGAAGATGATCCACAGCGTCCGGCGAATACTCAATTCGATGGGGCAACCTGCCGTTAGATTAGCGCACCGCCGGGACACCTGTGGACGAGGATCGTGACGTCGCCAGCACGGCGGTCACGTTTATCACGGGCGGCTGAACGAGAGCCCCACGGCGGCGTGCCCTTCCTCGACGAAGATCAAGCCGTCGTAGGATTTCGCGAGCGACTGGAGGTGGAGGTTCGACTCCGGATCGTCCCTGTTCCAGATGGCGCCCGCGCTGAGGTGGAGGTGCGGCTCGGCCAACCAGCGCGCGAGAGCGCCGGCGGCGGGCACACTGCGCATGTCGAGGAACAGCAGCGGCATTCCGGCGGCGCTCAGGACCGCGTCGCCGCTTCCCTCCGGTGACGGAGGCACGGTGTGGTTCTGGAGGCCGCTGCCGGCGCCCTTCTGCATCCCCATCGCGCGGACCTCGCCGCGGCGGAAGGCGAAGCCAACCACGTACATCCGCCGGCCGAAGCGCTCGCCCAGCCAGGCGCCCATGCTCTTGAAACCCATCTCCGGGGCCAGGCGCACGTGGCCGTTGTGCGCCCACAGGACGAGCTTCTCGTTGGGGTGCACTTCACGCGCCAGCCATTCGACGTTGCGCGCCATCATCTCGTCGCGATAGCCGGGGGGCGTGCCTTCGCTTCTCATAGCGGTGGCCTGGCGCACGATTTCGGCCGCCTGCCGGGCGTCGCGCCAGGCTTCAGGTGAAGAGGCGCGAACGAGGACCTCACGCCTGGCGTCCAGCAGCTTCACAATGCCCTCGGCCTGTTCGGCGACGCCCTTGGCAGCCTTGTCGGCCATTTGCCCGCCCAGTTTCCGCACTTCTCCGTAAGCTGTCTCGGCCGCGGCCACCTCCTCCGGAGCAGTCTTGCGCAGGTACTCAAGCACGCGGTCGGCTGCCACATCGGGCGTCTGCATGTCGAAGGAAGTGAAAGTCAGGATGGGATGATCGCCCGGGGCCTTGTTGTAGGCCCGCATCCACTCGATCATGTCGAGCACTTCCTGGGTGTTCCAGGTCCAGAAATACATGCCGGCGAGCGCGGCTTTGGGATCGCCCTCGCCGGTCTTGATGTAGCGGTCCACGGCCAGCGATTCGGGCCAGTTGGCCTCGATGGCGAAGACCGTGAAGCCCTTCTCCTTGACCAGGTATTCGAGCAACCGGTGCTTCAGCTTGAAGAACTCGCGCGTGCCGTGCGTAGCTTCACCGAGGGCAACGATGCGGGCCTCGCCGACGGCCCGGCCGAAGGCGGCCAGGTCGTCGAGCTTGTTACCGGCCTGGACGGTGGCCAGCGGCACGGCATGGCGCTTCAGCTCGGCGGCCAGCGCCCGGGTGGTCTCCGCATCGGTGGGCGGGGCGCTGGCGCGGCTGGCAAGCTGCGTGGACGCCTTCAGCTTCCAGCCCTCGGCCGTCCGCGTCCAGGTGTCGCTGAAGGTGTTGATGTAAGCGCGCCGGCCGTCCGGCGAGGAGTAGCTACCTTCATTCCGCACCGAGACGACGGCGTCGGTTCCGGAAAGCCGCGCCGAGGTCACAGTGCTGCGGGAAGCGATTGTCGCCTTCGCCACCAGGGCCCTCATCTGGTCGAGCGCGGCACGCAGAGGAAGGCGTATCGGGCCGCTGCCAATGGTGGCCTCCGGGAGCGCGAGCGCGGCGATGGCGTCGATCTGCCCTTTCTCATACGCTTCGTCGATGCGACGGTAGAGCGCCTGAATGGCGTCGCGCGCGGCGCCAGTGTCCGCGCCGGAAGCGGGCGGAACGATCTCCAGTGAGGCGTCATCGATCCAGGCGCGACCGCGGCCGAGGGACATGACGCCGAGGTTGAGGTATTCGGCGTCGGCGTCGATCTCGCCGGCGATCTCGCAGCGCGTCCAGGCGGGAGAGCGGACGGGCCGGTCGTCCATGTTATCGAACAAGCCCATCTGGCGGTTGGGCCGATCCACGCGGAGCCAGAGCTGTGCGCGGTCCTGCGGATCGACCGGTTCCAGCCGCACCCAGGCCTGGAAGCGGATGGTTTTACCGCGGTAGGGAGCAGCGTCAAAGCGCTGCATGAGATTGCCGAAGGTCTGCGGCGGCGGGTTGGCGGGGACCAGGACAACAGCGCAGCCGCCGTTCCGGCAACCCTGGCGACGCAACTCGGCCGAGTAACCGGCGTTGCCGAGCATCTGCGGCACGAACCAGCCGGGAGGGGTGCTGCCGGGTTCGCCTTGCTCGAAATCCAGGTTGGCGGGGCCGGTCTGGGCGACGGCGGGGGCCGCAAGCAGCCAAAGACCGAGCGCGCAGGCGAGTTTCGGGGGGCCCATGCCGGCCAGCTCTGTCAAGCCTCCGCGGGCGGATGCTCCCTGTGCGGCGGCGGCGCGGGCAGCATGACCTGGCGCACCGGGTCGAAGGCCATCACCCGGCCCTTGCGGTAGGATTCGACGCCAAGGGCTATCGCCACCATCACCTGATAGCCGCGCAGGGCGTTGTAGACCGGCGCCTCGCGGCTCCGCATCGAGTCCAGCCAGTTGTCTCCGAGGGACGGGCTCGGCTCGGCCTCAATCGTGACCTCAGCCTGGCCGTCATTGGCTTCCTGGAATTCCTTCAGGAACTGCCGCTCGGCCCTCACCACTGCCGACTGGCGGGGGCGGCGCGGCGCCTGCGGCCCCGGTGGCGGCGCCTTTCGCTGGTCGCCCATCGCATCCATGAACGACTGCCCCTCGTTCACCTGGAGCGTCCCCCAGTTCCCGTACACCGTCACCGGAACTGAGGTCGCATTGGCCATGCACGACACCATGTTGACGGAGTAGTCCCCCGGATACTCGATCATGGTCATGTAGGTGTCCGGGACCTCCCGGTTCTTCTGCACGTAGACGCCGCCCACCCCTACGGCGCGCGTCGGGAAGTCGAAGCCGACCATCGTGCTCATCACGCCGAGGCGGTGGTAGAGCAGATCGCCGGCGTTGCCGGTCGAGTAGTCCCAGAACTTCCGCCAGCGGAAATAGCGCTCGGCGCTCAGGCGCCGCTTGGGCACCGGCCCCAGCCACATTTCCCAGTCGATGTTTTCCGGCCCGAACTTGGCGTCCGGCCAGTGCTCGCTGCCCACACCGGGAATCGGGTAGTCCCACATGCCTTCGCGCGTGTTGCGGTTGTAACTAATGAGCCCCCAGACGACTTTGCCCATCTTGCCCGCCTTGATGTAGTCGTTGACCTTCCAGTACAGGCGCGTGGCCGGACCGGTGCCGCCGAGCTGCAAGACGCGTTTGGTCTTGTTGACCAGCTCGTTCAGCTTGGCCGCCTCCTCCACGGTGCGAGTCATCGGCTTCTCGAGATAGACGTCCTTGCCGGCAAGCATCGCCTCGCTCGCCATGCGGCAGTGCCAGTGATCGGGGACCGCCAGCACGACGCCGTCAATATCCTTGCGCTGTAGAACTTCGCGGTAGTCCCGGTAGCCCTTCTCGGCCCCAGCCTGCTTCAGGCCGTACTGGAGGCGCGGCTCCCAGACGTCGCAGACGGCCGCGAACTGCACATCGTTCTTCTGTTGCTGGCGGTTCTTGAAGACGCGGATCAGCGTCTCGAACTGCATGCCGTTGCCGATGAAAGCGATGTTGATGCGGTCGTTGGCGCCCAGCACGCGTCCGGAGGCCAGCGTTGCCGTTGTGGCCGCGATGAAGTCGCGGCGAGTGGATTGGTCAGCTTTGTAGCTCATCATCGTATCCCAGCATGCAATATATCACCTGACGCGCGGCGTGGTGTAGAGTAGACAGCATGCAAGTCAACCGGCGTGGTTTTCTCGCCGGCGCCATGGCGGCGCCGGCCCAGCGTGTGCCAAGAAGAGCGGCTGGCCCAAGCCCGGAGGACCTGGACCGGGCGGCGGCGGTCCCGGTGCTCAAGCTCGACGGGTTGCGCTCGCCGGTGGTCATCGAATCGATCCGGCTCCTGAGAAAGGACCGCGACTACATCGTCCACGTGCGCTCGAAGGATGGGGCCGAAGGCGTCTCGCTGGCCAACCCGCCGCGCGCCGAGTACCTCGACAAGATCCTCAAGCAGTTGGTGATTCCCTTCTTCATCGGCAAGGACGCGCGCGACCTGGAGAACCTGCTGTGGGAGCTCTACCGCTGGCAGGACAACTATAAGCTCTACGGGCTGGCGCTGTGGATCCCGCAGGCCTGGGTGGAGTTCGCCATTCTGGACATGCTGGGGCGCATCGCCGGCAAGCCGATGGGAGCGCTCATCGGCGAGACGGTGCGGCGCGAGGTGGCCTTCTACGTGGCCAGCGGGCGGCGCGACACCACGCCGGAGCAGGAAATCGAGAACCTTCGAAAACTGGTGGCCCAGTCGGGCGCCAAGGCGGTGAAATTCCGCATCGGCGGGCGCATGAGCCGCAACGCCGACGCAATGCCGGGGCGCACCGAGAAGCTGATCCCGCTGGTGCGCAAGTCGTTCGGCGACGCTATCGACATTCACGCCGATTCCAACAGCTCCTACGATCCGCCGCTGGCGATCAAGACGGGGCGGATGCTGGAGGACATCAAGGCGGTTTACTACGAGGAGCCCTGCCCGTTCGATCACCTGGAGGATACCAAGGTCGTCGCCGACGCACTCACCATCCCGGTGGCCGGCGGCGAACAGGAGTACAGCGACTGGCGCTTCCGCTGGATGATCGCCAACCGCGGTGTGGACATCGTGCAGCCGGACCTGCACTACTACGGCGGCATGATCCGCTCGGTGCGGGTGGCGCGCATGGCGGCGCTGGCCAAGATGCCGACCACGGTGCACATCTCGGGCGGTTTCGGCTTCGTCTACATGCTGCACTTCGCCTCCTGCGTGCCCGACCCCGGGCGCTACCAGGAGTACAAGCTGGGCACGGAGCGCTACGGGGCCTGGTTCGATCCCCCGATCACCGTCAAGGACGGCAAGATGTCGGTCCCCAGCGGGCCCGGCGTCGGCATCAAAGACCTGACCGGTCTGCTGAAGGGGGCGAAGGAGGCCTAATCCGCCGGCTCCTGCTGGGTGAGGCAGTGGAGGGTGCCGAAGCCCAGGACCAGATCGAGGGCGTGAATGCCGACCACGGCGCGATCTTTGAACAGCTCGCCGAGGATGCCCAGTGCGACGCGGTCGTTCGGGTCATTGAAGGTCGGCACGAGCACCGCCCGGTTGGCGATGTAGAAGTTGGCGTAGCTGGCCGGCAGGCGGTTGCCATCGAAGAACAGCGGCCCCGGTATCGGCAGCGCCACCACCTCGGGCTTTGAGCCGTCCTCGAGCCGGAGGTCCCGAATCCGCTCCCAGTTCTCCGCCAGCGGACGGAAGTTGATGTCTCCGGGATTGTCCTCCCTGACGAGCACCACCGTGGTGGGATTCACGAAGCGGCAGATGTCATCGACGTGCCCGTGCGTGTCGTCACCGGCCACGCCGCCGCCGAGCCAGAAGACGTTGGTCACGCCGAGGTATTCCTTCAGCGCCGCCTCAAGCTCCTGACGGCCAAGACCCGGGTTTCGGACCTGGGTCTTCGGGTCGAGGTAACACTCCTCGGTGGTGAGCAGCGTGCCGCGGCCGTTGACATCAATGCCCCCGCCTTCGAGCACCAACTGACGGCCTTTCCACTGCGCGTCAAAGAGCCGCTTGCGGAGCCGCCGGGCCGCGGTCTCGGGCACGCGGCGGTCCTTCTGCCAGTCGGAGTACTTCGCCCAGCCGTTGAAGTGGAAATGGACGATGGCAGTTTTGGCCCTCACGGCAGGCGAAACCGCCTGCCCCACGTTCCGCCGCACGAACACCGGGCCGCTGTCGCGCGTCCAGCCGCGGTTGGTCGGGTGCACGATGAACTCGACGCGCCGCAGCCCGACGCCGGCTCGCGTCAGAAACTTGCGCGCCAGCTTCTCCTCGGTCCGGGAGTTGACCAGCATGCGCACGGCCTCGCCGGGCGCGATCCAGCGCACGATCTCGGTGTAGACCCAGCGGATGGTGTCGAGCTTGCCGGGCCAGTCGGTCGGATTGTGCGGCCACCCGAGCCAGGTGGCCCGGTGCGGCTCCCACTCCGCCGGCATCGAGAAGCCGAGCGCGGCCGGCGTTTGTTGGGGCGGTTCCGCCATACAATAGCTATTCTATGGCCCAACGCCGCTACCGCGAAGACCTGTCGGAAATGCCCGACTGGCTGAGGAAGAAGAAGTGCCCCCGGCGGGACGAGTACCTCTCCGGCAAGCGCATCCTGCCGCGCAACCTCACCGGCAAGGAGAAGCTCGCCGACCTCATCGATGAGACGTTTCTCGCCTACAACGCGGCGCGGCTCAAAGAGGCCTGCCACCTGTTCGTCGGGAAGATGCTCGAGAAGGACGTGCTGATCGGCATGAGCCTGGCGGGCGCGCTCACGCCGGCCGGCCTCGGCTGCTCGGCCATCATACCGCTCATCAAGGCCGGCTTCGTGGACTGGATCGTCGCCACCGGCGCCAACCTTTACCACGACCTTCACTTCGCGCTCAACTACCCGGTGCGCGCCGGCAGCTTCAAGATGGACGACACCGAGCTGCGCGCGAGCGACATCGTCCGCATCTACGACGTGCTGGTCGGCTACAGCGACTGCCTGATGGCCACCGACGAGATCCTGCGCTCGATCCTCATCCGGCCCGAATTCCAGAAGGAGATGGGGACGGCCGAGCTACATTACCTGCTCGGCAGGTATTGCGCCGAATGGGAGCGCAAGGCCGGCCTCAAGGACGTCTCCGTGCTGGCCGCCGCCTGGCGCGCCGGGGTACCGTGCTATACCTCGTCGCCGGGCGACTCCACCATCGGCATGAACGTCGCCGGCGTCGAGCTGCGCGGCAACAAGCTGCGCCTCAATCCGTCGATCGACGTCAACGAAACCACCGCCCTCGTGCTGGCCGCCAAGCGCGCCGGCGGCAAGAGCGCGGTGGTGCTATGGGGCGGCGGCAGCCCCAAGAACTTCATGCTCCAGACGGAGCCGCAGATCCAGGAAGTGCTGCGCATCAAGGAATACGGCCAGGACTACTTTCTCCAGATCACCGATGCGCGTCCCGACACGGGCGGCCTGAGCGGAGCCACGCCGAGCGAGGCCGTGAGCTGGGGCAAAGTGGATCCGGCCAGCCTGCCCGACGCGGTGGTCTGCTACACCGACACCACCATCGCCATGCCCATCCTCACCCACTACGCGCTGGCCAAACACAAGCCGCGCAAGCTGCGGCGTCTGTATGACGAGCGCGGCCGGGTGATGAAGGCGCTGGCGAGAGAGTACTTCCTGCACAACAAATTGAAGATGGTGGACGGCTCCGAGCCGGTGCTCGACGCATGACCAAGAGACAACTTCAAGCCATCGCCAGGGAACACGGCACCCCGGTGGTGGTGATCGACCACGACATCATCCGCCGCAACTACGCCGCCTTCAAGAAGCACCTGCCCAAGGTGCAGGCCTACTACGCGGTGAAGGCCAACCCCGAGCCCGAGATCGTCCGCACTTTCTACCGCATCGGGGCCAGCTTCGACGTAGCATCGCTCCCCGAGTTCATGCTGGTTTACGAGAACGTCAAGCGCCTGCCGGCCAAAGAGCAGCAGGACTTCATCTGGGACAAGATCGTCTACGCCAATCCGATCAAGGCGAAGGAGACGCTCCAGGCGCTCGACAAGTACAAGCCGCTGGTCACTTACGACAACCCGACGGAGCTGCGCAAGATCAGGCAATACGCGCCGCACGCCGGGGTGATGCTGCGCCTGCGCGTGCCCAACACCGGCTCGATGGTCGAGCTCTCATCCAAGTTCGGCTGCGCGCCGGGCGAGGCAGTGGATCTGGTCGAAGAGGCCTTCCGCCTCGGCCTGGCGGTTGAGGGCCTGAGCTTCCACGTCGGCAGCCAGTGCACCAACTTCGAGAACTTCGTCCAGGCGCTGAACATGGCGGCGGCGGTGATCGAGGAAGCCGGGACGCGCGGCCGCGAGATCAAAATCCTCGACATCGGCGGCGGCTTTCCGGCGCGCTACAACCGGCACGTCCGGCCCTTCAGCGCGCTGGCGAAGAAGATCAACGCCGAGATCGACCGGCTGTTCCCCGCCGACATGCAGATTCTCGCCGAGCCGGGCCGCTTCCTGGTGGCCACCGCGGCCACCGCGCTGGCCCGCGTCATCGGCAAGGCCGTCCGCGACGGCAAGACCTGCTACTACATCGACGACAGCGTCTACCACACCTTCTCCGGCATCATCTTCGACCACTGCCAGTACCACCTCAAGGCGTTCCGAAAGGGCAAGGCCGAAATCTGCGCCGTCTTCGGCCAGACCTGCGACGGGCTGGACACGATTTCACAAGCGGAGGAGCTGCCCGAGCTGGAGATCGAGGACCTGGTCTACTCGGAGAACATCGGCGCCTACTCGAGCGCCTCGGCCACCTGGTTCAACGGCTTCCCGCCGGCCAAGGTGGTGCACGTGAACGAGTGACAGAGGGCCCGGAGCGAGTGGGCGCCCAATCCTGACGGCGGACGTTACCAGCCGGGATCTTGCTGCGCCATAATGGGGTTGGGAAGGGTGTCAAGCAGTCGCCCCTTGCAGAGGACGGGCGAATCATGGTTAAGATCGGACCGATTGAGATCGATCGGGAAAAGCTCGCCGAGATCTGTCACCGGTATCAGGTGCGAGAACTGTCTGTCTTCGGGTCCGCAGTGCATGGCGCCTTGCGGCCCGACAGCGATGTGGATTTCCTGGTTGAGTTCCTCCCCCAGGCTGAAATCGGCCTCCTGGAATTTGCCGGACTCATGCTGGATCTGTCGGCACTGATCGGTCGCAAAGTCGATCTGGTCTCAAAGGGCGGGATCAAGCCCCTGATCCGCCATTCCGTGCTCGCAGAAGCGCAGCCCGTCTATGCGGCGTGAAGAGCTGTATCTGCGCGACATTGTCGAAGCGGCAGAGCACGTCGCTCACTTCATCGCCGGCCACAGCTATTCCAGCTTCTGCGCCTAGGAACTGGTGCGCAGCGCTGTTGTGGGGAAACTCACGATTATCGGGGAAGCCGCGGCGCGCGTGACTGAGGAGCTCAGGGCCCGCCATCCCGAGGTCCCGTGGTCCATGGTAGTGGCGTTCAGGAACATCCTGGTACACGCCTACTTCGGCATCGATTGGAGCATCGTCTGGCTGGCCGCCGGCAAGCAGTGCCCGGAATTGAGCAAGCAGATGGCGGCGATTCTCACGGATGAGTTCAAAGGGAAGGGCGGCCAGCAGCGAGACTGATGAGTCTCGCCGGAGGACGCTCACAGGCTGGCCGAGTTGGACATCGATGACCTGGTCTGTTCCGAAAACGTCGGCAACTACTCGATCGCCTCGACCACCTGGTTCAAAGGCTTCCTGCCGGCCAAGGTGGCGCACGTCAACGACTGAGGGCTCGGTGACGGCAGGCAGGCTTTACACTGGTTTCAGGGTATGCCCGAGAAGCTGAGAGTCATCCTCCACGAGTTGCGCCGCTGCCTGGAAGAGATCTATGGCGAGCGGCTCGCGCGACTCATGTTGTTCGGCTTTCAGGCACGGGGCGATGCGGGGCCTGACTCGTATATCGACGTGCTCGTCGTTTTGAAAGGGCCGGTGGACCCGGGCGAGGAAACCTTCAGAACAGGACAGGCTGTTTCAGACCTGTCGCTAGAGCACGACGTAGTGATTCTTTGCTTCTATGTGCCCGAGGAGGAATTCCTGATCCGGCAAGGGCCCCTGTTGCGGAATATCCGGCGCGAAGGCGTCGCGGTATGACCGAGGAGCAGGGATTGCGCGCCTCGGGAGAGGATCTCAGCGGCCAGGGCCGCGGAACACATCACTCGGGCCGAGGAGTTCCTGGCGCTTGCCGAACGCCTGCTTGAAAGCCCGCCGTGGCGGGAGAGTTGACGACCTGCCGAGCGGCTTGCCCCCGGCCAAGGTGGTGCACGTGAACGAGTGACTACCGCCCCGTTCCCAACGATTCCTCGATAGAATCGGCAATGCGGAGGTCATAGGGATTATGGGGCGCAGGCTCGGGCAGACGGGGGTGGGCCGTTGCTGAAAGTCCTCCTTTGCCATGCCTCCGGCGACAAGGCGGCGGTTCGCCAACTCTATCAGCGCCTGCGGGCCGATGGCTTCGATCCGTGGCTCGATGAGGAGAAGCTGTTGCCTGGTCAGGAGTGGCAACTAGAGATCCCGAAAGCCGTTCGTCAGGCGGACATCGTCGTAGTCTGCCTGTCGAACAGTTCCATCACGAAGGAGGGATACGTCCAGAAAGAAATCAAGTTCGCGCTGGACGCGGCGGACGAGAAGCCGGAAGGCACGATTTTCCTCATTCCGGCAAGGTTGGAGGACTGCCGGGTCCCGGAGAGGCTTTCCGAATGGCAGTGGGTGGATCTTCACGAGGATCGAAGCTACGAGAAGCTCCGGGCTGCGCTCAAGCTCCGCGCAGCCGGGCTGGAACGTGCCGCACACGACGCGAGCAGCGTTGAAACCACCGCTGAAATCACCCCTGGGACGGTCACTCGCAATCCGAAAGATGGTCTCGAATACGTGTGGATTCCGCCGGGCGATTTCCGGATGGGCAGTGTCCCCGGTGATCAGGAAGCCTACGACGAGGAGAAGCCTCACGCGGTGAGGATCACGAAGGGTTTCTGGCTCGGGCGAACTCCGGTGACAGTTGCTGCCTACAAGCGGTTTGTCCAGCAGACGGGAGGGACAATGCCGTCGTCTCCAACCTTCAATCCCGGGGGGTCCAAAGAGGATCATCCTATTGTCAGCGTCACATGGCATGAGGCCGCGGCTTACTGCGGTTGGGCCGGTGGCAGGCTACCCACAGAGGCGGAATGGGAGCGGGCTGCGCGCGGCGGTACAGAAGGCGCCAAGTACCCATGGGGCAATGCGATCACTCCCGCACATGCGAATTATGGTGGCACGCACGACGGCACCGCGCCGGTCTTGATGTTCCCCCCGAACGCATACGGGCTGCATGACATGGCCGGCAACGTTTGGGAATTGTTGGTCGACTGGTATGACGGGTACCCCGCCACAGCTCTCATAGATCCGAAGGGTCCACCTACTGGAACCGTCAAAGTGTTGCGGGGCGGTTCCTGGGGCTACGGTCGGTGGTTCCTGCGCTCGTCGGTCCGGAACGCCGTTGAACCGGGGGGCCGGGGCGGGACCATCGGTTTCCGGTGCGCCCGGGATGTTTGATTCTTTTCCCTCGCCTACGCGAGCGCCTCAGCCACCCGGTTCAACCGACTCCCCCCCGGCCAGGCTGGTGCACGTGAACGGGTAGAATGGCTGGCTGCGGGAAAGGCTGAGTGAGCATGGCGGTGATGCGGCACTGCATCGCCTCAGGTTAAGAGACGACCGCGCCTGGAGCGAGCGGCGAGCGCGCGATCAAAGGTAATCACCGCGCCTGCCGCCGTTTCGGCGAACGCCAGCAGCCAGGCATCCGCCCAGAGTTTCGGGGATGCCCGATCCGCGCAGGCGTACTCGCGGAAACAGGCCTCGACGCCCTCCGGCTCCGCCACGAGCGCGACCCGGTCATCCGCAAACAACCGATCATAGGCTGCCCACGCCGCCGACATAGTCCGAGGGTGCCCGTTCATGGCGGCCGGCGTGGTCAGCAGCCGCAGCACGCTGACCTGAGTGAAACGCAAGAACCCGATGACATCGGAGCGATCGGCGTCCCACCATTTCTTAGCAGCGCCGCGATGCACGTGATCCTCAAGCAGCAGCGCCAGCCACACGTTCACATCAGGGAAACTCAATGAGGGCGTAGATCTCTTCGTTGGTCAGGTCGAACGGCTTTCCGGTGGAAGGGACGATAGGCGGATCGAGCTTCAAGCGGCGTTTGGGCCGGTGCGGTTCCGCTTCTGCGAGCGCCCGTTCGATGCTGCGTAGAATGAGCTGGCGCGCAGAGCAGCCCCTGCGCGCAGCAGCTTCATGCAGGCGACGATGCAAGTCACGGGGCAAATCGAGACTCGTGCGGACCATTTCGCGATTCACAATAGAGATTGTGGGTCATGCGACTTAAGTAAGTCAATTCGCCCCCACGTCGCGGGGGCTCGCCGGGCGCCCTCCCGCCCTCCGCCGCCGTGCACGCGAGCGGGCGATTCTGAAACAATAGCACCATGACGGAAACCACTTCGCGCCGTGATTTTATGAAGACCGCCGCGGCGGGCTTCAGTGGACTGGCCGTCGCTCCGGTGCATGCCGCCGGGAGCGACACCATTCGGGTCGGCTTGATCGGCTGCGGCGGCCGCGGCACCGGCGCCGCCCTCCAGGCCATGAGCGCCGACAAGGGCGTCCGGCTGGTCGCCATGGCCGACATGGTGAAGGACCGCATCCAGGAAAGACGCACCGAGCTGAAGGTCAAGAGGCCGGACCAGGTGGCCGTGGATGACAACCATTGCTTCACCGGCTTCGACGCCTACAAGAAGGTCATCGAGAGCGCCGACGTGGTGCTCATCGCCAACGCGGCCAAGTTCCACCCCCTGCACATGAAGACGGCCATCGAGGCCGGCAAGCACGTCTTCGTGGAGAAGCCGCACGCCATCGACCCGGCCGGCATCAAAGTGGTGACCGCCGCCTGCGAGCTGGCGCGGCAGAAGAGGCTCAGCGTGGCCTCCGGCCTCCAGAGCCGCTATCACCCCGGCTACCGCGAGGCCATCCGGCGCGTGCACGACGGCGCCATCGGCGACATCGTGGCCATCGAGGAGAACTTCCTCCGCGCCCCCTACGTGCTGTATCCCCGCCGGCCCGGCATGGCCGAAGTCGAATACCAGGGCAGCAACCAGTACCACTTCCACTGGCTGTCGGGCGACGACGTGCCGCAGTCGCTGGTGCACAACCTCGACCGCGCCAGTTGGGCGCTGCGCAACCAGGCGCCGCTCAAGGCGCGCGGCATGGGCGGGCGCTCCACCCTGCGCGGCGAGATCTACGGCAGCGTCTTCGACCACCACGCCGTGGTTTACGAGTTCGCCGGCGGCGTTCGCGTCTACGCCTCCTGCCGCACCATACCCAACTGCTACAACGAGACCTCGAGCATTATCCTCGGCGCCAAGGGCCGCTGCCACCTGCTGCGCGGGCGCATCGAAGGCGAGACCACCTGGGAGTACCAGGGGCCGAAAGACAACTCGCAGGATCTCGAGCACGCCGAGCTGTTCCAGGCCATCCGCTCCGGCACGCCCCTGAACCACGGCGACTACATGGCCCGCAGCACGCTGATCGCCATCATGGGCCAGATCAGTTGCTACACCGGCAAGGAAGTCACCTGGGACCAGATCTCGCGGTCCGACTTCTACTTCCCGCCCCGGCCGGAAGATTGCCGCATCGACATGGAGCCGCCGGTCCGGCCCGATGCCGAGGGCATTTACCCGGTGTACATTCCGGGTGTGACGAAGCTGCTATGAAGCTGCTCATCGCGCTCATGGTCGCGCTGGCCTGCGCCGGCGGAGACCTGCGCTTCAAGCCCGCGGAGGACGGCGGGTTTCTGTTCGACACCGGCGTCCTTCGCGGCACGCTGCGGGCGGGCGGGAAATCAGTGGGCCTGTCCTCGGTGGTGCACATCCCGTCGGGCATTACGATCTCCCGTGGCATGGGGCTGTTCAGCCCCTACCGCGTGTTCTCCGCCGGCCGCCGTTACGGCAACGGCGCCTGGAACTGGCCGAGCGACGCGACCCTGCGCGACGACGGCTCCGTCGAGGTGCGCTGGCCCGCCACAGAGGATCGGCCATTTGAGATGCGCGCCGTGTACCGCTGGAGCGGCGCGGACACCTTGGACCTTGAAACCTCCATCCGGCCCCAGGCCGAGCTGCGTGCATTCGAGGTGTTCCTGTCCTCGTACTTCGCCGAGCAGTTCAACAACTCGCTGGCCTACGTGCGGGGCGAGCCGGACACCGGCGGCAAGCCCGGCTTCCTGGCGGCGGAGCAATCCCGCGGCGTCTGGCAGATGTTCCCGCGGGACGCCGATGCGCTCGCGCTGATCAACGACGGCCGGTGGAAGATCCCGCCCAACCCCGTGAGCTGGGCGCTCATGCCGGCGCTGGCCGCGCCGCTCGGCCTGCGGCGCGATGCGGCATCAGGAACGACCGCCATACTGATGGCGCCCCCGCGGGATTGTTTCGCCCTGGCGACGCCACACCAGACTGAGACGCACTACTCCCTCTACCTCTCGCTTTTCGGCCGCACCATCAAGGCCGGGGAAACCTCGCGCGCCCGCGCACGGCTGGTGGTCGCCGCGTCCCCGAGCGAGGGCGACATTCTGCGCTTGTACCGCGCGTACCGGTGACCGCCGTCGTTCACTTCAAGGCGAACTTCTGCACGCGCCAGTTCTTGATTTCAACCACGTAGATGGCGCCGCTGGAATCGACGGCGATGTTGTGGGCGAAGTCGAACTTGCCGGGCGTTTTGCCGAAGCCGCCGAGCACGCCCAGCACCTGGCCGTCCAGGTTGAGCTTGACCACGCGGTTGTTGCCTCCGTCGGCCATGTAGATGGCGTTCTCGCGGGCCACGTAGTAGAGTCCCCACGGGGCGCCCACG
>ERZ1292640.2560-Hain-H43-02um-R1-2560-length-14512-cov-4_pt1 | contig 14512 bp, 8 predicted proteins | sample MGYA00564404_ERZ1292640 | MGnify/ENA primary metagenome ERZ1292640 (study PRJEB36523, sample SAMEA6512636) | groundwater metagenome | collected 2019-01-08 | study: AquaDiva: Metagenomics assemblies of 32 groundwater samples
ATTTCGGTGGGAGAATTCATCGGAAGGAACTCTAACTTCGAGACATTGGAGCCAGTGGAACTGTCGATATATGCATTGTGCCAAGAAATGAATGAAATGAAAACGCATCTCTACATGATTCCATTCTTCCACAGGCTCTTTCCGGAAGAACAATGGAGCGACAACATGGAGGAGAATCAAGAAGTTGCGAGGAAGATTCTCTTTGACCGCATGAACTTGTTCCAAGCCGTGCGTATGCACTTCTATGCGCGGATGATGCGGCACAAGAATCCCGCGGGAGTTGTTCTCATGCAGGCAGAGATCTTCAAGTATGTCGTCGATAGAGATCCCGGACTGCTTGGAAGTGACTGGTTGAAGAACAGGGATATCAAAATGATAGATCGTATCGTTCATGTTGCTGCTAGTGGAACGTGGGATGAGTGGAAGGAGCTTCCCATAGAGATCGATGATCAATTGGTGAAACAAGCATTGAAGAACATGGGTTTTGCCACCGTCTCCATCGCAAAGGTTGCATTAGGAGCGGTTGCAGCGGGCGCGGGTAAGGGGGCGCTTACAGGAGCAACGCTATCTGTCGAACATCCTTGGCTTGTGGGATTGCCAGTAGGAGGTGCTTTTTCCTACATTGCCCTCCAACGCTACTTGGCACACAGGGCAAACGCCATACCCTTACAAACGCTGACGCGTTTGCATAAGATGGAAAGCAATCATGAGATATTCATGAAAATCATGCGAGCCGCGCGTGTAGAATTCACACGGGATGCAGTGACGCAAGCGAGAGTTCGCCTTTCCACAATCAGCCAAGATATCGATAAACTCATCAATAATCAGAAGACACTTTCGATTGGCTTGGAGTTGAACAGGGCATTGGGCAACTGCACCACTGCGACGATTCAAGGAAGTGAGTCTGCTTGGGAGCAATTCTTACAAACAGCCCAGCTGTATCGTGGGACATCGCGGAGAGTTGACCGCATCATTGAGGAAATCCGGTATGTGAGGAATAATACAAACGGCGTGCGCGATGCCATATCGGCAGCAGCTCGTCCTGTCATCGGACGTGTAAGACAGTGGATAGGCTTGCCGGGTCGTGTTCTCGATAAAGGCATCGCAAGCATTCCCTATGTCGGCAGATTCCTGGGAACAACGGTGAGAAAGATGAATCAACCCATTCATATTCCCGGAGTCGGGATGGCGTTGAAAGGAGCCCCCTTAGCCCTGGGAGGAGGATTGGCAACAGCATTGGAGCTGGCGAACAAAGACGTTGACGTTGCCCAAGTGAAAGAGCGGAGGTTGAACCTGATCGGGGAGCTGGACAATCTTTGCCGTAGTGCCACGGATGAACAGGGTGAGGCAATCTTCGAAAAACAGACAGATACCGACGGGAAGGTGACGTACGTTCTCCATGGAGCGAGAGACGTCGCTATCTCCATTGGACAGCTACAGGAATTGCACAATGAAGGGGACGCGGCATCTGCGGGATGGGCAAAAGCGGGAGTGGAAGCAGGATCAACGTTGTTCATACTCGGTGCAACCGCAGCGGGATCCGGAGGACTGGCAATTCCCGTGATTGTTACGGTGCTTGCCGCGCACAAAGCGATCGATATGGCACAGGAAGCCGTGGAGCGGGAGCGCCGTCGCAAGTTCCTGCAGGAGGCGCCGGTTTGGCTCATCGCCGTGCTGGGGACAGAGAACATCTTCCAGAGTGGAGAGTTGAATGAGTTTACAATGCTCGAAGAGAATGCGGGAGGGGCTCCTCAGACCGTTGCGGTGCGCGAAGCAGCAGGCTATTCCCATCCGCTTTCCAGCCATGCTTCGGACATGGATCGTTCGGAAGCGGACACGCAACGCCAGAAGAAAGTGGCGAGGGAGAAGCTCTGCCAAGCGTTGGCATTCCGGAAATTCATAGGGCTCCATGACGAAATGCTCGCTGAGCTTCCGGGGGAAGGAGACTTGCGGCAACTGTTCAATCCCGAGGGGCAGTTCCTCAAGGAGAACGGCGATTACCAGAACTTCGTGCGGAAGTTTGCGGTACTTCAGCTCCTTGCGGAGTGTAAAGGCCATCCCGTGACGTTAGCGGATATCGACGCATTGGACCTGACGGCGAGCGGGGGGTTCCTCTTCACACAGTACCGTCTCATCACGGAGATAGACGTTACCCAGGCATTACGCAGGGGCATGCTGTTCTATGTGCAGCACCTCCGTGAGAAGAGGTACAAGGAAGCGCTCAAGCAAGTGAACGGCGATGCAGAGAGCACGAAAGTGCTGGAGGAAGGAGTGTCCCTGTCGCCCCAGTACGCCTACGTGTTCAACGTTCATCCCAAGGACCTACCCACCATTGGATCGGAGGAGACGTACGCGGAGAGGATTCTCCGCGAGATGTATGCAACCGCACAATCTGCCGGTAGCAGCGCTCCCGATGCGGTATCCAAGGGCTACGTCATACCTGGAGGAGGCGCGGGGGAAGGGAGCATCGGCAATTTCCTGGCGAACGCCGAGGATCCCAAGTACCAACAACTGCAGCGGACGAAACTTGAGTCCTATCAGTCAACGAACGGCAGGGGACTTCCCTTCGGCCTTTCTGACCTTGATGCATGGGAGCATGGGGAGGCGTTTGCGGGCGCATGGAACGGCCGCGTGAAGCGCTATGAGGAGCTCAATCGGAGCATCGAGGGGAGCATGTTCGACTCCGAAGAGCAGCTCCATTCCTTTGCGGCAACGTTCAAACCCGAAGAACTGGTCGAGTACCTCCGCTTCCAGGAACACCGTGGCTTCTACGAGGACTACATCGCCTGGCGCGCCGCGAAGGGGGTGGGGCTTCCTGCGGACTACTCTCAGCAGGTGAAACTCCTGCAGGCGTGGATGGATAGGGGGAAACCCACGCTCGTCGATGAACGGCAGTTTGCGCATGCGCAGCAAACCGTGCGCACTGCCATGTTGGGTTCGGAGGTGCCTGGAAGCGCATTCAGTACTCTCTTGCCGGGCACAAGACCATCCCCGCTGGATACCACCGGTACAACCCTTGCGGGATATGATGCAAAAAAGCCGGGACGGCTCCTCTTCACATTGGAAGGCTACTTCACGCAGCGTGAGCATGCTCTGCGCTTGATGGAGGCGCAGGAGCAGCAGAAGGGAAAGTCCCAAATCCTCGATCGTGGCAGCCAAAGACTGCCCTTTCCATTGCCTGGAGAGAAGGTGACTGGGGTGGAACTACGTCTTTCCTCCAGCAAAGAACCGTCCATTCCGTCCTCTTTGCCTCCGGATCTTCAAGATCAAGTCTCGGGGAGGGTACAAGAGATCAAGGCTATTGATGCCTTTGGCAGCTTCCGGCCTGTCGCATTACTCAATGGACTGCGCATGGACAAATGTATTGCGGTACCTGAACGAGAATTGCATTCCTTTTTCCAATCATGGAGGAAGAACGACGGATACGATGACCTGCGCATGTCTATCCTCCGGAAACGGGTGTTCGTCGTGGTGGAATTGAAGTCCTGACCATCGCTCATTATTGACCTTAAATGCACAAGAGGAGCCGAGTTTTCCGCTACCACAACCCCTGTTATTATGCTATAATCATTGGAAATTCTTCTATCCTCATTTTCCAGCGAATGATCGGTTTCCTCCGCATCTTCTTCTGGCCCGTCCTCTGGCTGCTCGTGTGGGTCGCGGGGTACGCCGGCTTGGGTGTGGACCTGCTCAAGGTTGCGGCGGGGTGGTGGGCCGGGGATCCCCTGGAGAACACGCTCATCATCCTCACGGCTTACATGCTGTGGCGGTGGGCGAAGTACAACATGCGGTTCATGTATGCGTGGTGGATGGGGAAGCACCTTGTTTCCATGAAGGTTCTCCTCCCGCGCACCGAGAGCAAGATCGACCAGGAGAAGCGCACGGAGAAGGACTTCAAGGAGAAGGTGGCCATCATGGAGCAGCTCTACCGCGCGCTCTGGGAGGTGAAGAGCCTCACGTTCTGGCAGCACATGCACTTCTGGATCTTCCGGTACGCAACCATCAGCTTCGAGCTGTACGTGGAGCGCGGGGAGCTGACGTTCTACGTCCTCACGCAGCCGGGGCTGGTCTCCATCGTGGAGAAGCAGATCACGGCGTTCTACCCGGATGCGGAAGTAACGATGCAGCAGACGCCGGTGATGAAGCGCAAGGGATTTAAGCTCGTGGGGTACAACATGACCACGAAGAAGAAATACTTCTTCCCCATCCGCTTCTACGACGAGATGCAGGATGACCCGCTCAACGACGTGAGCAACGTGCTCAGCAAGCTGGAGGAGGACGAGATGGCGGCCGTGCAGGTGATCATCCAGCCGGTGTTCTCCGACCGGTGGGCGAGGAAGACCAGGAACTACGCAAGCCTCAAGTTCAAGGGAAAGGAGGACCGGTGGGTGGCGCGCATCCCCATCCTCACCACGTTCATCAACGTTATGGGCGGGGTTGCAACCGGTACGGAAGGCTCCACGTTCGCACCGGGGGCGGAGCGGGGAGATTCCTTCGTCCGCATGATCCAGCCGGAGGAGGAGCTGTACAAGCGCATGGGGCAGAAGGCGGGGATGAGCGGCTTCGACGCCACCGTGCGCATTCTGGCTTCCGCCAAGACCTGGCGGCGCGGCCTGGACATAACGAACAACATGCAAGTGGCGTTCAATATCTTCAAGGACGTGTACGGCAACTGGTTCATGAACCGGCGCATGTTCGTGGATTTCTTCCCCCTGTTCCTCAACGCGCCCCTCATCCAGTGGCTCTGGTCCAACCGCATCAACGGCTTCTGGCACAGGCGGGACCTGTTCGTGGAGAAGGAACTGGCCGGTCTCTTCCACTTCCCGGACAGCCGCTACAACAAGATCCCCGTCATCCAGTGGATCACTTACAAGGTGCTCCCGCCCCCGCCCAACGCCCCAAAGGAGGGCATCCTCTTGGGGCTCAATCGCCACCGCGCGGTGGAGACGCCCATCCGCTTCCTGGACGGCGACCGCACGCGGCACCAGTACATCATCGGGAAGTCCGGCTGCGGCAAGTCTTCCATGATCAGCTTCCAGGCGCGGCAGGACGTGGCGCGCAACGCCGGCTTGTGCGTGGTGGACCCTCACGGGGACCTCATCGACGACGTGCTCGCCCACGTGCCCAAGGAGCGGGCCAAGGACGTGGTCGTCTTCGACCCCGCGGACACCGAGCGGCCCATGGGGCTCAACCTCCTGGAGGCGAAGACGGACGAGGAGAAGGACCGCGCGTCGCTGGACGCCATGGAGATCTTCATCAAGCTCTTCGGCAACGAGATCTTCGGTCCGCGCATCCAGCACTACTTCCGCAACGGCTGCCTGACGCTCATGGACGACGAGGAGGAGGGCGCCACGCTCATCGACGTGCCACGCCTCTTCGTGGACGACGACTTCCAGCGCTACAAGGTGAGCAAGTGCAAGAACGTAGTGGTCCGCTCCTTCTGGGAGCACGAGATCGCCAAGACGGGCGCGCGCGAGAAGGAGGAGATGATCCCGTACTTCAGCGCAAAGTTCGGGCCCTTCGTCACCAATACCACGATGCGCAACATCATCGGGCAGCCGAAGAGCGCCTTCAATATCCGGGAGATCATGGACACGGGGAAGATCCTCCTCGTCAACCTCTCCAAGGGGAAGGTGGGGGACATCAACGCGCAGCTCCTGGGCCTCATCTTCGTGAACAAGGTGAACATGGCCGCGCTCTCCCGCGCCGACGTGCCGCGCGAGCAGCGCACGCGCTTCTACCTGTACGTGGACGAGTTCCAGAACTTCGTCACCGACGCCTTCGCCACCATCCTCTCCGAGGCGCGGAAGTACGAGCTCGCCCTCATCATGGCGCACCAGTACATCGGGCAGCTGGTGGGGAAGACCGCGGAGTACGAGCAGGCCAGCACCAAGATGCGCGACGCCGTGTTCGGCAACGTGGGCACCCTCATGAGCTTCAAGATCGGCGCGGAGGACGCGGAGTACATGGCCAAGGAAATGGCGCCCGTCCTCAGCGAGCAGGACGTGATCGGCATCCCCAACTTCCACTGCTACGTCAAGCTGAACATCAACAACACCACGTCCCGGCCGTTCTCCATGGCGACGATCTGGGACGAGAGCCAGCGCAACGAGAAGCTCGCCGCGCTCATCAAGGAGTACAGCCGCATGAAGTTCGGGCGCAAGAAGGTGTTCGTCAATCAGGAAATAGAGGAGAGGATCGGCATTCAGCGATCATGATGGCGACATTATGCCGCCACTAATCCCGCGTGCCGTTCCAGGCGCACCACACGGTCCTCGAGGAGGCTGATCTTGTCGTTCACCGAACTGATGATGTCATGCTTCTGTGTTTCCAGAAGCACCAGCATATTCTCGTGTGCTTCAGAGAATTTCCTATCCATGTACTTGAAGACTTCCATGAACTGGACGTTCATAGTCTTCTCCAGGGTGGTAATCCTCGATTCCAGGGCAGTCATCTTCCCTTGCATAGTTTTTGTTCCATGATTCATCCGCGACGCCAGAGCCGCTGTACCCCGGGCAATTGTTGCGAGGCCCCGCTCTATGTCGCGTTTCGTAGCCGGTGGGGATGCCTTCTTCCTCTTCATGGACTGTGTACTGTATGCCGAGGTACAGGGGATTGCAAGGCCTGGAAAAAACGATTCAGTTCTGCTATACTGCCTTGATACAAACATCCCTATGATCCGTCTCGTCGAAGCACCGCAGGCTGCTGCACCCGATATCGTCAATCGCTTCCTCTCCGTCTCACGGCGGTTGCAGAGCCGTGACGCGGCCGTGCGGAATGCGGCGGAGCAGGAACGTCTCGCGTTAATCCGGGAATTGGGCGATGTGGATGTGGAGAAAGTCCAGCGTTATCTTGAACAGCAGAAGGTCTTCGACCATTTGGATTGGCAGACACGTGCATCGCGAAACGCAATGGTGCGCGTGGGCGGTGCGGTCAATGAAGCGCTGGCCATGACGCCCGAACCCATCGGCAGAACGGCCGCGAGCGTGGGCGAGGCAACCGGACGTGCGGTGGGAGGGACTATTGGAGGGATTGCGAAGGGGATTCTCATGGGAGTCATTCACGCGATCGTTCCAAAGAAGTAACCGGAAATCCCGGTCGTATTGTGGAGATCCATTGGTTTCTTCGGTTTCCTTGGTTTCTTTGGATTCCTCGGTTTCCTTACCCAATGGGACAGAAATATTTCCCTACGCTCCCCGATCGTCTATGATCTCCCCATGGTCTCTTTCTCCCAAGCGCGCGACATGTTCCGCCTCCAGCGGGAGGCGAAGAAAGTGAAGAAAGAGCTGCGCAGCATCCACGTGGAGGCCGAGGCGCAGGGCGTCAAGGCGGTGGTGAGCGCGGAGATGGAGGTGGTGAGCGTCGTGATCGCTGCAGATGTGCCGCGGGAGAGGATTCCCGCCCTTTTGGTGGATGCCCTCAACCGCGCCATGAAGAAAGCGCAGGTGGTGAGCGCGGAGAAGATGCAGGGGATCATGGGGGAGATGGGGATGCCTACTGGACAATGAGAAAACTGCGCTCCCTCATCATCGCCTTACTCCTGGTACTCGCAGGTTCGGCCTTCTGGTACTACCGTTCACTTCGTCCCGTGGACGCGGATGACTCCGTGCGGCGGATGGTGGAGATCCCGCAGGGATCGACCGTCACCAGGATCGGAGAGATCCTCGAGGAGAAGGGCGTCATCCGCTCGCCGCTCGCGTTACGGCTGTCCGCGCGGTTCCGGGGCGTGCAGGAGCGGATGAAGGCAGGGACCTTTGTGCTGCGCAAGTCCCAAAGCACCGCGGAGATCATCGGCATCCTCGCGCGGGGGCACGGGGAAGAGGCGTCGGTGACCATCCCCGAGGGCTTCACGGTGCGGGATATAGACGCGCTCCTGGCGGAACAGGGGATTATGGAGAAGGGGGAGCTCACCGCGTGCGCCAAAGCGTGCGATTTCTCGTCCTTCGCGTTCCTCCCTTCCGGAGAGGGACAATTGGACCGGGGCGGGAAGCTGGAAGGGTACCTCTTTCCCGATACCTACTTCATCGTCAAAGACGAGTTCGTGCCCAAGTTCTTCCTGGAGCGGCTCCTGGGGACATTCCGCAATCGCGTGGCGGAAGGGCTTGCGGATGACCTCAAGGGATCGCGGCATTCCCTCCACGAGATCATCACCATGGCGTCGCTCGTGGAGGAGGAGACGCGCACGGAAGAGGAGCGGCCCGTGGTGGCCGGCATACTTTGGAAGAGGTTCGGCGAGGGGATGATGTTTGGCGTGGACGCGGCCGTGCGCTACGCCGTCAACAAGCCGCGCGGAGATATCACCAAGGACGACCTGGAGACGGATTCCCCCTACAACCTGCGGAAGGTGAGGGGATTGCCTCCGGGGCCCATCGCCAATCCCTCCCTCTCCAGCATCAAGGCTGCGCTCCATCCCAAGGAAACCGCGTACTGGTACTACCTTCACGACGCGAATGGCACTATCCATTATGCCGTGACGAACGATGAGCATAATACGAATCGGGCAAAGTACCTGCGTTGAGAATGGTATGGTCGTATCTGTTCAGGAATTGGCTGATATTGGACGTTAGGCGCGAATGAATTCGCTGCGTTTACGCCCGGTAGCCGGCGGGTTAAACCGCCGGCGACTGTCCGGAATTTATTACGGGTTCATGAGGCGAATGTCGCCTTATGCTGTCTGATATCAATCGATTCCTGAGTTCATATGTGTTGTCAGATAGCGGAAAATACCTGTTTCTGGTATACTGTAGGCGTCAACGTTTCCTCCTTGCCCTCACGTTCCGCATGCCACGCGAACACAAACTCAAGATCGGCGTCATGGGTTCCGCAAGCGGGCCGCAGAGTGAAGATCCCGTCGCGCGCGAGAAGGCCAGGCTCTTGGGGAAGGAGATCGGGCGGCGCGGGTGCATCTTCATCAACGGCGCATGCCCCGGGCTGCCCAATGACGCCCTTCTGGGCGCAAAGGAGGAAGGCGGCATGACGCTGGGCATTTCGCCGGCGTTCTCCCTGTACCAGCACGTCAACGAATACCGGAGCCCCCACTCGCATGACATGATCATCTACACGGGCATGGGGTTCATGGAGCGCGACGTCATCAACATCCGCTCCGCCGACGCCATCGTCATCATCGGCGGGGGCATCGGCACGCTCAACGAGTTCACCATTGCTTACGACGAAGGGCGTCCGATCGGCGTCCTCACGGGGACGGGGGGCATCAGCAACTCCATTGAACACATCGTCGTGGAGCTGTGCAAGCGCGAGATGCCGCCGAGTCTGGTGATGGACGACGACCCCGTGAAACTCATGGACAAGCTGGAGGCGGCCATCAAGGCATGCCCTCTTCCCATGATCGAGGACCATAGGGTGAGGAAGCTGGGGGAAGGACGCGGATGAACTTTGTTCGACCGTGTCCCGTTATCGATCCCGCGGCCCTTTGGTGACCCACCGGACCGGCGTCCCGGCAAAGTCAAAGGTTTCACGTAAACGGTTCTCGAGGTAACGCAGCTGGCTCACCTTCACATCCTTGGGGTTGCGGACGAAGAGGACGAACGTGGGGGGGATGTCCTTGGCCTGCGCGATGTGCTTCGCCGTCCCCAGGGCGCCTACAGGACGGCCGTGCGTGTTATCCGCAAGCCAGCGCTGCAGTTCCCGCGTGGGGAGGCGGCGCAGGCGGTTGCGGTGCGCCATACGGATAAGGCTGAAGAGCTTGGGGAGGTTCTCCCGCGTCTGCGAGGATGAGGGAAGGACGGGAGCGTACTTGCAGAACTGGAACTGCTCGGCGAGTTCGTTCCGCTTCAGCGCGCGCTCCTCACCCTTGACGAGGTCGATCTTGTTAAGGAGGAAAATGAGCCCCTTCCCTTCCTCCGCAGCCATCCCCGCAATGGCTTTGTCCTGGCGCGAGACGGGCTCCGAAGCGTCCAGCACTACCACGGCGATATCCACATCCTCGATCGCCTGCATGGTCCGCAACACGGCGAGGCCATCGATGCCGCGATCCTGCCCGGCGCGGCGCTTGAGGCCGGCCGTATCCACGAACAGGTACTCTTCCCCCTCGTGGCGGATGACGGTGTCCGTGGTATCGCGCGTGGTGCCGGGGACGGAGGAAACGAGCCGGGGGGACATCTCCCTCTGCGCGTCGCTCATGAGCGCGTTGATGAGCGAGCTCTTCCCCGCGTTCGGCTTCCCTACGATGGCAATCCTCGGCATCGCAGCGGACGTCGCATCGGCTTCCCGCGTCTTGAGGAAATGCATCCTCTTCATGTGGCGCGCAATGGCTATGCGGACGGACTGCGTGCCAACGTTGTTGATGGCGCTCACGGGGAGGATGTCGTCGCCGATGCCGAGCTCCAGGAACCGCCGCTCCGCCTCTTCCGCCGTTTCCGGATTATCGCACTTGTTCATCACCAAGAGGACAGGAACATGCCGTTTGGCTTTCCTCCGCAGGAGCTGCGCGATCTCCCGGTCGCTCCGCGTAATCTCCTCACGGCCGTTGACCGTGAAGAGGATCGCGTCGGCGTGTTGCAGGGCGAGGAGCGACTGCCCGTGCACGTCCTCTTCAAAGTCCTTGTCCGAGGTACCGCCCCCCATGCCGCCCGTGTCCAGCAACAGGTAATCGCCATCGTCGCCCTCCACCCTGCCGGCGATGTGGTCGCGCGTGGTTCCCGGAACCTCGCTCACGATGGCAGCGTGCCTGCGCAGGAGACTGTTGAAGAGCGTGGACTTGCCGGTATTCGGCCTGCCGATGATGGCCACGACGGGCAGCTTCGCCATGGGGGGAGTGTATCAGCCTTTGCCTATCGGTGTTGAACGCGGGTGGGCGGACGCCAATCCGAGGGCGGCATTGCCTCGGGGTCTTCGAATTCATCATTTATGCGCAGGGAGAAGAACGGCAGGTGCTCCGCGGCGAGGACACTGCGTTTCTGTTTCTGGACAGGCGCGGATACGGTTTCCACTCGCAGCGCAACGGCATCCGGAGCGGCCGCGGCTTTCCCTGACTCAAGGTGTGCAGGCTGAGGGTCGGCCGAAGGGAATTCGCCGCGTGTCATCGGTCTGCAGATGCGTCCCGATAATCCAATTCTTTCTCCATAAGAAAGAGCGGTACGCCGCGCTGCAGGCCTTCCCTCACCTCCATGATTCTCTCCTGCATCTCTTTCGTGGGAGGCGATGGAGGAGCGATGGGGGCAGGTTGAACTTCAGGTTCTCGTAGGATGTTTACCATATCATGGAACTTAACATGATACCATTATGATGTCAATAGTCCTGTCAACTGCAGTGATTATGGGCTTCCCCAAGGCCAATAATGAAGAATGACGATGCAACGGGCGGGAGATTCCGTTAGTATTGTGGCGTCGATTCCTTGTTCCACATGCCCAAACCCTACAATCCCTCCGAAACGGAAGCCAAGTGGCGCAAGCGCTGGGAGGAGGAAGGCGCATATACCGTTGACTTGAAGAAAGCCAAGAAACCGTACTACGGCCTGGTGATGTTTCCGTACCCGAGCGGCGACAGGCTGCACGTGGGGCACTGGTACAACTTCGCGCCGGCGGACAGCTACTTCCGGTATCAGAGGATGCTGGGCCGGGACGTCTTCACGCCCATGGGGTTCGATGCCTTCGGGCTCCCCGCGGAGAACTACGCAATCAAGACGGGCATCCATCCCGACGCATCCACCAAGAAGAACGTCGCAACAATGGTCGGGCAGCTCAAGCGCATGGGCTGCATGTATGACTGGGAGAAGACACTCAATACGTCTCAACCGGAGTACTACCGGTGGACGCAGTGGCTCTTCCTGCAGATGTTCAAGAACGGGTTTGCGTACAAGAAGGAGGCGCTCGTGAACTGGTGCCCCAAGGACCAGACGGTGCTGGCGAACGAACAGGTGCAGGAAGGGCAGTGTGAGAGATGCGGGACGGAAGTGGTACAGCGGCCGCTTGCGCAGTGGTTCTGGAAGATTACGCAATACGCGGATCGTCTGCTCGACGGCCTGGAGAAGCTGGAGTGGCCGGAGAAAACAAAGCTGATGCAGAAGAATTGGATCGGGAGGAAGAAAGGGATTGATCTTCGGTACGACATTCCCCATACAAAACGCGGCGTGGTTGGACCAATGAATTGGTCCGCGGATGACCACGCGTTAGCCGGCGGTTTAAACCGCCGGCTACCCGGATCGACGCCCGATGGCAGCCGGCTATCAGGATCAATTCCCGGTAGTCAATCGACCTCCAATGGTAGTCAGCTACCCGGATCGACGCCCGATGGATTGACCCCCAATGGTAGCCGGCGGTTTCAACCGCCGGATACCGGTGCAGCAGATGCGGGACGAATTCATTCGTCCCATCGATGCATCCATCTCGTGTTCACGCCGAAAAATCGATGGGCAGCATTCCAGGAGATGAGAAATGCGACAGCGATTCTCCGTTTGCTCGATGCAGTGGCTGCGCGTCATTCGATGATCATCCATGAAGCGTGTGCCATGCCTGATCATGTCCATGTGCTGGTGTCCTTCGACCGGAACAGGGATCTGATGAAAGATGTTTCGAAGAAGCTGAAGGGAGCCAGTGCACGATCTTTTCTCAAACTGTTCTCCGGTGATGTTGGCCATTTGTGGGGTGAAGGTGCGCATCACGAGAATGTCGACACCCAGGAGCAGTTTAACACGACGCTCAGGTATATCCAGGAGAACCCTTCGCGCGCAGATATTGCAGGGGAGGGGCGCATTCTCTCCGGCCTTCCCCTCACCGTCACCACCTTCACCACGCGCCCCGATACCAATTACGGGGCGACGTTCGTGGTACTGGCCCCCGAGCATCCGTTCGTGAAGAAGGTGATGGACGAGGAGATCGTACCGCCCGACGGGTCACAGGCGGCGCAGGTGAAGGAGTACTGCGAGTTTGCCATGTCCAAGACGGAGCTGGAGCGGCAGGAAGAGGGGAGGAAGAAGACGGGCGTATTCACGGGTTTCTACGCCATGAACCAGCTCACGAACCGCCCCATGCCCATATGGGTTTCTGATTTCGTACTCGGAGGCTTCGGAACCGGCGCAGTCGTCGGCGTTCCCGGACACGACAAGCGCGATTTCGAATTTGCGAGGGAGTTCGACATTCCCGTAGTCCGCGTGGTTGTCGCGGGTGACGGTGATACATCGGCCATCGAGCGCATCGGGCAGGTGCAGGAGGATGAGGGGACCATGGTCAATTCCGATTTCCTCAACGGTCTTCCAGTCATGGAAGCAACAGAGAAGATCATGGACCATATCGTGGAGAAGGGCTGGGGGGAGCGCGTCACGACGTATCGCCTCCGCGACTGGCTCGTCAGCCGGCAGCGGTACTGGGGCGCGCCTATTCCCATCGTCTATGACCCGGAGGGAACACCGCATCCCGTACCCGATAAACACCTCCCCTGGCTGCTCCCCACCGACGTGGAGTTCAAGCCCACGGGGAAGAGTCCCCTCACCGAATCGAAGGAATTCATCGCGCGCACGGAGAAGCTCTTCGGCAAGGGCTGGCGGCCGGAATTCGACACCATGGATACCTTCGTTTGCTCCAGCTTCTATTACCTCCGCTACCTGATGGAGGGGAATCCGAAGACGTTCGTCGAGAGGAAGCTGGAGGAGAAGTGGCTGCCGGTCTCCATGTACATCGGTGGCCCGGAACACGCGACAATGCACCTCATCTACGCGCGCTTCGTGATGATGGCATTGAAGGATTTAGGCTACCTGAACAATGAAGAACCGTTCAAAAAGTTAGTTCATCAGGGGTTGATCACCCACAGGGGCGCCAAGATGAGCAAGAGCAAGGGGAACGTCGTCAGCCCGGACGCGTTCGTGGAGCGCCACGGCGCCGACGTGTTCCGCATGTACCTGATGTTCATGGGGCCGTTCACGGACGGCGGCGATTGGAGCGACGCCGGCATCAAGGGCATCGACCGGTTCGTGCAGAGGGCGTGGAGCATCCTCACGGAGAAATCCGGCGACGGCGTCACGGAGAGCGCGGCGATCCAAACGCTCCTTCATAAGACCATCAAGCGCGTCACCGATTCCGTTTCCACCTTCCACTTCAACACGGCGATCAGCGCGCTCATGGAGTTCCTCAACGCCGTGGAACAGGCGGGAGAGCTCTCCACCGGATCAGCCATCGCCTTCACCAAGCTCCTCGCGCCGCTCGCCCCGCACTTGGCGGAAGAACTGTGGGAGACGCTCGGAGGCATGGGGTTCGTCATCAACCAGGTCTGGCCCGCCTACGACGCCGCGCAGCTCGTCTCCGACACCATGACCATCGTGGTACAGGTGAACGGCAAGCTGCGGGCGAACATCGAAGTCCCGCGTGACACGGTCGAGGCAGATATTATCGCCAAGGCCAAGGAAGAAGAGAACGTGAAGAAATACCTCACGGGACCCGTGAAGAAGGAGGTGTACGTGAAGGAAAGGTTGGTGAATATTGTCGTCTGATGGGACTTGACGGTTTCTGCGGGGTGGTCGCTTCCGCTAGAATAGGCGTGTGGAACATCCTTGCGAACCTTA
>ERZ1292640.2562-Hain-H43-02um-R1-2562-length-14506-cov-7_pt1 | contig 14506 bp, 13 predicted proteins | sample MGYA00564404_ERZ1292640 | MGnify/ENA primary metagenome ERZ1292640 (study PRJEB36523, sample SAMEA6512636) | groundwater metagenome | collected 2019-01-08 | study: AquaDiva: Metagenomics assemblies of 32 groundwater samples
GCTCAAATCTCACCGCCCGCTGGCGTCGGCAATGTCAAAATGAGAATTGCTGCAAGCCAACTGAGCGCCGCGTGCCATGCGGAGCCGCGCCAGTTTCGGCGCAGCACACCCGCGGTCAAAAGCAATCCAGGAAATACCACCAGCCCAAGGCAGGGACGATATGCCACAGCGGCCAATCCATGCGCCAAACCGGCAGCACAACCGAAGAGCCAGGTCCTGCGCCGGGTGGCAGCATCCGCACTTAATAGCGCCAGTGCCACCGCGGCAGGCAGCAGTGCGGCGGGAATGAGATTATAGGAAGGAGTTGAAATTGTCAGAGGGAATGCGCCGGCCCATAGACACAGTCCCGCAATGACGGCGGCGACAGCGCCTATTTCACGCCGCAACCACACAACGACAGGAATCATGCTGGCGGCGTAGAGCGCCAGTCCGGCCAGACGCAAAGCAAAAAGCGGTATCGTCGGCCAAATTAGAAAAAGAGGCCAGAGAAGAAGATCAAAGCCAGTTACCGTTGTCCACCATTCATCACGATATGGCCTATCGCCCAATACATACCGCAGCGATGGCACAACATAATAACCTTCGTCAGAAAGATCGGCGCCAAACTGGGCTCTCCATGCCGCTAGGCACAGGGGAGCAATCAGCCAGAGTGCAATCCAAACCAAACTCCAACGGCCGATGGCGTGGCAGGATGGGGAATCTAAGGCAGGGGAAGCCGGCAGACGTTCGCTCATGTGAATGCCACTCCTAGCAGTCCGTTGAGAAACTTAGGTTCACGCCCGCAAACCACCTCAATAGCCATACCTTTGTGAAGAACTGATACTGATAGAAAATTGCTTTTGACGCTCCGCGGGTGATGAGAAATTGCTTTTCCATGAGGTTCATTTTCGGCGAGTTTGCGCCTGTGCGGCCGTGAAGCAAGCTCCGTTTTCGGCTTTTCTTGCCAGGTGCGCCAAGGCCGCTGGCATTTTCCCGGTCAGGCGCTGCCTGGCACGTGGGTGCCGGGGATCAATGGGCTGCCTCTGGCCGTTGCGGGGCACACCCCGCCGGCACGCTGGCGGAAGCGTCGGCGAATCGGAGCGGGTTCGGGGGCTTGTCCTCAGTCGGTGAGGACGTTTTCGTAGTCGGGCATAGGGTCCACGTCGTCGCAAGGTTCGAGAGTCCACGGCCCGGCGGCGGTGTCCGGCGGGGCGCGGGCGGGGGCCAATAGCGGCGTGCCACTCCAGAGGCCGAGGTGCCGGAGGATTTTTTCCACCACTTCGCTCTGGTCAATCACGGCAATGACCCGCATCGGTTTTTGGCACTTCGGGCAGATCAGGGGGGCGGTGTGCCAGACTTGCAGGATCAGGTGCGCCATTTCTTGGAGGGCAGTTTCGCCGGCGGCGGCGGGGTGAGCCAAATGACGAATGACGACGGGGGAGTGACGAATCGGGAAAGCGACGGCGCCTTGGCTGATCGTCTTTGGCGGTCTGGCTTCGACGTTCGCACTTCGCACTTCGCACTTCCAATGGTGCTGGGTGATGGCGGCCACGGCAAGGCCAGGGCCGCATCTTCGTCTGCATTCTCGGGCATTACACCTGGACTTTTGACGATCCGCTTTTCCGCCTGTTGGTCTTTCGCGGCATGATGTGGGCCGCCGGCCAGCCGATGGATCGCTTGTCCGAACTGATCGGCGTCGGTGCGCGGATCGGCCATTGAAATCAGGAGTTCAACGTCACGCCTCAGTCATGGGGGGACTGTTCACCCGCCGTGACTGATGGATTACAGTTCAAAGGTTCTCCAGTTGGGCTTGGGCGTCGGCATCGCCTTGTTTGGTGGCCAGGCGGAACCAATGGGCGGCCTGCTCCAGGTTTTGGGGCATGCCATAACCGTGCTGGTGCATGATGCCCAGATTATACTGCGCAATGGCGTCGCCTTGCTCGGCCGCGCGGCGATAGCAATCGGCGGCGGCGGTCAAATCCATAGCCACGCCCTGGCCATGCTGGTAGAGCCAGCCCAGATTATTTTGCGCCGAAGCCTCACCTTGCTGAGCCGCCCGGCCATACCAGGTGACCGCCTCGGTCAGATCCGCTTTCAAGCCGTAACCATGCTGGTACATCCAGCCGAGATTGTTCTGGGCGGTGGGATTTCCCTGCTCGGCGGCTTGGCGAAACCATTTGACGGCTTCGGCGTTGTTCTTGGGCACCCCTTGCCCTTTGCGGAACATGACGCCGATCTGGTTTTGAGCTGCCGCATCGTTATGGCCGGCGGCTCGCCGCAGCCAGTAGAGCGCCGCTGAAAAATCGGGTTTGTCCAATTGGCCGTGCAGAAACATTTGGCCCAGGTTGTATTGGGCTCCGACATGGCCCAGCTCGCCGGCAATTCGATACCACTTGGCGGCTTCGGGAAAGTTCGGCGGCAGACCCTAAACGTAAACGATAAACGGGTCAGTTCTAAACGGGTCAGTTCTTGATAATGGCTACTCCCGACTTCCGCCAACGCCGACTTCATCATCGCAGGCTACGTTGATCCGCCGTCGCCTCGCTATGGCGTGACAAGCCCGCGCGAGCCGCTTCGCGACGAAAGCCCGGCCTGCGGCGCGTGGCACTCTCCCGTCATGGTCCGCAAGTTGAGAGTCGAGTATCCCGGCGCGATCCATCATCCGCTTGCGCTGAGAGAGCTTCCAGCGCGACCAGCGTCATGAACTCCGAAAGCTTTCACGAGCAGGTCGCGGCGACCGGCGCGAGCCGATCTTCAAGGACGAGGCGGATCGCCAGTCCCGCGAGTGCGGGATTGAAACCCTCGCCGAGGCTGGCGCCAGGATCGGCTGGCTTCACGCTTCGCTTGATTTCAAATAGAAGATCGCAGATTACAGATTGACCGGGAGGTCACCTGCACGGCATGGTCGCGCTCCCCATTTTCATTTGCCCATCAAGCGCAGCCTTTGTTTGATGGCGGTTTCCAAACCCGTCATCACCGCGCGGCTCACTATTTCAATTCTTCGCCCGCTGCAATTTGTCCCGGTTGAAGAAAAGTTTTAATCAATTCGCCCTCGCCGCAGACCGTCATGCCGGAAAAGTTCTTGAACCATTTTCCTTCCGGCACTTCGGGTTCGGCATAGAGCCAGTCGGCCAACAATCCAAGTTGATCGGCGGAAATGTTGCGACGACAGACCCGATCAACCAAGTGCGCCAGAAGTTGCGGTGGAAGATGGTGGCGGCGGATGCGCGGCATGGCTATTCGCCGTAAAAACCGCGGGTGATTTCAGCCTTCAACTTTTCAACTTCGGCGGGGTCGTCTGAATCAGCCATTCGTTGAGCGAGTTCGGATAACTTTTTCCCCGGAAGTTGGCGCGCGCGCGCCAGTTCAAAAGCGAATTGAATCACTCGCGATTGTTCCGCGCGCGGCAGGTGCTTGATTTCTTCAATCACATGGGCCGCCGTCATCTTGACAACAATAGCAAAAGCCTGACCCGCGCGCAAACTCAGTGTTCACCCGGACATCGCCCGCGAATTCGACATCCATCCCGGCACAAAGTTGGAGTGGGCCAAGGGAGGCGAGGGCGTCATCACCCTCAAGCCGTTGCTCCGGCGCGGGGAGTTGGCGCGTCAACTCCTGGGCGCGGGCCGGCGCTGGCTTCGGGCCGGGGCGGACCCCATCGGCGACTTGATTCGCGAGCGGGAACAGGATGATCAACTCGACTGGGCCGACGAACGGCGATGACTCATCTCCTGGACACATCGGCGTTGCTGGCGCATTACCTCGCAGAACCCGGCGCGGAGCGGGTGCAGGCATTGTTCGAGGACGATGCGGTCGTGGCCGGGGCTTCCATCCTCTCGCAATTTCAAGAGGGCTGGCTTGCGGTGAAAGCGGGTTCCGGGTTAGCTTTTGCTCATGTTCAGACCGTGCATCGATCTTCACGAGGGCAAAGTGAAGCAGATCGTCGGCGGGTCGCTCAGCGATGATCCGGCGCAGCTCCGGACCCATTTTGTTTCGGAGCGTTCGAGCGCCTGGTACGCCAGGCTGTATCAGAGCGATGGTTTGCGCGGCGGCCACGTCATCATGCTTGGACCTGGCAACGAGGCCGCCGCCCGTGAAGCCTTGGCCGCCTATCCGGGCGGCCTGCAAGTCGGCGGGGGCATCCATCTCGACAATGCCGTTGGCTACCTCGAAGCCGGCGCGTCACACGTCATTGTCACTTCCTGGGTTTTTCGCGAAGGCCGGTTGGATGAAGGCCGCCTCAAGGCCTTGGTCACGGCTGTTGGAAAACAGCGGCTGGTCCTTGACTTGAGCTGCCGTCAACGCGTCGGCAAGTACTTTGTCGTTACGGACCGTTGGCAAAAGTTCACCGAGCTGGCGATCTCCCGCGAAACCTTGGAACGGCTGGCCGTTTATTGTGATGAATTCTTGGTGCATGCAGTCGATGTGGAAGGCTTGTGTCAGGGGATTGATGGCCGGCTGGTGGAGTTGCTGGCGCAATGCTCGCCGCTGCCTGCTACATACGCGGGGGGCGCCTGTTCGCTGGCGGACCTGGAGGAGGTGACGCGGATTGGCCAGGGCCGGATTGATCTGACGATTGGCTCCGCCCTCGACATTTTCGGCGGGACGGGCGTGCGCTATGCCGAGGCCGTTGCGTTCAATCGTAGATTGACCGAACTCACGGCGCGAATTCCACCAGCTTCGGCTCCGGGATTGGGAGGATGAACCGGCCCCCGCACCGCTGGTACTCGGTTTCGCGCCGGATGATTTCGGAGGCGAAATTCCAGGCCAGAAGCAGGGCGTAGTCCGGCTGGTCGCGCAGCAGCCATTCGGGCGGACGGATCGGGACCCACGAGCCGGGCGCGACTTTGCCTTGTTTGAACGGCGTGTTGTCGATGATGTAATCCAGGTCGTCCGCGTTCAGACCGCAAGTGTTCAGGAGGGTGTTTCCTTTGGCCGAGGCACCGTAGCCAATGATCCGTTTGCCCGGTGCTTTCAACCCGCGAATCAAGGCCGGCAAAGCTGTTTGAATGTGCCGCACCCGGCCGGCAAACGGCTGCCAGGCGGCCGGCTCGGCTAGTTGCAGGCGTGTTTCACGGTCAAGAAACTCTTGCACACTGTCATGCGCGGCCAGGCTGGCCGAGCGCCGCCGCAATTGAAAGAGGATGGATCCGCCGTGAATGGGATAATGATCAACCCGCTGGAGCTGGAAGGGCGACGGAACCAGCATCGCTTCGAGCGCCACCACGGAAATGTAAGAGAGATGTTCGTGATAGACGGTGTCGAATTCCGTTCGTTCGAAAAAATCGACCAGGTACGGCACCTCGAAGGCAATCAGCGTCGTCGCGTGCGAAACCGTTTCCAGCCCGGCCAGCAAATCCTGCAGGTCATCGATGTGCGCGAAGACGTGCCGCCCGAGAATCAAGTCGGCGGCCCCCCATTCGGAGCGAATCCGGCGGGCGTTGGGCGAATTAAAAAAATCGATCCAGGTGGGAATGCCGGCCCGGGTGGCCACTTCGCTGATGTTGCGGGCAGGCTCCACTCCCAGCACCTCGCAGCCCTGAGCTTTGAATTTTTTGAGGAAGAGGCCGGTGTTGCTCGCGATCTCCAGCACGCGCGGCGGTTTCGCGAACGCGCCGACCTCCAGCAAATGCCGGCATTGCTCCGCCAGATGCGCTTCCATCGTCCGCGACGTGGAGGTGACGTAAGCATAGCGCGAGTAAAGGACTCCGGGATCCACGATTTCGGCCAATTGCACCAGCGAATAGTCCCGGCAGAGCCGCAACCGGAGCGGCAGACAGGTGGTGTAATGCGCGACTTCGGCCGGCTCGATGAAGTCGTTGGCCAGGGCCGTTTTCCCCAAGTCAAGGATCAGACAGAGATGGGTCGAGCCGCACGTGCGGCAGGTGTGGCGTTTGTGAATCATGCCTCAGGGAAATGGTAGGGCGAGTGCGGGTCACATTCGTGGCGGATTTCGTCCACGGGCAGTTGTCGGTGCTCGCCGCGATAGAGAAGATTGGTGACCGTGACGACCAACCCCGGCACGCGGCCGACATTGCGGTAGGCATGGACAACACCATGCGGCACAAAGACTCGCGCGGGATGGCTTTCTCCTGCTCGCAGGAGCCAGCCGTGGGCGGCGCCGGCGCTGCCGGGACGCGCGTCCCAGAGCACGACGAGGAATTCGGACGGCCCGGCAAAGGTAAAATAATCGTCTTGCTCGCGGTGCTCGTGCGGGCCGCGCGCCACGCCAGGCTGTGACCACGAGGAACAGGCCATCACCGGTTGGAACCCGGCCGGGATTTCGTCGGAACGAAACAACTCATGCAGAGAGCCCCTCTCATCGTGATAGACGGGGGTTGCTTCGATCCTCACTCCGGGCAGGCCGGGAATCTCCGCGCGGCCCTGGACCAGAGGCTCGACCTGATGCCAGTGTGTGTTCATTGCCGGCGCGATTATGCCGGGAAGCGGCAACGATTCTAGGAATTTATTCCATCGGCTGAAGCACAAGGCCGGAGAACGAGAACGCGGACAAGCCGGTTCCCGGACATCAACCCCGGCCGGCATCCGCAGAAGATTCCCGAATCTGCCGCAGCATCTCTTGGAGTCCCAGCCGCCAGGAACCGAGCGGGCGGCCGAGAATGGCCGCCGCTTTCTGATTGGCCAGCACGCTGTAGCTGGGCCGGCGCAGGCCGGGGCTGAAATAGTCTGTCGAGACGCGTTCCACGGGTGCGGTCGCCGGCACCAGACCGGTCAGCTTTGCCTCGGCAAGGATGGCCAGCGTCCAGTCGTAACGGCTCAGGCCATCGTCGTTGACAGCATGGATCAGCCCGCTGGTTCCCAGGCAGAGGAACGCATACGTCCAGCGCGCCAGGTCAGGCGCGTAGGTGGGAACGGACACTTGGTCGGACGTCGCTTTGAGCGGATGACCAGCCAGCGCCTGGCGCAGGACGGTGTGAACATACGATTTAGGGCGCGCCGGGTTGTGCCCGAACAGCCAACTGGTCCGCAGCACGAGATGGTTCGCATTGGCTTGGAGCACGGCCTGTTCGCCCGCCAGTTTGCCGGCGGCGTAATGATTCAAGGGATTGGTCGGGTCTTGCTCGGTGTAAGGGGAGCGGTTGCAGCCGTCGAACACGTAATCGGTTCCGTAATGGACCAGGCGGCAGTGTTGGCGGGAGCAGAGCTCAGCCAGCATTTGCGGGCCGGCCGCGTTGACGGCCCACGACAGGTCGCGCTCGGTTTCGCAGCGATCAACGGCGTTGTAAGCGGCGGTATTGATGACGGCATCCGGCCGGAGTTCTGACAGCCTCTGGGCCATGAGGTTTGGTTGAGTGAGATCAAACTCGGCGTGACCCAGCACAACCAGTTGACAGTTGGCTGGAGAACATCGCTGCAGCGCATGCGCCAGCAGTCCGTTTCCTCCGGTGATCAACATTTTCATGACAGGAAGCCGATCATCGAATCGGCTGCCGCAAATTCTCTTCGCTCAACAATGCGCTTGCCGCGACGGCAAAGGCTATCACAAACTGTGTTCGAGTCGAATCGTAACCAACCGCATGCCGAAGCAAAAGTGAGCACCGAAAGAATCTACCAGGCTGTTTTGCGCGCCGCGGCCAGACACGGCGAGCGCTCCGGATTCAAGAACCATCTGGACGTCGGGGCCGGCACCGGACGGCTCATCGAACTTTTCCGGGAACGATTTGGCACGGAATCGCGGGCTTGCGATTACACGGATCAACTGATGACTCTGCCCGGCCAGAAGGTGGACATCGTCAACTTAAACCACGAGCCGTTTCCTTATGCGGAGGCCACTTTTGACATCATCACCGCCACCGAAGTGGTCGAGCACCTTGAACGCTGCCGGGAAGTGCTGCGGGAGTTGCACCGGATACTCAGGCCGGGCGGTCTTTGCATCCTGACCACCCCCAACATCCTGAATCTGAATTCGCGGCTGCGCTTCTTGTGGTTTGGTTTCTGGAATCTCTTCGGCCCTTTGCCGGTCAAAAACAGCGCGCTCTATTCCACCGGCGGCCATATTAATCCTGTTTCCTACTTTTACCTGGCTCACGCCTTGATCGACGCCGGTTTCGAATCCGTCACTCTGACCGTGGATAAATACCAGCGATCGGCGCTGATCAAACTGCTGTTCTGGTTATGGCCCGTTCAAATCCTGGGTGCCTGGTCCTATCGGACTGAGGTTCTCAAGTATCGGACCGTTGACGCCAACAACGCGCCGCTGGTCAAAGCCATGAATTCGATTCCCATGTTGCTGGGCCGCACGATCATTGTCTCCGTCCGCAAACCAACCCCTAATCTCTGCTGAAAAAGATTTGCCAAGCGCATCGGGCAAGGTCTAAACAAGAAGCGAACACGCATCGCTGCGGCGAAAGTGTGTTCCCAGACGACATGAAATTGCCACGGGCCTTAAGGCCGATATGCGTTACCCGGAAGTAACTTTGCCCGAAATGCTGGAGCAGACCTGCCAAAGGCACCCTCGGCAGACCGCCCTGATTTACTTCGGCACCCGTATCGACTATGGCCAGTTGCTGGATCACGTGGACCGTTGCGCGGCGGGCTTGCAGGCGCTGGGCCTGCAAAAGGGCGATCGCGTGGCCTTAATGATGCCAAACTGCCCGCAGCTTGTGATCGCGTATTTTGGCGCGTTGCGGGCCGGAGCGATCGTGACGGCGACCAGTTCCATGTACACGCCGCGCGAGGCCGTTCACCAATGGAAGGACGCCGGCGCGACGACGGTGATTGTCGCCCGCCACCTCCGGCCCATTGTCACGGAGGCGCACTCGCACGTACCCTCCTTGAAACATGTTATCGTGACGGGCCTGCGCGAGTATTATCCGAAAAACTTTGCCAGGCTTTGCCAGTCGCTCACAGTCAGGGACCAAGCCCAGAACCCAGAGCCGGCTGCCCCGTTGAGCGCCACGGGTTCTACGCCTTGCGCCTGGGCCGACCTTCTCCTGGCCGCTCCCGTCCCTCGCCCGGTGCCAGTGCACACCGCTGATATTGCCTGTCTCCAATATACCGGCGGCACGACCGGCACATCCAAAGGCGCGATGTTGACTCACGACAATCTCGTGACCAATGCCTACCAATCGCGCCAGTGGCTCAATAGCGGCGGCCCGGGCGCCGAGGTGATGGTGGCGGCGCTGCCTCTTTTTCACATTTACGCGATGACCTGCGTGATGATATCGGCGGTGATGGCCGGCGCGACCGTGGTCATTTTGCCGCGCTTCGAATTGCAGGCGGCTTTGCAGGTGATTCGCAAATACCGGCCCACCATCTACCATGGCGTGCCCACGATGTATGTCGCCTTCAATAATGCGCCGAACGTCGAGCAGTATGGTTTTCGGTCGCTGCGGCTTTGCACGAGCGGAGGCGCGCCGTTGCCGGTGGAAGTGGGGCAGAAATTCGAGGCGCTCACCGGCGGCCGGCTGGTCGAAGGCTACGGTCTGACCGAAGCGTCGCCCGTGACGCACTTCAACCCTCCCAACGGCCTGTCGAAAGTGGGAAGCATTGGCCTGCCCATTCCCGGCACGGAAGCCCGGATTGTCGATCTGGAAACGGGCACTCATGACATGCCTGTCGGCGAAACGGGGGAAATCGTCATTCGCGGCCCCCAAGTCATGCGCGGCTACTGGAACAAACCGGAGGAAACCAGCAACGTGCTGCGCCAGGGCTGGCTCTACACGGGCGACATCGCCAGGAAAGACGCCGATGGATACTATTACATCGTGGATCGGAAAAAAGACCTCATCATCGCCGGCGGTTACAACGTTTACCCGCGCGAGGTCGAGGAAGTCTTGTTTGAGCATCCGAAGATCAATGAAGCAATTGTCATCGGTGTGCCGGACCCATACCGGGGTGAGACGGTCAAAGCGTTTGTGGTCTTGCGAGAGGGCGTGACGGCCAGCGCGGACGAGATCATGGCCTTTTGCCGCAAGCGCCTGGCCGCTTACAAAGTGCCGCGCCAGATTGAATTCCGCGATTCCTTGCCGAAATCAAGCGTGGGAAAGTATTTGCGGCGCGAGCTAAAGAAGTTATAAGCGCACCGCCATGCCCAAACCATCTGAGAAAACTAACATGCTAACCATCAAGAAAGCCGCCATCATTGGCGCGGGCAACATGGGCGCGCAAATTGCCGCGCATCTGGCCAACGTGGGCATTCCTTCCCTCTTAATGGATGTGCCACCCACGGAACTGATGCCGGAAGAGGAGAAGCGCGGCCTGACTTTGCAGGAGCGCGAAGTGCGGAATCGCCTCACGAAAACGCTGTTTGATCGCGCCCGGAAGCTGTCGCCGGCGCCGTTCTTCGTTCCCGAGGCGGCCAGCTTGATTCGCATTGGCAACATCGATGACGACCTGCCTGCGGTGGCGGAAGCCGATTGGATCATTGAAGCCGTGCTGGAACGGATGGAATTGAAGCGCGAACTCCATGCGCGGATTGCAGTCCACGCCCGGCCGGACTCGATTGTGACCTCCAACACCTCCGGCCTCTCCATCAACGCCATGGTGGAAGGTCTGCCGGAGGCCCATCGGCGGCGGTTTTTCGGCACCCATTTTTTCAACCCCCCGCGCTACATGCGGTTGCTGGAAATCATTCCCACCACCGCGACCGATCCGGCGCTGCTGAGTGCCTTTGCCGAGTTTGGAGAAAGTGTTCTGGGCAAGGGCATCGTGCGCGCCAAGGACACTCCCGGCTTCGTAGCCAATCGCATCGGCTGTTTTGCCATGCAGCATGTGCTCTGGTTGACGGTGGAAGAAGGGTTGAGCTTGGATGAGGTGGACACCATTACCGGCACGGCTATGGCCCGCCCGCGCAGCGCCACTTACCGCCTGGGCGACATCGTGGGGGTCGATCTGATGGTGCAGGTGGGCCGCAACTTTGCCGCCGGATTGCAGCACGACGATCAAGTCGCGGTCTTCCGCCTGCCGGAGTTTATCGAGGAGATGGTCAAACGCGGCTGGTGGGGCGAGAAGAAGGGCCAGGGCTTTTACAAACGGATCAAGACCGCGCAGGGCAGCGAAATCCTCACGCTCGATTACAGGACCCTCGAGTATCGCCCGCGCCAAAGGGTCCAAATGCCGTCTCTGGAGGCGCTGGCGAGACTGTCGGACCCGGCCGAGCGCCTGCGCGCCCTTTGTGCATCTACGGATAAAGCCGGGGCCTTCGCCTGGAAACATCTCAGCACCGTCCTGTGCTACACCGCCAACCGCCTGGCTGAGATCGCCGATGATGTCGTCACGGTCGATCATGCGCTCAAGTGGGGGTTCAACTGGGAGCTGGGGCCGTTTGAGATTTGGGACGCATTGGGCGTGCGCGAAACCGTCCAGCGGCTGGAAAAGGAGGGCCGCGTTGTGCCGTCGCTGGCGGGCGATTTGCTGGCTTCAGGAAGAAGCTCCTTTTACGAGGTCCGCGAGGCGCGCCGTTTTTACTTTGATCCGGCCAAACGCGAGCACGTTCCCACCATTGTTTCTCTGAAGGCCCTCAGCCTGCCGTTCCTGCACAAAGGCAACAAAGTGATCCGCCATAACTCGGGCGCCAGTCTGGTCGATCTGGGCGATGGCGTTGCCTGCCTGGAGTTTCACACCAAGATGAACGTGATCGGCCTTGATCAAATGGGCTTGCTGAAGATGGCGCTGGACGAGGTGCGCAAGAATTTTGCCGGATTGGTCATCGGCAACCAGGGCGAACATTTTTCGGCGGGCGCGAATCTGCTCCTGGTCGTCACGCAAATCCAGAATCAGGAATGGGACGAGTTGGACCTTTCCATTCGCAATTTCCAGCGCGCGACCAGCACCCTTCGCCAATTTGAAAAGCCGATTGTGGCCGCCTGCCAGGGCTATGCCTTGGGCGGAGGCTGCGAATTGACGATGGGCGCCGACTGGGTGGTGGCCGCGGCCGAAACTTACATGGGCCTGCCGGAAGTCGGCGTCGGCGTCATTCCGGCGGCGGGCGGCAGCAAGGAAATGCTCATTCGCTGCACCGAGGCCGTGCCGCGCCTGGAGGAGACGGATTATTTTCCTTTCGTGCGGCAGGCCTGGGAAACGATCGGTCTGGCCAAAGTCTCCACCAACGCGCACGAAGCCGCGCAATGGAAGTATTTGCGCAGCAGCGAGGCTTCCATCGTGCTGAATCGCAACTGCGTCATTGGCGCGGCCAAGGAAAAAGTGCTGCAACGCGTTGCTCAAGGGTATCAACCCCGCCCGCAGCGGCAGGACATCCCGGCCATCGGCGAGAGCGGTTTGGCCTATTTCAAAATGATTCTGCATCAGATGCGTGTGGCCGGCCAGATCAGCGAGCACGACCAGAAAATCGGGACCAAGCTCGCTTATATCCTGTGCGGCGGCGATTTGACCTCGCTGCACTTCGTGTCCGAGCAATACATCATGGACCTGGAGCGGGAGGCGTTCCTGAGCCTCTGCGGCGAGCCCAAAACGCTCCAGCGCATCCAGCACACGCTGAAAACCGGGAAACCGTTGAGGAACTGAGAAGCCATGCAAGACGCCTACATCATCACCGCCGTGCGCACGCCTGTCGGCAAAGCGCCCAAAGGCAGCCTGCGCACCGTGCGCCCGGACGACCTGGCCGCCCATGTCCTCAAAGCCGTGCTGGCCCGGACGCCGCCGGTCGCGCCTGAACAAATCGAGGATGTCATCCTCGGCTGCGCCATGCCGGAGGGGCCGCAAGGCATGAACGTCGCGCGCATCGCGGCCCAGCGCGCCGGTTTGCCGGACACGGTCACCGGCATGACCGTCAATCGCTTTTGCGCTTCCGGTCTGGAAGCCATTGCCATCGCCGCCCAGCGCATCATGAGCGGCATGGCCGATGTATTGATCGCCGGCGGCGTCGAAAGCATGAGCCAGGTGCCGATGGGCGGATTCAAAATGTCGCCGAATCCCGGCCTCATGGATCAAATACCCGATGCCTACTTAGCCATGGGGCTGACTGCCGAAAACTTGGCCCAGAAATACCAGATTCAGCGGGAAGAGCAGGACGCGTTCGCTTACGAAAGCCACCAGAAAGCCATTGCCGCCATCGAGGCCGGGCGTTTCAAAGAGGAATGTGTCTCCGTGCCCGTGCATGAAGTGAGCCTGGACGGGAATGGCAAACGGAAGGTCACGGAGTTCTTATTCGAGACCGATGAAGGTCCACGTCGTGATACCTCACTGGAAAAACTGGCCGCATTGAAGCCGGCCTTCAACTCCAAGGGTTCCGTCACCGCCGGGAACACTTCCCAGCGGAGCGATGGCGCCGCCGCCGTTTTGCTGATGTCGGGCGAAAAAGTCAGGGAACTGGAGTTGAAACCGCTGGCCCGATTTGTGGCGTATGCCGTGGGCGGCGTGGCGCCCGGCATCATGGGCATTGGGCCGGTGGTGGCCATTCCCAAGGTGTTAAAGCGAGCCGGTCTGAGAATCGAGGACCTGGACTTGATCGAACTGAACGAAGCGTTTGCCTGCCAGGCGCTTGCGGTCCTGCGTGAGGTTCCATTGCCGCGCGACCGCCTCAATGTGAATGGCGGCGCCATTGCGCTTGGCCATCCCTTGGGGGCCACGGGGGCCAAACTGACTGTGAGCCTGCTCCATGAACTGAAGCGGCGGCAGGGGCGCTACGGCTTGGTCACCATGTGTGTGGGCGGCGGCTTGGGCGCCGCAGGCATCTTTGAACGCATGGAGTAAATCGGGAAATCTGGCTCATAAATTGGGCCAGTCCTGCACTTTCTTAGGGGTCGCAGGCGTGGGGACGGGGTCAGTCCTGCACTTTTTTGGGGGTTGTGGGCGCAACAAAGTGAGGACTGACCCCGTGGGGGAATCGCGGGCGCAAGACGTCGAGGTCAGACCAGCACTTTTTGGGGGGTCGTGGGCGCAAAAAAGTGAGAACTGACCCTGGCGGGGGGCACGCGACGCTTTGATTACGCCAATGAATTGCGCGACAACCCCTCCACCTGCAGATCATCCAGCGGGCTGGGAACGCCCTGGCCACCCTGCTGGAGAATGTGCGTATAAATCATCGTCGTGGACACGTCCCGATGACCCAAGAGCGCTTGGATCGTCCGAATGTCCGTCCCCCGCTGAAGCAAATGCGTCGCAAAACTGTGCCGGAAAGTGTGCGCGCTGATCACCTTGGTCAAACCCGCCCGGCCTGCCGCCACCTTGATGGCTTTGTTGACCACGCCTGGGTCCACGTGGTGGCGCCGCACCACCCCGCTTAACGGGTCCGCCGACACGTCACGCGCCGGAAACAGGTACTGCCACCCCCATTCTTTGGCCGCATTCGGATACTTCCGCTCCAGCGCGTAGGGCAGATACACCGCCCCATGCCCCTCCGACAAGTCCTTCTCGTGCAACACCTTCACCTTCTGCAAATGATTCTCCAGCAGCGGGATGACCGATGCTGGCAAGGTCGTGAACCGGTCCTTGTCACCTTTCCCGGAGCGCACCGTCACCTGCTTCATGGAAAAGTCCACGTCCTTGACCCGCAACCGGAGCGCTTCCATGATCCGCAACCCGCTCCCATAAAGCAGTTGGACCA